>JRHI01002401.1_pt1 | contig 12923 bp, 12 predicted proteins | sample 215371 | NCBI WGS metagenome assembly JRHI01 (sample SAMN02929681, study PRJNA255918) | sediment metagenome | biome: cave system; feature: Ice Cave; material: Sediment; isolation source: sediment from deep within a dark volcanic ice cave with no known source of... ...
CTTGCGGCCGATCGCGCGTATGGGTGGCCCGTTATACGCCCGGCCGCACATCGTCGACTACGAGCGCCGTTTCTAGCCAACGGCGCGATCGCGACTCGGGTTCTGCGGGGAGGCGCGATCGCGCCTCGGTTCTAACGGGAAGGCGCGATCACGAGCACGGTTTTTAGCGGGAAGGCGCGATCGCGCGCACAGCTTCTAGCAGGAAGGCGATTTCGAGTTCCGTTTCAAGGGAGCCGGCGCGATTATGAGTGCCATTTCGAGTAGGCCGCTTACGGTTCGTTTTGATCGGCGCTCGCGCGGGCACGCATGAAGCATGCTTGCAAAAGGATTGATCGCAGGTGCCGCGGGCACGATGGCGTTAGACATGTATACGAACGCGGATATTTTGGCGCGCGGGCGCGCACCGAGCGAGTTGCCTTCGAAGGTCGCGCAAAAGCTGGCCGAGCGCGTCGGTCTGACGACGTTCGCGCACGATGATTCCGAGGCGGCAAAGAATCGTCGCAGCGGTGCGGGCGCGCTCTTCGGCTACGAAGTCGGCCTCGGCACGGCCGTCGTGTACGCGTTCGTCCAGCCGAAAATCCAGGACTGGTTACCGTGGCCCGTTGCGGGCGTCATTCTCGGTGCGGCAACGCTCGTGATGAGCGAGGGTTCTGCGACGGCACTCGGTGCGACGGACTGGTCGACATGGTCGGCGTCGGATTGGATGAGCGACATCTTACCGCGCACGCTCTACGGCCTCACCACCGCCTGGGTCGTGGATAACATAAGCGACGCCTGGTAGCGGCGGCGGCGCGGTTATCTGCCGCGTAAGGGCAGATAACGTTCCGCGCTGCACGCGTTCCGGTGGGGTCCGGATCGGGTAGGGCTGGTAGGGTGCACCGGTTCTTGGTGAGCACTTTCCGTCCACTACGCGGGCCGGTGTTGCAATGCTTAACGAGCATTGCAACTCATGCGAGGTTCGCCGCGCATGCACGTAAAAGAGGAGCAAATGTTAAAGAGGGTTCGTCTCGTCGCGTCCGTTCTCGCATTCGTTTGTATGACGGCGGGGTCCATTTCCGGTCAGCCCACGCCGGACGTTTCCCCGCACCCGGCCGACGCGAGTACCGGCCTGCCCGGTGCCGTGCCATCATCGCCCGGCGCCGCGCCGGCGTCGCCCGGTGCCGCGCCGTCATCGGCCGGTGCCGCGCCGTTGTCTCCCGGTGCCGCGCCGTCGTCGCGGGGCTCCGCGCAATCGAACGTTGCCGGCGCTAGCGATGCCGCTTATGCCGGAATCGCAAAGCGCTATTTTGCAGACGGTTTTCGCGAATCTCCCTCGAGCGCGACGGGCACGGGCGTGCACGACTACGACGCGCGGCTCGACGATGTTTCGGCTGCACACTTCGCGCGGCACTTTCGTCGCGACGCGCTCGTGTTGCGGCGCCTGCAAGCGATAGACCCGGCGCAACTCTCGCCCGAGGTTGCGGTCGATCATACGATGCTCGTGCACGCCATCGAGGACGATTTGCTCGTCAACCAAGAGGGCGAGCTTTGGCGTCACAATTCCGACATGTACGTTGCACTGTCCAGCGGCTCGATCTACGGGCTGATCGAGCGGCGCTTCGCGCCCGCAGCAGTGCGTTTGCGCGACGCGATTGCGCGCGAGAACGCAATCCCGCTCATGCTTTCGCAGGCACGCAGCAATCTCACGAGTGTAGATCCTGCTACGAAGACCGTTTCGGGGCTGGACGCGAAAGGTGCCGCAGCGTTCTTCGCAACCGACGTTCCCACGGCATTCGCCGGCGTCGGCGACGCAAAGGCGCGCAGCGCCTTCCGCGCCTCAACAGCACGCGCGACCGCCGCGATGCAGGCGTTCGCCGCATACCTAAGCGCCATCAAACCATCGGGAACGTATGCGATTGGCAGATCCGCATACGAGCGTCGCCTCGCCTATGAGGACGCGCTGCCCATCACGGTCGCTGCTTATCTTGCGGTCGGCCGAACTGCGTGGCGGAACGATCGCGCGCGCTTCATCGCGACCGCGCGCGCGATCGACCCGAAAGCGTCCCCAATGGCGGTCTACGGCACGCTCGCGCGCCAGCATCCTGCACCGAGCGCGCTGCTCGCGGCAGCCTCAGATGATCTCAAACGGCTGCGCGCCTTCGTGCAACGAAAGCGCATCGTCACGCTTCCTGCGGACGCGGACATAAGCGTCGTAGCGACGCCGAAATTCGAGCGTTCGTTCATCTCGGCGCAGGAAGATCCGCCGGGCGTCCTCGAGCGGGTCGCAACGAAAGCATACTATAACGTCACGCCGGCCGATCCGGCGTGGCCGCATGCACGTCAAGAGGACTTTCTCGCGCAATTTAACGACTACGAACGTCCGCTGATCTCGGGTCACGAAGTCTACCCCGGACATTTCGTCAACTACACGATCGATAAACACCTAAACTTGAGCTTAACGCGCAGACTGCTTTGGAATAGCGAGTTCGGAGAGGGTTGGGCGCATTACGGCGAGCAGATGATGGTCGACGAAGGCTGGGGGAACGGGGACCCGCACGTGCGTCTCGCGCAACTGTCCGAGGCTCTCTTACGCGAATGCCGCCTGATCGTTGGGGCGCAGCTCCATACCGGCGGCTGGACGGTCGCACGCAGCGAACGGTTTTTCCGCGACGAGTGCTTTCAAACGCCGGCGGTCGCCACCGAAGAATCGCTGCGCGGCACGCAGGATCCGATGTACGGCTACTACACGCTCGGGAAGTTGATGATCTTCAAACTGCGCGACGACTATCGCAAGAAACTCGGTCCCGCGTACACGCTGCAAAAATTTCACGACGCACTGCTCGCGCACGGCGACCCGCCGGTGCCGCTCGTCCGTCCGCTCCTGCTAGGACCCCGAGACGATGGCAAATCGCTCTAAGCCGCTGTCGGCTCTGTTGCGGAAATGGCGGGTCGCGCATTGCGAGCTACGCGATGGGGCGAATCGCGTTCGCATTTCTCGCTCGATACGCAGAGTCACCGTCTTCGGCATTCAGGCGCGCGGCAAGAGCCGTGCCGACGCGGCCGCAAAGAGGTCGATGCGGTTCGGCGTGCTTGCGCCGCATCGACCTCATCTTGAAAGAGCCTTGCCGCTCACGCGCCTGCTGCGGTCGACGCTGCGTGATTGCGCGATAACGCGAGCGGCACAAGCTCAACAGACGTACGCGCTTACCTGATCCTGCCGTTGAGGCCATTCGGGAAGAACGGGCGCACGATCGCCAGCACCTCTTCCGGCGTCCGCACAATTGCCAAACCCTTGTTGTCGTCGGTGAAATACTTCTTGCCGCTAGGTGGTGGCAAGACGTCCTGCCCATCGAGCGCTTTGGTCTGCAGTCCGAACTGCGCGGTCATGAGCCGGATGTTGCCGGCGTGATACGCTTCCACCGCGAGAATTCGCGCCGCGTAGCCGAGCACGGTTTTGGACTGAATGAGTGGCGCGGCGCCGCCGTAAGCGCTGACGCCCGTGTCTTCGAAAGCGCGGGCCAAGACGAGAAACTGCGTCATCTTTTCGGTCATGCCGAGTGCGCCGAGATCTATCGCGGGCTTCGCGACCGCGTCGTTGCCGAGAAGGCCGCGGAGGAGCAGCACGTGGTTTTGCTCGTCGCTCGCGAGTTCTAAGGCGGTCCCGTACGTGAACCGGTTGTTGAATTGCGTCTTACTTCCGCCCGTGGTCGGCCCTTTTTCGCCTTTTCCGCCGACGGGAACGCCGAGTTGCTCGATCGTCTTGCCGGAGATCGCAAAGTTATAGAATTCCGCTTCGAGATACTCGAGGTTCAACGCGAAATTCACGATATCCGTATCGTTCACCGGCTGGGACACGCCCGCTGCGTTTCGAACTTGCGCGGCGACCGGGGAAGCACTCGCCGCTGTGAAAAGCGCACCGAGCGCTATGCTGCCGAGCATCGTAGCGCGCGACTGGCGTGTAGCACCGCCGGCGTTTTGGGTCTCGGAATGTTTGGAATCGACCGTTTCCAAAGCTTCACTCTTTTCTAGTTGTCCGCGACGATGGTTCGTGCGGAGCAGGGTTGCAACGCGGGAACGTTCTTTCATCGGGCGGTGCGGTCAACGCCGGCACGGCTCGAGACGAACGCGTCCATAGAACGAAGCCCCGCCGGCCGCGGATGTGAGATGCGCTTAACCGAACATGAACGCAAGCAACTCAACAAAAGGGCCGGCCGCCTTAACTGGTACGTGCGGCCGAGGGGATCTGATTGCAGGACGTTCGAACTAATGGCGTCGCCAAAAAAGTGCATTTCGATTTCAGAACGAGACTCGGAACGGAACGACGACGGAAAAGTTGTCGCGCGGCTTAACGGTTCGCCGCCGACTCGTTATGCGACGGTCAGCGGATCGCGTTCGCGGTTCTCGACCAATACGAAGAGGCCACCGTCTTCGGCATCCATGCGTGCGACATGCGTCGCACGAGTGCCGCCGCACTCCCGCAAGAATTGGGCGGGTTCACGCTCTATGGCGTCGGGGGTGTTCCAACGTTGGAAAAACGCCACGAAATCGTCCTTGAGGCCGCCCATTGTTTCACGGTAGTGCAACGCTTAGTGTTGGATCGCTACGTCGCCTTCGGCGATAAGATCCGGATAGAGACGGTCGTCTTCGAGCCGCAGGTGACGCATCAAAATCGCGCTCAACCGGCTCAAGCTCCGCAGTGCCGTCTCGGAATCGAGCGGTAGGGCTTGCGGTAAGTCGTCGAACAGCCCGCGTAACATGCGGTGATGCTCGTAGCAGGCGGCCGCGCGCACGCGGACGCAGCCGCCGGCCGGGGTGAATTTTAAAGCATTTCCGAGCAAGTTGACCAGAATTTGGCGAAGGCGCCCGGGATCGCCGCTCACTGCGTTCGGAATCCCAGGGTCGAGCCACGTCGAAAGCTCGACGTTCTTCGCGCGGAATTGTGGGGCGAAACGATTCGACGGTTGACTTGAACTGATGCGGCAAGTCGAATTCGACCTTTTCGAGCTCGAGCTCGAGCTGCCGGCCTCGATCTTCGAGAAGCCGAGAATATCGTTGATGCCCCGCAAGAGCGACTCTCCGGAATCGCGCACCGTGGTCGCACATTCGGTCTGCTCCGGCGAGAGCGGGGACAGCAGTAAGAGCTCCGTGATACGGATGACGCCGTTCATCGGCGTGCGGATCTCGTGACTCATCGTCGCAAGGCTCCCCGTGGCGCCGCGTTTCGTTAGCTCGTGCGCAAGATAGGCCGCGTGATAAGCGGTCATTGCCGGGGCTGATTGTTCAGATGGAGCTTGTGATCTAATTGGGTCACCCATTCGCGGTGTTACGGAGAGTTTTGTAAGACGGGCATTGCCTGAGTCATCGAGCGCCCCGCCGGGTTGCTGGAAAGCGTAACGGCTTTGATCTTCGAGATAGGGGTGAAGCGTTTGGCCAGGAAAAAAGCCGAGCGCGATTGCGCTCGGCTTCCTTGCACCGGAATGCGCTTCTAGGAGTGCACTTTTAGAACCTCATCTTAAGGAACGAGGGCCGGCGTAACGGCCAGGCCACCTGTAGGGTCGCTAGCGGTGTGAATCACGTTTTCCGCCGATTCGGTCTCCGGGTAACCGTCGTATAAGGTGAGAGCTCCCGAGCACTGTCTATAGTAGCAATCAGCGTTGTAGAGCTCGGTCCGTGATGCCAGGAACGCAAAGTCATACGCGGCACCCGCCTTTAGGTCAAGGATCGAGACGGGGTTCCCGAGAGTGCCATTCTGCGGGGCGTTGTACGTCGCAATATAAGCGGCGTCCGCATGTTGGATAGCAATCCGGTGTGCCTTGTCGATTTGGACGCCGCCCCCAGGGATGGTGTAAGAAGTTTGCGGTTTGAGCAGCAGCGCGATCTTCTTCGCTTGGCAACCGCCGGTAATTTCACCAACGACATTGTCCTGAGAAGATCCGACGATGACCGACTGGGCTCCATCGATGTAAAGGTTTCCGTCGTGGTCGAACGCGTCGTAATATATGGTCGGGAAGTTCCGATCGGAAACCGTCGCGCAAGCCTTCGTCGCATTCTTGGGATAGAAGCTGACGCTACCATTGAGGTCCGTTACGGCCACGACACCTAGGGGCGAGACGGCAACGCCGTAGGGGGAATGCCCCCTATCGTCCAGGGTCAACGTCGCCGCCTTCGTATACGGCGGCGCATACACGCGGACATTCGCGCTGCCTGGATTCGCGACGTACAAATTACGGTTGGTATCGGTCGCGAGCCCCTGTGGCTTACTCAGACCGGTGATTTGGCCGATCATCTTTTGATTTGTCCCGGCTTGCGGGAAAATGTTGACGGCGCCACCCGAGGGGTCGGCGTCGAAGATGAGAGGTTGACTTACGGCGCTCAAATCCATGAAACTCGGCGTTGTTATTCGGCGACCGCCTGAAACGATGGAGTTGTTCGGCCCCACGACGCTCGTATTCAAGGAACCGTTCTGGACGACTTGCCGCTGGACGGATTGCGTGCCGGCGTCCGGGACTTGCCCGAGAGGCGCCGGCGCCATCTGCGAACCGCCGCCGGAACAACCGGCCAGTAGCGCCGACTGGGGAACAGCGTACGCTCAGAGGCGACTGGAGCATGCCCCGCGGATTGGCGGAGAATAACGGCGGGTCGCCCCTTGGAATCCGCCGCATGTCTGATGTACGCGCAGCGCTTTGGCTTGGATGAGCTGAAGGCGGAGATCTTCGTGGGACCGGCCCGCGACACACATGATTTCGTTCGCCTCAAGCAACTCGACGTCGAAAACGCGCCGTTGTTGCGGCTTATTACGCGTAAAGAGCGCGACTCGATGCCGTTAGGGACCGGATCGATGCTTGCACGCCCAACTGCGTACGAGTCGAGCGCGATTCGTCTATTTCCCAATATAGTCATCCGTCAAATGCATTCGAAGCGTATTCTATTATCGGCACCCGTTTTGTGACGGGAACGGAAATTCACTATGAAGTTCGCACGTTGTTTAGGATCCTTTTTTACTCGCAAGCGTCATCGTACCGATCCACGTTTTTAGCGCTCCACTTCAAGGTCAAACCCTTGTCGATGCTTTGCGCCAGGGCGGCTATGTCATCGTGCTGCGCCATGCGGATACGGACAAAGCACGCCCGGACAACCGCATGTCGATCTCGCGAACTGCGACACGCAGCGCGTCTTGACACTCAAAGGGCGCACGGCAGCGCGCTCGATCGGCGGGGCGATCGATACGCCGAAGATCCCTATCGGCCAGGTGTCTTCAAGTCCCCTCTGCCGCACGATGTGGACGGGCGATCTCGCGTTCGGCCACGCCGATCCAAATCCGGGGTTGCTCGAACCGAAGCCGAAGAACGCGGCAAACGCCGCCAAAGCGGCAGCCGTGCTTGCACCGCTGATCGGTGCAGTCCCAAAATCGGGAACCAATTCCGTCATCGTTACGCACGGATTCAACGTGAAATCAATCACCGGATTCCAACCAGCCGAAGGCGAGGCCGTGATTTTCAAGCCGAACGGAGACGGTAAGTTCGCAGTGGTCGGCCGGCTGCTATCGGCGCAGTGGGTCAGCCTCCTTAAGAATTCGAGAAGTACCGCACCTTTCGGACTAGCGCCTAGCGCCGTCTGAACACGCGACGATTCGTCGCAAAGCGCACCGGACAGCTTAGCGTTGACTGCGCGCACGCCGGTGTCGGCGGTTACCCGCGCAAGCACGTTTTGTTACCGAAGTTATTGTCCGAAAGTCACGCCATGCCTCAGCGGTATCCCATTGAAAGGAAAATGCCATCGAGACAATATCGGCCTCGCTCCAACTACGATCAGTCGTCGACGCGTTTCGTGACGACGCGACAATCATGATCGCGACCGCTGGAATTGAGTCCTATTTTGAGTTTCCGTAGAGACACGACGACCTTCGATGCCGTATCGACGGCTTGGCACGCCGCCGACTCGGATCGCTGCCTCTGCACGACTCTGGACGTAGCGCACGCCCAGAGCGGCCGATCGCGCTCGAATCGCACATGAAACCGACGCTCGACGTAACGATGTTGCTTGAGATTTTCGATGGCGAGGCCGCCCGCCGTCGCCGAACTTCTCAACGTAGCGAGCAGCACGATCGAACGAGATCTGCTTCGCATCGAACTCGCGGCGGCGGCGGGCGATGCGAAGGGCGTGCTCGAAGCGGCACACCGGCTCAAAGGCACGAGCGGCAGTATCAGTGCCGGGAACGTGGCCGAGCTGAGCTCTTCGATCGAAGAAGCAGCTCGCGCTGAGGTATGGGATATCTCGCCTCCGCTAATTTTAGCGCTCCGCGAAGCGGTCGACGTACTGCAGCGAGAGATCGAATCGTATTCGGTCTTGCATCTCGAAGGGCCAGTCCCCGCAAACGGGACGCACGCCGTCCTCGCGATAGAGAAGATCTGAGACGCCCCCTGTCGGGCACGGTGCCCTCGCGCCGCCGCCGAGCGGCGTTCGAAGCCGCTGCGCGCGTGGCGTCCCCGCCGCCGTGGCCGTAAGCTTGGGGCCCGAGGTCCGCTTGCGCGGAACGATCGTTGTTGCCGAGGACGATCTCGCGACGCGGATGTTGTTGCGTCGCGTGCTGACGCGAGCGAATTTTAAGGTGACCCTCGTCGAAAACGGGCGCCTGGCGTGCGATGCGATACATCGCGAGCGGCCTGACCTCGTTCTGCTCGATTGGGCTATGCCGGTCATGGACGGAAAGGCCGTCATCGTGGAACTCAAAGCGAATCCCGAGACCCACGGTATTCCCATCGTGATGCTGATGAGTCAAGGCCTTATCGCCGAGAAGGTCGCGGCGCTCGAAGCGGGCGCCGGCACGCAACGAGCTTCGGGCTTTTCTTTCTCGATCTCGACGGCTTCAAGGCGGTCAACGACGCGCACGGACACGCAACGGGCGACGAGTTGCTCAAGGCAATCGCCGTGGGCCTCGAACGAGGGTTCGCGAAGGCGATACGGTCGCGCGGTTCGGCGGCGATGAATTCGTCGTGCTGGCGCCGCATCTCGAAACGCCGCACGCCGCGGACGACGTAGCGAACCGGATCGTCGCAGCCGTGAACGAAGCCTTCACGCTTGAAGGCGTCGCGATGCGAGGAAGTGCCAGTGTCGGCGTGAGTCTGTTTCCCGACGATGGTGAAGATCCTGAAACGCTGTTGGCGCGTGCCGACGCGGCGATGTTCGAAGCGAAAGCGTTAGGCAAAGGCCGTTTTCAATTCGCCAGCGGAGCTACCCGCCCGCTGACTCCGCTTCGAACGGCTCTGGGTAATGCGGATAACGCATCTTCGGGCTGGTGGAGCCGGTGAACGGTTCCCTGCGCCCGATTGGACGCGCTCTGGACGCTGGCTCGCTACGCTGCCGGAGTGGAAGCGACGCGGAAGTCGGGCCGCGGATCCGGCGCCCAAGAACAGGTCTTCGTGATCCGTACGTGGCGCGACCGCGGCCACTCGGGCTGGCGCGGGCGCATCGACCACTTACGATCGGGAAAGCGGCGTTACGTCATGAATTTCGGCGATCTTTGCGAATTCATCATGCAGATCCAGGCAGCGCCGTGCGAATCCGAGTTGGATGAGCCGTAGAATTCGCGCGACATAGCTGCGCTTCCAGCGGAAGGCTCGTCCTAGGCGCCACGGGCGGGCGGCGGGGCCGCCGGGTTCGCACGTCGCACGTTCTCGCCATGGCGCAGGAACCGTTACGGGTGCATGCGTTCGGTACGCTCCGGCTTTCGGTCGGGGAGCGGCCCGTCGTTTTCGCGACGATCCCGAAGGTCGTTCCGCTCTTCGCGTACTTGCTGCTGCATCGCAACGTTGCCCTCGCGCGCGAGGTCGTCGCCTACGCACTGTGGCCCGACGATACGGAAACGGACGCCCGCGCGAATTTGCGCCGCCACTTACACCAGCTGCTACGCGTATTGCCGCCCGCCGCGACGCAAACGCCGTGGCTGCTCGCGCAAGGGCGCACGATTCGCTTGAATCCCGCCGCTCCCATTTGGCTTGACTGTGACGTCTTCGAACGCGGTGTCCGTCACCTGCGGAAGCGCGAGGCCGCGATCGACCTCTACACAGGCGACCTCTTGGAGTCGATCGACGAAGAATGGCTCATCGGCGAACGCGAACGCCTGCGCGCACTGTACGTGCAAACGCTCGCGCGCATGCTCGATGACGCGATCGCGGGCGGCGACCGGGAAGCCGTCATCCGGCACGCGCGCGGGCTCTTACGCGGCGATCCGCTGCGCGAGGATGCGCTGCGCCGCCTGATGCTCGCACGCAACGAACTGGGCGATCGCGCCGGGGCGCTCGGGGAGTACGAAGCGTTTACGCGCCGTCTGGATACGGAACTCGGCGTCGAACCCGCACCGGAAACTCAAGCTCTGTACGATGTGATCCGGCGTCCCGCTTCGGTCCGCGGCGCGGAACCGCGCGATCCAGGGGACCGGCGCGATGCGTTGCCGTTCGTCGGGCGGGAAATGCAGGTGGCGATGTTGCTGCGGCGTTGGGAAACGGTCGCGCGCGCGGAGGGCGGCGCATTCATCGTGAGCGGCGAAGCCGGCGTCGGAAAGTCGCGCTTGGCGCAGGAGTTCGCGCGTTGCGTGCTCGCCCAGGGTGGTCGTGCGCTCGTCGGGGGTACGGGCGCAAACGAGACGCAGCCCTATCAGCCGATCGTCGAGGCGCTACGTGCGGGGCTCGCGTCGCTGCTGGCATGCGAACTTGAAGACGTATGGCTTGCGTCGCTTGCGAAGCTCGTGCCGGAGGTGCGCCGACGAACCGGCCCCGTCGCTACGGCTCCAAAACTCGCTCCCGAAGCCGATCGTCAGCGGCTCTTCGACGCGATTGCCGAAACGTTCGCGCGTCTGGCGCGCGTGCGGCCGCTCTTGCTCGTTTTCGAGGATCTGCACTGGGCGCAAGCAGCGACGATCGACTGCATCGTCCACCTCGTACGGCGTGCCGCGACGGAACCGCTCCTGGTGCTCGCGACGTACCGCGGCGAAGAAGTCGGCCGCGGTCACGCGGCGCGGGCGCTGTCGCGCTTGGAGCAGGACGGCACGGCGCTCGGGATGCCGCTCGGCCGTTTCGACGCGCACGTCGTCGAAGAAGTCGTCGATGTGGTCTTGCCGCACGCCACCGATCGCGCGGCGCTCGCCCGCGATCTGCACGCTCGCAGCGAAGGGAACGCGCTCTTCTTGCGCGAGGCGCTGTACGACTACGTCGCCGGCGCCGGCAACCGCGCGGGCGACGGCGCACGGCCGCGACCGAGCGCCGGCAGCGCGATCCTGCGAGCGCGCATCGACGCATTGCCCGAAGGCACGCGCGCGCTCGCCGACGCGGCAGCGGTTTTGGGCCAGGGTTTCGATCTGCGCGTTGCGTGCGAACTCTGCGGCTGGAGCCAAAACGAAGCGCTCGACGCGATCGACGCGCTGCTCGATGCGCGCATCGTGCGCCAGGGAACGCCCCGCAGCCGCACCGAGTACGCGTTCTCGCACCATCTCATCGCGCAGTTCGCGTACGAGGGGGTCTCCGAAGAATCGCGTCGTACCCTGCACCGCCGCTCCGCTCGCGCGTTACAAGAGCTCTTTCCCGACCGGGTGGGGGAACTCGCGGGCGAAATCGGCCGGCATTGGGAACGTGCCGGGAACGCCGTCGCTGCGGCCGAGGCATATGCGTGCGGCGCGAAGCGCGCAAGCGAGCTCTTCGCCAACGAAGATGCGCTGGCGCTTGCTGCGAAGGCGCTGGCGCACGCAACGGATGCGCGCGCGCGTTTTGACTTGCATGCGCTTTGCGAAGAAGCGCACCGGCGTTCCGCCGATGCGGCCGCACAACGCGTCGATCTCATAGCGATGGAACGCGCTTGCTTCGAACTCGGCGATCTCGAGGCCGCGTGCGAGACGTTGCGGCGTCGCGTAGCGGCTTTCCATACGGCGGCGGATCGCGCAAACGAACGCCTGGCAATCGACGCGTTTCACGAACTCGCCGCGCTTTCGCCCGGCCAGCGGTGGAAAGCGCAAGCCGTGTACCGCGATGCGCTTTACCATGCGGAAACCGGAGGGTTCGAGAAGACTATCGCTCTGCTGACACCGGCGCTTTCGGCGAAAACTTGGCGAGGCGATGCCGAAGGCGCCGTCGCCGCGCGTTGCCTACTTGCGAAATCGTACGCGATCCTCGGCCGAACCGGCGAAGCCGACGCCGCGATTGCCGAAGCCCGAGCGATCGCCCAAAGGGGCGGCCTCGAGTCGCTCGCGCGCGTGCTGGAAACCGTTGCATCTCTCTCGCTCCAAAAACGTGATTTCGTCACCTTGCGCGCGACGGCATTCGAAGCGCTCGCCGTTGCCGAACGTCTGGGCGATCGTGAGAAAGAAGCCGACATGTACGCGCAGCTCGCCATTGCGTACACGCGGTTAGGTGAGTTGGAACGAGCGCGCGATGCCTATGCGCGAGCCGCAGCGACTTTTAAGTCGATCGGCAAACGTCTGGGCGAAGCCGTCGTCATACTCAATAGTGCGCATTTGCGTTACGTCGCCGGAGACATACGCGGGGCGCACGACGGGAACGAGCGCGCGGCTCGCCTCTTCGATGCGATCGGCGACCCGCGCGGACGAGCGATCGCGCGCTATAACATGGCCCACACGTCGTTCCTCGCCGGCGATCTGGATGCAGCGGAGCACCACGTGAACGAAGCGCTCGATCTCGGCCGGAACGCCGAAGGCGCGTGGTTTGAGGCGAATTGCGGCGCGGTGCTCGGCCAGATCGCACTCGCTCGTGGGCGCCCCGAAGATGCGGCCGCACATCTCGCCGCAGCGCTTGCAATTGGGAGGACGCTTGCGAACGCACGTGAGTTTTCCGACGATCTCGCCGACTATGCGCTTGCGACGTTCGCCGCCGGCGATCGCGAACGCGCGCTCGCAACGGCGGACGAACTGGCGGCGCTGCCCGAAGAGAGTTGGAGCA
>JRHI01002402.1_pt1 | contig 12917 bp, 7 predicted proteins | sample 215371 | NCBI WGS metagenome assembly JRHI01 (sample SAMN02929681, study PRJNA255918) | sediment metagenome | biome: cave system; feature: Ice Cave; material: Sediment; isolation source: sediment from deep within a dark volcanic ice cave with no known source of... ...
GGGAAAGATAATGGTGTTCTTTCCCGTGCTCAGGGGGACGAATTGCCCATCGCTGCGATAGCTTCGAAACTGCCCCAGCGCACACGTGTGCGCTTCCGGAGTGCGGTTGGTGAGCAGGTCTTCCGTCAAGCGCTGGCGCGCATAGGGTGCCGGTTTCGTCGGTAAGGGCTGCTCCTTGGCGGCGACTTCTCCGGGCAGATCACTTGGCGGATATTGGTGATACTCGACCGGAAACAGGGGCGTTCCGTTAGCCCGGTCGAATAGATAAATGAAGCCTTGTTTCGTGGTCTGCGCGACTGCATCAACCACTCTTCCTTCGCGCTTCACGGAAACAAGAGTAGGAGGAGCAGGGAAATCGCGATCCCAGATGTCGTGATGCACGCCCTGAAAATGCCAAATGCGCTCGCCCGTTTCTGCGCTCAAGGCAAGCTCGGAGTCGGCGAATAAATTGTCGCCCAAACGGTCGCCCCCATAAAAATCGAAAGCGGCCGACCCGGTGGGCACATACACAATTCCGGTCTTCTGATCAACCGTCATCCCCGACCAGTTATTGGCCGCGCCACTTTTCTGCCATGCGTCTTTAGGCCACGTTTCATACCCGAACTCGCCGGGATGAGGAATGGTATGAAAGCTCCAGCGCAGCTTCCCCGTGCGAACATCGTAGGCGCGAATATCCCCGGGCAGAGCGGGCAGAGTCTCCGGCAGCCGGCCACCGACGATGAAAAGATCCTTGTAGATGACGGCAGGGCTGGTCAAAGAAATGAAAGCTGTGGTTGCGTCTCGCCCCAAATTTTCGCGTAGATCAACGCGACCATGATCGCCGAAGTTTAGGAGCGGCTGGCCGGTTTCGGCATCGAGGGCATAAACAAAATTCATCACACCCACAATGATGCGGCGATCTTTGTTCTCGGGACCTCTCCAATAGGCAAGACCCCGAGCTGGTTGCGTGCCCACGATGCCGGAATCAAACTCCCACTTCAGTTTGCCGGTCGCGGCGTCCACAGCGAATATCTTTTGTGAAGGCGAGATGCCGTAGAGGACTCCATCAACCTCGATGGGACTGGTCTGTAGACCTCCGGTTTCCCCGGTGTCAAACGACCACGCGACTTCAAGCTGCTTTACGTTGGATTTGTTGATCTGGGCCAGCAGTGAGTAGTGCGTGTTTTCCGAGTCGCCGCCAGAGATTGGCCAATTCTGCCAGCTTTCTGTTTGCGGCATCATGCTCAGAGGCACGACAAGCGCGGAAATCAATAAAAACGATTTGAAGTGAAGGTATAACCGGAGCATTGGTTCTATCAAGACATCAGCTTCAAACTCATGTGGATGTTGCGCAAATCGTTGCGCGGAGCGAATACCTGTCCCAAAGCACCGAAAGGCAAAACAAAACTACCCGCGTACGGACTATGGTCGCCGACCTTGGTTACATTCGTTGATTTTGCGAATGGCCGGAATCCCTTATCTCAAGCCCTTCAGGCCTGCAGTCTGAAACCGGCCGACGCTAATTGTCAAGTCCTTATTCAGAAATTTTTATTTTGTTCCTGGCACGCAAGACTAGGCTTGGCAATACAGTTTCACTGTGCTAGAACTTCTCTCTCCACTATGCAGGCACAGGTTCGGAAGGAGTGTTTGGGCAAGACTCTTCCACATGCCCAGAAGTCGCAGCTCGCGGTATCACACCGAAGCGCAAGCATTCAACAAAATGGAGGCCGGACGAAATATTCTGCGGAGGGGGCAGCATATGAAGATTACTTGGGCAGGGGTCGTTTTAGGTGTTTTTTTTCTGGCAGTCTCTAGTTTTGTAGTCGGCCAGGCCGTGTACGGCAATATCTTGGGCTCGGTATCCGATCCCAGCGGGGCAGCAGTGCCGAAGGCTACGGTGACGGTGACCGATATTGACCGCGGAACCGTCTACCAGACCACTACCAACAATAGTGGAAACTACGAACAAACTCATCTTCTGGCGGGGCATTACAAAGTGGAGGTTGTAGCTCCAGGCTTTAGTTCCTTCCAGGCGAAAGCTGATGTGCAGATTGACGCCTCGACCCGTGCGGATGCGGCTTTGGGTGTGCAGGGTACGACAAGCTCGGTCACGGTGACGGAAGAGTCGCCGTTGCTCAAGACAGACCGTGCTGACGTCAGCACCACCCTGAGCACGGAGGAGATTGGCAGCTTGCCAATCCTCAACCGCAATCTCACGGAACTGCTGCTGGTAACCCCGGGCACGCAGCTTAATGACTGGCAGCACGCCTCGTCGGAAAATCCACAGGCGGGGTTCCAGATTGACGTAAATGGGCAACAGTTTACTTCGAATGGATTTCTGCTGGACGGCACAGAAAACAACAGTTCGATTCTTGGAATCGCTGTCATTAATCCAAATTTGGACTCGCTGCAGGAATTCAAGATAACCACCAGCGATTACGACGCAGAATTTGGCTCGGTCTCCGGTGCCTTGCTACAGGCCACCACTAAGTCGGGGACTAACAGACTGCACGGGTCGCTGTTCGAATATCTGCGCAACAACATCTTCAATGCCGCTGATCGATTCTCTGGAACGACCCTGCCGTTGCGTTGGAATCAATTTGGCGGCTCGGTTGGGGGTCCAATAAAGAAGGACAAGCTCTTTTTCTTCGCCGACTACCAGGGTCTGCGACGCCGGCGAGCCGCCTCGACGGTCACCACCGTGCCCACGGCCGCCGAGCGAACTGGCGACCTGCGTGGTCTGCTGGGAAACTTTATCTGCTCCGACGGGACAACTTCATCCACCGGTTGCGGCAGCCCTTTGCTCGTGACCACAACGGAAGGCGGCAGTGTCCCGGCTCAGGCCGGCATGGTGTTCGATCCGACGACCGGGAGTTCCGACGGCAGCGGCCGCCTAGCCATCGCTACAAATGGCCAGGTGAATGTGATTCCGGTTGCAACCCCCGTGGCAAATATTCTTAAGTTCCTGCCGCTGCCGAACACAAATCTAGGATCCATCGCGAACAATTTCATCGCTACTGGCAGCGAGAAGTTCAACAGTGATCAGTGGGACGGACGAATTGATTACACCTTCTCGGAAAAGTTGCATTTCTTCGGCCGCTACACACTGGCCGATTTCAATAAGGCAGCCCCCGGCGCGTATGGCACAGAAGCCGGGGGACCAGCCCTGAACGGCATCAACTTCGCCGGCGCATCGCTGGGACGCAACCAGAGCCTGGCACTGGGAGCTACTTACGCACTGAGCACAACTTTGATCACGGACGTTCGCTTCGGTACGTATCGTTACCGCATTCGGGTGCAGCCGAATGGGGTGGGCACCACACCGGCGACCGACGCGGGATTCCCGGGCCTGAATCTAGGTACCACCGAGACCAGCGGCATGCCTGCGTTCTACGTCGGAGGTAGCGGGGGATTCAATCTCGGATATGCATTAGGCGTCAACCAGTGCAATTGCCCTCTGAAGGAAACTGAAAATCATTTCCAGTGGGTAAATAATTGGACAAAGACGCGCGGCAACCACAGCATTCAATGGGGTGCGGACATCCGCCGCGCGCAACAGCAGCGTATCCCCAGTGATTCTCACCGCTCCGGTGAAATGAACTTTGGCGATAACTTGACGGGGAGTTCTAATATCGACCAGCTTTCCGCAAACGCTCAATCATCTGTTACCACCGGCTCCGGACTGGCAGCTTTCCTGCTAGCTGATCCTGGAAGCTTCGCAAGATACTTCACGGGAATTGGCTTTCAACCGGGACTGCGCCAAACGCGTCTCTTTTTCTACGCGCAAGACTCGTGGAGAATAACGCCGAAACTGACCGTCAACTACGGATTGCGCTATGAAAATTATCTGCCACAAACCGCTGCCCACCGAGGGGGCGCTGGCAGCTTCGATCCGAACACGGGTGAAGTGCTGGTCGCGGGCGTAGGCTCAGTCCCGGCCAACATGGGTGTGAAACCTTATAACCTGGGATTTGCGCCGCGGCTTGGCGTGGCATACCAACTGAAAGAGCACACAGTTGTCCGTGCCGGCTACGGCCGCAGCTTTTCACCAGCCGGGCTCGGCGCCGTATTTGGCCAGGCTCCGGACTACGATCCGCCTATTACGATCCCACAGCAGGTTTCGCAAAGTAACAGTTATGTTCCGGTTTTCAGTCTGTTGAACGGACCGCCACTCCCGACAAATCCTCCCATCGGCGCAAATGGGCGCTATCCACTTCCGGATGGCGTGAATGTCTTTTATTTCTTCAATCCGCCCAGTGCCTATCGCATTCCGCTGGCTGATTCCTGGAACTTAACTGTCCAGCATCAGTTTGCGTCAACCTTGACGGCCGAGGTCGCATATGTCGGAAACGTGGGTCGGCACTTGTACGTCAATCCAAATGTAAACCAGGCCAGGCCCGATCCCAACTGTGTCGCGGATGGAACCTGCAACAACTTTAATTCTCGCCGGCTCTACTTCCAAAAATTTGGCTTGACGCAGGGGATATTCGAAATCTGCAACTGCGACAATTCCAGCTACCACGGGTTGCAAGCTAAGTTGCAAAAACGTGCCAGCCACGGCCTCGACGTGCTGGTGACCTACACCTACGGGAAGGCTATGGCAAATACCGAAACCGGCGGGGTATTCTCGAATAACTTGAACTGGGGGCAGGACCACGGTCCTGCGAACTTCGATCGAACGCATACTCTAACTGTCGGCCACGTTTGGGAACTTCCATTTGGCCGCGGACGTCATTGGGGCGGAAGCACTGGCAGAGCACTCGATGTGGTTCTCGGCGGCTGGGATTTCAGCGGTATCTCCATTTTGGAATCCGGCCTGCCCTTCACCCCGACGGTTTCGAACTCTCCTCTAACCTTTACCGATTTCTCCAGTGTGCGTGCCGACCAGATCGGCAATCCCAGCGTTCCGAATCCGAATGCCAACCTTTGGTTCAACCCCTCGGCATATGTGGCCCCTCAAGGAGTGGGACGGAACGGGAACGCCAGTCACAATTCCTTGCGCGGCCCGCGCTTCCGCCAGTTCGATCTTTCTTTGGGGAAAATTTTCAATGTTGCTGAAGGCAAGACTTTGGAATTCAAGTGGGAAACCTACAATGCATTTAACCATGTGAACCTGGCCAATCCCAATGGTACGGTGGACGTCCAGGGTGCAGGGCAGATCACTGCGGCGGCCGACATGCGTCAGATGCAATTCGGCTTGCACTTCCGCTTCTGAACTTAAATATTATCCGGGCCACTGGGGCGTCCGGGCCCGGGTAATTCTCTGTTTATTTTTCTGTTGGCTTACCTGCACTGCCGTTCCCAAAAATCGGGGGTACTCACGAATGAGAAGTTTCTGGTTGTGTCTTGTCCTGGTTCTGATGATTCCTTGCCCGGCTGTTTCCCAACAGGCGCCGCCAAACGCGGGGCCGGACAGCCGCTACAAAGTGGATATCCTGATCGTCGTAGGGCATCCCGATGACGATATAGAAGTGGCTGCCTATGTGGCCAAGGTTATCGAGCAGCAACACAAGCGCGCCGCCGTGGTCTACACGACTCGAGGAAACTCTGGCGGCAACGCCGCAGGACCCGAGCAGGCCGCGGCGCTGGCTGACATTCGCGAGATGGAAGCTCGGCACTCCATCGCTTCATACGGAATCACCGACGCGTGGTTCCTGCATGGATCAGATACACCCGGTGCCGACGTCCTTCACTCACTTGAAGCGTGGGGACACGGTCAGGCCCTGGAGGAAGTGGTTCGGCTCGTGCGCATCACCCGTCCGGAAGTGATTTTCACCTGGCTCCCCGACTACGTGGTCGGTGAAAACCATGAGGACCATCAAGGGGCGGGAGTACTCGCCACCGAGGCTTTTGACCTGGCGGCAAATCCTCTGTCTTTTCCCGAGCAGGTTGAGGCCCCACGCAATCGTCTCACCATTAACAATTACGGCGAAGGTCTTCGCCCCTGGCAAGCGAAGAAGATTTACTACTTCTCCGACTCCACCCACTTCGAGTTCTTCAAAGGCAACGGTCCGGAGTATGGGACCGGCGACATCTCACCGACGCGCAAAATGCCTTACTCGCGCGTTGCGGCCGAAGCCTGGAGCCATTACAAGACACAGAACGACTTCAGCGATGCGCAGCTGAAAGAGTTTACAGAGATGCCGATCCGCTTCATCTTTGGAAAGTCGCTGGTAGGCGGCACTGGCACGTCCGACATCTTTGAGGGTATAACATCCTCCCCGGCATCTTACGCCCGGCCTCGCGGGTACGAATCGCGGCCTGCCGGGTTGACACTGGAACTTGGGGGACCGTGGGCGTTCTACCAGCAGTTCTGGCGCGCTCACAATATCGAACACGTGGCAAACCTGTATTCACCCGAGGCACAGGTAGCGCCAGGAGATACGTTATGGGTGCCGTTGCTGATCCGCAACGATACGGATGCCGCGAAGCAGGTGATCCTGCACTCCAGCCTGCCAGGTGGATGGGGCCAGAAACAGGACGCCACAACTTACACGGTTGAGGCGCATGATTCCTATCCCGTACAGCTGACAATCAGTCCAGCGGAAGCGCACAAGGGCACGTGGCAAACCTTAACCTGGACAGCCGAAAGCGGCGGCCAGAAAATTGGTGCGGTCACATTACGCGTGAATGTAGCGGGCAGTGGACTGCCGCAGTGAAGTGAACCGCGAGGGGGCTGATCACTTCAGCGTCTTCTGAAGCCAGTCCACCAGCGCCTTCTTGTACCAGAGAAATTCGGGATGAGACTCCCAGTGGTCCATTCCATGGGGAGCGCCGTCGATCGTGATCAGCTCACAATGAGCGCCGGCCTGTTTCATTCTGTCGCACATCTCCACCGATTGGTCGTAAGGCACGTCCTCATCTTTCGATCCGTGCATCAGCAGAAAAGGCGGCGAATCACGAGTGATGTAAATCACGGGAGACGCCTCGATGAGCGCAGGCGCGGTCCTAGCATCGATTGCGCTGATTCCAAATAATTGCAGCACCTCCGTCGGCACAGGTTTCCACTCCTGGCACGCGCTAATGAAGTCATGGATGCCGTACATCGATACGACCGCAGCCACGCGCAGTCGGTTTCGACTTCGAGCTCCCACGTACGAGACCCAGTGACCGCCCGCCGACTCGCCAATGAGAGCGATTCTCTGCGGATCGACTTTATATTTCGTCGCGTTCGCCTTGACATAGAGGATGGCCTTTTCCAGATCATCCGCCCCAGCCGGAAACTTATATTGTGGCGCCAACCGGTAATTGATAGTGAACCATACGAAACCTGCATCAGTCAGTGGTTTGAAGAGGTAGTTGATGTACTCCTGCTTATCGCCTGCCACCCATCCGCCGCCATGAACCAGAATCGCGGTAGGAAACGGTCCCGCGCCATCAGGAACATGCGCATCCAACGCGACTCGGACTCCATCGACCTCGGCATATACGACGTCCTTGAGTTCGGCCGCCCAGGCCTGGAAGCAGGGCGATACGACGACGAGCCAAGCTATAACGCGAATTAGCCCGCTCAATTTGCGACAGGTTCTCATCGGTATTTGAATATTCCTGTTGGCGAATCGGAACCTCTGCAACTAGTCTCACCGGCTGCAATGGCCGACAAGTTTCTGCGCGAGAATCCGAGCCAGGTATAAACGATAGAACTCTTCGGACTTCGAATTTAAACACACTTGAGCATTGGGCGGACCGGGAATTGGACGGGTGAAGCCTTTGTCGTCCACTTCGATGTGGAATGGCTGCGTCGGGCATAGCTGCGGCGCGATTGCAAAGGCTACCGCAACAGGATCGTAAAGTGTAGGGGTTAGTTGTCCCCATTGGTGATAGAGCAGGGTCAGCGCATCGGTCAGCGGAGTGCTCTGCCGGAAGATCAACTCCCGTTTCACCTCGTCCAGTTTGAGCTGGGTAGAATCCAGGGGCATTACAAAAAGGGGAACGCCAGAAGCGAACAACCGCCGCGCTGCCGGAATATCGGAAACGATGTTGTACTCGGCTTCCGGTCCCCGATCGGGGATGTAACCAAGATCGTTGTAACCGCGATAAATCGATCCGCCCATCATCACCACCCGCTTGAGCTTCCGAAAGGTTTCAGGATCACGCTCAATCAGGGCGCCAACATTCGTCAAGGGTGCAATGGAAATAAGGGTGATCTGATTGGGATAGCGTTGTATCTCCGCGAGAATGAAATCCAGGGCGGAGCCGAACGGCTTAGCCCGCGGTGGCATAGCCTCTGCCCAGCGCGCATGATCCATGGTGATTTTGCTGGTGGTGTCGATTCCGGCGAAAACTGGAATCTCTTCCTTTCCCGTTTCACAGAGGAGTCGATCGACAATCCGCGCTCTGAGCTGCGTATTGCCCCATGCGGTAGTTACTCCCAAGAGATCGATTTCCGGGCTGGACAAAACCAGGGCCAGAGCAAAAGCATCGTCAATGTCGTCACCGATGTCGGTATCGAGGATGACCTTCTGGAGGACCGTTCCGGCTCCGAGTTGCTGAGCGGGCGCGTGGTATCCCGCCGCGAAAACAATAGAGGCCAGCAAAGCGGCGATCCATCGCTTTGTCATCATTTGTTCTAGTCCTATGAACTGAAATCAAGAGATCAAACACCACCCGACGTACCGGCAGCTTCAAATACCCGATTACGACCAATCAGGAACCAGGCACACGTGGCATGCTACGGCCCCCAGTGCACCCAAGCCAAGGGCGGGCAGCCAGCGCAGGTACTTCACGATTAGCCCGGCATAACTTCGGGCTTGCTCGTGCCGCCTATCTGCAGCTTCCGTGACAGCCAGCAAGTTCGGTTTCCACCATGCCAGGACCATCAAATGCCCACCCGTTGGGGGTCATGGCTCCGGGATTCCGAACCAACTTCCAGGCATCAGAACTGGAGGAGTACCATTCCCGCGCTTCACTTGATCGTTCCTCTGTCGCGGCTAGCAAGCCCAATCGGTATTTCGCCTCCGCAACGGTAAATTTGGCCTGTTCGTTGCCCTTGGCAGCCAGCTTTACGGAATCGTCCAGAGCGGTCTGGAGCTCGTTGCGTGCCTGCTCTTTTTTTCGTAGCCGTACCAGTGTCGATCCGACCATGATCCGCGCCGCGGCCAGGTTAGTTGAGGCATTCCCCTGGTCTCCTACCCTCGTCGTTCCTGTGGCAAAATCACTCACCGCCAGTTGCGCCTGCTCCAGGGTGCCGGGGACATCGCCCTTCCGGGCCAGAGCCTCCGCGGTCCACAAATGAATCGCGGCGGTGGATTCGGGATTCAGACGCGGCAGCGTGCGCGCGCGCTCCAACAAAGACAATCCTTCCCCTATCTTGCCAGTTCTTATCAGTGTGCGGCCGAGAGCAGCATATTGGTCACTGACGTCGTCACGCAGCACAGCATTCTTCGGATCGGCCGCCAACAAACGATTAATGTGTTCGATGGCAGTCCGGTAATATCCCAACGCGCCAGCCGGATCGCCGTCCATCGACAGGATTTCTCCAACCACTCCCTCCTCTAACGCCAGAAGTCGCTGGCCGTTCGCATCCATCTCGTCAGTCAGCCTGCTTCGGTAGCTTCGCACAGCTTGCAGCGCCGATTGCAGGCCCTCTTTTCGAAAACCGGTGCGCGCCAAATCGAGTCCCACTTTAACGCTTATCTCGTCCTTAATGGCCAGCAGTTGTTTGTCCTGCGGCTTCCGACTGGACTTCTCTTCTGCAAGGGAAAGTGCGTTCTTTAAATAGTCGAGCCCCCTTGCATAGTTACCTTGCCAGTCCTCCAAGCCGCCGAGGGATTCATAATCCCGCTGCAGTTCGCGGCCGACCCTTTCTACCTCCGGGTGAACGCTCAGCATTTTTTGGGAAATCGCGAGCGCCTGCAAGACGTTTTCAAAACCATCGGGAGGGCCGTTCATATTCCCCAGGACACGATGCCCGTAAGCGACATTCATTTGATCGTCGACATTGTTGGGGTTGGCGCGGGCGATCTCCACCCAAAGCGCGGTCGCCTTCTGAAAGCTTGCCAGTGCTCCGGTGGAGTCGCCCAAACTGGCCGAGTAGGTATCCCCTTGTACCAGGCCAAGCCGTTGATAGGATTGCGCCAGCTCTCTTTGCAGTGCATAGTCGCCACTTGATTCCTGTGCCATGCGGTCAAGATACTGGACGGCGTGGTCCATAATCACCTTCCGCGCCGGAGTGGCGCCCGGCAAGTTGCTGATGGAATCGTGGACCTCGAAGATCAAGGAGTTCGCCAAGGCACGCGTGTCGTTGAAGTGTCGCTTGGCATTGTCACGTTCTGCTCGCGCGATGCGATATTGCCAGAAGGTGGCGGTTAAGCCGCCGACTATCAACAAAAGAATCCCGACAGAGACAACCAGGGCGGCGGCGTGGCGCCGAGCAAATTTGGCAGCACGGTAGAGAGAGGTGTCGGCTCGAGCCGTTACTGGAAACCCTTCCAGATAGCGCCGGATATCCTCGGAAAACGCTTCGACCGAGGGATAGCGCCGCTGCGGCTCTTTGCGCAACGCTTTTAAAACGATGTTGTCGAGATCCCCGGAGAGTTGACGGATGAGCTTTGCTGGCTTGCTCTCGCGTGCAGAACTGACAGAGTCCGGCGTGCGCGCGCCCCGGCTCGGCCCGTCAATACCGATCCCATCGTCGACGTGGGAAACGGCCGCGCTTGGCCGCACTGGTTCAGTCTCGCAGACGGTACGCGCCCGTGCGTCCGGAGAAAGGTTATCGAGGCGGTATGGGCGATGGCCGGTCAGTAGCAGATAAAGGACGACGCCGAGCGAGTAGACATCGCTGGCGGTGCTGACGGCTTGTCCTTTGATTTGTTCCGGGCTGGAGTACTCCGGCGTCAACATGCGGAACAGGGCAAGCGTGACCTCGCCTTTTTGCGGGAAGGCTTCCGAATCCAGTATCTTGGCGATGCCGAAATCCAGCAGTTTCGGAACTCGTTTCGCAGTCACTAGAATGTTCGCCGGCTTCAGGTCGCGATGGACCACCAGATTCTGGTGCGCATAAAGAACCGCCGAGCACACCGTCTGGAATAGGCGAAGGCGCTCCTCAATGGAGATTTTGTGATCGTCGCAGTATTGGTCAATGGGAAGTCCCTCGACCAGCTCCATCACAAGGTAAGGCAGGCCCTGATCAGTAGCACCGCCGTCCAGGAGTCGGGCAATGTTGGGATGTTCAAGATTTGCGAGAATCTGACGTTCCGCCTGGAAGCGGGCGACCGAGGACTTACTTTCAAAACCAGTTCTAACCAATTTTATGGCGACCTGTTTCTGATATTGGTCGTCGGCCCGAACTGCTCGGTAGACAGTTCCCATTCCGCCTTCGCCAATCTCCTCTACCAGTCGGTAGGGCCCGATCTGCCGTCCGACCCACGCCTCCCCAGCCTCACCTAAGACAGTGGCATAGCTGAGCAGCGCCGGTTCGTCCAGAAAGCCTGCGGCTTCTTTGTGCGAAAGCAGCAGGGAATCGACCCACTCCCGAATCGCAGTATCGGGACAGGTGCTTTGCAGGTAAGAAGCGCGCTCCCCCGGCGAGAGTTCCAGAGCTGCCTCAACGATTTCGAAAGCCTGGGTCGAGATCTGGGGATCACTGCTCATCTTTTTTAATCTGTGCCTGTAGTTATAATCTGGAGTTTTAACCTCGATCTGTGCGATTCATCTCGTGGTAGAGCCAGGCTCGCGCCCCTGACCACTGGCGTTGAACCGTTGCGGGGGAGATGGCAAGCACCTCCGCGGCTTCTTGATTCGAGAGCCCACCGAAGAAACGAAGCTCGACGATTCTGGCCCGCTGCGGCTCGATGGCACTGAGCGCGGAGAGTGCATCGTCGAGAGCAATCATGTCCAAAGAGGGTTGACGCGCCACCAAAAGCGGCTCATCCAGCGTAACGGGCCGAATGCCTGCTCCGCGTTTCGCCGATTTGTGTTGCTTGGCATGGTCAACCAGAATACGACGCATCATCTGGGCCGCTATGCCGAAAAAATGAGATCGACTCTTCCATTCGACGCGCTGGTCCACCAGTCTCACGTAGGCTTCATGAACCAGCGCAGTGCTCTGCAAGGTGTGATCTGCCCGCTCGCGCCGCATGTAGCTTGCCGCCAGACGACGGAGTTCGTCGTAAACCAGCGGCGTCAACGCGCTTCTTGATCGCCGTGACTCCAATCGATAAGCAACTGGGTGATCCCCGGAACTGGGCCTTCCGCCACGATGTACCCTCGCTAAAGTAGCCAAAAGGTACATCGGGCATGTCCGGGAGTCAACCCGGCAGCCCGTACCCGATCGAGTCGAAGAAAGCGGCGGAAAGGCGGCCCCCTCTACGCCTAACTGCTGGCCTTCCGTTCGGAACAAGAAAAAACCGTTTGTCCCATTTTTCTGCTTTAGCTAGATACGCGAGAATTCGCCGCGAAAATCATCACTCTTACGCCAAAAGGTCTAGACATTCCTCGATATTTTAAAAAGATCGGACCGTCGTATGATCAGAATTTCCTTAAAGTCTCGCGTTAATAGGTGAGGCAAGTACAGCAGTGCCGCAAAAGTCGAAACGGGAGTTCGGGATCGTCGCCTTCTCGTTGGCTGCCAGGTACTCAACTTCAAACAAGAAAAATATCAAGGAGATCCAAATGAACTCCACATTGTTTCACGCGCGCAATCAAGCCGCATCTCGCCTGGCAGCGCTCGGAGTTGTAGTGCTTATCCTGGCTGCAGCCACCGCGATTCCAGCGCATGCTCAAACCTTTAGCGTGGTTTATAATTTCGCTACTACGGACCCCTACAACCCGCCAGCTCAGGGACTTATTGTGCAGGGCCAAGACGGGAACATGCACACTACTTCACAGTTTGGCCCTTACCCCGCCCCCGGAGCCGTATTTACGGTTTCGCCATCGGGTACGCTTACAACAAATTTTGAGTTCAGCGACAGTGGGACAGGAGCCTACTACCCTGTTAG
>JRHI01002403.1_pt1 | contig 12916 bp, 12 predicted proteins | sample 215371 | NCBI WGS metagenome assembly JRHI01 (sample SAMN02929681, study PRJNA255918) | sediment metagenome | biome: cave system; feature: Ice Cave; material: Sediment; isolation source: sediment from deep within a dark volcanic ice cave with no known source of... ...
GTGTTAATGGCTGATGAATTGCATAACTGGTTACTATTCAGCGGCTTAAAGGTGCTTCGTGACACCTGCAACAGCGACCGAACGGTCTCTGCGTAAACAAATGGTTCGGTTGGGTTTATATTCCACAACCTTTTCCACAGTACGAACGGTTGTAGTTGCGATCGCGCAAGTCAAACGCCCTAAGGCACTTACCGCATAATTCTACAGTCTTCTCTGTATCAGTTGGGTTACTCATCACTCGAAATTCCGCCCTCGACCAGGGTCTCAAATCTGGTGCAGTTTTTAATAAACGCCATCCTGATCTTGCCGATGGGACCGTTGCGTTGCTTGGCGATAATGATCTCGGCCTTACCCTGGACGTCGGGATCGTCCTGCTTGTAGACCTCTTCGCGGAAAATGAACATTACTAGATCGGCATCCTGCTCGATCGAGCCCGATTCACGCAGGTCGGACAACTGTGGGCGGTGATCGCCACCTCGACTTTCAGGGGCGCGGCTCAACTGCGACAACGCGATTACAGGGACACTCAGCTCTTTCGCCAGCGCCTTCAGCCCCCGCGAAATCGCCGAGACTTCCTGGGTTCGGTTCTCGAAACGCTTGGCACCGCCGGACATCAGTTGCAAGTAATCGACAATGATCAGGTCCAGCTTGCCGGCGGATTGTTTCAGGCGCCGTGACTTGGCACGCATCTCGCTCAGAGAGATACCGGGCGTGTCGTCGATGTAAATGGGAGCGTGCGCAAGTTGCTCCATGGCGCGCACCAATTTCTTTGTGTCGTCCTGCCAAAGCGAGCCGGTGCGCATCTTGTGCGCGTCCACCCGGGCCTGTGAACACAGCAAGCGCAACAACAGCGCCTCGCGCGACATTTCAAGAGAGAACACGCCGACCACCTGTTGGTCCAGGATGGCGGCGTTCTCGGCAATGTTCATGGCGAAAGCGGTCTTGCCCATGGAGGGGCGCGCCGCGATGATGGCCAGATCAGAGCGTTGCAGGCCGCTGGTCATCTCGTCGAGATCGGTATAGTGCGTGGCCAGCCCGGTAATGCGTTGGCCGCGCTGCAAAAGTGCGTCGACTGTCCCGAAGGATTCGCGAACAATCTCCTGAATGCCCATGAATCCGCGGCCGATGCGTTTTTCAGAGAGCTGAAAGATGGCGGCTTCAGCGTCGCTGAGAACATCTTCGGCGGGATCCGACTGGTCGGATGCGCGCGCGATCGCCGTATTGGCGGCGGAAATCAGTCCGCGCAGCAGCGCCTTATCGCGAACGATCTTTACATAGTGCTCGATACTGGGACGGTCGGGAACTCCCTCGAGCAGGCTGGAAACGTAAGGCACGTCTCCGATCGCTTGCAAATCTTTGTGGCGATCGAGCTCCTCGATCAGCGTAATCATGTCGATCGGCCGCGATGATTCCGCCAGATCGACCATGCGCGAATAAATGCGCCGGTGCGAATCGAGCGAGAAGTCTTCGATCCGCAAGTGCTCGGCTGCCTGGTTGTAAGCAAAGTTGTCGAGTAGGATCGCACCCAGAATGGAGCGTTCAGCCTCTACGTTCGCGGGAAGACTGCTGATCGTGTATTCGGACGTTGCCATAATATTTTGCTTGCCGACTGAAGCACGTTAGTTCTTACCGCCCTGTGAATGCGAGGCGCATGCTTCGGAAAACTCAGCTTTATTAAAAACAATTTTCGTCGCGCGCTTTAGGGCTATTACCATATCGTAGCCGAGGAGAAGAAAACGCGAAAGACAAGAACCAGGCAGAAAAACAAATGCGGCCCCGGCCAGCCACCGGGACCGCATCGTTCGTGGAGTTCCTGTTCTCACCTTTCCGCCGCTCGGCGGCGGTAGACGCTTCTGGCCCGACAGCGCACACGTGGCGCGCCGCATTTGCCGGAAGCGGGCTGCATATCGCGATCCAAAGATCGCAATATTGCAAGCTTGCGGTGGCCAGCGGCCCTTTCCTGCTCAAAGAGCGGGATGGGGGAGGAGGCCGCAACGCCGGACAAACAGTACACGCTTACGCGCATTTCTGGAATGTCCCCCGGCAATTCACCCTCGAGAATCGCCGGCTGCCGCTGGCTCTGCCGCAATCTTTAGGCGAGCTCAGGAACTTCTCACGTTTTCGATGCAGTCACTCTGTTCCTCTTTGTCGCGAGGCGCAACAGGAAAGAGCTCTCAGCTTGTGCAGAAACTGTGGACGATGAGACTTCCTTGTGGAAAGGCGAGGAAAACTAAGAATCCAAGACCTCCAAAGTCAACTCGGCTTGTGCGGTCTCAATAATTTAAACATCGTCAAACAATGCTCTCGATTTAAAGGCCCGTCATCAGTCATTGACCCCCACCTCTGCATCCCCCAACGACTACGTAGACCGCTCAATTGACTATCCCAATCCACGGAGATCTTGAACTTTACGACCCGAAGTTAGGTCCTCAGGATTCAGTTCATTGAAAACGAGAGCAGGGTTGCGGCGGGCCGCGCAAACCAGCCCGAAGGGCTTCTAAACGGCGCGATTCCCAAACCGCCTTGCGAGAGTGGGTATAATAATAGTCGAAATTAGTGGTAGCCAATTGATGCGGAGTGTGAGGAGGTTCCATGGCTCCGTCCCGCAACCTTAGAGGTGTGACGAAAATCGCCCGCCGAAACCCAGTGCATCGAGCATCCCCAACTACGCGGAATTCAGCGCGTCTGCGCCGAACTTTTAAGAACGGCCGCGAGTTCGACGTCCATGCGTTCCTTGCCACCATCGGCGAGGGTAGGAAAGCTGTGCTCATTCCGAAGAAAGAAAGCATTTTTGTGCAGGGGGATGTCGCAGACGCAATTTTTTATCTGCAGGCTGGCAGAGTAAGGCTTACCGTTGTCTCCAAAACTGGCAGGGAAGCGACGATCGGCATATTGGGGGAGGGGAGCTTCTTCGGCGAAGGTTCTCTAGCCGGACAACCTCTCCGCATGGGCTCGGCAACCGCGATGACAGATTGTTCCGTTCTGAGAATTGAAAAAAAGGCAATGGTGCAAACGCTTCAGCGGGAGCACGCACTTTCCGATCTTTTCGTAGCGTACCTGCTGGCGCGGAATATCCGTTATGAAGAAGATCTGGTGGACCAACTGTTCAATTCCAGCGAGAAGAGGCTAGCCCGCGTGCTTCTTATGCCCGCTCATTTTGGTAAGGAGGGAGTTCCTGAAACCGTGCTCCCGAAGATCAGTCAAGAGACACTGGCAGAGATGGTGGGCACTACTCGTTCGCGAGTGAGTTTCTTTATGAACCGGTTTAGAAGATTAGGCTTTATTCACTACAATGGTGGCTTGCAAGTCCACAGTTCCCTTCTCAATATCGTTCTCCACGATTAGCTGACAGGGCCAATATTCTCAGCCATTTATCAACTTAGCTTCACTTCAAGTGCACCGCCGCTTCTGTCTGTCTGAAAACGCCGGTCCCCTTTTTCGCTTTAGGCATCCCGTACTTCGGCTTGATAACGTGACAGCCGTCTTCGCAATAGACCCCGCCTTCGGCGGATTCGGGCAAAGGCATCGGAGAGTTCACTGCGATCTCGCGTTCGGCTTCGATCATTCGCTCGACTTCTGAAATCAATTCCACATTTTCCTTCGCCGTCAGCCACTTCTTTTCCTTCACCAGATAATTCTCAAAGCGCGCGATCGGGTCGCGTTTCTTCCAGAAGTCGAACATTGGTTTCGGCACATATGCGGCTGCGTCGTGGATGGCGTGGCCTTTCATGCGCATCATTTTCGCTTCGATCATGGTTGGGCCTTCGCCACGATGTGCGCGTTCGACCGCGTCGCGGGCAGCGTCGTAGACCTGGCAGGCGTCGGTGCCGTCGACGATCACGCTGGGGATGCCGTATCCGATGGCGCGCTCGGCGAGGTCTTTGCAGCGGTACTGCAGTTCCGACGGCGTGGAGTAGGCCCAGAGATTCGATTCGACGAAGAGCACGAGACCGAGGTTCTGCACGGCGGCAAAGTTGATACCTTCGTAGGTGACGCCTGTGGACTGGCCACCGTCGCCGATATACGTCATGACCGCAACGTTGCGTCCCTGCAGGCGCGCTCCCAGAGCAACTCCGGCGAGCACAGGAATGAGATCGCCGAGCATGGAAATAGGCGAGACCATGTTACGTTTTTCGATGTCGCCGAAGTGCGAGGTGCCGTCTCGGCCGCGCGTGGGCGAATCCGCTTTGGCCATGTACTGCATCATGGTGTCGGAGGCGCGGAAGCCGCGGACCAGCAGCGATCCCTGGTTACGAATCATGGGAGCGAACCAGTCATCCTTGTCGAGCGCGTAGGCGGAGGCGCAGGAACAGGCCTCCTGGCCCAGTCCGAAATAAACTCCGCCGACCACCTTGCCCTGCTTATACAGATTTTCGAGCGCAATCTCCATCTTGCGGTTGAGCAGCATGTAGCGGTAGATCTCGATGCACTGTTTCTTGTCGAGATACTTTGAGTCGCGAATGGGGGGGACGGGCGCATTGAGGTTGCCGGAGACTTCGTAGCGGATGCGGTCGGCGCCGTCTTTGTCTTTCTCGATCGCTTGGCGGACGGCAAGATCCGGATGCTCGAGGCGAGTGTCGGGGATCGAATAGGTGCGAAGCTCGGCATCTTTTGGTTGTGCCGAAGACGTGGGTGCCCCACTTCTCGCTTCTTTTGCGAGACGTGGGGATTTCGATCCTGAACTCCCATTGCGCGGACGGTGGCCGTTGGAAGCGTTCTTATGCTTAAATTTGTTCTGGTTTGCCATGATGAGCTCTGCGCGACTACTGATGGTATCGCGAGAGGGTAGAAAAGAGCTAGGGCGATGACGTTGTTCGCGTGGCCGCTTCCGATACATGCTCTTGCCATGGATCGCCTGGTCGTCCTGGTAGTCATTTCGCTTGCCGTTTTGATAGTTCCAACCGCCTACGCGCAGAGCCAATCTCCATCGGAGATTTTGCCGATGGTGGCTACCCCGGCGAATCTTTCTCCTCCGATCTATCCGTCATTGGCGCGACAGGCGCATATCTCCGGAAGAGTGCGGATTCGACTCCAACTTCAGAAAGACGGTACTGTTGGGTTAGCGGAGGTGGGCGAGGGCCATCCCATGTTGAGGCAAGCCGCATTGGATAGTGTGCAAAGGTCGACTTTTGAATGTGGAGATTGCGCGCAAGAGAAAGCCTGGTATTCGTTCGATTACATATTCGAGATCCGAGGGCAGTGTCACTTTGGTGCTCACTGCTCGGCTTCGAGCATAGACGGACCTACCATCGCGCAATCGCCTGGACAGGTCCGGCTCTCGGTCGGGCCGTCGTGCACCTGCGACCCGACGGCGACTTTGGTCAAGTTCAGGTCGGCGAGATGCCTATATCTTTGGAAATGTGGTCAGGAAGAAGTTCCTAACTACTAACCTCCGCGAGCCACGCAAACTATGCCCACTGCGTGTCATCGCCTTTTCTGTGGAGCCGGCGTAATTCGATTGGAGGTTTCATCGGAACGCCAACCGTGCGTCCGAGCAGCGCGTCGAGGGTGTCGACCCAAAGCATCTGACTAGAAAACACTGTCCCGAAGTTACGGGAGATGGATTCGGCCACTGCGTTCAGTTCGAGCGGCTTACCGAGTTCTTGCAGCATCGATGTAACCGGCTTCGACGTGATGCCGCAGGGGATGATGAGACTGAAGTAACTGAGGTTGGTGTTTACGTTGAGGGCGAAGCCGTGCGAGGTGACGAAGCGGGAGATGTGGATGCCGATGGCGGCGATTTTCGCTTCGGTCGCTGTATGCGGACTGCTCGCTTCGCTTCGCTGGACCGGCGAGGCGGCTGTCTCGACGTGGGCATCGTTGCTTGTTACATCTGTCCAAACTCCCGTCAAGCCCAACACGCGCCTTGTCGGGATGACGAAGTCGGCGCAGGTGCGGATCAGAACTTCTTCAAGGCGCCGGACGAATTCCACCGCGCCCAGCGTCTTGCGTTTGCCGTCCGGAGTGGCGAACCCTCGCAAGTCGAAAATTGGATAGCCGACGATCTGCCCGGGGCCGTGGAACGTGACATCGCCGCCGCGGTCGCATTCGAATAACTCCACGCCGCGGTTCCTTAGCAACTCTGGCGATGCCATTACGTTGGTGGCTTTCGCATTGCGGCCCAGGGTGATGACGGGCGAGTGTTCGAGCAGGAGCAGCACGTCGCCGATCATGTTTTCTTTGCGCAGGTCGGCAAGCTGCTGCTGTAGGCGCAGGCCGGTGGCGTAGTCAACGGTGCCGAGTTGGACGACGGAAATCAATTCGCCAAGAATTTACGCGGTTTCACGGATTAAGAGCAAGAGCTTCAGCACACAGGACTCAAAGTTACATAGAAGTTAGTGCGCCTGCGCCGGGACTTCTACATAGGCTGAATATGTGCGAGGCTCCGGAATCGACTCGCCATTGCGCGTCATACCCTCCAGATGGAATCCGATTGCTTCCTGCATTTCGCTCTCGACCTCGTCGCGCGTTCGACCCGTAGCGACGCAGCCTTCGAGGTCGGGCGAGTAGGCCGAGTATCCAGTGCCGGTTTTCTCCACCACAATCAGATATTTCTTCATTTTTTAAGCCCTGCCTGCTTGAGAATGCTGTTCAACGTGCCGAATCCAAGGTCGTCGTTCGGCTTGCCGGGAACGGTTACCAATCCCGCTTTCGTCGAGTGCTTAAATTGCCGATGACTCCCGCGCGTGCGATCAAGATTCCAACCATCCCGTTCCAACGCTTTGATTACATCGCGTACTTTCATTTTACGCCCGCTGCAAATGTTTAAGCATTAATCGCAATCCCATACACGCTGTTTGACGCATCCAGCATGGCCTCAGCCAACGTTGGATGGGCATGGATCGTCCACATCAAATCTTCGACCGTAGCTTCTAATTCCATGGCGGTGACCGCTTCGGCGATCAACTCCGTGGCCTGCGGGCCAATGATGTGCACTCCGAGAATCTCGCCGTACTCGGCGTCGGATACGATTTTGATGAAGCCCTCGTGCTGGCCCACGATGGAAGCGCGCGAATTTGCGGTGAAGGGGAACTTGCCAATTTTTACGTCGTAGCCGGCCTCGCGGGCTTTGGCCTCGGTGAGACCAACGCTGCCTATTTCGGGATGGCAATACGTCGCGCCAGGAATGTGCTGCGGGTTGATGGGCTTGCCCGGTTTGCCAGCAATTTTCGCCACGGCGACCAATGCTTCCATGGCTCCGACGTGTGCCAGTTGCGGAGTGCCGAGTACGATGTCGCCCACGGCGTAAACTCCGGGCTCGGCGGTCTGCATCCAGGGATTGGTTTGGATGAAGCCGCGGTCCGGCTTAATCCTTGTGCGCTCCAGGCCAATGTTTTCTGTGCGCGGCTTGCGGCCCACGGCGATCAAAATTTTATCGGCTTCGAGCTTCTGCTGTTTGCCTTCAGCAGTAATAGTGACCGCGATTCCAGCTTTCGTCTTCTCAACCTTGTCGACCTTAGCGCCGGTGTGGAAGTTGATGCCGCGCTTGCGGAAGACGCGGGCCAGTTCTTTCGAAACCTCTTCGTCCTCGACGGGAACCAGCCGCGGCAGCATCTCGATGATGGTCACTTCGCAGTCGAACGAGCGGTAAATCGAAGCGAACTCCACACCCACGGCGCCAGCACCTACAATGACGAGCGACTTAGGGATTTCCTTCAGGCTGAGGATTTCGATGTTGGTAAGAACCCGATCACTGGCTTCGAGCCCAGGTATCATGCGGGCTTCCGAGCCAGTCGCGATAATTACATTCTTTGCCTTCAGATGGCTGGCCTTACCGTCGTTCGTGACTTCCACGGTGAGCAGGCCATTCTGTGCCGAGCCGGTGAGTTTGCCGTAGCCCTTTATTGTCTCGACCTTATTCTTCTTCATTAGGAACTCGAGACCCTTTGCATGCTTGGCGACAATTCTTCCCTTGCGCTCCTGAACCGCAGCCCAGTTCAGTTTGCGCGCATCCACGCCCTCGATGCCAAATTCCTTCGCATCTTTAAGGTGGTCCCAGAGTTCGGCGTTGAACAGCAATGCTTTGGTTGGAATGCATCCGACGTGAAGGCAGGTGCCGCCAAGAAAACGATCTTTCTCGATGAGCGCCGTTTTGAGGCCCCATTGGCCGGCGCGGATGGCGGCCGTGTATCCGGCAGGGCCGCTGCCGATGATGGCGATGTCATAAATAGTTTCAGGCAAGAGTGCTCCTCAGTATGAAGAGATGACAAAAGGCAAACTAATGATTCTAGAACAGGACGGAGGATAGGGCCAAACCGAAGGCGTTCCAAAGGCGCGGGTGTAGATTCCTTGCGAGGTGGTAATACTGCGGGCGAACACGTGCTCCCGCGACTTCGCTGCGGGGAAGCCTTCGCTCAGGATGAAAGGGTCTAGTTGCCTTCGTTGCTGGCGCGCTTCCAGGAAATCAACTCACCGATAGTTGAGCTCGTGCTCGAAACCGGCTGTTTATAGGCTTCCACTTCCGAACGCGACGCCTCGTCCCCCACCGCCCGGATGCTGAGCCCGACCTTCTTCTCTTCCGGACTCATCTTGATGATCTTGAATTCGCGCTCGACTCCGGGCTCCAGATGCAGTGGCTGGCCGTTCCCGTCAATCGCTTCCGACTTGTGGCACAAGCCCTCTACGCCCTCTGCGATTTCCACGAAGGCGCCGAAAGCGGCGACTCGAAGTACCTTGCCGTGCACAACGTCACCCACGTGGTGACCCTCAAAAAACGACTCCCACACATCGGGCTGTAATTGCTTCACACCCAGAGACAAGCGGCGCTTATCGGGCTCAATAGCCAGCACGATCGCCTTCACGCGATCACCCTTCTTGAGCACTTCGGAAGGATGTTTCACGCGCTTGGTCCAGCTCAAGTTGCTGACGTGCACCAGGCCGTCGATGCCATCTTCGATCTCAATGAACGCTCCGAAATCGGTGAGATTGCGCACGCGTCCTTCCACCGTCATGCCGACGGGGAATTTCTCGTGCAACGAGTCCCACGGATTGGTGGCCAGTTGCCGCATGCCGAGCGAGATGCGCCGTTCCGTCGGATTCACGTTAAGCACAACGCAGTCGACCTGATCGCCCACGTTGACCAGTTTCGAGGGATGTTTCATTCGCTTCGACCACGTCATCTCGCTGACGTGAACCAGGCCCTCGATGCCCTGCTCCAGTTCCACGAATGCGCCGTAGTCGGTCACACTGATCACGCGGCCGCCAACGTGCGCGCTTACGGGATAGCGATGTTCAGCGTCCAGCCAAGGATCGGGAGTGAGTTGCTTGAACCCAAGAGAAACACGTTGCTTATCTTTGTCGTACTTAAGAACCTTGACCTGAATCTGGTCGCCCACGTTGACCAAATCCCGGGGATGAGTCAGGCGTCCCCACGACATGTCGGTGATGTGAAGCAGACCATCGAGTCCGCCCAAATCTACGAAAGCTCCATACTCAGTCAGATTCTTGACGACTCCGGTGAGGATCGACCCTTCTTCCAGATGCTCCAGAGTCTTCGAGCGCTTCTCGGTCTGCTCACCTTCGAGTAGATCTTTGCGCGAGACCACAATGTTGCCCCGCTTCTTGTTCAGCTTAATAATCGAAACTTCGAGGGTCTGGCCCTTCATGCCATCCAGATTGCGAATGGGTCGCAGATCGACTTGGGAGCCTGGCAGGAAGGCACGCGCGCCGAGAATATCGACCGTGAGTCCGCCCTTGATGCGCTCAATCACGACCGCCTGGATGGGCTTCTTGTCGTTATGCGCCTTTTCGATCTCTTCCCAGGCGTGAATACGCTGCGCCTTCTGGTGCGACAGATTGATGTAGCCTTCCTCGGTCTGCCCTTTCTCCCGCATCACCTCAATCTCGTCGCCGGGCTTTACCTTGGGATTGCCCTCGTGGTCCAGCACCTCTGAGAGCGGCAGCATTCCTTCCGATTTTGCGCCGACATCGACGACAACATGGGTCGAAGTGAGCTTCAGTACCGTGCCCTTGATGACCCGATCCTCGCTCACGGCCTCTTCCGCTTCCGTGGTAAAGGTTTCGAGCACGGAGGCGAAATCTTCGCCTGCGCCTCCGGCCTGTGCGTCATCCGGAGTTGAAGCCGTCTGCGGTGAACCCGTACTCTCGCCAGCATTTTCAGCGGAGACGTGGTTGGATTCGGTCCGGTTGCTGTCAGCCGCAGTTGGCTCGGCGTCGGATACGAGTGTGCTGGTTGATTCGGAGTTGTGAGCGGTGGTGTCGTCGAACAAAGTTAAGCCTCTCTGGTGAACCTCGCACTCGGTGCGGGGGGATGCGGAACCTGCATGGCGGACTGCTGGATGAGTCGTTTGGTTGTGGTGGGCTCACCCTGGCGAGTGAGCTTGAGACAATCCCAGCTGTCGGACGTTTTACAGAGAACCCGCGTCCAAAGGGAACTCTTCGACTATAGCAATGGCTCACAAACAGTGTCAAACCCAATTCGAAGACGGCTATCGACATTTCTTGAGCAGCCGTCTTAGGTAAGTCTCAACCGCTGTCGCGACGCCCGCGCAGTGTCCTGGAACGAATGGCGCAAACACGAATCGCTCCAATAAAGGCCACCTTTTTAAAGAATCTGCATCCAAGTTTGGCGCGATTAACGCAGCTGTAACAATTTGTCATCTGCGCCATACGGAGCTAAGAATTGTCTCGAAAGCCCTCGAACCTCCCCTTGCTGTTGGCTGCCGCGATTCTGGTCGCAAGCACTAACCTGGCTTTCTGCCAGGGCCGGTCAACGTTAAACTCGGCAACCTTATCTGCCTCTACGATGCTGGCACTTGACCTCGGCCGCCTCACACTTCCAGCAGGTATAGTCGATGTGCCGGACGCTCCTGAGGCTTCCCGGGATTCGGGCAACTACGAGCAAACGGATAATCACGGGTTGGTAGGACGAAGCGCCAGACGAGTATTGCGCGATCAAAAGAGCCTGTACCTCGCTCCCTTCAAGCCCTCGAATTTGAAGTGGGACGCCCTGGTTCTGATACCCACGGGAGTTCTATTGGCGGAGGATCGGCATATTGAGAGACATCTGCCCGGCGGAAGCTTGAATTTCTATTCGACCATTTCGAACGTCGCCATCGGTGCCACCGCCGGAAGCCTCGCAGCCGTTTGGGTCTATGGCATCAAGACTAACAATGAGCATGCCAAAGAAACCGGGCAACTGGAGTTGGAAACTCTGGTCAACACTTTCCTTATCTATACGCCCATGCAACTGATCGCGGGCCGCCAGCGTCCGGGCGAAGGCAACGGCCACGGCGACTTTCTGCGTCATCACAGTCTGAACACTTCTTTCCCCGGAGGCCACGCCATGTTTACCTGGGCTATGGCCAGCGTCGTAGCGCATGAGTACCCCAAGCCATGGGTCAAGGCGTTGGCGTATAGCGCAGCGTTTGCGGTGACGACTGGCCGCTATCTTGGCCGCAATCACTGGAGTTCCGACATGTTCGTAGGCGCCGCGCTCGGCTACTTTATCGGTACTCACGTGTTTCACATGCACTGCGACCCTGACCTGAGCGAGGCATGTCACGGGCACTAGGTCTCGAAGAGTAGCTATCCTCCCAGCGCTCATAAACGAAAGTTGTCTCCGTCGACTCCCGCGAATCTACGAGTTGACTGGCGGATCAAAAATTCCGTGCTCGAAGGCTTGATCAACCTTCCCGAATTGAAGCTTGACAAGACGGCCTTCTGCCACCACAATCTTGGCGCATAGCCTTTCGCGAAAAGCAGTTGTTTCGTTCCCTCTGAGGAGGGCCATGCCGGGCCCTACAAACACTTTTAAATACAATTTCAGGCGCAAGGGTTGATCTCGACCCTCAGGTCGTAGTGTTTATGGCGCGCGCTAGTCATTTCCACGGAATCTTGGGAGGTGTATGAATAAACTGCTTTCGATTATCCTGTGCTTGGCGATTCCCTTAGCGGTTTTCGCTAGTGATAACGGGTACAAGGTCACATATGACGGAGGATCGATAGCCGATACAAAAGCGGGAACTGGCATGCGATTGATTATCGATCCAAACCAAGTTCGACTCGTAAGAGACAAAGGCGAGATCATAACGATCCCCGCGTCGTCAGTTACGGAGATCAGCTACGGCCAAGATGTTCACCGGAGAGTAGGAGCAGCCATCGGCCTCGCCGTAATCTCCTTCGGGATCGGCGCACTCATGGCCCTTACCAAGTCAAAAAAGCATTTTGTTGGTTTGACGTGGGTGGACGGGGATAAAAAGGGCGGCTTTGCCATGCAATGCGATAAGAACGAGTACCGTGGAGTACTGGCAGGACTCGAAGGCGTCACCGGCAAGAAGGCGGTGAATTCCGACGCCATGACCGTAAAGAATTAATTGTGACGGAAGGGAGCACACTTCATGCTCCCTTCCGTTAACCTGCCTTCTTCTGTTACTTGCTCGACCCAGCTTGCATGCCGTCGCTCGTCTCGCCGAACTCCAAGGCGATCCTCTTGCCACCGAAGCGAATTCCCGCCAGGGATGAACTGCCATCGCTGTTTGTCCGCGTGACCGCGGCGCTATTCGCCGAGGCGTTACTCAGATCAACCACGTGCGCCGGTGCCTTGGCGATTACGTCCTTGCCTCGCAGGATGCTTACTTCCACGTTGGAACCGCTACCATCCCATTCGACTTTATAGTCGCCCGGTTTCAATTGCGTTCCATTCACCGTTACAGGATGACTAATCTGCAAGCTGCCCTTTGTTGTTGCAAACGCGCTCGACGCCAACAGTAAGGCCACCCCAAGCATTACACTCTTTGACACTGTCGCAAACTTCATAGCTGCTCCTTATTTTCTTTCCCGAAATTACGTCGGGAAGCGGTTGGGGCGGCCCGGCTCACGACCGTCGTGAAAAAAGATCTTGTCTTTCTTCACGAATCGCCTACAATGCTGCCGCTGGGGTTGCGCAGAACCAAGC
>JRHI01002404.1_pt1 | contig 12915 bp, 11 predicted proteins | sample 215371 | NCBI WGS metagenome assembly JRHI01 (sample SAMN02929681, study PRJNA255918) | sediment metagenome | biome: cave system; feature: Ice Cave; material: Sediment; isolation source: sediment from deep within a dark volcanic ice cave with no known source of... ...
CGCTCGACCTTGATCACGTCGGCGCCGAACCAGGCCAGCAGCTGCGTGCACGTGGGCCCCGACTGCACGTGCGTGAAATCCAGGATCTTGACGCCTTCAAGTGCCTTGCCCATGCGGGCCTCCTTGGTCTCGTTGGTTTGGCCCTGCGGCTTTGACGCTTTCGATCTGCCGAACCAAGACATGCTGATCCCACCCACTCTTATTTCTTCTTGAGCGCGCTCTGCGGATTGAGGTTGCCGATCCTGCCGCTCTCGCTGCCGGCCGCCGGGTCGATCGCAGCGTTGATGAGGGTCGGCTTGCCGGAGTCCATGGCCTGGTTCACGGCGCGCTTCAGCTCGTCCGGTGATGTCGCATTGACGCCAACACCGCCGAAGGCCTCGATCATCTTGTCGTAGCGCGAGCCCTTGACGAACACCGTCGTCGCAGGGTCCGCACCTGCTTTGTTGACGTCGGTACCGCGATAGATGCCGTCGTTGTTGAAGATGACGACACAGACCGGCAGCTTGTACCGGCAGATCGTCTCGACCTCCATGCCGGAGAAGCCAAAGGCGCTGTCGCCCTCGATCGCCAGCACGGGTTTGCCGGTTTCGATCGCTGCGGCGATGGCGTAGCCCATGCCGATGCCCATGACACCCCAGGTGCCGACGTCCAGCCGTTTGCGCGCTTGATGCATGTCGATAATGCCGCGTGCGAGATCGAGCGTGTTGGCGCCTTCGTTGACGAGGATGGCGTCGGGTCGCTCTTTGATGATGGTGCGCAACGCGCCGAGGGCACCGTGGTAGTCCATCGGGGAATTGTTGTTCATCAGCCGCGGCGCCATCTTGGCGACGTTCTCTTCGCGCTTGGACGTAACGGTTCTGATCCAGTCGGCCGGCGGGGCCGGCCAGTTGCCGCCCATGTTGTCAACAAGCGCGGACACGCAGGAGCCGATATCGCCGACCACCGGCGCGGCGATCTCGACGTTGGAGTCCATCTCCTTGGGCTCGATATCGATCTGGATGAACTTCTTCGAGTGAGGCTCACCCCAGGTCTTGCCCTTGCCGTGCGAGAGCAGCCAGTTGAGGCGCGCGCCGATCAGCATGACGACGTCGGCGTCCTTCAGCACCGTCGAGCGTGCGGCGCCCGCGCACAGCGGGTGCGTGTCAGGCAGAAGACCCTTGCCCATGCTCATCGGCAGGAAGGGAATGCCGCTCTTCTCGACCAGCGCGCGGACCGCATCATCGGCCTGCGCATAGGCCGCGCCCTTGCCGAGGATGATGAGCGGACGCTTGGCGCCCTTCAGCACGTCGAGCGCACGCTTGACCGCGACTGGAGCCGGAATCTGAGCGGGCGCCGGATCGATGACCTTGACGAGCGACTTGGCGCCAGCTTCCGCGCTCATAACCTGACCAAAGAGCTTGGCCGGCAGATCGAGGTACACACCACCTGGACGTCCTGAGACCGCCGCGCGGATCGCGCGTGCGAGCCCGATGCCGATGTCGGCGGCATGCAGCACGCGGAACGCCGCCTTGCAGAGCGGTTTGGCGATGGCGAGTTGGTCCATCTCCTCGTAGTCGCCCTGCTGCAGGTCCACGATCTCGCGCTCCGACGAGCCCGAGATCAGGATCATCGGAAAGCAGTTGGTCGTAGCGTGGGCGAGCGCAGTCAGGCCGTTGAGAAAGCCCGGGGCCGACACCGTGAGGCAGACGCCAGGTTTCTTCGTCAGGAAGCCAGCGATCGACGCCGCATAACCGGCGTTCTGCTCGTGCCGGAACGAGATGACGCGCAGTCCGGCGGCCTGTGCCATACGGCCGAAGTCCGTGATCGGGATGCCGGGCACACCGTAGATCGTCTTGATGCCGTTGAGCTTGAGCGCATCGATGACGAGGTGAAATCCGTCCGTCAGCTCCTGCTCTTTTCCGGCTGCATCAATGCCTTGTGCGGTTGCGGACATTTCGCTCCCTCCCAGAGAATTCTTCTCGGCATCCTTTCGGCCATGCTCCTTGGAGCGCGAGGGCCAGAGTCTCATTGTAGCGCACGTCCCGCTGCCTCGGGCGTCCTCACCGCTGCCGCCGCCTCCATGGCAAACCCTCCCCAATGCGCGAATGAAGTTTTCCCCGGTCAATCGAGCTCGACGAAGCGCTCGACGTGGTCGCGCAGACGCAGCGTATGCTCGCGCACGAGACGCTCGGCGCGGTCGGTTTCGCGTGCTTCCAGCGCCGCCACGATCTCCTTGTGATCGATGATCGAGCGCCTAGCCCGGTCCTGTTCGAAAATGGTGCGCTGGCGGATGGCGCGCATGTGGAAGAACAGACCGTTGGTGATCTCCACGATCAGCGGGCACTTGCTTGAGCCGATGATGGCCTGGTGGAACTTGATGTTGGCCTCGGAGTACTCGCCCATCTTGCGGGCGACCTCGTCTTGCGAGAACTGGTCGACGAGGGCGTGCAACCGCGCGATCTCGCCGGCCTCCGCCTGTTGGGTGGCAAGCCGCGCAGCCATGCTCTCGAGCGCTGCCCAAACCGTGATCATGTCGAGGATCTCGGCTTTGGTCTTGCGCACGATGAAAATGCCGCGGCGGGCAACGATCTTGACCAGGCCCTCCTGGTCGAGCTGGGCCAGCGCCTCGCGCAGCGGCGTGCGGCTCACCCCGAAGCGTTGCGACAGGTCGCGCTCGTCCAGACGCAGCTGGGCATCGTCGGCGTAGATGTTCATGTTGAGGATGGCGGCCTTCAAGGCGTCGTAGGCACGGGCCTTGAGGCTCAAGCCTTCGCCGATCGGCGCGATCTTCAGGTGGGTGTCGGCCACGAAACGCCTCGCGCTGGCGCATCAGCGCCCGATCCTGCGTGGATTCTGGTATACCATACACCATAAACGTCGACTGAGGGCAAGCCTGGGTCTCAACGTGGCCGTGCGAGTTGAGGCGACGTCTGCCGCCTGATATGCTTGGCTGGTATACCAAATGCCTGCCAACAAAGAACGGGCACAACGCAAAGCTTGGCCCGACGGGAGGAGGCGCTATGGACACGTTGTCGGAGCCGGGATCGGCTCGCCAAGCTAGCAACGCATTTCGATGGTCTCAGCTCATCATCGGCGTGATTTGCATGGTGATGATCGCCAACCTGCAATACGGTTGGACGTTCTTTGTGCCGGATATCCAAAAAACGTTCCACTGGGAACGTGCCGAGATTCAAATCGCCTTCACTCTGTTCGTCTTGTTCGAGACCTGGCTGGTCCCGATCGAGGGCTGGTTCGTCGACAAATGGGGCCCGCAGTTCGTAATTCTCGTCGGCGGTATACTCTCAGGTGTGGGCTGGGTGATGAACTCCTACGCCACGACGTTGGGCGGGCCGACCGGCTATTACGCGGCGCAGATCATTGCCGGCATCGGCGCGGGCGGCGTCTATGGCACCTGCATCGGCAACGCGCTCAAGTGGTTCCCTGACAAGCGCGGCCTCGCCGCAGGTCTGACCGCAGCGGGCTTCGGCGCCGGGTCGGCGCTGACGGTGGCGCCCATACAGAACATGATCGCGGGCAAACCGCTTTTCGACTTCTCCTTCTTCGGCCTCCCCGTTTACATCCAGACGGTAGCCAAGGGGTTTCAGGACACATTCTTCTGGTTCGGCCTCTGGCAGGGCGTGATCATCGTGGCGCTCGCTTTCCTGCTGCGTTCGCCGCGCACAGGTGAAGTGCCTGAAGCCAGGCGGGGCTCCGTGATCCAGACCCGCAGGCAATACGCACCGAGCGAGCTGATTGGTCCCACGCCCTATTGGGTCGTCGGCGCGCTCATCGCGCTGGCGGGAGGGCTGGCCATGTGGGCCATGAACCTCCAATTCTACATTCCGCTGGCGCTCGCAGCCTTGATCTTCTTCGCCGGCGGAGCGGTCGTCATTGGCAAGGGCCAGCCGATCTTCACGCTCATGTACCTCATGTTCGTGCTGGTGGGTGCGGGCGGCTTGATCGTGACGGCCAATCTCGCCCCGATCGCCAAGGATTTGAAGGTCGACGGCATCGCCGTGACGCTTGCCGGCCTCACTCTGCCGGCGCTGACCTTCGCTGCTACCATCGACCGCGTCTTGAACGGCTTCACCAGGCCGTTCTTCGGCTGGATCTCCGACAATATCGGGCGCGAGAACACGATGCTCATCGCTTTCGGCATCGAGGGCGTCGGCATCTATTATCTGTACCTGTGGGGCGCCGACCCGCTCTGGTTCGTGCTGTTGAGCGGCCTGGTCTTCTTTGCCTGGGGCGAGATCTACAGTCTCTTCCCGTCCACGGCGACAGACACGTTCGGATCCAAGTTTGCGACCACGAACGCGGGCCTGCTCTACACCGCCAAGGGCACAGCGGCCCTGCTCGTGCCCTACGCCAGCTCGATCCAGAAGTCGACGGGCAGCTGGGACATGGTCTTCATCATCGCAGCGGGCGCGAATATTCTCGCCGCGGTGCTGGCCATCGCCGTGCTCAAACCGTGGCGATCCCGAATGATCGCTCGCTTGAGCGGCGATGTCGTGCTTGACGGCGCGATCCCCGTGGAGATCCAGCCTGGGGCGAGAGGGAGCGCGTCGAGAGGGGGGCCGACTGCGCTAGAATTCGACGCGCTCGCGGCACGCGTCAAGACGCTGGAGGAAGAACAGCTGCGGCATTCGCAAATACTGAGGGCACAATCTGCCGACTCCCGATAGGCGGGTCATGTCCACGCCCTGAGATATTTTTGCCCGCGAGAAATAATGAAACTGCCAAGACTGTGGTCTTGGCAGTCGCTGCCTGAGCTGCTTCAGCTCCGATCGCTCGACTTCCGGACCGTGAATCTCGCTCTGAGCTCATAAGCAGAGCAGGATTCACGCTTCGGCCGGCACGTTGCGGTTGAGGCAAGGCCGCTCAATCCGAAGCGATCATGCTCGGCTTGAATGCTGGCTTAACGCCGCGATCACGCCTGTCTAACGCCAACCCCACTACGTTCCCCCTGCCGATCGAGCCGGCGTCCACAGCGGGTCTCGGATTTGATTGGCAGCGTTGGCCCGACGCGTCGTGCTGTGACCTACGGCACAGCGATTCCGGCGATGTGCAGGCAACATGCTCGGCATCCACTGATTGCAACGAATCGAACTTCTGAAGGGACACGCCATGAACATGCACGTGGACATCCAAGAGTTGAGCAAGTCGTCCGAGCCCAAGAAGGTAGGCCTGTTGGGGCGGATGTTGGGTTATCTCGCGAAGCTGCTTTCTGGGGCCAAAGGCGACCAAGGCGGGTGGGAAGGCGGCGCGCGCGGGCTGTAACTGGCTCGACCCGCATCAGCACGTGAACTTCATTGTGCTCAGTGCGAGCCGTGCGTGATCAAGCTCACGAGGAAACGCGCCGCAGCAGCAAGGAGAAACAGCCCAAACGCTATCTCGAGCTGGCGTTTGGGCAACGCATGTGCAAGCCGAGCCCCATACGGGGCAACGAGGCTCGAGATAGGCGCCATGACGGCAACGCCTATCATCGAGACGAACCCGATTGAAAGCGGGGGCAATGAGGCTTCGTGAGATAACCCGGCTAGGATATAGCCGATGTTCCCGGCGATCGTGATCGGCACACCTAGTCCTGCTGACGTCGCCACGGCGCCGTGGATCGGCTGCCCGTAGAATGTCAGCACGATCGTCGAGAGGGACCCGCCGCTGACCCCCATGAGCGATGAGGCGAGCCCGACGAGAAAGCCGTAGATCGACATCGCTGCGGGGCCCGGCAGGCTGCTCGCCACCACCCGGTTGGCGCGGCCGAAGAGCAGCTTGGCGGCGATTGCCCCGGCGATTAGGACGAAGGTCAGCTTGAACACGTCGGCTGGCGCATAGGCCGCTGCAACGGCTCCAACAGCGACACCGACAAGCGCGGGCAGAGTCCAGGCCCGCATGACGCGCGCAATGACCATCCCGGCTGCACGATGCGCGAGATATGAGCGGATGGTGGTCGGCACGATGATGGCAAGCGACGTCCCGACGCATAGCTGCATGCGCACGTCCTCCGGCACGCCGAGGATGCGGAACACCTCGAACAGTACGGGGACAATGATTCCACCCCCACCGATGCCAAAAAGCCCCGCGAAAATTCCCGTGACGATACCAGCGACGAAGACTGCGGCCGCGAGCCAGGCCAACTGATCCAGCGGCACACCCAGAAACATGAAGCCCCCGAGATCCACCCTTGCCTCCATCACGTACTGTTGTCGATGGTTGGCATCACGGACCGCGCGAAGTGTAGCGGCGCTCGCATCGATGCGCTCGCCTCGTGTCGAGACTTGGTGCGCAAAATCACGTAGGCTCAAATGACGAAGATGCATCGCTCGCGCGGACGAGGCCCGGCATGAGGACGTTGCTTACCCTGCTCGCGACCGCCATCATGCTGGCTATGGCCAACCCCTCCATCCGCGCCGAGCCTGCCGGCGCTTTCGACCACGAGTTCGACGCCATCGAGGGCGGCAAGCTGCCGCTCGCGCAATGGCGCGGCAAGGCGCTGCTGGTCGTCAACACGGCCTCGTTCTGCGGGTTCACGCCACAATACGAGGGGCTGCAGGCCTTGTGGGAGCGCTACCGGGAGCGGGGTCTGGTCGTCATCGGCGTCCCCTCCAACGATTTCGGCGAGCAGGAGCCCAAGGCGGAGGCCGAGATTCTGGGCTTCTGCAAGGGTGCCTACAACGTCACCTTCCCGCTCACGACCAAGGTGCCGGTCTCGGGAGCGCAGGCGCACCCATTCTATATCTGGGCGCGCGACGCACTGGGCGCCGCCAACGCGCCACGCTGGAATTTCCACAAGTACCTGATCGGCCGCGACGGCAAGCCCGTCGCCGGCTACGGCTCGCGGGTCGAGCCGCTGTCGCCGGAGCTGACCAAGGCCGTCGAGGCTGCCCTGGCACAGCCTTGAGGCCTGTATCGGCTACGGACAAAAGCTTGACGCCGACCCTCGCGCTGACCCAAATCGCGCAGGGCCACGACAAGAGCCGCACGGCACAAAGGGCGCAGACAATGGGTGGATCGCTCAACTGCAGCCGCTTGGAGAACCTGCGCTCTCGTTGCAAGACGGCGGTCATGCGCCTGCTTCGGTTGGCTCTCGCAGCGTTTGCCGCAACCGGCCTCTCTTTGTCCGGCGCCGCTGCGCAGCAGCCGGGCCGCACGATCACGATCATCGTCCCGTACACGCCAGCGAGCGGGCCGGATATTCTTGCGCGCGTGCTGGGCGAGGAGCTTCAGCAGCGCTGGGGTCAGCCGGTCGTCATCGAGAACAAACCCGGCGCGAGCGGCAACATCGGAACGCAAGTGGTGGCGCGCGCGGCGGCGGACGGCCACACGTTGATGCTGACTACCTCGCCCTTCACCCAGAACATCTCGCTGTTCAAGAGCGTCCCTTATGACCCGGTGGCTGACTTCGCGCCCATCATCCACCTCGTCGACGGGTTCATGGCGCTTGCGGTGCACCCTTCTGTCCCCGCGACCTCGGCGCAGGATTTCATCGGCTACCTGAAGGCCCGCCCCGGCGAGCTCAACTATGCTTCCCCCGGACGTGGCACGCCGCATCACCTCGGCATGGAGCTGTTCAAGCTTGCGACGGGAACGGACCTGAAGCACGTCGCCTATCGCGGGTCGGCTCCCGCTGTCCAGGACCTGGTCGGCGGTCATATCAGCGCGATGTTCATCCCCGTCCATGTCGGCCTGCCGCTGGCGAAGGACAACCAAATCCGTCTCCTGGCGGTGGCCTACAAGCAGCGCGTGAGCGTCGCGCCGGAGGTGCCCACGCTTCCCGAGCAGGGCATCAAGGGTGTCGATATCGATTTCTGGTTGGGGATGCTGGCGCCCGCGGCGACCCCGCGCGAGATCGTCGCCCGCTACAACACCGTCCTCAACGAGATCCTGCGCTCGCCTCAGATCGTCGAGAAGCTCACCACCCAGGGGTTTGCCAGCGTCGGTGGGACCCCGGACGAATTTGGCGAGCTGATCGCCAAGGACCTTGCGAAGTGGCGCAAGGTCGTCAAGGAGGCCGGCATCGCGCCGGAGTGATCGCCAACCCGCCTGTATTCGCCGGCTCAAATTGAATACTTTCGATATGCACCATTCGAATGCGAGGGACGCGCAGGTCGTCATCGTCGGGGGCGGTCCCGTCGGCATGGGGCTCGCCATCGAGCTCGGGCAGCGCAACGTGCGCTGCATCGTGATCGAGCGCTACGCCCAACCGCAGCCGATCCCGAAGGGGCAGAACCTCACCCAGCGAACGATGGAGCACTTCCATTTCTGGGGCGTGGAGACTGACGTGCGCGCGGCGCGAACGGTCCCGCCCGAGTACGGGATCGGCGGGCTGACGGCCTACGGGACGCTGCTCGGCGAGTACAGCTACGACTGGATGCAGCGCGAGCTCGTTCGGCCCTTCTATTTCACCGACAACGAGCGGCTTCCGCAGTATGCAACGGAGAGCGTGCTGCGCCGGCGCGCCGGCGAGCTTGCAACCGTGGAGACGCTCTACGGCTGGAGCGCGGAGAGCGTGAGCCAGGACGATTGCGGTGCGAGCGTCGCGATCGCAGAGCACAACGGCGATCGCCACCGCACGCTGCGGGCCGACTATGTGGTCGGCTGCGACGGCAGCCGGTCGACGACAAGAGCGCAAGCCGGGATCACCCAGACCCTTTCGGACCACGACAGGCTCATGGTCCTCCTCGTCTTCCGCTCGCACGGGCTGCACCGGCTGCTGGCGCGATATCCGGGCAAGTCCTTCTACAGCGTTCTGCATCCCGACCTGGAGGGCTACTGGAAGTTCTTCGGTCGGGTGGACCTCGGCAGCACATGGTTCTTCCACGCTCCGGTTCCGCCCGGGACCACCAAGGACAACTTCGATTTCCGCCGGCATCTCCATTCGGCGGCTGGCGCGGAATTCGACGTCGAGTTCGAGCACATCGGCTTCTGGGAGCTGCGCTTCGCTATCGCCGACTCCTATCGCAAGGGGCGCATCTTCATCGCCGGGGATGCAGCCCACAGCCATCCGCCCTATGGCGGCTACGGCGTCAACACGGGCCTCGAAGACGCGAGGAACCTCGGCTGGAAGCTCGCCGCCGCCCTGCAGGGTTGGGCGGGCCAAAATCTCCTGGAGTCCTACAGCGAGGAGCGGCGCCCCGTGTTCCAGTCGACGGCGCGCGACTTCATCGAGAAGGCCATCGAGGCCGATCGCAAGTTCCTGGAGGCGTTCAACCCGGAGCGCGACAAAGACGCGTTCGAGCGCGAATGGAACGCGCGCAAGTCGGGTGCGCGCTCCGAGGTCAACGCCTTCGAGCCGAACTACGAGGGCTCCTCGATCGTGTCGGGTCTTCCCGGCAGCCGCTGCAGCGCGCTCGGCTCGCATGCGTTCGCGGCGCGGGCGGGACACCATCTGGCACCCCAGCCGCTCTCCTCCGGCCGCAATGCCTTCGAGGAGCTGGGCGATGGCTTCACGCTCCTCAGCCTCGGCGGCGATGACACTATGCGCGGCGCGTTCGAGACGGCCGCCGAGGGGATGCGCATCCCCCTCAAGGTCATCCGGGACAGCCGCGGCGGCGGCCGCGAGCGCTACGAGGCCACCCACGTCCTCGTCCGCCCCGACCAATTCGTCGCCTGGGCCGGAAACGACGCTTCCATCGATGCGCCTGCGATTTTGCGCAAGGCGATCGGCGCGGCCAATTGAAAAGCGTCGCAATCACGCTCGCGCATCGCCGTGGTTCGACCCTCGGAACAAGTCCGAGGGCAGGCAGGCCCACCACTGAATTGGAGAAACCTGTCCGCGCACGCCACCCTCGTCCTGAGCTCGTCGAAGGACGGCCGCACGCCCAACGCCGTTACGACCGCCGACCGAGCCGGTACGCGAGCCAGGTCGCCGCACCTCTGGTTTGGGTTCCCAGCGTGATGCCGAGCACCCAGGCGAAGGCGGCGAGCGTGAAGGGAAGGACGAGGTGGGCGAACTTGAAGACCAGCGCATCCGCCGCAACGACTGCGAAGCTGGCGACCCGCCAATCGAGCACATCGAAGCGCCGCGCTTGAAATCGCCACCCCAGCGCGACAGCAAGTGCCGCCAGGCCGGCCAGGAACGCCCGCGCCTGCAAAGGCGTGAGCTCGGAATAGGATCGGTTGCCGTCGATGAGCTCGGCTGCCGTCTGGGCATGGATCTCGGCGCCCGTCATCTCCGTGCCGGTCGACAGCGACAGCGGCGTGCGGTGGCGATCGAAGTATGGGAACTCGCCGGCGATGATGACCACTCGGTCCTTCAGGCGGGCCGCTTCGTCAGTCGAAGTGTCGAGCAGCTTGTGCGCCTCGATGCGCAGAAACGTGCTGCTGCCGTCTGCGGGTGGCAGTAGCCAGGCGATCCGCTCAGGCGTGTCGGGCTGCTTGCGTCCGGCTGCATTCGCCAGCCGCGCCGAGAAGCTCTCGGAAAAGCGTGCGTCCGCCGGCGGCGGAGCCCGTGACCGCACGACGTCGTCGCGGTCGCGATTGAGATTGAGGTAGCCGACCGGCGCGCGCAGCCGCCCGAGAAAGTCGTATTGGTAGGCGAGCTGCTCGGGCTTCACGTTCTCGTACGCTCCGAGGATGAGCTTGTCCTGCAGCGATGTCAGGACGCGATGGAACTCCTCATCGGTAGTCTTGACCGTCCCCTTGATGAAATAGAAATCGAGCGCGACGGCGCGGGCACCGGCGCCCACCACGGCGGCAACGACTTTGGCCTGCAACCCCCGATCGATCGGCAGCATGAAGGGATAGGGCTCGAGCGTCTCGCTGGTGATGGCGACGATGGCGAGGCCTGGATGCGTCGTTGCCTGTCGATCGGAAAGCAGCGCCGTACGCCAGTCAGCGGTCCAATGCTCGAGCTTCAAGCGCGTGGGCGCCACGGCCGGAACGAAGAAGAGGCCGACGATGCCCAGCAGCGAGGCCAGGCAAAGGGCCGCGGGATGCCAGGAGGCAGCTCGCATGCCGACGCCTCGCTCTGACGGGGCAACGGTCACGAGCGGTCACCCCTGGGGCTGTGTGTCACCTGGGGCAGCACGCGACGTTCTTGCCGGTGAAGACGCGCCGCCCATCGATCATCCTGTAGCAGTCGCATTCCTGCGGTCCGCCCGCGTCACGGGGGCGATCCGCCGGTGGCGGGGGTGGAGGCACCACAACGGCCGGAGGGCGCATATCGGGCGCCATGGGCGGAGCCGGCATGGTTGGCGCAGAAGTCGAGGGCATGCTCGGCATCGGCATCGGTGCCGGCATCGAGGCGCCCGGCAACCCGCCCGGTGGCCCTGACGGCGTCTTATACTGAGCCACCGCCCCGCTCGCCGACAACGCACCGGCGACCAGGCACATGGCAATCACCCTCGACAGCGACATGGTCGTCCTCCCCAATTCCCGCGCGCATTCGCCTGCACGCGCTTGGCGAGCTGCGCGGCTGTCCGCGAGCCCCTACCGCCCCACGATCCCGAACTCGGTGAACGGGATGAACGCCACCAGGTCCCCCGGCTTCACCTCGGGCACATCCTCGGGGATGTCAATGAGCCCATCCGCGGCGCGCAGGCCGGAGATCAGGCCGGAACCGTCGCGGACGAACTTGTCGACGGCAAGGCCGGTGGGCGTCTCGCGCAACATGCCGCGCCAGAACTCGCGCCGGCCGACCTTGCGATCGGGGAAGGCGAACAGCGCCGGCAGATGAAAGCGCCGGGGCTCGGGCCACTCCGCCCCGCCCATGCGCCGCAGCAGCGGCCATACGTAGAGCAGGAAGCACACGAACACCGCCACGGGATTGCCCGGCAACCCCAGCACCACGCAATCGCCGATCTGGCCGAACGACATGGGCCGGCCGGGCTTGATGGCGAGCTGCCACAAATGCCGTTTGCCCAGCGCGTCCAGCGCCGCGACCACGTGGTCCTCCTCGCCGCGGCTGGCCCCGCCTGAGGTGATGATCACGTCGAAGTGGCGCGCGGCCTCGCCGAGCCTCTGCTTCACCAGCTGCAGGTTGTCGGGGAAGACGCCGAGGTCGGTGGCGGCCGCGCCCGCGCCGGCGATGAGAGGCGCGAGCATAGGCGCGTTGGCGTCGTGCACCTGGCCCGGCTGTAGCGCCGCTCCCGCCCGCACCACCTCGTCGCCGGTCGAGACGATGGCGACCTTCAGGCGCTGGAAGCAGTCGACCTCGCCGAAGCCCAGCGACGCGAGCGCGGACAGGTCCTGCGGCCGCAGCAGCGCACCGGCGCCCAGCACGCTCTCGCCCTCCTTCACGTCCTCGCCGGCCTTGCGGACGTTGGCCCCGCGCTTCAACCCCGGCGGGATGGCGACCATGGGTTTGCCGCTGTCATCGCTGGTACGCACGTCCTCCTGCATGACCACTGTGTCGTGGCCCGTCGGCAGGACTGCACCGGTGAAGATGCGCGCCGCCGTCCTGGGCCCCGGCTTGGCGTCGAGCGGATGCCCCGCGGCCGCGCGTCCCTCCACGGCAAGGTGGGCTCCGGCTGCAGCGTCGTAGTCGGCGGCGGCAAACGAGAAGCCGTCGACCGCCGCATTGGTGTGCGCCGGCACCGGCCGCGGCGCGACCGCCGTCGTTGCCAGGATGCGCCCCGCAGCGTCGCTCAGCGCCACGCGCTCCACGCCCACCACCGGCCGCACCCGCTCCTTCAGGATCGCCAGCGCCTCCGCGTGACGCAGGCGCTTGCGATCGTGCGCAAAGCAGTCGTCGAGGAGCTTGTTTTCGCGAGTCGACATCGTGCGCGCATCTAACCACACCCCGACCCGCGCGCCTATGCTCACCGGCCGGCGATAAGTCCCCCAGCGCCGCGGCTCGCAAAGGTTGCCCGCAGGAGGCGGCGCAGCTATTGTCCCGCGCCATGTCACAGTCGAAGCTGATCGCCGCGCGGATTATTGGCCCGGTCGCCTAGTGTGGCGTCTCGGAATTGCCGACCAACTTCGCGGCTTGGTGTT
>JRHI01002405.1_pt1 | contig 12913 bp, 9 predicted proteins | sample 215371 | NCBI WGS metagenome assembly JRHI01 (sample SAMN02929681, study PRJNA255918) | sediment metagenome | biome: cave system; feature: Ice Cave; material: Sediment; isolation source: sediment from deep within a dark volcanic ice cave with no known source of... ...
CAGCGCGACCACCTGTCCCCGACCCCTTGACACTCACCGGCGCCGCGATGGCGCGCGTCGCTGCCGCCGCCTGCTCGACCGGCGCTCCGCCCGCGACCGGCACGAAGACGTGCACACCCTTCGCGCCGCTGGTCTTGACTGCTCCCTCGAGGGCTACATCGGCAAGCACCTGCCGGACCAGATGAGCGACGCGGACCGCCATGAGAAAGGCGTCGGTCCCCGGCGGGTCCAGGTCGAGCACCAGGTGGGTCACGCGGTCGGGAGCGGCGGCGGTCGTGAGGGTCGGGTGGTACTCGACGGCGCGCTGATTGGCGAACCACAGCAGCGTGCGGCGGTCGTTGCACAGCGCGTACGTGACCTCCCGCTTCGACGACTCCGCCCATGAGCTCAATCGGTCGATCCACCGCGGGGCGTGACTGGGAAGGTTCTTCTGCATGAATGGCTCCTTCCCGCGGTGCACGCGGATCACGGAGAGGGGCCGGTCACGCAATACCGGAAGGAGGCGATCGGCCACGCCGTCGAGGTAGTCGACGAGGTCCCGCTTGGTGGCGCCCGCGCCCTCGAACAGCGGGTCGTCGAGGTTGGTCAGCGAGACGCCTTCCCGCTCCTCCCCGCCGGGGCTCGCTGCTGCTGCCATGCCGGCCATTGTCGATGCATGCCCAGATCTCGCCGCTGATCGCCTCAGCCGCCGACCGTCATCAGCAGTGCGGTGCGCGGCGCCCGGCCGATCGCCCGGGCGCGAGGCGCCACGCCGCGGGGTTCAGCCGGCCGCGGCGGGAAGGCGCCCGAGCTGGTACTCCCACCCGGCGCGGTGGTCGCCAATGTGGGTGGACGGCAGGTCGCGGTGCGTCAGCACGACCGTCGTGCCGTCCCCGTCCGGAGTCAGCACGACCTCGACGGTCGAACCCCCGGGCGGCAGCGCCTCGCTGCCGGGGATGCCCCAGCTGAACACGACCCGGTTCGGCGGGTCCACGGTCTTGTAGGCACCGCGGGCGAGGTTCTCACCCATGTCGAGCTAGAACACGCCGCCGGGCCGCGGGTCGAGCTCGGCCCGGTCGCCGATCCAGGTGACGATGAGCGCGGGGTCGGTGAAGTAGGGGAACACGACCTCGGGGGGTGCCTTGATGTGCTCGGTGGCGACGATGATGTCGTTCCGGATCTCGGCGGTCACGGTTACCTCCTGGGTGGTCGCGGATGGGCCGTCTCGACGGCCTTCTTCAGGCGGCTGAGGGCGTCGGGCCAGAATTCGGAGAGCAGCTCGCGCACCGGCTCGAGCGACTCGTGATGCAACGCGTAGAGGCGGCGGGCTCCCTCGCGGCGCTCGGTGAGGAGGCCGGCCTGCTTGAGAACGCCGATGTGCTGGCTGACCGCCTGCTGGGTGAGGGTGAAGGTCGCCGCGATCCGGCCCGCGGGCAGCTCCGTGTGCTGGACGAGACGCAGGATCTGCCGGCGGTGCGGGTCGGCGAGCGCCCGCAGCACCGCATCGGGTGCCACGGGCGTCGACTGCCCCCGCTCGGCCATCTGCGTCTCAGGCCCCGAACGGCGTACCGGTGCCGGTCCTGGCGAAGGTCTCGATGCTCGCCATGAAGTGCGCCCAGCCGGCGAAGCAGTCGTTCCAGCACTCGAGCTGCGGGGTCAGGCCGGCGTGCCGGAAGCGAAGCTCAGTCCCGGTGCCGGCGGGGACGATGTCGAACTCCATCGTCGTGCCGAGCCACTCCCGCGTGTGTTCGGTGGGCGTGGTCCCGTCGAGCGCGACGGACTCCCAGACCACCCGGCTGGGTCCGGCTTCGAGAACGCGCACCGCGTTGACGCCGTGGTCGCCGAAGCTGGTGGCGAGCGTGCCGCCGACCCCTCCGTCGCCCTCGGTCGGGCCCCACCAGCGGCTGACGCCGGCGGCGGAGGTGAAGAGCGCCGACACGATGGCGGGGCCGGCGGGAAGGTTGAGGACCGCGGTGAAGTCGTCGGTCCGCGTGCTGGTGGTGCTGGTCATCAGGATCCTCCGTGGAAGTTATCTACAACGATTACCTTGTACAAATAACTGCCTGTGATCCTAGGGAGAGCCTTCCCGCTTGTCAAGCGGTGGTGGGACCACCAGGCCCCACGGCATGATGTGTGCGGCGGGCTGTACACAGCCGGCCCGCCAGGACGCACCACGGAGGGCGAGCCATGACCGACGAACCGGGCGACGCGCCAGTCGCCCCGCTACTGCCCCGTGGTGGGAGCCGGCCGTCGGAGCCACCGGCTCCTGCCCACGCGGGCCACCCCTACCCCTCGATACCACGATGCAGTACCCGATGCCGCCGGCGCCCGCCTACGGCGGCCCGCCGCCCCGGATGGGCGAGTCCGCGGCAAAGCCGTGGTGGAAGCGCCTTTTCGGCCGATGACCGCTGCCTCGCGCACGGCCCGCCGGCGCGTGTACGCGGTGTGGGAGCTGATCCGCTCAATATCGCCCGTGGAGTCGCCCGTGCCGGCGGGGGCCACGTCTCCGTCGCGCTCGCGAGCTTCGGCGAGGAGGCCGACGTTGTCGACATCGAGCCGGGCGTGACGATGCACGTCCTGCCCATCGCGACACGCTCTCGTGCCTACGGCGACGTCCTCTCATGGGACCTCGCCCCGCTCGTCGCCGACGCCGACGTGCTGCACATCCATCAGATCTTCAGCAGGTGCGGCGAGGTGGGCCTGCTCGCCGCGCGCCTGGCGCGGACGGCAGTCTGCGTGACCGATCATGGAGGGATGTCGAGCCGGCTGGGGAAGTCCCTCGACATCCTCGAGCTGGCGACGCGGGTCATCTGTTACTCGGACTTCGGCGCGTCTCTGCTCCGCACCGGCTCACCGGTTCGCATCGTCAAGGGTGGTGTCGACACGGCCTTCTTCAGCCCCCCGGCTGCGGCGGTGCCGCTCGAGCACGTGCTGTATGTGGGACGACTGCTCGCCCACAAGGGCATCGACCGCCTCATCATCGCGACTCCGGCCGACGTGCCGCTGGTGGTGTGTGGCCGGCCGTACGACGATGCATACTTCGCAACCCTGCGCGCCCTGGCCAGGGGCAGGCGCGTGGAGTTCGTCACGGATGCCGACGACGCGACACTGCTCGATCTCTACCACCGTGCCTGGACGGTGGTCCTGCCCTCGGTGCACCGCGACGCCTTCGGCAGACCGTACAGCGCCCCGGAGCTGATGGGCCTCAGCCTGCTCGAGGGCATGGCGTGCGGAGTGCCTGTGGTCTGCGCTCGGACGGCGGCCATGCCGGAGTTCGTCGAGCACGGCGTGTCCGGCTATCTCTACGACACTCTGGGCGAGCTCAGCAATCACCTGCAACGCCTGGTGGGCGACGCGGCGCTGCGCGCGCGTATGGGTAGGGCCGCCCGGGCATTCGCGCGGCAGCATGACATCGTCCCCGTCGGCCGCCGGATGCTGGAGGTGTACGGCGAAGCCGCCGCTGCCGTGTGATGCGCATCCTCGTCATCTCCAACCTCTACCCGCCCGAGATCGTCGGCGGGTATGAGCTCGGCTGCAGCCAGGCTGTCGATGCGCTTCGTGACCGCGGACACGACGTTCGCGTCCTCACCTCGACATCGGCCGGAGCGCCCGGGGATACGGGGACACTGCGCCGCCTTCGCCTCGTCAACATCTTCAACACCGAGCTGCACTGGTGCTCGGCCGACGCCGCGTATCGGCAGCATCGCGTGGAAGGCAACCTCGTGAGTGCCCACAACGTGCACGTCCTGCTCGACGCGCTCGACGAGGTTGCTCCCGACGTGGTCTACGCGTGGAACCTCGTTGGCCTCGGGGGCATCGGCCTGCTCATGGCCCTGCGCCAGGTCGCGATGCCGGTGGTCTGGCACCTCATGGACGACGTCCCCGACGTGCTGTGCAGCATCGGCAACTACCCGGATCGCCGCCTCGGACGCCTGCTCGCCGAGGGTCTCGACGGCAGGGCCATCGCCTGCAGCCAGGGTCTCGTCGACGAGATCGCCATGTCGGGGGTCAGCCTCGACGGTCGCGTCGACATCATCCCGAACTGGATCACCGGCCCCGTGCACCAGGTCGACCGTGGCTATTTCGACGGTGGGACGTTGCGCATGGTCTTCGCGGGCTCGGTCTACAGCCACAAGGGCGTCGACATCCTCGTGGACATGGTGGCGCTGCTGCGTGCCCGCGGCCTGACGCAGGTCGTCCTCGACCTGGTCGGCACGGGCGATATCGCGCGGTACGACGCCATGATCGAGCAACGCGGCGTGCGCGACCAGGTGCGTTTTCTCGGCTGGCGCCCTCAGGCAGATCTGTTCGCGTCCTACGCCAAGTACGATGTGTTCCTGTTTCCCACCGCGGAGCGAGAGCCCTTCGGCTTCGCTCCACTGGAGGCGGTGTCTCGGGGATTGGTGCCGCTGGTGACCGATACGTGCGGCATCGCTGAGTGGCTGGTCGACGGTGTCCATCTCCTCAAGGCGGAGCGCACGGCCGAGGCCTTCGCCGACGTCATCGAGCGGGTGCTCACGGCAGACATCGACCTCGAGCCCATCGGCCGCCGCGGCGCCGCCGTCCTCTGGCGGGACTTCCACATCCTCAGTGTGGTCGGGCTCATCGAGGCGGCACTGGACGCCGAGGCGCGACGGCCCCAGCGACCGCGGACACCGGCACGCGACGTGCGCCGCCTGGCGACCCTGGGCGAAGAACTCGCGCGCCGGATCGTCCGTGAGCAGTTCTGATCTCCTGCCCGGACCAGGTGGCGCCGCCGGCCTCGAGGCGCTCGTCGAGCGAGGCAGGAATGACCCCCAGCTCAGGCGCATACGCGGAGACTTCGCCGCCACCCGGGCCCAGAGCTGGCTGTCGGAGGACGAGATGGCGCTGTACTTCGCGGTCGGCGCGTTCCTCGATGGGGGCGGGCGTATCGTCGAGGTGGGCTCGTACGAGGGCGGCTCGGCCGCGTTCCTTGCTGCGGGCCTGCGCCGGCGGGGACGCGGACGCCTCAGCTGCATCGACGCGCACACCGCCGGACCGCCCTGGCTGGGGACGGCGCCCTGGCGGTGGACCCTCGCGACCTTCCGAGCCACCATCGAGGCGTGCGGCGTCGCCGGCTGGGTGGAGGTCTGGGTGGGAGACTCACGATCTGTCGCCTCGGTGTGGCCCGCGGAGGAGATCGATTGCGTCCTCATCGACGCCGACCACTCCTTCCGGGGTGCGCTGGCTGATGTGGAGTGCTTCGCGTCCAAATTGAGGGTCGGCGGTCTCGTCATGATCGACGACGCCGAGGACCCGGTGCTGACGGAGCTGCTCGACCTCGTTGACGAGCTCAAGTGCCTTCGCGGACTGCGCTACCTGCGCACGGTCGCCGGCGTCGCGGTGTTCGAGCGGGTCGAGCCCTCCAGCCGATTGCTCCTCGGTGAGATCGCCGCCATGGCCCGGCGACGTGAGCTTCCTCGTCCCTGGAGCCTGGAGTTCCTCCACGACCTCGCACTGCCCCACAGCTTCCTGCGGCAGCAGCGCGAGCACCGTGGTCTGCGCACCTGGGGAATGTTGACCGCCTACCACCTGTGCTTCCTGGCGCGATGCGGTCCGGGCGACTACGGCCACACCGACGCGGCGCCGCGTGCCCATCGTCGAATCCTCACCCACCTCAGCGCCGACCGCGGGGATGGCGCAGTCGTGGCGGTCGAGGGCGCCCGGCCGGCAGGTCTTCGAGCGGTGCTATGCCTCCCCGAGGAGGCAGCTGACTGCGCACGCATGCTTCAGCCCGGAGGCGTCCTCATCGCCATCAACCGGGGCGACACCAGTCCTCCGGCGTCGATGGCTGTCCGTCGTCTGCTGCTGGCCGCTGGGCTGGACGGGTGCGGGTGGTACACCAACGTTCACTGGGGGATTCGCGATCCGCATGCCCTGTCCGCCGAGGAGATTGCGCGCCGCGCGGCCGAGGCGATGGAGCGGCCCGGAAGGTGACCAGGGAGTCGTTTCGACGACGCTCCACGGGGATGGACGGATGCTCGACATCGCGGCGATGGCGCTGATCGTCACGGGTTCACGTGGCCGCCTGCGTCGGGCTGAGGTCCGAGGACTCGGCACCCGTCGCGGCCTGAGGTCCGGGGACGGTCGGCGCCGCGGCGGCGCCGACCGTCCATCGGGTGCTCACGCCCGGACCAGCGCAGAGTCTCCGCAAACCGGCGAGCCTGGCGGCTCGGTCGGCGAATCAGCTTCGCGACGGCACGACGAGGGTGGTGCTCCGGCTTGTCGTGGCGCCGCCGACGTCACCGATGGTGATCGTCACCGTGTACGTCCCCGGTGAGGCGTAGCTGTGCTGCCCCCCAGCGGCGAACCCGCCGAGGGGGTTCTTGCCAAACAGCGCGGGAGTAGTGGCTCGTCCGTCGCCCCAGTTGACACTGCCGCTGTACTGAGCGAGGTTCCCCGCCGGGTCCGCGTCGGTGAAGGTCACTCCGGCCGCCGCGTGGCCTTGCCGATCCGCCACGGCGCCGATGTGGCTGATCGTGAGCGGGGCGTCCGGGGGCTGGACAGCGAATGAGGCGGCGAAGACGTCGAAGCCGCTCGGAGCGTTGCTGACGCACCAGACCACGCGGGTGGCACCTGTCGAGGGGTCACTTGACACCTGGGCGAGGGTCTCGTCCTGAGGTGTCGTGGTGAGGCGGTACAGGGTTCCCGCGAGCAGGTCGAAGGCATAGACGTCGTAGTTGGGATTTGGGGCCGTGGTGTCCTGATGCTCGAAGGTGATCACGTTCCCCGAAACGGTCGGCCGCTGGTCCGATCCGGGCAGAGAGAGCCATGTCTCCGAGCCGCCGCCGATGGGCTGCCAGTAGATGTCGTGCTCCCCGTTTCGGGTTGCGGCGTAGACCACGATTGAGCCATTGGTGTCGGGAAGCTCATCAGCTCCGTCAGTCGTCAACTGGTGGATGGTCCAGTTGCGGGGCCCGTTGCGAGTGGCGTCCCATATGTTGCAGGCGCCGCCGCCGTCGCACTTCATCCACGCGATCACAGAGCCGTCCTGGCTCACTGTCGGCCACCCGTCGCCCAAGGCGTCGTTGGTGAGGCGCGTGGAGGTCCCAGTCGCCCGGTCGTAGGCGACGATCTCCGCAGCGGAAGGGTTGAAGCCGTAGTCCTCCCAGGCCACCGTGCTGTCCCCGATCCCCGCACGGATGCGCTGCGACGTCGATTGCGGGGCCAGCTCGGTCGGCGGGCCGGAGCTGCTGGTGTCGAACGAGAAGATCGCCTCCGCGCCGCTGGTCACGTGCGTGTAGACGATGGTGCTGCCGCGGACGGCGGGCAGAATGTCAATGCCCCCATTGGTCGGGATGGCGGTGTCGGTTCCACCGGTGGCGAGGCGCCGGTACCGGATCTGGCCATTGTTGACGCTGGTGTCGGTGTAGGCGACCAGGTCACCGCTGATGTGCGGGTCCACCTGGTCCCCAGGACCGTTGTTGACAGCCTGGACCGTCATCCCCGGCGGCGTGACCGCCGGTGGCGGAGTGATCGTTGCGGCGCTCGCCGCTCGTGGGGCAAGGGCCAGGGCCACCAAGGGCACCATGGCCAGGATCGCCCCACCTCTTGTCGTGGCTGTCATCTCAGAGACCTCCCCATGTCAACGCACGCTGATCTCGGGGCGCCCGGGTTGGGCAGGGCCCGTCCGTCACGGTCAGGGCATGTTGCTGCTGAATGGATGAGTCGCTGTAGCTGCCGCCCAGCATGAGTTCGCTGCGAAGCCTGGGCCGTGCGCCGCCATCTTCGCTGCCCACGGCGTCAGGCCCAGACGACGGCGGAGCCGCCGAGTCCCGCGTCATGTCGTTCCCCCTCTCTGCATCGTTGCGACAACGGCGGAGCGCCCCGCCGACGACGCGTCCCAGCCTAGGAGAGGCCGCCGGCCCCCGCATCACGGAAACCCGGCATTCCGTGCCCGGCCCCGGCCCCGCCCCCTTCGCTGCCCTCGAGGGCCGGCGTTCAGGCGCCCAAGTCGCCCGCCCAACCGGCCACCTGGGCGCGGCGGCGCAACCCGAGCTTGGCGAGGATGTGCGAGACGTGGCGCTCCACGGTGTTCTCGCTGATGAACAGGCGATGAGCGATCTCCTGGTTGGAGAGTCCCGCGGCGACGAGGGCGCCGACCTCGCGCTCACGGGGTGACAGCGGCGACGGTCCATCCGGCCCACCCGGACGCCTCGCCGGCTGGGTGCGGATCCCGGCCAGACGGAGCATGGCTCGGGCCTCGTCGACCATGTGCCCGCTCCCCAGGCGTTGGGCGATGCCGAGTGCGGCGGTCGCCGCCTGAATCGCGCTGACACGGTCGCCCGCGCGCCGCTCGAGCGCGGCCAGCGCCACGTGCGCCTCGGCCTCGCGGGCAAGGCAATGCATGGTCTTGTATGCGTCCCGCGCTTCGGTGAGGAGGTCGCGTGCCTCGTCCGGCTCGCCCGCCGCGAGTGCGCTCAGCCCCGCGCACAGGCTCAGTGCGGCGGTGTCGTGACGATGCTCGCCAGGCGTCGACTCCTGGGCGACCTCGCGTGCCCACGCGCATAGTTGGTCGACCGCACCGGCGGCAAGGAGGGCGCGGGCCAGGTCGGGGCTGGCGTACCAGTGGGGCTGGGACCTCCCAGCGGCGCGCAGCGCCTGCTCGAACCAGGGCAGCGCTCCCTCGAGTCCCGTCTGCAGCCGCGCTCGCGCGACGGCTCCGGTGGCGGGGACTATCCACTGCGGCTCCCCTGTCGCCTCGGCGAGGGCGAGCGCCTCGGCAGCGCATGCAGACGCCTGATCCCAGGAGCCGCGGCGCTCGTGGACCTCGTGCAGCGCCAGGAACGCCATCAGCCGCGAGGGCGGGCTGCTGGTCTGGGCGAGGATGCCGTGTGCAGAGGCACTCGCGGCGTCCAGCTCTCCGGCGACCGCCTCGGTCCACGCCGCCGCCGCGCGATAGGCGATGGCGTTGACCGGGCGCACGGCGTCGGCGATCCCCGCGGCGCGCCACAGAAGCGACCGGGCGCGGCCGAGGTCGCCCGGCCACCAGAGAGCGGCGAAGCCTGCATCGGCGATGGCGACACACTCCATCCCTGCGTCTCCAAGGCGCGCGGCAGCGTCCAGGGCAGCGTCATATCGCTTCGTCCGCTCCACGTCGCCGCGTCCGAGCAGCGCGCTGACGGTGAGCAGGTCGACCGTGTCCCTCCGGCTACCGATCCCGGCGGCGACCAGTTCTGCGCCCCGCTCGAGCAGCCGCCCGGCGGGCTCCATCTCGTCGCGATTGGCGTGCGCCCGCGCCAGCTCGAGGAGGATATGCAGCTCCCAGTCGTCCCCCCGACCACGCACGAGCCCGTGCGCCTCGGCGAAGGCTTGCGACGCGGTCGTGCTCTGCCCACGCCACCAGACCATCACCGCCTTGACGATCAGGAGCCGGGCCAGCGCCAGCGCATCGCCGGCGCGACGGGCGAGCGCGCTGCCCTCGGCGACGAGCGCCTCGGCGGCGTCGGGGTCGGCCGCCCGCAGCGTCTCGGCGGCCTCGACGAGCGTCTCCAGGCGGTGCGGGTCATCGGCAGCCAGGCGCAGCGCCTGCTCGTACCGCAGCCGGCATGCGGTGGCCGCGCCACAGCGGGCCGCGAAGCGGGCAGCCGTCAGCGCGAGCCCATGTGCCTCCTCGGCATCGCCGGCGGCGGCACGATGATCCGCTGCCTCGCCGGCACGTTCCGGTGCGGCGGTGGCCGCGAGCGCCGAGGCGATCCGCCGATGTGCAATGCGCCGGGCCGGCCCGGTGATGTCTGCGGCGACGGCTTCGCGCGTGAGCGCGTGACGGAACGCGTACGCCGGCAGCCCCGACCGGTGGCGTTCCACCACGAGCCGACGCTCGATGCCAATGACGAGCGCGGCATCGACGGCGGCGGTGCCGGCGCCGGTGGCGCGCTCGATGAGCGCCGGCTCGATCGTCTCGCCGGCGACGGCGGCGACACAGAGGAGGTCCCTGACGGCGGGGTCGACACCGTGGAGACGCGCCAGCACGCTCTCACGCATGCTGGCGGGAAGCGTCGCCGCGGACAGGTCGAGGGCACCGCGCTCACCAGCGTCCTCGACGGCGCCGGAATCGGCCAGTCGCGCGCACAGCTCCTCGACGAAGAGCGGGTTTCCCTCTGAACGCGAGGCGATGGTCTCGACGACCCTGTCGGTCGCTTCGCGCTCGCCGAGCATCGCCGCCACCATGGCGGCAACGTCATCGCCACGCAGGGCGCCCAGGTGGATCATTGAGCACCGGTCGGAACCCTGTGCCTCGACAAGCAGTGGCCAGAGGGGATGCCCCTCGGCGACCTCGCCGTCACGATATGTGGCGACCAGCCACAACGGCAGTGCGTCGCACTCACGGAGCAGATGCGTGAGCACACGCACGGTGTCTCCGCCCGCCCAATGGAGGTCCTCGAGGCAGAGCAGCCCCCACCCGTCGTCGACGAGCCGGACCAGGATCTCGACCACGGCGGCGTCGGTATGGTGGGGATCGAGCTCGGGGATCCGCGCGGGTTCGCCTGCCTCCGCCATCTCGGGGAGGAGCGCGGCTGCGAATCGCGCCGTGCCGCGGAACAAGTCGCGAGTCTCGGCGCGGTCAAGACGCCGCAGCGCGCGACGCATGAGGGCGACGTAGGGCTCGTAGGGGATCGACGCGCCGGCGTGGCAGCCCGCGGCAAGCACTGTCTGCCTGCGGGCGCGTGCCGCCGCCACCGCTTCTCCTGCGAGCCGGCTCTTTCCGATGCCCGCTTCACCACCAACGAACAGGACACGGGCGCTGTCCGCAGTCGCCTGCGCCGCTGCGAGGATCGCCGCCATCGGCCGGCTTCGGCCCACGTGCACCGGACAGCGCGCGCTGACCGTCCCATGCGCGTCATCGCCGTTCATCCTCTCGCAGCACACCCTACACGGGCCCAGCTCGAGAAACAAGGGAGCGGACCAACCGACCCGCATCAATCCGATGTCACCTGCCGGCCGGCCAGTGGTGAATGGACGGACGGCCGGGATGGCGCCCGGCGGCGGCCGGCAAGTGGGTGGGTTCCCGGCGAGGACACAGACTCTGAAGCGGCCCTGGAGCCCAAGGTGGGAATCGAACCCACGGCCGACGCCTTACCAACCCCGAGGTGCCGTGCTGAATACGAAATCGGCCACGTTTGACCTAGATACCTACTTCTTCGGCATCCAATAACTAACGAGGCTCCGCCTCAGACCGACGAGATGTAGCTCGGCGGCGGGCGTCTGGGGCGGAAGGGGCTCCGGCTGCGGGAACTAGAAGGGTACGGTTGCCCGACCCCGTATATCGACCTCTGCAGGTCAGTTGGTCCACGAGGGACCCCCGAACAGCCGGAGCCTGGGATGAGTCTACACAGCGTTGCCGAGATCCTCAACCAGCACGTCATGCTGGAGCTGGAGAGTATCGACCGGATGTACTTGAACGTCTACGTCCCGGAGCTCCAGTGCGACAAGGGAGTGGTGAACTTCTTCCGGATCCACCAGGGGTACTCGTTCGCCTCGTCGGCGCTGATGGACCCCATCAGCAAGGCCTTCATCGCCGCCATGGGGCAGTACGCCAAGGACGGCGAGATCCCGGTGGTGGCATTCGAGAAGGGCCAGCGCAAGGACGACGTCGCGGCCCAGCATCTGGCTGGGTTCCAGGGGGAGGAGGGCGTCCTCTTCGTGGGCAAGGCCCAGGAGAAGGCGACGGTGTTCCGCACCGAGAAGCGCCGCAACCCGCAGACCGGCCAGTGCTACCCCTGGATCGTCCGTTCCAGCGCCATGGTCAACCAGTACTACTGGTACTGCGTGGACCGCGACTTCGGCCCCTTCTTCCTCAAGTTCGGGAGCTATTTCCCCTACAACGCCAAGCTCTGCATCAACGCCCATGAGTACCTCAAGCGTCAGGCGGCCAGGCGCGGCATTCCCTTCGAGGCGCTGGACAACGGCATCGCGTCGTGTGATCAGCCGCGGCGTCTCCAGGCCATCGCCGACGGTCTCTCGCCGAGCCGCATCGACGCGCTGGTCCGCAAGTGGCTCCGCCGCCTGCCCCACCCATTCACCGCCCGGGACCGGGCGGCGGGATACACGTACGACGTCTCCATCCTGCAGGCCGAGTTCTCGCTGACCCAGGTACTCGACCGCCCCTTGACGGGACGCGTCTTCTTTGAGGAGGTGATCCGCGAGAACCTCGACATCGGGCGCCCGGATCAGGTCCAGTTGATCTTCGACCGCCGCGTGACCAGGAGGACGCCCGGGCGCTTCCGGACCCGCGTCATCACCGAGGGCGTGGTGCCTTCGCTGCACCTCGACTACAAGAGCACACGCATCAAGCAGTACCACAAGGAGGGACGAGCACTCCGCACCGAGACCACGATCAACAACACCCGCGACTTCGCCATCGGCAAGCGGCTGCACAACCTGCCCGCGCTGCGGGAGGTCGGCTTCACGGCCAATCGACGTCTGCTGGACGTCCAACGAGTCAGCCACGACTGCGCCATCGGCGAGGCGGCTTTCGCGAGGGTGACCAACCCTCTGGTCGTCGACGGACAGCGGGTCTCTGGGCTGCGCTTCACCGAAGCCCGGGTCCACGCTCTGCTGTCTGCCCTGGTGGTCTTCCGTCTCCTGCCCAACGGTTTCTCCAATCGAGATCTACGAGAGCACCTCGCACCCTTGCTGGGCATCGCCTCCAGCGCCATGACCCAGGGCAGGATGACCTACGACCTACGGCGTCTTCGCATCCACGGGCTGATCGAGCGGATCCCGCACACCCACCGCTACCGCGTCACCGACGCGGGTCTGCGCAGTGCGCTCTTCCTCACCCGCGCCTACGCGCGCATCGTTCGCCCCGGCCTCGCCATGCTCCTGGCCCCCGACGTGGAACGCGTGCCGGCGCTACGCGTCCAATTCGCCAAGCTGGAGCAGGTGATGGACCGCTACATCCAGAACGCCA
>JRHI01002406.1_pt1 | contig 12898 bp, 7 predicted proteins | sample 215371 | NCBI WGS metagenome assembly JRHI01 (sample SAMN02929681, study PRJNA255918) | sediment metagenome | biome: cave system; feature: Ice Cave; material: Sediment; isolation source: sediment from deep within a dark volcanic ice cave with no known source of... ...
CCTGCCAGCTGGCCGGCCGGAACGCGTGACGATGACGACGGAAAGCGAGTCCTCCGCCACTCCCACGCCCGACGGCCGCTCGTTTTCGGTGATCCGGGTGGAAGCGGACTCGACGCAACGACTCTGGCAATTTCCGCTCCACGGCGGCGGCGCCCCTTCCCTGGTGCTCGAGAAGGTCAAGCCCGTGGGCTACCACGTGTGGGCGGGCGACCATACGCTTGTGCTTTTCGTTCTCGGCACGCCGAGCACGTTGCAGGTGGCTGACACTCGTACGGGCGTGTCGCGGGTTGTCGCTCGCAATATCGGCCGGGCGTTGAGTCGCGTGCCGAGGCGCAGCGCGGTCACATTCCTGCAGCAAGCTGGCGACAGCCTGCCGTGGATCAGCGAGCTGGATGTCCGCACGAATGAAATTCATCGCGTGGCGCAGCCACCCCGGGGAGCTGACTATCACGTATGGACGCCGGCGGGCGTATTGCTCGCGGCGAGCGGTTCGAGCCTGTACCGGTGGACCGGAAGCGGCTGGGACGTCGCGGCGGACTTCGGCCGCTGGGGCGTGCACGGCATGTCACGCCTCGCGGTGAGTCCACGCGGCGACTGGCTCGCGTTCGTCGCGGACGACGCGTCGGCACCCTGAATTACCGTTCGCCGGAACCTTGTTGTGTGATGGCCCCCTAGGCATTCTTCGAGTAACCACCACCCCTCAGACCCGATGACGCCCGCCTCACAAAAAAAGAGCACACCCTCACGAATGCGGCGTGACACGCCGCCTCCCGGGGATCCGCTGAATCACGCCGCCGACGCCATGCTGCGGTCCGCGGCGGAAGCCTGCCGGCAGCACGAGCGCATGGCCGCGCTGCAGGAGCAGGGGTGTGACGACACGGAACTCCATGACGCTGCGGCGGCCTGCGCCATGAGCCACGGTCAGCTCGCCGACCGCACGATGGCGTACGAAGAGGCGGCGGCCGCGGGCAAGGGAACGGTCGATGATGCACGCTGGCACGCCGCGAACGGCCTCTGGCATGCGAGCCGTGAGTATGCGAGGCGCCACCATGCGTGTGACGCGCTCTCGGCCAAAATGAGCAAGCATTCGCAGGAAAAGTTGGGCGAGCTGACATTGGAATACGAGCTGGCCGCGTCGGCGCTGCTCGGCTTGCGGCAGGCGATCGAAGGCTATCGAAAACTCAGTCAGGCGGAGTGAGGTCGTTGTAGGTCACCAGGCTACGGGAGAGAAAGCTGTGACGAGATTCGTACGGAGCTTCGCCGTGCTGTTGGCGCTCCCGGTGGGAGCGAGCGCTGCAATCGCGCAGGTCGGAACGATCACCGGCACCGTCCGCGCAGACGGCGCGGGGTTGCCCGGAGCGACGGTCGCGGTGGCCGGGACGCAATCGGGGGCGATCACGATTGGCAACGGCACCTATCGCATCGCGCTGCGGCCAGGTCGCTACGAGCTGCGAGCCCGCTTTTTCGGCTATCGCCAGGTGAAAGACTCGGTCACCGTCGTGGCTGGCTCGACCGTCATTAAGGACTTCACACTCGAGAAGGCGGCTGCGGCGCTCGAAGCCGTGGCCATCACCGGGTCGCGGAGCGAGGAGCGCACGGTCATTGATGCCCCGGCGCCGATCGACGTGCTGTCGTCGACGGACTTGCGCAGTTCGGGACGCATCGAGACCGCGCAAATGATCCAGGCTGCGGCGCCATCGCTCAACTTTCCGCGCACCACCGTGGGCGATGGCACCGACCATGTCCGTCCGGCGACGCTGCGTGGACTCGGGAGCGACCAAGTGTTGGTGCTCATCAACGGCAAGCGGCGGCACTCGAGCGCACTCGTGAATGTGAACGGCACCATCGGCCGCGGACAGGCGGCGGTTGACCTGAACGCGATCCCGGCGTCGATGATCGATCACATTGAAATTCTGCGTGACGGCGCTGCGGCGCAGTATGGCTCCGACGCCATCGCCGGCGTGATCAACATCATTCTCAAGACGAACTCGCCGCTGGAGTTCACGACGACCGCCGGCAGCGACACGCCGGGCGATGGCCGGGCGTTCCAGATGGCGGGGTCCTACACCATTCCGCTCACGGACGGGTTCCTCGCGCTCGGCGCCGAAGTTCGTGACCGTGGACCCACCAACCGCTCGCTCGCGGACCCCCGCCCGCAGTATTTCCCCGGTGACCCTCGTCTCAGTCAGCCTCCCCGGGTCAATCACCGGCAGGGTGACGCCTACACGCACGACAGCGAAGGATTTTTCAATCTGGGAAAGACCATCTCAAACGGCGCACAGTTCTACGCATTTGGTGGATACGGAAAACGAAGGGGTGAGGCCGCCGGATTTTTTCGTCGTGCGCTCGACGACCGCACCGTCCGCGCGATCTACCCGGACGGATTTCTGCCACTCATTGAGTCAGACATCACCGACGCGTCGGTCGCGGGCGGCGTCAAGGGTGACGTGGGCAGGTGGAAGTACGACCTGAGCACGCTGTACGGCGCGAACGAGTTTGGCTTCATCATCAAGAACTCAGAAAACGCCTCGCTGGGTGCGTCAAGTCCGACACGGTTCGACGCCGGCAAGCTGGGGTTCAAGCAGTGGACCACCAACTTCGACCTGCACCGCGCATACGCGACGGAGATCCCCGTGCGACTTGGCGTTGGCGCCGAGTATCGCATGGACAGCTACAAGATCACCGAGGGCGAGCCGGACTCGTACCGCGACGGCGGCGCCAAGATTCTGGACGGACCGAACAAGGGTAAGCAGCCGGCGATCGGGGCGCAGGTGTTCCCCGGCTTTCGGCCGACGGACGCGGGTTCGCACTCGCGCTCGAACGTGGCGGGCTATGCCGACCTCGAGACTGACATCACGAAGGCGTGGCTCGTGCAACTTGCGGGGCGCGCCGAGCAGTACACGGACTTCGGTTCGACGGTGAACGGCAAGCTCGCCACGCGCTTCCAGGTGCTACAGGGATTTAATCTGCGCGGCGCGGTGAGCACGGGCTTTCGGGCACCGTCACTGCATCAGTCTTTCTTCTCCTCCACGGCCACCAACTTCATTGGCGGCGTGCCGTTCGACATCCGGACATTCCCGGTAAAGGACACCGTCGCCCGGGTGCTCGGGGCAACGGACTTGAAGCCGGAAAAATCCGTCAACCTGAGCCTCGGCGTCGCGCTGGAACCGATCAAAACGCTGTCGGTGACGATCGACTATTACTACATCGGCATCAAGGATCGGATCGTATTCTCGGAGAATTTCGTAGGCAACGACGTCAAAGACCTCCTCGCCAGCAAGGGGCTCACGGGAGTCGGCGGCGCTCGCTTTTTCACCAACGCGATCGATACGAGAACGGAAGGGCTGGATGCCGTGGCGAATTTGGGGCTGGACCTGACGGATGCCGGGTTCCTTCGGCTCACGGCCGGCTACAACCGGAACAACAATCACGTCACGCGCGTGACGAAAACCCCACCGGAACTGAGCGCGCAGCAGGAGAAGCTGTTCGGCCGTGTGGAGCGTGCCCGCATTGAAGACGGGCAGCCGAAGGACAATGTGGTGCTCGCCGCGAACTGGTCGCGCAAGTCACTCACGGCCAACGTCCGGGCGCAGCGCTTTGGTTCCGTGGTGGCGTTTGACCCGAAAAGCGACGGCACGTTCGACAATTTCTACGGTGCCAAGGTGATCACCGATGTCAGCCTCGAGTGGCAGTCACCGTGGGCCGTTCGGTTCGCGGTGGGCGCTGACAACGTTGGCGATGTCTATCCTGACAAGAATATTGCCGGCACGGACAACGCCGGCATTTTCCCCTACAGCGGAATTTCACCCTTCGGCTTCAACGGCCGCTTCGTGTACGCTCGCCTGAGCTGGACGCGGTAGCCCTCGCGCCCGTGTTGGCGAGGGCCTGTTCGGCCTCGGCCCACCGGGCGACCGCCGCCTCGAGTTTCTGCTGCGCGCCGGCCAGCTCCTTGTCGAGCAGGCCGGCGCGTTTCGCGTTGGCGGCGCTCCCGTCATACAGATCCGGATCGTCGACTTCACTGCGCAGCTTTCCCACCTTGCGCTCCCACTCCTGCACGGCGCGCTCGGCATCTTCGACGCCTTTTTTGGCGGCCTTTCGGGAGGCCTGATCGTTCTGCTGGGTAGACGCGTTATTTCGGGCGCGGGCCTTCTCCTGCCCACGGCGGGCGTCCGCAGCGAGCGCCTCCGTGGCGCGCTGCGCGAGCGCTGCGTCGCGACGCTGGCGCTCCCAGTCCACGAAACTGCCGCCGAAATCCACCAGCCGGTCGCCTTCGAACGCCCACACCCGGCTCGCGAGCTCTCGCAACAACGCGCGATCGTGACTCACAAGCAGCACCGTCCCCTCGTACTCGTCAATCGCGTCTTCGAGCGCCTCGATCGATTCGACGTCGAGATGGTTTGTCGGCTCGTCCAGCACCAGCAGGTTGGCGCGCTGTAACACGATCACCGCTAGCGCGAGTCGCGCCCGCTCTCCGCCGGATAGGGTACGCGTGGAACGGAATACCTCCTCGCCCGAAAATCCGAAACAGCCGAGATGGTTCTGGATTCCGCCTCGCGTCCAGAGCGGGCGCAGGTCGGCAATGACGTCGTACAAGGACTTGTCGAGCGGGAGCTGGTCGAGGTCCTGCCGGAAATAGGCGGGCTTCACCGAACCGCCCAGCTTCACCTCGCCGCCCTGTGCTTCCCGCTCCCCCAACAATGTCTTGATCAGCGTCGTCTTGCCCGCGCCGTTGGGGCCCACCAGCGCGATGACGTCGGTGCGATTGGCCGTGGCCGAGAAATCCCGAACGAGCGTGCGATCGCCGATCGAAATGTTCAGTCCCTCTGCGGCTATCACGCGGTCGCCCCCGCGCTCGGAGATCTCGAGCCGCAGCACCATGGTGTCGGTTGACCCCGGCGGCGGAGTGAGCCGCGGGAGCCGGTCGAGTTTCTTCCGCCGTCCCTTGGCCTGCGCGGTGTTCTGCCCGGCGAGGTTGCGACGGATATAGTCCTCTTCCTTCGCAATCATCTTTCGTTGCTGATCCACCTGGCGCTCGAGCGCCAGGCGCCGCTCCGCTCGCTGCTGCACGAAGCTCGAGTAGCCGCCCCGGTAGGTCGCCGCCGAACCGCCCTCGAAGTGCAGCACATGATCGGCCACCTCATCGAGGAACGCACGGTCGTGGCTGATCACCAGCACCGTCTCATCAAGCTCGCGCAGGTACTCCTGCAGCCAGGTCGTGGTCTCGAGATCCAGGTGGTTCGTGGGTTCGTCGAGGAGCAAGACATCGGCCGGCGCCACTAGTTGCGCGGCAAGTCCCACCCGGCCGCGTTCGCCGCCGCTCAGCGTGGCGACGCGTCGTGTCTTTGATTCTTCCGCGTCAAACGCAAGTCCCTGCAGCACGGCGTCCACGCGCGCATGAAAGGTGTAGCCGTCCTCGTGCGCGAACCGCTCGAGGTCGTGGCCGTACCGCTCGAGCAGGTCGGCCGGCGCCCGCTCGCCCAGCCTCGCGAGCTCGGCCGCCTGCTCGGCGAGCGAGACCTCGAGTGCCAGAACGCCCGCGTACGGCAACGCCGCGGCGTCCCACACAGTTACCGCGCCGCCGAAGTCACGGTGCTGGTCGAGTAACGACACCCGGAGCCCGGGGTGGCGCGCGACCGCCCCGCGCACCGGCGTCATCGCGCCGGTGATGATCTTGAACAGCGAGGTCTTGCCGCAGCCGTTTCGGCCGACTACTCCCCACCGGTCACCCTTGGCTACCGTGAACGTCACCTCGCTGAAGAGCGAAGTGGCGCCGAATTCCACGGCGACGTCGGAAAGCGAGAGGAGGGTCACCCCGGAAAGATCGCCTTCGGGGAGGGGCATTTGGAGTGCCCGATTTGTGTTCTGCCCGCTCCGGGCCCTTTATTCCCTGTGTGAATACTGCCCTCGACCGCTTGGCGTTCATTCGTGAGTTCGCCAAGCGACCTGCCGAGACCGGCCACTTCGTGCCGAGCGGCCGCGCCCTCGCCAGCGCGATGATCACGGCGGCGCGGGTCGGGTCGGCCGGTTCAATCATCGAGCTGGGTGCAGGAACCGGCTCGTTCACCGCGTGCATTCTCTCCCGGAAGCGACCCGGCGCCCGTTTCCTCGCCGTGGAGGTTAATCCATGTTTTGCGGGAATACTCCGGCGCCGGTATCCGGAGCTGGACGTGCTCATCGAGCCGGCGGAGGAACTCGACCGTTACCTCGAGCGGGAGCAGTGGCCGCTCGCCGACGCGATCGTATGCGGGTTGCCTTGGGCCAATTTCTGTCGCAAGCGACAGGAGCAGTTGCTGGGCGCGGTGGTACGGAGCCTGGCACCTGGAGGGCGATTCACGACATTCTCATACATATACGTCGTCCAGACCCCGGCCGGACGGCGTTTCCGGAGCATGCTCGATGAGCACTTCGGGTCGGTGAAGCGCTCCCGCCCCGTGTGGCGGAATCTTCCCCCCGCACACGTGTACTCGTGCGGGGCCTCCCTGCTTCGGCCGGACGCCTGAGTCAGCTGTCGGTCGGCGGCGCCAGGGTGAGCGTCCCACTCTCCAACGCCCGCTCGGCTAGCACTCTGAGCCGCGCGTCCTGGTTCCGCTCGAGTCCGCGCACGTTCCGCCGTGCGCGCCGCATCGCCATAGGGACGAAAATTCGCGCATGGTCGAGGTCTGCGGTCGCCAGTGCCGCGCCGCCTGCCTTGTGCACCGCCCACGTCGCACGCGAAAGAACGGCCGTCGCGAGGTAGATATCGATGGCCGCGTTGGCCATCCGCTCCTGCAGGAATTGTCGCTCGAGAATCTCCTTGCCATGTTCCACGAGCGCCTTTTCCACTCCCAGCGCGAGATCGTGGATGATGCTCGCCACCATCTCGGCTTCTTCCCTCAGTGCGTCGTGCACGTGGGCAAACTCTGGCTTGATCAGCTGGCGCTTCACCCGTCCGGCGATGAAGCTGCCGATGGCGCCAATGGAACGGAGCGGCCGACGGAAGGCCTGGCCGATTTCCCTCAGGTGCTCGCCCGGCTGCTGCAATCCGGAGAGCGCAATGAGGGCGCGTAGTATTTCGTTGGTACCCTCGAAAATCAGGTTGATGCGCGAATCGCGCACGGCCTGCTCGTAAGGAAACTCCTTCGAGTATCCAATGCCGCCTGCGATCTGCTGCGCGTCGCACGAGGCACGAAACGCCAGTTCCGAGGCGAACACCTTGCAGGCCGCCGTTTCGAGGGAATAGTCGATCCCTTCCTTGTCCACCATCGATGCCGTCAGCATCCAGGCGGCGTCGGCCGCATAGCACTCGGCGGCGGCCACGGCGAACTTGCGCTGGATCATCTCGAACGAGCCGATCGAGCGACCGAATTGCTCGCGCTGCTTCGCGTACGCGAGGGCGATGTCGAGAATGCGCTGCGCGCCGCGCGATGAGCCGGCGGCCAGGCCCAGGCGGCCCGAGTTGAGGATCTCGAGCGCAATCTTGAATCCCTGGCCCACCTCACCGAGGCGATCCTCTGCTGGAACCTTCACCTGCTCGAAGCTGATGGTGCGCGTGTCGCTCGCCTTGATGCCCATTTTTTCCTCGATCTTGCCCAACGACACCCCGTCCGCGTGCGCGTCCACGATGAACGCCGTCACTCGCTGCTTGAGCTTGCCGTCGATCTCCACGGGCACCTTCGCGAACACCGTCAGCACACCCGCGTAGCCGGCATTCGAAATCCAGATCTTCTGCCCGTTGAGCGTATAGTGACGGCCGTCGGGTTCAGGCACCGCCGTGCAGCGCATGGCCTGCGCGTCGGAGCCCGAGCCCGCCTCCGTGAGGCAGAACGCGGCGATAAGTTCGCCACTCGCGCATTTCGGGAGCCAGCGCCGCTTCTGGTCATCCGATCCGAAGAGCGTGATTCCCTTGCAGCCAATCGACTGGTGCGCGCCGAAATACACGGTGAGTGCGGGGTCCGTGGCTCCCACTTCGCCGAACACCCGATTGAACATCATCGCACTGGCGCCGAATCCGCCGTACTGCTCCGGAATGTTGAGCCCCATGAGCCCCAGCTCAGCTATTCCCGTGCGCACCTGGTCGGGAAAACGGCCATCGTGGTCCTGTCGCGCGGAGTCCACGTGCTCGGCGGCCCAGGCCCGGAGCGAATCAWGAATGGCGGCGAGGCTCTCCTTTTCCTCGGTGGGAAGCTCGGGAAATGGGAACACGAGCGATTCACGGATCTCGCCGAGAAAGACGCCCTTCGTGAACGAGCTGTTGTGATCCGGGTCGGCGAGGTGCATTGACATTGTCAGCGCTCGAGCTGAAAGCCGGAGTCGATCGCGGGGCGCTTGGCGGCGTTGGCCACGAACCATCCGGTGAGGTACATCCATTTCGTCATGCGCGTAAGCTTTGCGTAGTCGATACGCGAGGGTTCGTCGCGCGGCGTGTGGTAGTCCGCGTGAAGGTTGGTGGAGTACTCCACTGCCGGCACATTAAGCCGCGCGTAGGGAAGATGATCGCTCCGGAAGTACCAGCCCTCGGGGTGCGTCGGGCGGTCCCAGAGGGAATCGAGCTTGAAGTGGCCGGTGAGCTCGTTCGCCCTGAGCGCCATGGCCACCAATTCACTCGAGTTCCGGTGTGGTGGCTGGATCCCCATCAGGCTCGCCGAGTCCGGGTGATTACGCCCGATCATGTCGCCATTGAGGACGGCCGCGATGCTTTCGAGTGGCACGACGGGATGCGCCGCATGATATCGCGAGCCGAGCAGCCCGCGCTCCTCGGCACCGTGGTACACGAAGAGCACGGAGCGCTGGCCCGGCTGCCGGACGAAGGCACGCGCGATGGCGAGGAGGGCAACGCTCACGGAGCCGTTATCATCGGCGCCGTTCCAGATGGAGTCGCCATTGATGACGTAGCGCACACCGTCGTGGTCCTGATGCGAGCTGAACAGCACGAACTGGTGGCGCAGCTTGGGGTCGGTTCCCGGTACGACGCCCACGACGTTCACTGACGGGGAGTCAAAGCTCTCGATGCGCACGCTGATGCTGGCCGTTTCGCCCCCCGAGCGCAGCGTGCTGAGCATCGCCCGCCGCACGAGAAATACGGGCACAGCAGCGGTGGCCGGCGCGGTGACGCTTCCCGCACGGAAGCGTGGCACCCCGCCTTCCACGTCATAGGTGCCGCGCGCGCGAAGCGTGGCGACGGCGTCGAACCCCGCATCCGCCACGGAGTCGGCGACGACGATGAGCGCCGCGGCACCGCGTCGCTGGAAGCGAAGCGCTGTGGCGAACATCGCCGCCGTCGCATAGCGGTACTCGTACGAGTAGGTCCCTGCGGCCTTCACCGCGGTCGCGGGCGGCGACAGCGTTGCGATCGCGACCTTTCCGCGCACGTCGACGGTGGAGTCAGTGCCGTCGCCGGCCCAGACGGTCGGTGCGGACAACTCAGTGGCGACCACGCCATTGGGCGAAATATCGGTCCAGAGCGCGAGTGGGCGCCCGCCGACGCGAACCGAGCTGGTCCCGGTGGAAACCCGTGTGCGCCGCATGTTCCACCACTGGAACCAGCTCCCGTCCGTGCCGGCCGGCTTCACGCCGATCAAACGAAGCTGGTCGGCAATCCACATGGACGCGCGCATTTCATCCAACGTGCCCGCTTCGCGGCCTCGCATTTCGTCGCCGGCCAATCGATAGAGGTCGCGCTTCAGGTCCCGCTCCGTGATGGCCGTTATCGCGGCCGGCACCGTCCCGGATGATTGAGCGAGCGCGGCGCCCAGAGGGGGTGCGGCGATGAGCAGACACAGGCGGGCGAGCGTATGGCGCATGGAGCGTTCCGGTTGAAGGGTCAGTCTTGAGCACTCGAAGGATTGCTCGCGTGCGGCGACTTGCGCCAGCGTGTCGCCGGCCAGGCTGTCGCGTCGCTGGCCCGCGGTTCCGCAGCGGCGTAAGATTACGGCGATTGACCTGCCGCACCCAAGCCGAGAGGTATCGATGAGGCCAGCGTTCCCGTTCCGGCAGCTGCTGGGCATTGCCGCGCTGCTCGTGTCGCATGTCTCCGTTTCACTCGCACAGGCGCGTGGCGCAATCGCCGGGAGCGTGACTGAATCGGGAAGCGCGCAGCCGGTGCAGGGTGCCAGCGTCGGCCTGTCGGGCCTGCCCGTCGGCGCCATCAGCAAGGCAGACGGCAGCTATCGCATCAGCGCCGCGGCGGGCACCTACAACGTCGTCACCCGCCTCATCGGTTTCGCCCCCAAAATTACCTCTGTCACCGTGGCCGCGGGCAAGACCGTGACGCTCAACATCACGCTCGACCGCGCCGCCGCGAGCCTCAGCAGCATCGCGATCATCGGCTCTCGCACCGAGGAGCGATCGGTGACGTCGGCGCCCACGCCCATCGACGTCATCACGCAGGAAGAGATCAAGGCCACCGGCCGCACCGAAACCGCGCAGGTGCTGCAGATGCTGGTGCCGTCGCTGAACTTTCCGCGGTCGTCGATCGCGGGCGGCGTGGACGGACAGCGGCCCTTCACACTTCGCGGGCTCGGTCCCGACCAGACGCTGGTGCTGATCAACGGCAAACGTCGTCATGCGGGCGCCGTGATTGCCGCCAACAACTCGGTCGGACGCGGCTCCGCCGGCGTGGACCTCAATGCCATTCCTCCGTCGGCCATCGACCGCATCGAGGTGCTGCGCGACGGCGCGGCCGCGCAGTACGGCTCCGACGCCATCGCCGGAGTCATCAATATCATCCTCAAGCAGAATGCGGCGGCCACCCTCTCCACCACCGCCGGGCGCGTCAACTCCGCCTTCGAGGGCACCTCGTACTCCGACGGAGCCGTGTTTCAACTCGACGGCAATTACTCCTTTCCGGTGGGGGACCGGTCGTTCCTGAACGTCAGTGCCGGCGCACGGAGTCGCGGATTGACGAACCGTTCCGGTGTCGACACGAGGAAGCAGTTCTTCAACGACGACTCGGTCAAGCTCGCGAATCCGGCGCTGCTCGACGCCGTTCGCCGGAACTCGTGGTACGGCGATGCGGCCCTCAGGGAGGCCGGCCTGCTGTTCAACGCCGGCCGCACGCTCGAGAGCGGCGTCCAGGCCTACCTCTTCGGCGGATTCACCCAACGACAGTCCGAAGCGTTCGGCTTTCCACGGCGTCCTAATGAGCGCGTTGTGATTCGCACCATTTTCCCCAATGGGTTCCTCCCCGAGCTATGGGGTCTGAGTTCCGATGCGTCGCTCGCCGGTGGGCTCAAGGGCAAGGCAGGCCAGTGGAACTGGGACGCGAGTGCGGTCTACGGCGGCAACCAGTTCCGATTTGACGTCAAGAACACCGACAATCCGACGCTGGGCGCGGCGAGCCCCACGAATTTCTACGCCGGAACTTTACGCGCCACACAGCTCACCGGCAATCTCGACTTCGCCCGGTCGTTCGCTGTGCACCTTTTTGCCGCCCCGCTCAATGTCGGCGTAGGGGCGGAAGCGCGGCGAGACGGTTACGAGATCTTCGACGGCGACCCGAACTCGTACATCGACGGCGGCGTGCGCGTGCTCGACGGACCCGAGAAGGGACAGCTTACCGTGGCCGGTTCACAGCTTTTCTATGGATTCAAGCCGAGCGACAGGACCAATGCGTCGCGGACATCGGTCGCGACCTACCTCGACCTCGAGACGAGCCCGTGGCAGCGGCTGCTGCTCGGCTTCGCCGGAAGATTCGAGAACTTCAGCGACTTCGGATCGGCGGCCATTGGTAAGGTCACTGCCCGGTTCCAGGTCACCGATCCGATCGCCGTTCGTGCGGCGGCGAATACGGGTTTCCGGGCACCGTCACTCGGACAGTCGTACTACTCGGCTACCGCGAGCAACGTCCTGATCGTCGGGGGTCAGGCGACGGCGAACGCCGTCCTGACGATTCCGGTGAATCGTCCGGCCGCGCGCGCGCTGGGCGCCACCGACCTCAAGGCCGAAAAGTCCACGAACTACAGCCTTGGCGTGACGATCAGCCCGAGCAAGACCTTCAATCTCACCTTGGACTATTTCGACATCGCGGTCAAGGACCGCATCGTGCTCTCGGAAAACTTCGTCGGCGCGAAGGTGCAGGCCATCATCAAGCCGTTCGGACTGGAGGGCGACGTTCGGCCACGCTTTTTCACGAATGCGGTCGACACCAAGACGCGCGGCGTCGATATCGTGGCGCGTTACGTGATCGACCTCGGCCGGGGCTCCTCGCTCAACTGGACGGCCGGGTACAACCACAATCAAACGGAACTCACTCGAGTGTCCGACACGCCGCCGGAACTGCAGTCGGCGAACCAGCTGCTTTTCGGCCGCACAGAACGCTCGCGCCTGACCGAGGCCCAGCCGCGCAACACCTTCCGCCTGAATACCTCATTCCAGCGATCAAAGTGGGGCGTGCAGCTGCAGAACGCGTTCTACGGTGCCGTCATTTCACGCCCCGACCTTTCGGTGAAGCCCGGCGTCGAGAACGCGCCGAGCGACCAGACCTTCGGCGATCGTTGGATCACGGACCTGAGCCTCTCGTACAAGATCGATCGGCGCCTGCAGCTCACTGCAGGCGCCGACAACCTCTTCGACACATACCCGGACAAAGTCCTGCCGACCAACCCGGAGATTTTCGGTGGCACGCGCCTCTTCGGCGGATTCTCCCCGTTTGGCCACAACGGCAGGTTCATCTTCCTGCGGGCGACGTACTCGCCCTGACCGGCCAGACGGGCCGTGTCGAGCGTTCCCGCGCCATGCCGGATCGGGAACTGACTCGCCGCTACGACGCGGTCGCGTTCGATCTGCTGACCGGGCTCCTCGATTCGTGGACCTTGTGGAACGCGGTGGCCGGCGGCGCAGAACCGGGACTGGCCTGGCGCACCGAATACCTCAGGCGCACCTACGGCGAAGGGAGGTACCGACCGTATGAACTGCTCTTATG
>JRHI01002407.1_pt1 | contig 12891 bp, 10 predicted proteins | sample 215371 | NCBI WGS metagenome assembly JRHI01 (sample SAMN02929681, study PRJNA255918) | sediment metagenome | biome: cave system; feature: Ice Cave; material: Sediment; isolation source: sediment from deep within a dark volcanic ice cave with no known source of... ...
TCCGTTGATCTATCTCTTGTGAGAAAAGGCGGCTAGCTGCATTTGGCGCATCGCGTTGGACGTGGAAGTAATCTGACCAGCGTTTGAAGTGTCCACTTGATTTCCCGGCAAAGCCAGGTTCACATGGTTGAGCGCGTTGAAATTTTCCCAGCGAAGTTCTAGCGTCTTTCCCTCCGTGATTACAAATTCCTTGGACAGCGAAAGGTTAAGCACTGTAAGGCCCGGACCGCGAAGTGAACCCTTGCCGGCGTTGCCGTTGCGGAAAGGGGCTTGTGGCTGGGTGTATGCAGCCGGATTGAACCAGAGCGTGGCGCTTGGATTGGAAACGTGCGGATTGCCAATTATGTCTGGTCGGACGTAATTAAAGTCCGCGTTAACCGACGGCGCGTTGGAAAGCGTGGGCGTGAACGCGAGTCCGGAATAAACCGTGGTGATACCGCTGAAACGCCATCCTCCGGCCACTGTATCAACGATCTTGGACGTGTTCGCCAGGTAGCGACGACCCTTCCCAAAGGGAAGCTCCCAATTGTGAATCAGCGTGAAGGCGTGCGTGCGGTCGAAGCTGGCTGCACCGTGGTCGTTACGGACGTTGTAGTTATCGGAGAAATTATAGCCGCCTTCTCCATTGGTCAGCGCCTTGGACCAGGTGTACGTGGCGATGAAATCCAAGCCCCGCGAGACTCGTTTCTGAGCTTTCAACTGCAAGCTGTGGTAACTCGAATTATCGCAATTGCAGACATCATAAATCGCCTGAGAAAGACCGAATTTGTGGAACGGACGACGAACATTAAAATCCGAGCCGGGTCCCGGAATGGCCTGATTTTCGTTGCGGTTCAGGTACAGATGTCTACCTACGTTGCCGACGTACGCGGCCTCCACCGAGAAGGACGGCTGAATCTGATGCTGCACCGTTAAGTTCCAGAAGTCGGCCAGCGGGATGCGATAGGAACCGGGCGTGTCGAAATAAAAGAATACGCTCACGCCGTCTGGCAGCGGGTATCTTCCGGTCGTGCCGATGGGAGGGTTCGCGGGAGGCGGTGGACCGCTGGTGAGAAACGTTGGAATGGCAGGGACGTACTGATTCGGCGAAGTTAAATTGTAAACGAACTGCACCGGTGGATCGATTTCGGGATTCTGTGCGAACACTGCGCCATAACCAGCGCCATTGAAGCCGCGTCCGTAGCCCGCGCGCACAACCGTCTTAGTGAAAAGCTGGTAGGTCAGGCCGAGCCGCGGAGCGAAGCCGAGATTGTACGGCTTGATGCCCATGTTACTCGGCACCGAGCCGACACCGGCAACCAGCACTTCACCAGTGTTGGGATCGAAGGTACCCGCGCTGCCGGGCTTGGTTCCCGTTTGCGGCAGATAATTCTCATAGCGAAGACCGTAAGTCAGCAGCAGCTTATGGGAGATGCGCCATTCGTCCTGGCCAAAGAAATACAGACGCGTTTGACGAAGACTGGGATAGAACCCGGGGCCCGTGAACTGTTGATTGAAGTTACTGGGCTGGCCGATCAAGTAAGAAGCTAGCGCTGCGCCCGTTGTCGCGCTGCCATTGGCGACGGAATCAACCGTAGCGTTACCCGTAGTGGAATCGGTGAAGGTGATTTCTCCCGCGCGGTGAGTGCTGCTGTCGATGCGTTTTTGCTGGGCTCGGCGGATGTCGACACCCCATTTGATCGTGTGGTTTCCGGATATCTTCGTCCAGTTGTTAACCGACTGAAACTGATTTTCGGTCTCGCCTAGCAGACAGTTGCAGTTGTTAACCCCCAGCGCATAACCAAAGTTGAAAGCGTCGGCTCCCTTTACATAGAAAGCAGGCATTCCGATAGTATCAGGGGTGTTTCGGTTCAACCCCTGCAGACCGGCATCGAGCGCTGGCGTTGTTTTTCCGCCATTGGGCGTATTGTTAGTGCGCACGCGATAGAAACCGAAACGTACTTCGGTAAACAAGGAGGGCGAAAGCACATAGGTATAGCCGAGAGCCAGACTCTGGTTCCGCGCCAGTGACTGACCGGCGAAACCGTTTGGCGTTGGACCTCCGGCAATCTCGCCGTAGGCGCCGGGTGCGTGCAACTTGAAATCGGACAGGCTGTAACGGCCGAACACGTGGTGGTTAGCGGCGATGACGTAATCCACGCGGCCGCTCCATAGACTGCTATCCGATTGTGCGCCGACCGCCGTCACGTAATTGTTGAAGTCCGCTCCGGCGTTAGCATTGGGTTCCGGTAAAAACCCCAACAGCTTTTGCATGCTTGGAGACGGGGTCAAAACGTTCAATTTTCCGCCGGTGGAGAACGCCTGACGGCCGGTGCCGTCAGCGTTTCCAGTCGTGGGATCGAATACCATGCCGGCCTGGGCAGGGACCACCGCGCCTTCAGTAGTGGTAACCAACAACTGATTGCCCGCGCCGCACGCGGAAGCTGAAGTCGAACCGTCAGCGCAAATAAAATTTCCGAGGAAACCGGAAAGATCGCCTGAACGCTCGCGATCGGTGGGCACAGTGGCGACCTGCGAGCCGCTAGTGCGCAACCGGCGCCCTTCATAGCTAAAAAAACCGAACAGCTTGTCTTTTTTGAGCGGCCCGCCGACCGTGCCGCCGTACTGGTTCCAGCGGATCGGCGGATTAATCTTGCTGAAGGGATCGGCGGCATTCATGATGTCGTTTCGGAAATATTCATACGCCGAGCCATGAACAGAGTTGGTGCCGGACTTGGTGGTGGCTTGCAGCAAAGCTCCGGAAACATTGCCAAACTCCGCGTCATAGTTGCTGGTCGTGAACTTGAACTCCTCAAGCGTGTCGGGATTTGGATTCACAACTGCGATACCAAGGGTATTACTGTGATTTTCCGTGCCGTCGAGGAGGAAACCGTTTGAATAGCCCTGCTGGCCGTTCACTTGCACCTGCGGATCCCCTTGCTGGTCTTCCGCGAGCGAGACCGCGCCGACCGTGTTTGGCCGCGCCGTTCCCGGAAGCGCAATCATCAGATTGAATAAATTGCGATCGAGGATGGGTAGCTTTTCAATTTCGTCGGAGGTCAGGCTGGTGCTGACATCGGCGCGATCTGTTTTCATGATGGGCGCTTCCACATTTACCGTAACGCTGGTGGTCGATGCGCCGATCTGCAGATGAACATCGACGCGCGTAGTTACATCCACCTGAACTACGCTGGCCGTGGTGAACTCCGCAAAGCCGGGCGCCGATACGTGGACCTCATAGTGTCCTGAAATAAGATGGGTCTGCGTGAAATTGCCGCTTGAATTGGTCTTCGTCTCGTAATCAATGCCACGTTCGGTATCCCGGATGGAAACCACCAGGTCCGGGATGGCGGCACTGCTCGGATCCGTGACGGTCCCGGTGATATTTCCGAATACCGCCTGGGCTACAGTCGCGGCGGAAATCATGAGCAGCAAAAACAACATAGCACCCAGCTTATGCGTCAATTTATTTTCTTTTGCCCTCATGATCTCCGTGCCTCCCTGTTTTTTAATTCTCTGAAAATCACAGCTGCACTACGGGTCAATCTGCTGCACGGTCGGCGCGCCCGTCGCTGGAATTAGACTTGGCGCGTCGGCGTCTTGACTAAGCTTGCGATAAGTATCCGTTTCAGCCTGCGATGCTGTGGCGTTTCCCACTGCTTTATAAGCCTTGGCAAGGAGTGCGTGCGGCACTTTGTTTTCTGGCTCAAGCCGCGCGGCTTCTTTGAGGTGTGGGATAGCCTCTCCGCTCTTCCCTACTTTTATCAACGTACGCCCGAGCCCGATATGGGCTTCTGCAAAATTTGGCTGCTGCGTTACGGCTCGCGAAAAATAATCCAGCGCCGAATCGTAATTTCCTTGCTCGCGATTGATTTCGCCGAGCTCGTATTCGGCCGAAGGATTGCGCGGGTCAATCGCCAATTCTTCCTGGAACGCACGTGTTGCTTCCTCAAGGGATTCCGGTGTGCGCGCGGTACCAAGAAGGATGACACGCCCCAACCGGTAGTGGGCACCGGGTAAATTCGGAACCCGCTGCAAAACGTTTTCGTACTCCCGCCTGGCAACATCATACCGTGCGAGACTTTCCTGCACCTGCGCGTTGGCGAAATGCATCCACGCCGAGTCGGGAGCCGAGCGCATGAGATCGGTCATCAGCTCGTAAGATCGATCCGCGTAACTTCGGGAAACCTGGAAGAGAATTTCCGCATCATTTGGATACCGCCGCAAGAGTTCTTCACCAGTGTCGATGGCTTTGTCGGGCTGCTTCATTTCTGCGTAAGAGTGTTGAAGGTGCAGGCCGATAAGGCGTCCAATTTCCGGATCGGCGGGCTTCTCGAACTCCGGCGCGAGAATTGCGACGGCGTCAGCATTGCGGCCCAATTCAGCCTCGCAGATACCGATCATCACTTTTGCCTGGGGCATTTGCGGCCTCAGCGATACGGCTTTTGTAAATGCGGCAAGTGCTTCGGCGGGGCGTCCCTGGAAATAATACGCGAGGCCCAGATTAGCGCGCACCTCGGGATTCGTTGGCGCGAGTTTCACCAGCTTTTCAAGCGCTGCTGCGGCTTCCGGCCAGCGTCGCGCCTCGAGCGCGTTGTTTGCCTCTTCAGACAATTTCGCGCCGTAGGATTCGGTTGAAGAACTTTGCACATTGCGATTCACAATTGCGGCTGCGGAGATGACTGGGTTCGAGCCAGTATGCGTCGTGCTCTTCGGCGCGGTGGCAAATTTGGACTGCGACAAAGCTATCGGCGCCATCACCAGACCGGAGGCTGAGGCAAGAGCCCAGGGCAGTACTCGGATCATCGCGGCAATAATCAATCGTTTCGTTATGCGCATGTCCTTTAGCAAATCCCTCGCTTAGAAATTCGAGGCATAGAGAGGAGAGCCTAAACACTTTGCAACCACTGCTAAGCGGTTAGCCATGTTTGCGAGATCCGCGAATCGAATTTGAAGCTTCCCCAAAATTTCCCTCGCTCATTTGCGCCACGGAGTCGGGCGATTTTGCCAATTTTAGTTCCGGACTAACAGGCGGTGTCGCAAAATTCACACACAATCGGGTCCCATGTCAAACCATTTATTTGCACTTTCGAATGTGCAATGCGATTTGACTGCAACCGCCATTATTTGAGAAGCGCTTACATATTGACATCGAGTGATGCGTGGTTTCTCAAGTCGTCGTCATTCTGCGGGCGCCCACGAAAATCTTTGCATGAGAAATTCACGCTGGCTCCTGTTCGAGTTTTGATGGACAATCTGGATAATAAATTTCCACTGATGCAATCGCGAGTTGAGGTTTCTAGTTATCGGGGAACAAGATTGATCTGCAGCGTCCATTTTTGGAATTGAGATGGAGTCTCGGGGTTAACAGCCAATGAGGGCATTCACATGAGATACGCTACCTGTGTTTTGTTCGCGCTGTTGCTGTGCGGCGGCGCACTCGCCCAGAGTCATCCGGTTCACAATACGCATGCGCAAGCAATTTTAATGTCGGGAATGGGAGACCTTCATCACCCGGTATCCACCACCAATCCTGAAGCGCAAAAATTTTTCGATCAGGGATTGCGTCTGATCTATGCGTTCAATCACGACGAGGCGGCACGTTCATTTCAGCGCGCCGCGGAGCTTGATCCCAAGCTGGCGATGGCGTACTGGGGAATCGCTGAAGCCGTCGGCCCGAATTACAACGATCCCGCCAGTGAAGAGCGCTTCAAGCAGGCTCACGATGCCGTGCAGAAGGCCATCGACCTGTCGGCAATTGCATCGCCGAGCGAGCAGGACTATATCCGGGCGATGGCCAAGCGGTTTCCCGCCGATCCGAATTTCGACTTAAAAAAGGCAGGGGAAGATTATCGCGATGCCATGCGTGAGGTCGCCAAGAAATATCCTGACGACCATGACGCCGCCACCCTGTTTGCGGAGTCGGGTATGGATTTGCATCCTTGGGGATTATGGCAACTGGACGGAAAACCCAGAGAAGGCACCGAGGAAATCGTTTCCACGCTGGAGTCGGTGATTAAGCGCGACCCTAACCACATGGGCGCGGTTCACTATTACATCCATGCAGTGGACGCGTCTGCGACTCCACAGCGAGCCCTTGCTGGTGCAAATCGCCTGGCGGCGATGGCTCCGACAGCGGGACACTTGGTGCATATGCCCGCGCATGTGTACATCCGCACTGGTGACTACGAAGCTGCGGTCCAGACCAACGAAAAAGCGGCGGTCGCCGACCGTTAATATATTCAGAGCAGCGGAGTGCACGGCATGTACTCCATGATGTATTACAGCCACAATCTGCATTTCATTGCTACAGCCGCGAGTATGGATGGAAATTATGCCCAAGCCCAAAAAGCCGCCGAGATGCTGGCTGCACATGTGGCACCGCATGTGAAAGACATGCCCCCGCTTGAGGCTTTCGTGACTGTTCCGATGGCCGTGGACGTGCGCTTTCAGAAATGGAATGAAATTCTGAAAATGCCGCAGCCGAATTCTGAAATGAAAGTTACCACCACCTATTGGCAATTTGCGCGTGGCATGGCTCTAGCCGGTACCGGAAAGGTCACCGAAGCTGAAGCGGAGTACAAGGCGGTAGAGGCCGTGCGCGAGGCTACCCCGCCGGATGCCATATTCGCCATGCCCGTCAACAACAAGACCAAAGACATTCTGACGATTGCGACGAAGGTGCTAGGAGCGAAGATTGCCCTGGCCAAGAAAGATACCGCGGAAGCGATAACCATGTTGCGGGACGCCGTGGCAATTCAGGACCAACTGAATTACGGTGAGCCGCCTGACTGGTTTTCGCCGGTGCGCGAATCTCTGGGCGCAGCGTTGCTTATCAATGGCGATGCCGCGGGCGCAGAGAAAGTTTTTCGCGAGGACTTGGATCGTAACCCGCGAAATCCTCGTTCCCTCTTCGGATTACAGCAGGCGTTAAACGCGCAGGGACGTAAGTACGACGCCGGTTTCGTCCAGGAAGAATTCAACACTGCGTGGAAAGGTCCGAAAGCCCAATTGAAAGTTGAGGATCTACTTTAGCGCCGCCCGGAGGAGATGCCGAGTCCCGATGGACCCTCTTGAAAGTTGTCTAGAATCTATGTCGTCGCAGTTGGTAAAGACTGCGCTTGTATGTTGCGGGCACATATAGCTGTCACCATTTAAACGGTCTAACGCCATCACAAGTAACTGTTACCCGCGGAGCTTTCGTGTGTGCGCGACCTAGCCTAGGTCTTCCCGGCTCGGCACCAGCTCGCAATCGACAGCAAGTAAAACAGCGCGGCACCATGAAAGAAAGCCACATAGGAAGTTGCAACACCGCTAGCAACACCTAGGTGGGGCTGGTTGACGTTAAGTGCAATGAACGTTCGAAAGATCAACGCGAGCACCGTGCAGAGTAAGCCTAGCCAATAACCCAGTACTGAGAGATGACGGCGGGAACGCAAGCGAAGGAGACGGCAATCTGCATTGTGCGGTTTCGGATCATGGACGTGTCCCTCCTTGCATCCCGTCGGTAACCCTGGCGACCGCCGTTTGGTGTTTTTCTGAAAGCGTCCGCGCCCCCGACCACACCAGTTGTAAACCTGCGAAGATTGCCACCCCTGCCACCACAAGTTTTAACTTTTGCGCAGAAATTCTTCGGCCCAGCAAGCATCCAAGAACAACTCCGGGCACCCCGCCCGCGAGAAGTTGCAACAGGATAGGCGTGCTGATCGTACCCAACCCCCAATGTACAGAGCTGCCAATGACGGCAAGGACTAGACCAAACATCACGTCGGTGCCGACAACTTGCGCCGCTGTCATCTCCGAGTAATTGAGGAGCAGGACAGTGCCGAGCGCTCCCGCTCCTGCCGACGAAATCCCCGACTCGATGCCGATGGGAAGAGCAAACCAGGGAAGCCAGCGTGAATTTTTTCGAGCGAACTTTGGATTTTGCACCCGCGGAAGGAATGTGACGCTCGAGGATGCAGCCAGGATAAGTCCCAGGCCTATCACCAAAATCGGGCTGGTTTCCCGGCCGGCAAAAGAACGAAGGGCGTACATGCCCATCACTAGACCCGGTATCGCACCTGATAGCAGCAACCGGATATACCTGGCATGGACATATCGCTTGACCAGGTAGAATGGCGCGGCAATCAATCGCAAAACGCCCGCGAAAACGAATGCCGTCCCCACTGCTTCGGAAGCAGAAGAGCCGGCGAGCAGGATCAATGCTGGTACCGTAAAGCTACCCCCGCCAATGCCCGTCAGTCCAACCGCGAGTGCGATGAGGAAGCCGATAACAAAGTTCATGAATCCGCCTGCTTCGAGAAGGTGTGAATTCCACATTCCAATTTGGTCCCGCCCCATCGGCCAGAACGGGGATTACTCGGATCGGCAGGCAACGCCGTGCAGGGCTGGCAGCCGATGCTTAGATATCCTTCGCGGTACTGGGGCAGTTGCGGGATACCAAGCGCGTTCCCGTAAGCCCAGACTTGGTCCCACGTCCAGTCCGCGAGCAAGCTGACCTTCCACAACGTCTTGCCTGTCGGCAGCCGGTGCAGTTCGACCTTCTTCAGATTTTTGCGTGTCGGTGATTGCTCGCGTCGTAATCCGGTGAACCACAGATCAAACGGCTCGAGCGATCGCATTAGCGGTTCAACTTTGCGCAACTGGCAACAGCGTGTAGGATCGCTGCGGTAAAGAATGCCCAATGCCGCTTCCTGCTCGGGAACCGTTTCTACCGGTAGAACGTTGGCCAGATTCAAGGACCATTCCTTCGTCATTCGGTCGCGATATTCGTACGTCTCTTTAAAGTGATAGCCGGTCTCGAGAAAAAGCACGGGCACATCCGGGATTCGCTTGCGGAGAAAATGGAGCACGGCCATATCCTCCGCCTGAAAGCTGCTGGTTACGCACGAGCGCGCGAGTGGATTCGCGCTAAGCACAGTTTCAAGAGCGTCCTCGGGTGGAAGGTTCTCTACCATTTCCGCAATCTGTTGGGCTTCCATTTAATTCACCTTTCTCACGTGCTCGTATCACTGGAAAGTCGTAGTGTTTTCGAGATGGCAAGTGCCTGCTGAAGTGTTTCTTCGTCCTCTGCGATGGCGTCCGAACTCAGTGCGGTCAAATCAAACAATCGTCCTTCCGCTTCTGAAGCGAGGAATCGCGTTAGGCCCGGATCCAATACGTCTCCCGCATACAGCAGGACGATTCCGGCTCTTCGCGCAAAACGGACAATATCTGGGAGCGCGGCCGGCAAAACTTCGCCAGCGCGTACGTGCTGTACCTCAAAGCCTTGCAGGAAGAGTGTCTTCTCTATTCGCGCCGCGAGCGTTGAATGCGCTTTGAATAGGAACACTGCCGACCTATGCCAGTGGCGTTGATAACGTTCCTCAGGTAACACCGGTGTGTTTTCCGTTTGCGGGACGACGATTCCCTCTTCTTTCCACGTGCTTTTTGGATCGGCCGTCAACCCCTCTTGAATAATTCCTGCCCCAACCGTGGCATTCGAGAGCGGGTCGATCAAAATAAAACTGCCGGTTGTGCGATTGATCGAATAGGGATCAAACAACAGCGGAACGTTTGACTCGAATTCCACTGCGCCGATTTCGTTCATCTCCAATTGCGTTGCTCCTTCTGGCGACAGAGTATTGACGTTGACGCGATGATGGATTTGGAGCGCCCGAATTTTGGTCTGCCGGAAAGCGTGTTTCACCAGATAGCTCCGTCCCAGTTTCAGCGGGCTGCTGTGAAGCCACACCACCATCGCGCGAATTTTTTTGGACACATGAGGCTGATCCAGCGAGGACACCAGCATGTCGCCACGGCTGAGATCGATCTCATCTTCCAAGCGGACCGTGACCGACATCGGCGCATGTGCGTGAAGAAGATCTCCGTCATAGGTCACGATGGAGTGAACGCGTGTTCTTTGTCCGGACGGAAGCGCTAAAACCGTGTCTCCAGGACGAATCTCTCCACCTTCGATGCGCCCGGCATATCCACGAAAAGTCGCATCCGGCCGAATCACCATTTGAATGGGCAACCTCAGACTTTGTTCGGCAGCGCTGTTCGGGATGGGAACGGTTTCAAGATGTTCGATGAGCGTTGGTCCTTGATACCAAGGCATGCGTACGCTTGCTTGAACAATGTTGTCGCCTTCCAGTGCGCTGATCGGAATGCATTGGACACTGGATATCCCGAGTTGTTTCCCAAGCGCCGAAAAATCTCTCTCAATTTGGAGGAACGCGTCCTCGCGATAATCAGCGAGATCCATTTTGTTCACCGCCGCGAGCACGTTGGTAATTCCCAGAAGAGAAGCGATAAATGTATGGCGGCGCGTTTGCGCGAGCAGCCCTTTGGTTGCATCAATCAGGATCACAGCGAGGTCCGCGGTTGAGGCACCTGTGGCCATGTTTCGCGTGTATTGTTCGTGGCCGGGCGTGTCGGCGATGATGAATTTCCGGCGTGAGGTCGTGAAATAACGGTAGGCCACGTCGATGGTAATCCCCTGTTCCCGCTCGGCACGCAAGCCGTCGGTTATCAGGGAAAAATCGATGGGACCCGAAGAACGATTTATGCGGCTCTTCCTGACCGACGCCATTTGGTCCTCGTACACCGCTTTCGAATCATGAAGCAGACGGCCGATGAGCGTGGACTTGCCGTCGTCAACGCTCCCTGCGGTCGTGAAGCGCACGAGCTCGATGTCCACATCTTGCTCGAGTAAAACCGGAACGCGCTCTTGCAGCTGGTTGTTTGCCAAAGTGATCACTAGAAGTACCCCTCCCGCTTTTTGAGTTCCATCGAACCTTCTTCGTCGTGATCGATGGCGCGATTCTCCCGTTCCGAGCGACGAAACGAAGCCATCTCCTCAATAATTTTCGGCACGGTATCCGCGTCCGAACGGATGGCTCCGGTGCAAGGAACACACCCCAGCGATCGCATCCGGCATCTCAGCATTTCTGTTTTCTCGCCCCGCAAAAGCTGCTGCGGGCTGTGAATCACTACGATGGAATTATTTCTGAGCACAACTTCTCGCTCGCGCGCGAAATACAGCGGCACGATGGGAATCTGTTCCACCTGGATGTAGCGCCAGATGTCCAGTTCCGTCCAATTTGAAATCGGAAACACCCGGATGCTCTCGCCTTTATCGATTCGCGAGTTGAAAATGTTCCACAGTTCCGGGCGCTGGTTTTTCGGATCCCACTGGCCCAGGGAGTCGCGAAACGAATAGATTCTTTCCTTGGCGCGCGATTTTTCCTCGTCGCGCCGCGCTCCGCCGAACGCCGCGTCAAAACCGCCCTCGGCGAGTGCGTCCAAAAGCGATTTCGTTTTCAACAACCCGCAGCATTTTTGTGTGCCCAGGGAAACCGGATTCGCTCCCTCGTCCAGGGCTTTTTGGTTCTTATGAACGATGAGTTCCGCTCCGATCTGGAGCGGATAACGGTCCCGAAATTCGATCATCTCGGGAAATTTGTAGCTCGTGTCGATGTGCAGCAGCGGAAACGGGATGTTCCCGGGGAAGAATGCTTTCTGCGCCAGTCGGAGCATGACTGAGGAGTCTTTGCCGATGGAATACAGCATCACCGGATGCGCAAACTCAGCTACCGCTTCGCGCAGAATGTAGATGCTCTCCGACTCCAGTGTCCGCAGATGATTCAGTCTCGCGTAAGGAAGGGGCAGGCTCCGCTCAGTAACAGTGGCCGGCGAATCCTGCGCCGCGATGGTGCTTTCTGGTATTTGCAAAATAAACCTCGCTAAAAATAAAAAACCCACCGATCCGGGCATCCGGCGGCGGTGGGCGCAATATAATCTTGGAGTAAAGTCGCTTAGTAGCGTTGCTCTCCACTCGAAGAAGACACAGCGGCCATGGCCGTCATTTGCTGACGACAACAACAAACGCTGGTCTTGCGAGTGAAGCTCAACATGGTGCGGTAACGTTACTCGAAAGCTTCAGGTTTTTCAAATCAACTTTATGATTCATTGCTATGAATTTTTTGCATTCTATCAACCCAAACAAACTGGGGGAACCAGGATTTCGGCTGACTCCTTAGCGCCCGACCTTCACGCCAAGCACGAGCGGATTGTAGCCGTAGTCGGCGAGTACGCCGGAAAGTGGATAACCATAAGCCGGCCCGAAATCCAATTGGGGCCGTGCTATGCGCGGCCCAGAACCAGCCAGTCTACGCGGCGGCTTACATCGCGAAGGTAGGCTTCATCGCCGCCGTCAAGTTCAACGGTGACGCTCCCCATGTAGCCAATATCGGCAAACGCCTGGCGCACTTCAGGCCAATCCACATCGCCATCACCAAGGTTTACCCATGCGTAGCCATCTTCCTTGCGTTTGAAATCCTTGACATGGACTTTCACAATGCTCTTGCCCCAAGGTTCGAATCCAATCCTGCGGGTAGCCGTATAAGAGTACGTTCCCAACATCGAACCAGGCTTTCACCCAGGGACTTTTGAACTCACCAAGGTACGTCGCCATCTCCAGTGGACCTAGGAGAAACGTATTCCAAACTTCCTCAATCGCAATGACCACTTTCATTTCCGCAGCGAGAGGAATGAGCTTGCGAATCTTCTTCTGCGAGCGAACCCACGCATCGAAGGTAAGAGGTCTGGCGATTTACAACTCCCGGGACGAGCAGCACGACATCGGAGCCCCAAAGCTTTGCGTTGTGCAAGGAAGTGCGCATTCCAGCAAGGCTCTTCTCAACAGTGGCAGGGTCGCTGGATGACAGCGGGAATTCCCAGTGAGCCTGGTTCATCACAGAATCAATACCAATACCGGCTTTATCGGCTGCGCTTTTGATCTCTTCCGCAATGTGCTGGTCCGGCGTGGTAGGTGCCTGCACAACATCGAAGCCAACGTTCCTGGCCAGCATGAATCGCTGTTGTAGCAACGTAATTCTGTCACCCTAACGGCAACATAAATCTGTC
>JRHI01002408.1_pt1 | contig 12889 bp, 10 predicted proteins | sample 215371 | NCBI WGS metagenome assembly JRHI01 (sample SAMN02929681, study PRJNA255918) | sediment metagenome | biome: cave system; feature: Ice Cave; material: Sediment; isolation source: sediment from deep within a dark volcanic ice cave with no known source of... ...
TCGGTACCGATGGAAATGCGGTTTTTCTTCCCAATTTTACTCACTATCATCAATGCGAACCTTGCCACGTAAGACGTTGCTATTGGCAGGGGCATAGGAAGGAGGGTCCCATTCAAAGGAGACTTTAGCTCGTTTGATGGGTACGTTCGTTTGTAATTTATCCAATCCTGACTCTCGTGCCATATTAATCTGCATTTGCTGCTCATCTACGTCGAGACGGCGCGAGAGAACAGCGAGTAGCTCAGATTTAATCACTTCGAGTAGCTCTGGACTGACTTTCATGCGGTCATGTACAAGCACGACTTTGAGGCGTTCTTTCGCCAATTCGCCCGGTGTTGGTTTCTTACGTCCTATCATAAACTCGAACACACCCATAACTTCTACCCCTTTACGATGACTGAGAACGCACGTGCTTCTCAGGAAGCGCGGGCCCAAATCCCATTAAACGGCGTAATCGCTCCAACAGCGAAGGGGCCTCATCAACCTCGTCTAGTGGAACCTCTTCACCTATGATGCGCTGTGCGGCATTGAGGTAGGCACGCCCAGCACGTGAACGTTTATCGTAGACGGTGGGTTCGCCTTTATTGGTGGCAATAATGATCATTTCATCTTCCGGTATGATGCCTAAGAGATCGATACCCAACACTTCCAGCACATCCGCAACATCCATCATGTCACCCCGTTTAACCATCTCTGGGCGCAGACGAGTGAGAATCAGGCGCGGCTCCGGCTTTCCCGCCGCCTCGACTAGGCCAATAATGCGGTCTGCATCACGTACCGAGGCCATCTCAGGGTTGGCGACAATAATAATCTCGTCGGCACCCACAATGGCATTGCGGAAGCCCTGCTCAATACCTGCAGGTGAGTCAATGATCACAAAATCGAACTCTTGGCGCAATTGCTGACAGAGTTGCTCCATTTGAATACTATTGACAGCATTTTTGTCTCGCGTCTGAGCAGCAGGAAGGAGATACATATCGGGGAGACGCTTATCCTTGATGAGTGCCTGGCGGAGACGACATTGCCCTTCTACCACGTCTACGAGGTCGTAGACGATACGATTCTCGAGGCCGAGCACGGCATCAAGGTTACGCAGACCAATGTCGGAGTCAACAACAGCAACTTTTTTCCCTTGCATTGCGAGTGCGGTCCCGATGTTCGCAGTTGTGGTCGTTTTACCGACACCGCCCTTGCCAGAGGTGATAGTGATTACCCGGCTGTCCATACGCATACTCCATAGAAAGATATACAGACTTTTACAGAAGCATTGTGTTGGTCTCTGTGACAGTCTAGTATATCACGAAACGTTGTATATAAACAGTTGCAAAATACCCCCTATTTATTTCGTGGTGGACGGCCATTCGTCCACGTTTCCACGACAATCTGTTCGCGTTTGATAGAAGCTACTTCTGGTTTTGCTTGTGACTCGAAGCCTTCTGGTGGACGTGAGAGCAGATGCGCGATACGCAATTGCACGGGTGAAAGGTGCAGGGCACACACGAGGGCTTGGTCATTTTCGGGATAGCCTGCGTGTACCATGCCACGTAGCACGCCCCAGACAATGATATCGCCGCCTGCGACAATTTCCGCGCCGTGATTGACATCACCCAGGACAATGACATTGCTTGGATGATGAATGGCCTGACCTGAGCGCACAGTACGCCGTAAGAAGAGGGTGTCAGCCGATTCGCGTGCATCTCGTATACTTTGTGTTGTCTCAGGAGACGGCGGGGCAGCGGATGTTTCACCAGGGGTTTCAAGTGATTGCAACACGACTGTTTTTGCCTCACGTTGTGTAAGTTGGCGCGTATGTGTCGTCTGCTCAAGTGGCATTACCGACATTTGATAATGTGCGAGCAGGTCTTCGATCTGTACACGCTCACTGATACGCAACATGCGCCGACTAGTATCTACGGAGAGCGAGGCGCCACGAAAGAACGCGGGAGCTTCCGCGAGCCGATCAGCCAGTGCGTGAAGCAGTTCGCTAAAAGAGGTTTCTGGTTCCAGGGTCAGCAGCAAGCCGTTGCGTGTCCCTTTGATGGCGATATTTCCTTGCACAGACTGTCTCTCCTCCATTTCCTCCAGCTCGTCGCGTTGCTGTGTTTCCGCGTTCCTTGACGCTCCTCTATCCTCATATTCCTCTATACCCATTGCGTCCCATTTCATGACTGGAAGTAGGATGTACGAAACGTTACATATGCCATTTCAAGAGGTATGTATTTCTTCCTTAGTAAGGGAGACTATTCACCTCAATATAATATAGTATAACCATCTGGAAAATAAAACGCAATATGACAGGACTTCTCAGGCAAACTCCCATTGCGACTATAATAAAGAGGAACATATACATCAACACGCTACTGAAAGGATTATGTATTATGGCTGATTTTATGCGGTTTCCGACACCACGAGAGCACGTGCTCACCAACGGCACCACCACGATTGGAGTTATTCCTGAACTGAGCCTCGTTTCGCATTTTCAGGTGGGTTCCTGGCCTGTGCTGTATCGCCCAATGGAGACGGGTAACGTCAAACGCTGGGGACTTCCGTTGATGATTCCCAACTTCTCACGTCTCAAGAATGGCATTTTTGAGGAGAAACATACTACGTTGCCTATTCATGGCTTTGGGCGTAATCTGCCGTGGAGTGTCTATCAGCAAGATCAGACGAGCATTACACTACAGCTCAAGAGTAGTGAGGCGACGCGTCCCAGTTATCCTTATGAATTCACCTTCTCGGCCAGGATTGAGGTGGGTGAAGGTACGCTCACCTATACGCTTACAATGGATAATCACAGTGACGAGATCATGCCGATTGCGCCGGGCTTTCATCCCTATTTTACTGTTGCGCAACAGGATAAGTCCACTATGACCGTCGAGGGTATTACAGATTTTAATGTGCATGCGTTTCAATGGGATACCAATCCACCTGACACCCCGTACGATTTCGTGTATACAGTCACAGTGCAGATGCCCCACCTGGGTACATTAACGATTAAAGAATTGCCAGAAAATGGGCAATATAGCCTCAAGAACATCCAGGTCTGGTCCGAGCCAGTGTCGAAGCCCGATCACGAGTTTGTTTGCTTCGAACCAGTCGTCACAAGCGAAGATGGTTTGAATCGGCCACACGACCGCCTCAACATTGCACCGCATAGCAAGCAAGCGATTGCATTGCAGTTTATTGCCAGCCCCCTAGAGTAGTGGCCACATTCATGGCGCCCTCCGTTCCCGTCCGATTGATCGCGCCCGCCCCGTCGTAGGGGCCATCATTCATGGCGCCCGTCGTTGGATATGATCAATTTCGGTGGCATGGTCAATGTCGCCGAGCATCGCGCATCGCCACGAGACGGGCGCCATGAATGATGGCCCCTACCACAAACCCGTCAATTGAACATTGGTAGAGTCGTAGGGGCCATCATTCATGGCGCCCGTTGTCCACATGGTTCATTCCGCCGACATTGACCATGCCCACAAGACAGGCGCGATCAATTGCGCCCCATACCACGAGGGGCAGTTTTTTATCAGAAAGCAACTATTACGTCTCTATAGTAGAGAGAAGTACACAGTGGGCAATATGCACCATTCCCCGTTTCCTAGACGTCATTATATTTGGGGATGAATCTATTAGTACAAAGCGAGAAAACGTATGCATGGCACCTATAGCGGACATATATTTGGAAGCTGCCAACTTGAGGAAGAGATTGGCAAGGGCGGCTTTGCTGATGTCTATAAAGCACATCATACCCAGCACAGGGAACGAGTGGCTGCAGTCAAAGTCTTTCATACGACGCTTGGTGAGCAACAGCAACGCGAGGATCAGCGCCGTGAGACGGAGAATGCTCGTGTCTTACAGCATCCACACATTGTTCGGGTCTTCTATTCTGATATAGAGCATACTCCTCCATTTATGATCATGGAGCTTATGGAATGTTCGCTTGCTCAACGACATCCACTTGGAGACGACGCAACACGACCCTCACTCACGACAATTGCCACCTATGTGCAAGCCATTGCAGATGCATCGCAATATGCCCATGGCAAGGGAGTGGCTCACCTCGACGTAAAACCAGAGAATATGTTAGTAGGATTTGACGGTGTGGTAAAACTTGCTGATTTTGGCATCGCCCGTCCTAACCGTTCTCTAGGCTCACCTACTCTGTCACGAGTGGTAGGAACACCATCCTATATGGCACCAGAGCAGCTTACTGGGCATGCTACTTATCTTAGTGATCAATATGCGCTCGCCGCCGTCGTCTATGAATGGCTGAGTGGAAGACCCGTCTCATCAGGATTAGCAGTGCCACTCTACCAGATGGGAATCGCGCCAGCGTTAAGTGCTGTTGTTATGCGTGCATTAGCGCCAGAGCCACGCCAGAGATATGGCAGTGTGAGCGAATTTGCTGCTGCATTCATCCATGAAGTGCGTTCGACCAGAATACCAAGAGGAACAGTGCTTTCTGCACAAACACCTCACAATGCTCCAACAGTCGCTGATCCTTCCGCACAAACACCTCACAACGCCCTAACGGTTGCTGATCCTTCCATATATACTCCACAAATTTCTAAGCGGCCCACGCAAGAAGATGAGTTGGTGAAAGAGCAGCGCTTGCTGTTAGAGAAGATACACGAATGGGATAGCTCTGCCGAACGCGACCTACAAGCTATAGAAGATGAGCACATACACATGCGTAGCCAGAGCGATGAAAGAGCGGCAGAGCAAAACAGCCAGCTTCAGACGAGACAAGAGAGCATGCTTGGTAGGCATGGATCGCTACGGCGCTTACAGGAAGAACTTCCACAGAAGCTCAATGCGGTACAACCTGCCATCCTTCAATGGGGTATACGTTTACTGAGCAATACGAAAGAAGTACAACGATCCTCTCAGCCAACACTCGATGCGTGTGAGGATTTGATACAACAGACTGGACAGCAGATTGATAGATTTTTCCGTATCACTACAAGTACCTTCTATCGTGTCTTCTGTCTTCTAGGTGCGCTCGCAGTAGCAGCTACTACTGGGCTCATCGCATTTCTTCTCTACAAACTATTCCAGGTATTTCCAGCTACCGCAGGCAATGTACTTGTATTACTCTTGATCGGTGTTTTTTGGCTCCTCATCACGCTATGTCTCATAGGGTACCTGCTATTCCGTTTTATAGGACAGTCGTTTCGCACAACAGTAACAACGCTGAACGGCCTGCATCTCGTCATACAGGATGCCTATCAACGACAACTGCAGCAAGTAGAAGATGAGCGTATGCAAAGCCATCACGTTGCCGACAGAACCTACACGGACCATGTTGCTCAAAGGTCGCGTGACTTGCGACCAACATGGGCTGATCTATACATGAGCATAGAGAAATACCAAGCTAAGGTGCAGCAGATCAGTCCGGCATGGACCGACAGTTTATGGACAGCGTGGCAGTTGCCTGCACAAGCCACACGTCCTGCGGCACGACTAGGTACATTTAGCATCCCGTTAGGGGAAAAAGTGCGAGCGCTCCTTCAGTTGCCTAGTGAGATTCTACTACCAGCACTCATTACCTATCGGCCAGGTTTTGTCATGTCCATTGAAGCGCCACTAAACGAACGACAAGACGTGAAAGCGTGGATTGTGCAGGGTATAGAAGCTCTGATAGTGCGTATCTTAACAGCTCAACCAGAACGAACCATCCGCTTTACCGTTCTTGACCCTAGCAGATGGACAGACAACCTAGCTATACTTCCTTCTTATGCATTACAAGACGTAGACAATATTGTAGGTATAAGTAGAGTATGGAGCATTGATGTAGATATAGAGGAGCAGCTTACCCAACTTATAGAAACGCTTAGAGCGACCAACACGCGTAGTACTCCTATGTCAGCGAACAAACGCATCGCTCACGTGCTGGTTATCCTGGATTTTTCTGGAAGTTTTAGTGCGGAGCAACGGCGTAAAGTGCTTAACATTATAAAAAATGGTTCTGAACATGATATCTCGACACTCCTCGTCAATGATTTTCGCAATCCGCTACCAGAAGAGTTCAGGCATTCTTTAGAGGAGTGGTCCACTGCCGTTATCATAGGACAACACCAACAAAGCTCTTTTATATGGAATGATGTGGATTATCAACACTATGCGTTTCAGTTTAACAGCATACAGGAGGTGCCACATAGCACCCTTGAGTACCTCATGAATACCGTGTTTGCACGTTTACAACCAGCTACCGCTCTTGAGTACAATCGGTGGTTCAACGACCAGTTGCGTGACAGAGGTTCGTTACCTATAGATGCTGCAAAGGGTGTACAACTCTTCTTAGGCCACACACCCTCACAGCAGGTGCCAACGACAGCCATGTTTCATAGGCAAGAGACCAATAATCTTTTGCTTGTGAGGCAAGACGGGCAAAGGAAACATACGCTGAGTATGTTGACCAACATCATGATAGGTTTGATAGCGCAATATCCAATGCCAACAACGGTCCGTTTCTTTGGCTTGGACCTGAGTGAGCAGAGACCAGAGGCATACAATGGCACGCACCCATTTGCATTGGTGAGACAGATCTTTGCTGCACAAGGATATATTCAGCATGAAGCAGATAGTGTTCTGGAAAACATGCCCACAAAACTCGTCCAATTTTATAACTCGCTCAATGATGCGTGGGAGGATACAGGGGAAAATGCTACGGTAAACAGTATACCTACGTACATTTTTGTCTACGATTTGCCTAAACTGAGTTCATTTTCTCTAAAGAAAGCAACGCAACAACAAAAGGACGTGGTAGAGAAAATACCTGTGCTTTTGCGTACCATTATGGAGCATGGCAACCAAGTAAACATGTACGTCATTATGGCCTACGATCTGTTTCTTAGCTCGCAAGCATTTTTGGGGAACGATACCATACCATTTTTTGGGCACCGTGTTGTGAGTGGCGCCATCAGCTCCCAACTCGCACGAGATGTGCTCTGGCGTGATACCATTCCTCCAAATTTGGAAGAAGGGCAGGCATATCTCTATAGCGCCACATCGAGTAGCGGTGGACTTGAACGCTTTTACCCATACGATTTTCCATCACGCGCATGGGTGGAATGGGTAGCGGCACGCATATAAGAAAACAAGGCATGGCTACTCGATTGCTAATACTAGTAAGTAAAGTACCTATTAGCATTTTAGAAAATTTAGTTCCTTATTGCATAGAGCATTATAAGTTGGTTATAATAGTGCTTAGATATCCAGATGGGGGATGTACATATTTTCGGTTAGCCTTACATGATCATTCCGATTGTAATGAAAAAGAGCTATAGTAGTATAGAGGGTACAAAATGCTGCTTGAAGGACAACAGATTGATCGATATCGTATAGTGCGTCTATTGGGAAGTGGAGGTATGGGGGACGTATATTTTGCAGAAGACGCACACATTGACCAACAGGTCGCCATCAAGGTCATTCGCACAGATGTCAATCCATATCCTCATGCTGAGGGTACTACGGAAGCAATGCGCCTCTTTCAACGCGAGCTGAAAGCCATTGTCAAACTGGATCATCCTTATATTCTACCTCTATTTGACTATGGAGAGGAGCATATGGGGGATGTAGATTTGCTCTACCTAGTTATGCCCTACCGTCAGGAAGGGTCATTGGCGAAATGGTTGAGTAAGCGCGAAAGTACTCAGGCACTTTCAGTTGAAGAGGTGACTCACTTCATCCTTCAGGCGGCAGAGGCATTGCAGCATGCTCATGACCATACCATCATTCACCAGGATGTGAAGCCTTCTAATTTCCTGATACGAGAAAATAAAAGAGCATATCCAGACCTCCTCCTGACAGATTTTGGGATAGCACGACTTTCGACAGTGACTTCCAACGTGAGTCACGCAATACGAGGAACGCCCAGTTATATGGCCCCAGAACAATGGGAGAACAAGCCAGTATTTGCAACCGATCAGTACGCATTAGCTGTGATGGCCTATGAATTACTCTCGAATCGGCCTCTCTTTCAGGGGACACCAGGGTTTATGATGTATCAACACATCAATATACAACCTCCTCCACCGAGTACACTTAACCCATATCTGCCTAAAGACATTGATATGGTTCTCTTACACGCTCTAGCCAAACGGCATGAACAACGTTTCTCTTCTATGAATGCCTTCGCAAATGCCTTTCGACAGGCTACCCAAGGCGTGGCAGAGACCAGCATGCCCACAAACCATTCCTTACGCACATCACCGAATACACCTGTAATCTCGCAGGCACTCGTTCCACAACCTGCAAGTAGTGGAGACCTTCGCGCAGTACTCGCTATCAGCACAACTGAAGCACAAACTGGCACAACTCGTACAGTAACACTGCCAGGAGGAAGAAGAGTTCCAGTGGCCGTACCGCCTCATGTGTCTGATGGACATATCGTTCGTATCGATGGGCAAGGCGACCCCTCTCAGGAGGACGGTGTAGCAGGAGCATTGATTCTGACTATTATAGTCAAAGAAGAGACAAATACCTTCCTCATTCCTAACTCTATTGCCGCAGGCACAACCTTACTTTTGCCATCCTCAGCGCACCCACAAGCAAGCGGGCCTGTTGATACCAACGCGAGCGATGCGCCGCCAGCAAGCGATGCTACGACATCTGACGCACCAGTCATTTTATTTTCTCTGACACCATCTTCCTCTTCTCCCGAAACCGTAGCCTCTACGCAACGTACTATAAAGAACGAAGAGGCATTAGCTGGCACTATTGTGCTCCCTCCTACACCTAGTAAACCTAAACGCCGTGCGTGGTTTGTTGGCTCGCTGGTTTTACTCGTTCTCTTATTAGTCATTGGAAGCGCCGCGTATGCCGCATCAAGTCTTTTCACTTCCTCCGTTACGCCCAGTGCCTCAAACATTCCACAAAAAATTGCAGCAACTGTACCCATGGCAGTAGTGACGATTACGCCCTTGGCGACCAACTTCAAACAGAACTACACGATTATCGAAGTAGCTGGTGCACCAGATGTCACGAAGAACCAGATACAAGGTGTGCGCACAATCACGGCTAATGCTTCGCAATCGTCGCAAGCAAAAGCAAGTGGAACGGGACAAACAGCCGCAACACGGGCCACTGGCACGCTGACATTTTATCAACCCACGCAAGCCGTTGTTATTCCCGCTGGGGCACAATTCACCGGTTCGAGAGGTATCGCGGTCGCTATCACTGGAACTGTCACACTTAATCTTGGCAGTACGGTATCGGTGGGTGCCTATGCTCTCCAAGGCGGAGCAGTAGGAAACATTCCAGCCTACGACTTCAATGCGTCATATAGTTACAAAGGTATTGCGTTCTACATCCAAAACGCCGCTGCTTTTAGCAATGGGCAAGATAGTCAGAGCTATCCGGTTGTACAACAAGGCGATATCGATGGGGCGGCACAAGCACTGACTGGGCCTGTCACGCAAGCAGCACAGAATAACGTGGGAACACAACTGCTTTCATCCGAGCAGATTGCTGGGAACAAGCAATGTGCCTCTCCTCAGACGAGTGCAGATCACGCGGCGGGTGACTCTGCTTCAGTGGTAAATGTCACCGTTCAGGTAACGTGTCAAGCCTCCGTTTATAAGCCACAACTAGCCCAAGCAAAGACATCTGATCTTCTCAAGCAAGATCTTCCTAAGAAACTAGGTGTAGGGTACTCCATTGCAGGAGCTATACAGACAACGTTGACAGGAACGAAGCAGGAAGGAGCTAACGTATCTCTATCCATCGACGCAGAGGCGGCGGTAGTCTTTGGACTAAACGACACGCAAACCCAGAGTCTTGCCAGCCAGATTGCAGGCAAGAGTCAACAGGACGCCCAGACCTTGATCGCCCAACAAATAGGACAATCAAGGAGCACCATCACCTTCTCCGGTGGAAATGAAGGAACATTGCCAACGGATGCAAAGAACATTGTTATCAAGGTAGCAAAATCATAATGACTGTTCTTACGCTGGTAAAGCCAGGGGAAACAGAGGGGGGAACAAAACGATGAATATTGCGAAAATAGTGCGCTTCTCTTGTATGTTTGTCGCCTTGCTATCAATACTTTTATTGAGAACGGGAGTCGAGGCGGCAGATTCACCACACGGTAAGTTCCTACATCTCGATCCTTTCGCACATTGGGCATCAACTGTCACGAACAATAGGCTTTCGGATGTAGGTGCAATCGCTCCGAACAATGTTTGGGCGGTTGGAGATTACCAAAACACGGGTTCCAGCTCCAAGACACTTGCAGAACATTGGAACGGCATTACCTGGAGCATCATTCCCACTCCCAGCCCAGGAGCAAATCTCATTAACGACCTTTTCTCTGTAGCAGCCATTGCTCCGAATAATGTTTGGGCGGTTGGAGATTATGGAAACAATACTAGTACTCAGACTCTGATAGAACATTGGAATGGTACTACCTGGAGCGTTATGCCCAGTCCAAATCCTGGCGGCTCAACTGGAATTAATGCCCTTAATAGAGTAGCCGCGACTTCCGCCAACGATATCTGGGCAGTGGGATATTATTATTCCTCTCCCTTTTACCGATCACTCGTTGAACATTGGAACGGTGCTACTTGGAGTGTTATACCAACGCCACAGGTAGGGTCACTCATCGACTACTTTAGTGAGGTGCTAGCGAATTCAACCCAAGATATTTGGGCAATAGGAGAGTTTGCGAATAACACGAGCAATGCCACCTATCAAACACTTACCGAGCATTGGGATGGCTCCACCTGGAGCGTTATGCCTAGTCCAAATCCGGGGGGAGCACAGCAAAACACATACATTTTTGGTGCGACGGTAATCTCTTCCAGTAATATGTTGATTAGCGGAGAATACGATACGACGAATAGTGGACAAACTTTGATAGCACACTGGGATGGTAGCGTCTGGACCGCTATCCAGAGTCCAAATCCTGGCTCCACTATTTATGGCATCAATGATATAACAGCAGGGGCTACCAACGATATATGGGCAACAGGATACTATACCGACAAAAACAATATCTTCCACACATTGACAGAGCATTGGAATGGCACCGCTTGGCGTATCGTGCCCAGCCCAAACTTTGGAGGATCAGGAGCCTCCAACACCATTTATGCCTCTCAAGCACTTTCTTCTAAGAATGTCTGGAGCGTGGGAATAACTGTTATTGGTAAAGGCAACTCTCAGGTGCTTATTGAACATTGGAATGGCTCATCATGGAGCATCGTTCCACCAGGACATTAAACGGAGCTATATCGTTGAGCGCGGAAAGTGCGGATGAACTGCTACTTTCCGCGCAACTTCGCATAAGCGAGGCGCAATCCTTCTAAGGGAAGATATTGGTTGATGTGCTGGATTTCAGGAATGATGGGGGCCATCAATCGTGCGAGGCCACCATGCGCAATCACCTTCACATCATCGGTATCAGTCACACCGGGAATTTCCGCACGCAAACGCTGAATCAAGCCCTGCACAAGGCCAACGTGTCCGTAGATAATGCCGGACTGCATATTCTCAATCGTGTTTTTGCCCAGAGCCGCGCGTGGTGGCGTCAAGTCTACACGATAGAGGCGCGAGGCCGCGCTACTCAACGCCTCGGCAGAGATCACTAAGCCAGGGGCGATGGCTCCACCCAGGAAATCGCCATCGGGGGAGACCACATCGAAGGTTGTGGCGGTGCTAAAAGCAATCACAATCGCAGGGCCACCATAGAGGTGATGAGCTGCCAGCGTGGTCATGATACGATCTGGACCCAGCTCCCAAGGATTATCAATCAACAACTTGACCCCCAGGTTTGTGTCATACCCAATTACGAGTGCCTCTTTGCCACAATAGCGCAGAGCCAACTCCTGAAATACTGGTGTGAGTGGGGGAACGACGCTGGATAAAATGATATCTTCGATAGCGGTTAACTTATACTCTGCATGGCGCATCAAGTCTGCCAGCACCATTGCGTACTCATCCGTTGTACGCTGGCGGGCTGTTGATACTACCCAGTGATGCTTCATCGTCGTGCTATTATACAGACCAAACTTAATATTTGTGTTACTGACATCAATGGCAAGCAACATAGATGGTTCTCCTGTGTGTTTTGAGGTGGTCTCCGACTCGTATACGTCCGAAACCATGTATCGTTGACAGGTATTATACAACGTCAATAGCATAAAGTTTGGTTACTTAGCCCCCTCTCTCTATAAATCTACTATACTAAGGTTGAGGAAACCGATGAGAAAATATTGCGCGGAAAAGACCATGAATAGCATATAAAAAAAGTATTAAGAAAGTGAAAAAATAGAGAAATATGCTTGACTCCTAACATCCCTATTGCTATACTGTGCCTTGCCATACAATCTGAATGTACAATGTGTTAACAATAAGAGCACGTAGGGAGGAACTATGATTCATGGTAGTATAGATACTGCATCTGCGTTGATATCGAAGCGCACTAGTGGAGCCATGCTGACGGCCCGACAAGACCGCATTCCCATTTGGGCACTGCCTACCTCTCTTATATGGGCTATCGGGATCGGGTTCCTCGCTACATTCTTCTGCATCTTTAACATCAATGTATCATTCATTCAAACATGTACACAGATAGTGCCGCATTGTTCGCCTCCAACCGCCGAAAATATATTAGCCTCCCGGTTTTGATGAGCTTGATTGGCTATGTCGTGGGAACACTCATTCTCAGTCCACTTGCTGATCGCTATGGCAGAAGGGATGTTCTGTTTATTATGTTGGTCATTACCGCGCTTGGTTCACTATATACTGCTTTAGTCAATGATTATACCAATTTCGTATTGGCCCGTACACTGACAGGTATCGGTATTGGTGCGGACCTAGCTATCGTCAATACGTATATTAGCGAAATGGCCCCTAGTACACGGACGCTTAAATAGTTCTGTGGTTTAGAGAA
>JRHI01002409.1_pt1 | contig 12881 bp, 7 predicted proteins | sample 215371 | NCBI WGS metagenome assembly JRHI01 (sample SAMN02929681, study PRJNA255918) | sediment metagenome | biome: cave system; feature: Ice Cave; material: Sediment; isolation source: sediment from deep within a dark volcanic ice cave with no known source of... ...
GTGTTGCGAGTCAAGGGAGATCTGCTGATGGAAGTGTGGTCCCCCCCGGCCGGCCGCGTCATGGCGAGCGCTTGCGCGCTCCCGCTTGCGCGACTTGCGAACTTGACCCGTCCAACCGGTGCAGACCTTGGGCATCCGTCAGATCTAAGCTTTGGCATGAGCATGTTCCTCATCAACGAGACGCCACGGTCTTTGGTCGCGCACCACGGCATTGAGAAAGGTCAACAGCTTGCGGGCCACCGCGATGATCGCGACGAGTTTCGGCTTGCCGGCGTCGATGAGCCGTTGCCGGAAGGCCTGAGGAACGGGCTTTTTCGCCCCAGGATGAGCGGGTCTCCCGCCCGCCACCACAGGCGCTAGACTATTCACCAATGGCGCCCACCAATGGCGCCCGCCAAGTTACAAGGATGAGGGCGAGGCTTTGGAAACAGACTGTAAAGCCTTTCCACGGGCTGCCCTGGAACGTTGCGAGACAGTCTGCCTCCGCCGCCGGCGGATGTGTTTTCCGGTGCACTGTTGCATAGGGGACACAGACTTTTGGGGCGCGCGCTGTTAGGCTTGCCGAACCTGCCGCGGTTGAGTCGAGGCGAGCGGAATCGCGAATACACACTTTCGGGGGTAAAAAAATGGTTAAGCAAATTTTCGGCGCCACGTCCGCTCCCGCGAGCGAGTCCGCGTACAGACGATTCCCCCCAGCAATCCGCATCGGCGCGATTCTAGGAGGTTTTGCTGCCATGGCGGCGCTGCCGTCTCCGGCGGCGGCGCAGACTTTAGTCTCAGGACCATGCGTCTCGACCAGTCAAGCCAGAGCTATCCATGGCTTCAATCTTGTGCCCTTTGCCTCCGGCGGGGGGGTCAACACCCTCGTCTCCGCGATCAACGCCGCGAATACCGCCTTCCTGACCCAGTCCACGGCGTTTATCGGCAGCCCGCCCAATCCGGAGCCAGACCAATTGGGCGGCGGCGTCTGGGCCCGCGGCATCGGCGGCCAATCCGACTTTAAAAGCACGTCGACATCGACTTACACAATTAACGGGCAGCCGCTCTCCGGCAACATCAGTTGCAACACAAAGACCCAACTGAATTTCTCCGGCGTCCAGATCGGCACGGACACCTCCATATTGAACGTCGACGGGTGGAACCTCCATGGGGGCTCGACACTCGGTTACCTGGGCGCAAACGCCAATGATTTTGCCTCCGGCGGAAGCTTCAACGATACGTTGCAGGTCCCCTTCGTCGGCCTTTATGGCGCGGCCACCAAGGGCGGCTTTTTCGTCGACGGCCAGGCGCGGTGGAATTACTATCAAAACACGATTACGGACACTTCAAACGGCGTGTTCGGCCAAGATCTCGACGCGCGCGGTTTTTCGGTAAACGGCAATATCGGCTATAATTACGGCTTCGCGGACACTTGGTTCGTCGAGCCCTCCGCAGGCTTCCTCTGGTCGAAGGTTTCCGTCGATCCGCTCTTCACGTCTGGCACATTGGTGTTGTTGCAAGGTTTGGCGCCTCCCGGCACGGTTTCGATCAACCCGATCTACAGCGCTCTCGGACGCGTGAGTTTGCGGGTGGGAACAAGCATCAGCACGGAGAATTGGATTCTACAACCCTTTGCCACGGTCAGCGGCTTCCGGGAATTCCAGGGCAATAACAGTGCGACGCTCAATGGCGATTTCAGGCCATTAGGTCTTCCTTTTCAATTGGGCGGAAACCTCTCCGCCACCAATATCGGTAACTATGGCCAGTTCGGCCTTGGTGTCGTGGCCATCATTCCGAACACCGGATGGCTCGCCTATGTTCGCGCTGACTACCGGACCGGAGACCATATCGACGGCTGGAGCATGAATGGAGGCGTTCGCTACCAATTGAACCCGGCTCACCCCGTCGTCACCGGCCGCAGCGCCGACGTCCCAGGCGCCCCTCTGCCCGTCCCCGCCTATAATTGGACCGGCTTCTATCTCGGGCCGTCGCTCGGCGCCGATTGGGGCTATACGAACTGGACGTTCGTGTCCAGTGGCCTCAAGACCTATCCCCGCTTCGCCGGAATCCTCCCCGGCGGCCAGGTTGGGTACAATTATCAATATGACAAATGGGTCTTCGGCGTCGAAGGCGATGCCGGCTGGACCAATGCGCATGGCGCCCGCGGCTGCCCGAACAATTTATTCTTCAACTGCGAAATCAACGTGAATTCTCTGTACACCGTGACCGGCAGGGTCGGTTACGTCTGGCCGGACCGGGTCCTGTGGTATGCCAAGGGAGGCTTGGCGATCGGCGAGGTCAAGGCGCAAGCCCGCTGCAACACCGATTCCCAGCTCACCATTTTCAACAATGGAGGACTTTTGAACAACGGCTGCCCGGCGCAGGGAACGACTCGTACCGATGCGGGCTGGACAATAGGCGGGGGATCAGAGCTTGCCCTGACCGACAATTGGTCGGTAAAAGCAGAGACTAGCTACTTCAACCTCGGAACGGGCCATTACACGCAGGGCCCGAACTTTGACCCCAGCGGCCTTGGACTGAACGTCAGCCGCAGCGGCTGGATCGCAAATATCGGATTGAACTATCGCTTCACCGGATTCGGCGAAGCGCCGGCCGTTGTCGCGAAATATTAGGCTTAAGGTCGGCAACACAGCTTCGGCCCGGAACGCTCGCCGTTCCGGGCCGATAGCTCACCGAAAAGACCTGCGCGCAGCACAAACCGGTCAGGCCCCCTACACCGGCGTTGTATCGCTCGACAAGTTCCGCGCGGAACGGCTCACGAACTTGCAACTCGTGCCGGGCAACGATCGCGAATCCGCGCAGCTTAGAAACCCACGCCGATGGCGGGATTATGTGCTGAACCGGCCGCCGCCGACGAACTCATTGGCATGCTCGGTGCGTGTCTTACGAGCCGATCGAGCGAAGATGACGGATGCGCCCTTTGACGTGACCTCGGCGCCGGCTCGTCTTCACGCGCGGCGCTCTGAGGTCTGTGTCTTGGCGGCCTCGAGACAGGCACTTCTTCGCGCGCGGTGCTATGGGTTCTATGACTCGGTGGCGCGGCGGCAGGTTCTTGTTCTTCGCGCGCGGCTTTCTCGATCTTATGCCGTTTATGCTCCGGGCGGACTTCTTCTTCTTTTGTTGCCTGTTCTTTGCTCTTTTGCTCGGGAACCGGTGCAGCGATGACGGGCGCGGCCGGTTTTTCTTCCGGACATAAGCCAAGGTTTTGCTGCTTCAATTCGGACAGGACGCCGTCAGAGAGGTGATCCCCATCTGCCAAAGAGCCTTTTTTGGCATGATAGAGCGCCAATGATTTTTTCGTTGCTTCGTCAAATTTACCGTTAATCGATGCGCTGTAGCAGCCAAGCCGCGCGAGCTCGGTCTGTGCCTCCTTGACCCGCGAATCTATTTTATTGATGTTGCCGTTGACTTCCGCGCGAAGCGATGGGCACGCGGCATGAGCCGAAAACTCTACATATTGTTGGCGCGCGCCGGACGCGCTTGCGTCGATAGCGTCCAGTTTTGTCTTTTCGTCCGCGCAAACCGATTGCTTGCGCTGCATTTCGTCCTCAAGCTTAGCGAGACGCTGCCGCGTTTCGGCGCGAACCGTTTCGCAGGTCATGTGATCGAGCGCAGTTTTGAGCGATCCGATATCATTGTCCTTGAGCGAGGCGACGGTTTTGCGATCCGTGTCGCAGGCCTGCTTGGCTGCGCGCGCTACCTTTTTCAATGCGGTCTCGATGGCCGGCTTCATAGTGGGACAAACAGTGTCTTTGCCCAATTTCTCGATCGCAGCCGCCTGCAGCGTAGTAGCTAATTCTTGCAGCATGTTTTGGTCCGCGTCGCAAATTCGGGCGATACGCTGCTTTTCACGTTCGGTCTCTTGCTTCTTACGATCTTCGTCCTCGCGCGCCGCGATCCTGCGCTCTGCGGCAGCGCGCTTTTCTTCTTGGCGAAGGTCGGCCTCTTTCCTGGCCGCTTCTTCCTGGTGTTTTTTTTCGGCCTCGAGGGCCAGACGTTCGGCCTCCTTTTTGGCGGCCGCTTCTTCCTGCCGCTTCTTTTCGGCTTCCAGAGCGAGACGTTCCGCCTCCGTGCTGGCTGCCTCTTCATGGCGCTTCTGTTTGGCCTCGAAAGCCAGACGCTCGGCCTCTTTTTTGGCAGCCGCTTCTTCCTGGCGCTTCTTTTCAGTTTCCAGGGCGAGACGTTCGGCCTCCTTGCTGGCCGCTTCTTCCTGACGTTTCTTTTCGGCCTCTAGGGCGAGACGCTCCGCCTCCCTTTTAGTGGCCACTTCCTGGCGTTTCTTTTCGGCCTCGAACGCGATACGCTCGGCTTCCTTCCTGGCCGCTTCCTCCCGGCGTTTCCTTTCGGCATCCAGGGCGAGACGTTCGGACTCCTTCCTGGCCGCTACTTCCTGACGTTTCTTTTCGGTCTCTAGGGCGAGACGCTCCGCCTCCTTCTTGGCTGCCTCCTCTTGGCGTTTTTTATCGGCCTCGAAAGCGATACGCTCGGCTTGTTTCTTCGCCTCCTCGGTTTCGCGGCGAATGCGGTCAAGAAGGTCGATGCGGAATTGAGCTTCGCGTGCAAAAGGCGATGCCGGAAATTTTTTGATGAACTCCTTGAAATCGGCAGTGTTGGTTGAATCAAAAACCCGGCTCCAGGCTTCGCTGTCGGTCTCGGCCGGATTGAGAAAATAGTCGCTGCGCAGCGAGCTCGTAATCTCTGGCTGTTGCGTGCCATTGGTCTTCTCATAGACATCGCTCGCCACACGGCGGAACATTGTCATGATCTCAAGACCCGGCTCCTGGATGCGCTTGATGAGGGAAGCCGCAAACGGGCTGTGGCCAACTCCGTCGTCGGCAACACGGCCGGGCGCCGTCGCATAGGCGATGACGGTTTCTTCCGCGCTGTCAATGCGGGCGAGCCCGCCGCCCCAACTTCGCGACGCAACGAACTGCCTGGCGAGAGGATTGTCGCGGCAGGCATCGAGAATCACGATTTTTACTCTTTTCGCCTGGCTAACGGCGTCCAATATGCTGTCCTGGCTTATCGTCCGGTAATTGAAGTCGAACTCGTCTTGAGCGTCGATGTCTGTCGGCAGGAAATAGTTCTTCCCGTTACGTTGGAGGCCGTGGCCCGCGTAGTAAAAGAGCGCGGTGTCGGCATTCTTTGCCTTGCGCGCGAAGTCGACTAGCGCTTGGTCGAAATTGCCTTTTCCAACGTCGGTGCGGAGAATCACGTCAAAGCCAATTTCCTTCAGCGCCTGGGCCAAACCTTGCGCGTCATTGGTAGGTGTGATGAGCTTAAGCGAAGGGCGTGCGTATTGGCTGTTGCCAACGACAAGAGCGACGCGCTTATCCGCCAGCGCCGCCCCGGCCCAAATGGTCAATATCAGAGCGCTCAGAAACCGCATTGCAATGGCTGAAATGATCTTCACCATGCTCGCAATTCCAACGGCCGGAGGCCCATGCTAATTTAGCGACAAAAATCTAGGTTACTCTCTTTGAACCGCCAAGGCAAGACAGGGCGGGCACACTTAATCAGGGGGATCGCATATCGATTTTGCTTGCGGATGCGGGCGGACGGGTCTGCCGCTGTTCCTTTTCTGCAGAGCACCAAGGGTCGCATCCACTCGTTTGGATCAGTTTACGCGGGTCCAATTCTGGCCGCCGCAAACGAGCCCGCCGAACACGCAGCCTTCGACCCGCAGGCTTTGCGAATTGTTGAGAGAGATATTGGTGGCGTAGGTCTGGCCATTCTTCGAGTTGTAGGCCCGGCCCTCCCATCGATTGTTCTTTACCGGCTTCATGTCGAGCAGGATAGGCATGCCGATGATCGGGCGATTGCGCAGCTCAGGATTGGGATTCTTGCGATCCGTCTCGTGCCAATTGTTTGCGCTGGAGACGACACCACACAGATTGCTGCCGCATTCCTCGATGCGGATGCTCGCCTCGCCGTCTTCGATTAGCCACTCGCCGACCGGGCTGGGCTCCGACGCCGCGATGGCGGCAACCGCCGGTCGCGGGGGCGCGAGGGCGGCCACGGCGTCGGGTTCCGGGTCAGCGGCCGGAGGCGCAACGTTCGCGCCGGGCTCGCGACTCGCCGTCGCAGGCGGCTCAGCGTTCGATCCGCTGCCGGCAGGGCTCGCGCCGATCGGGGCCGGCGCGGGAGCTGGCGTCGCGCCAAAGCTGACGCCCGGCCCGGCGGTGCTGCCGGAAGCGGGGGCGGGAGCGGACGATGTCAGATTCGCCGCCGGCGCTCGTTTCAACCGTGTGGACGGCTTGGCGGGTTCCTTGCGATATTGTTCCTTACGATCATGGCGCCTATCGGTTTCGGTCCAGGATACCGACGCGCACACCGACTCATGACAGTTGTCGTCGAGCAGAATTCGGGCGATCCCGCCATTGATCGGGACTTCGAACACTGAGCCAGCGTGGGCGGCGCCGCTCGTCAGGGCGAGGGCCATGGCAATGCTGAGCGTTTTCATATGAACCTCCAGTCGATCTGGTGCGATTTCGTGGGGACGGATAATAGTTGCTTCGTTACTCGCTTGATGCGGTCTTGTTATACGTGGGCGTGTCGAACACGGATCTGCAAGCCTGGCTCAGGCTGGCCTTCTTGGCCTTCATGCATGAAATGATGTGCCCGACATTGGGGATTTCCGAGCTGCAGAGCCGGAACACGTCGGGGGTGCAGGCGAGCCGCTGCTCGGCGGTGCCGAGCGCGAAGCTGGCGGTTGCGTGGAAGTACAGCGCAAGCCCGGCGGCCATGGGGACCAAGGCGCGCAGAATGGTACGGAATTGGGCCTGATTCGCTTTCATGACTCTCTCCCACGCTGGGACTTTGCTGACCGTCGGGATGATTGGAGTTCCAATGTCTGCGCATTATTGGCGCCAAAGCTCACCGGCGACTGTGACTGAGGTCACACAAAATTTGCAAACGGAGATCTAATAATGGCGGTATGATCGAGAACGAGCCAATTCATTCGCCGTCCTCCTTGGAAGGGCTGGCCGCGTCCGTCAGGAAGTCCCGGTCGCCAACGGCGGCATCACCGCGATTGGGGCGGGCTTACGAGGTACAAATGGGATGATCTCGGCAGGGCCGCCCCGGCTTGACTTCGGCTGGCGAGACTCCCCAAACTATGCTAATGCTCAAGCCCAGGCGCCGCCGGCAGTAAAATTTGGCATGTGGCAATGGCGTAATACGAACATGCGTGTAATCTTTGTCCTTCTTATTTTGAGCCTTATTGTGGGGCCAGCCGCTCGCCATGCTTCCGCGCAGCAGTCCGACGCTGGGAGTTCGGGCTCGCGGGTGGCTTTAGTCATCGGCAACGCCAGTTATCCCAACGCCGACCCCCAACTGACGCAACCCATCGGCAACGCCCGTGCCTTAGGGGAAGAACTGACGCGCGACGGATTCCAGGTCGACGTAGGAGAAAACCTTACCAAAGAGGCGATGCAACGCGCCTTCGGTCGTCTTTACGACAGGATCAAGCCGGGCACGGTCGCCCTGATCTTTTTCAGCGGCTACGGAATTCAGTCGAACCGACAGAGCTACATGATCCCCGTCGACGGGCAGATCTACAAAGAAGACGACGTGCGGCATGATGGAATTAGTGTGGACAATGTTTTGTCCGAGATGAACAACCGGGGCGCGGGCGTCAAGATCGCCGTTCTCGACGCGTCGCGGCGCAATCGATATGAGGGCAATTTCCGGGCTGCTCCCCTTGGGCTCGCCCTTCCCGCGAATCCCCCGAGCGGAACGTTGGTAATGTACGCCGCGGGGTCGGGCGGCGTGGTCCGTGATGCAGCGAATGGCCGCAGCTTGTTTGTGAGCGAGTTGCTTAAGGAAATGCGGGCGCCGGGAGTGCCGGCCGAAGAAGTTTTCAACCGCACGCGCATGGGCGTCTTGCGAGCAACCCTAGGCGAGCAGAATCCCTCGAATTATTCCTCGCTGAACGAGGATTTTACCTTCAGCCAAAAGGTCAAAAACCCGAACACGCCAACGACGCCGAGCGATCCGGCAGCCGAAGCGCGGCGTGACTACGAACTTGCGGAGCAAGCCGGAACGAGGAAAGCTTGGGAGTATTTTCTCAACCAGCATCCGTCGGGATTTTACGCGGGCCTCGCGCGGGAACAATTAGCAAAGCGCGAGGTTCCGGCGAGCCCGGACAGCACGTCAATTCCGAACCCGCCGGCGGCGGAAATTCCGAACCCGCCGGCGGCGGACGTCAAGGACCTCGCTGCCATCAAGGACCTCGACAGGAAGCTTCAGAACAATCCGAGTGACGCCGCCGCTTTCGATAGGCGCGGCCAACTTTATGCCAAGATCGCTGATTTTTCCCGCGCCATAAAGGATTTCGACGAGGCGCTTCGGCTCCACCCCAAGGATGCCGAGGCGCTGAACAACCGCTGCTGGGCACGCGCAATGGTCGGCGATTTCCAGCCGGCGCTGAAAGACTGCAACGAGGCGCTGCAGCTTTTGCCCCGTTACGCCGATGCCTTGGATAGCCGCGGCTTTGTCAAACTGAAAATTGGCCTGCCTTCGAGCGCAATCGCCGACTACGACGCGGCGCTGCAAATCAAGCAACAAGCATCGTCCCTTTATGGGCGTGGCATAGCCAAGAAACAGACCGGTAATACCGCCGACGGGGAGAGCGATATTGCCGCGGCGAAAGCTCTCGATCCGGTCATTGCCGCGGAATTCGACAGGGAGGGCGTCCGCTAGGAGCAAGCGTCAGCAATCCGCGGACTTTCCGCCCATGGTGCAAATGAAATTGGGAGAACAGCCATGTTAGTAGATGTTGTTGCCAAATTAAAGCGTGCTCTTGCCTGTCCGTTGTTTGCCGCAGGATTGGCTTTGGCCACGGGCACTGGACCGGCGCGCGCGGCCGAGCAGGCTTCGGTCGATCAAATCATCAAAGCGTTGACACCTAATCTGACACGCAGCCTGACAACATCGCCCGCCGAGTCTGCACGGAACGCGGACGAAACGCAGTTCCTCGACACCTTGAGGAACAGAACGACACGTTCGCTCACGCTCGATGAGCGCGAGAAGATAGCAACGTTTGCCGAGGACAAGCCGGGCATCGATATCGAAATAAACTTCGCATACAATTCGGCCACGCTCGCGCCCTCGGCCATGCCCGCGGCCAGGAGCCTCGGCGAGGCGCTTTCGAGTGCGGACTTGAAGGGCAGCACCTTTCTCGTCGAAGGTCACACCGATGCCAAGGGTGGCGACACGTTCAATCTGAGGCTCTCGGAGCGGCGCGCGGACGCCATCAAGCTCTTCCTCGTGGAGCACTATAAGATACCGGCCGCGAATTTGAGACCTGTTGGCTACGGCAAGACCAAGCTCAAGAACAAAGACGATCCCTTCGCAGCGGAAAACCGCCGCGTCCGGGTCGTCAACATGGCGAATAATATGGCGAACAAATAAGAGTCGAGAGCGAGCTTTAGCAAGCGAAGCACCTCCCGGGAGAGGGAGCCGTCCGCGGTTCGCTCACGACCGAATGCGGCTGCCTGCGCGGGTACCAGGGCCTCGCGGACGGTATGGCAACGTGTTTCGGGCTGTGGCATGGTCATGCGATGAAATCTTCCGTCCTTATCAAGATCGGTGCCGCGACGGCAACTTGTCTGATCGGAACGAATCTTTCCGGGCCTCAGCGCGGAAGTGCGTTTGCAGCGCAGCCGAGCTCATCTGGCGGCGCCGTGGTGAAGCTCGTTCGCGCCACCAAGGAATGCTTCTCCGGCACCATTTACGTCACCGGCATCCTTGTGCCCAGACAAGAGGCCGTCGTGACCCTCGACTTGGGATCCAGGGTCACCGAAGTATTGGCCGCGGAAGGCGATCAGGTGAACGTTGGGCAGGTGCTCGCGCGGGCGACAAGGCAGTCCCCAGAAGGCCCATCCGCCGCCGGCGCGCCTGCGCCCGCATCCGCGAAGCTGGCCTCCAACACGATCGCCTTGAAGGCTCCCGCCGCCGGCACGCCCGCATCCGCGAAGCCGGACTCCAACACGATCGCGTTGAAGGCACCCGCCGCTGGCCTCGTGACGCAATCGACGGCAAGCGTCGGGGCGGTGGCATCGCCCCGCGGCGAGCCGCTTTTCCGCATCATGGTCGACAACGAAATCGAACTCGAGGCCGACGTGCCGGGCATCCATGTGCCGAAGCTCAAATCCGGGGAAACGGCGCGGATCAAGCTCGAAGATGGCACCGAACTGATCGGACAGCTCCGCCTGGTGCCGGCCCAAATCGATCGTACCACGCAGCTCGGCCGGGCCCGGCTATCGGTTGCCCAGGATCCATCGCTGCGGGTTGGAATGTTCGCCCGGGCAACGATCGATGCCAGCGAGAGCTGCGGCGTCGCCGTGCCCCGTGACGCGATCTTACGTCAGACCGAGGGAACAAGCGTGCAGGTGGTGCGCAATCGGACGGTCGAGACGCGGCGGGTTCGTGTCGGGCTCTCGTCCGATACAAGTTTTGAAATCAGGGAAGGGCTCAAGGAGGGCGACATCGTCGTCGCCCATGCCGGCACTTCGCTGCACGATGGCGATCAGGTGCAAACAATTTTCGCCGACGAACCGGACAACTGAGAATGCGGCGATGGCGCTGAACATTTCGGCTTGGTCGATCCGTCGACCCCTCCCCTCGATCGTTATGTCGATCATCCTGTTGGTTCTCGGCTGGACGAGCTTCGGCAGACTGCCGATTACCCGCCTGCCGAGCGCCGATATCCCGGTCGTATCCGTCGTCGTCGCCCAGTTCGGGGCGGCGCCAGCGGAGCTTGAGGCCCAGGTCACGAAGACGATCGAAGATGGCGTCTCGGGCGTCGAGGGCGTCCGCCACATCGCCTCATCGATCACCGACGGGATTTCGGTGACGACGGTTGCCTTCAGGCTCGAGACTAACACGGATCGCGCCCTCAATGACGTCAAGGATGCCGTCACGCGCATTCGCGCCAACCTTCCGCGAAATGTCGAGGAACCCCTGATTCAGCGCGTCGACGTGGTTGGCCTGCCCATCGTCACCTATGCGGCGATTGCTCCGGGCAAGACCCCGGAACAGCTCTCCTGGTTCGTGGACGATATCGTCACGCGCGCCCTGCAGGGGGTCCGGGGTGTCGCGCAGGTCGAACGCATCGGTGGCGTAGAACGGGAGATCCTTGTTTCGCTCGACCCGGATCGGTTGCAGGCGGTTGGCCTGACGCCGGCCGACGTCAGCCATCGATTGCGCGGCACCAATGTGGATCTGGCCGGCGGCCGCGCCGAAATCGGCGGGCGCGATCARGYGATCCGCACGCTCGCCGCGGCRCGGACGCTCAATGAAYTGGCGGCGACRATGATCAGCMTGCCGATGGGCGGCGAGGTYCGTCTCGATGATCTCGGCATCGTGACCGACACGATTGCCGARCGGCGAACCTTCGCCCGGYTCAACGGCGAGCCTGTCGTTGCGYTYGGAATCAAACGCTCGAAGGGGGCAAGCGACGTYGTCGTCGGAGAGGCGGTGCARAAACGCGTCGATGAACTCAWRCGRGWCCATCCGGACGTCGACCTYAGGCTGATYGACACTTCGGTCGACKTCACYCGGGGCAATTACGAGGCCGCCATACAYACRYTSTTCGARGGCGCCGCGTTGGCGRTCATCGTCGTATTCCTGTTCTTGCGCGATTTYCGGGCCACGGTTATCGCMGCAATCTCCTTGCCGCTTTCGATATTCCCCGCATTYTGGRTGATGGATRTTCTGGGCTTTTCGCTTAACCTCGTGAGCTTTCTCGCGATYACGCTCAGCACGGGCATTCTCGTCGAYGACGCGATTGTYGAGATCGAGAACATCGTGCGCCACATGCGGATGGGAAAATCGCCCTAYCRGGCSKCACTCGAAGCGGSCGACGAGATTGGCCTCGCGGTSATCGCCATCAGCCTGACGATTGTCGCGATTTTTGCGCCSGCAAGCTTTATGTCCGGCATTGCAGGTCAGTTCTTCAAGCAGTTCGGCATCACCGTCTCGGCGCTGGTATTGTTCTCGCTGCTCGCGGCGCGCCTCGTCACTCCGATGCTGGCTGCCTATTTCCTCCGGCCTCATCATCAGGCGGAGAAACCGCCGGGGCGGGTGCTAAGGACTTACGTTCGCCTCGTGACCTGGTCGGTCCGGCACTACTTTGTTACCGTATTCGCCGGTTTGCTGCTGTTTGCGGCCTCGATTTGGAGCATGGGTCTACTGTCCAAGGGGTTCCTGCCGGCGCAGGACACCGCCCGGTCGGTGCTGGCGATCGAACTGCCCCCCGGATCGCAATTATCCGATACCGAAAAAGCGACGGAGGGAATCGTTGCCCGCTTGCGCAATCGGCGGGAAGTAAAAAGCGTCTTTGTCGACGGCGGAAGGATACCGAAAAGAGCGAATGAGGTCCGCACGGCCGGGCTGATCATCAATTACACACCGAAATCCGAGCGAACGATCACCCAGGGCGAACTGGAATTGGCCATTGGCCGCGAGCTCGATGACATTCCAGACATTCGGTACTGGTTTACCGACGAGAACGGGCTCCGCGCGATTTCGCTGGTCGTGACCGGCGAAGACAGTGTGATTGTCGCGAATGTCGGCAGCGAGCTTGCGAACGAGATGAAGCGAATACCGCTGGTCGCCAACGTCACTTCGGAAATCTCGCTTGACCGGCCGGAGCTTCGCATCCGTCCGCGAACGGACCTGACAGTCCGTCTCGGCGTGTCGACTGAGAGCTTGGCCGAGACGATCCGGGTGGCAACGATCGGCGACGTCGGCCCGGCGCTTGCCAGGTTCGATGCGGGCGATCGCCTGGTTCCCATTCGCGTACAGCTCGAGGCCAGCGCCCGGGCCGACCAACAGGTGATCGAGCAGTTGCGGGTGCCCATGGGTCGCGGAGGCGG
>JRHI01002410.1_pt1 | contig 12871 bp, 10 predicted proteins | sample 215371 | NCBI WGS metagenome assembly JRHI01 (sample SAMN02929681, study PRJNA255918) | sediment metagenome | biome: cave system; feature: Ice Cave; material: Sediment; isolation source: sediment from deep within a dark volcanic ice cave with no known source of... ...
CCGAACCCCTCGACGTCGGCCGGGCTATGCGAACCGTGCCGCTATCAATCCGCCGGGCGCTGGTCGCGCGGGATCGTGGGTGTGTTTTTCCGGGCTGCGATCGGCCACCGGGAATGTGCCAGGCGCATCATCGCCAGCACTGGATCGATCATGGTGAAACCAGTGTCGAGAATTGCGTCCTGTTGTGTGAAGCCCATCATCGGCACGTGCATCGAACCGGTTGGGAAATCCTCATCCACCACGGCCACGTCGAATTCATCCCACCCGCAATCATAGACCCCACCCGCTCACCACGACGCAACCCACTCCGCTGCTAACTATCGGTCAGAACAACCGGAGCTCAAGGCTCTCGGTACCACGCAACTCGTCATAGTCGATGGTGACGCAGCGAATCCCACGGTCGGTGGCGAGCGTGTGCGCCTGCGGCTTGATCTGCTGGGCGGCGAACACCCCGCGGACCGGGGCGAGCTGCGGGTCGCGGTTGAGCAGGTTCAGGTACCGGGTGAGCTGCTCCACCCCGTCGATCTCTCCCCGACGCTTGATCTCCACTGCCACTGTCAAGCCTTGCGCGTCCCTGCACAACAGGTCGACCGGCCCGATCGCGGTGGGATACTCACGGCGGATCAGGGTGAATCCGGGACCCAGCGTCGCGGTGTGCTCGGCGAGTAGGGCCTGCAAATGAGCTTCGACACCGTCCTTCACCAACCCTGGATCCACTCCCAGCTCGTGACGTGAGTCGTGCACCACCTCGTCAATCTCGATGATCAGCTGCTCGCCGGCCCGGTTGGTGACCGTCCAGCGGCCTGACCGTTCGGCCACAGTGCAGGGCGGACTCATCCAGTTCAACGGCTTGTAGGCGCCGCCGTCGGCGTGCACGCTCACCGATCCGTCCGCCTTGACCAGCAGCAGCCGCAGTGCCATCGGCAGGTGCGCGGTCAGCCGGCCCACGTAGTCCACCTGGCAACGAGCGATCACAAGACGCACGGTGGACCAGCCTAGGGCACTGCCGTCAGAGTCCCGAGTTCGACGTGAGAGCGGTACGTCAGCGAAGTCGTGACCGGCCGAGAACGCCTTGCCTTTGGCGCCGAGGACGATGCCGGTGGCGTCCGACCGGCCCGCGTCGCTGAACGCGTCGCGCAGCTCGACGAGGTGATCAGCCGACAGCGCGTTGCGCCGCTCCGGCCGGTTCATCGTGATCCGGACAGTGTCCCCGTCCCGCTCAACCCCCAGCCCAGCAAATCCCATACCCGACGGTAATGCGGGCGGTCGCGGGGCTGCAACGGGTTCAATTTGGCGGTTCCAAGGGCCCTTGAGGAGCTGCACATGGCTCCATTTGGCATTTCACCGCCGTGACTAGCGAGGGCGGATGAGGTTCACGATCTCGTCCATGATGTCGGTTAGCTCGAAATCCTTGGGGGTGAAGACCCGGGCGACTCCCTGCGCACGCAGCGACTCGGCGTCCTGCGGCGGGATGATGCCGCCGACCACCACTGGCACGTCGCCGGCACCGGCGGCCCGCAATCCCTCGACCACCGCGGGCACGACTTCCAGGTGCGAACCGGACAGCACCGACAAGCCGACGACGTGCACGTCCTCGGCCACCGCGGCCGCGACGATCTCCGCCGGAGTGAGCCGGATGCCCTGGTAGATCACCTCGAAGCCGACGTCACGGGCCCGCACCGCCACCTGCTCGGCGCCGTTGGAGTGGCCGTCGAGGCCGGGCTTGCCGACCAGAATCCGCAGCCGCTGGCCCAGCTCCTCGCTGACCGCCCTTACCCGGTCCCGAACGCGCCCGATCGCGTCGCCGGCCGCGCCGGCCGAGTCGGGGGCCGCCGCGCCGGCGATCCCGGTCGGCGCCCGGTACTCGCCGAACACCTCGCGCAGCGTCGCAGCCCACTCCCCTGTCGTCACACCGGCACGGGCGCAGGCCATCGACGCCTCGACCAGGTTGACATCGGTCTTGGCAGCCTCCGCCAGGACCTGCAGCGACGCCTCCACCGCGGCGGAGCCCCGGCCGGCCCGCCAGGCCCGGATCGCCTCGATCACCTGGGCCTCGGTCTCCGGATCGACAGTCTCGATCGCCCCGGCGCCGTCAGCCTGCAGCGGGCTGGGATCAGTCTCAGTGAACCGGTTCACCCCGACGACCACATCCTCGCCGTCCTCGATCCGCCGGCGCCGCGCGGCCAGCGACGACACCAGCTGCGACTTCATGTAGCCCGATTCGACGGCGGCGATCGCCCCACCCATCCCCTGCACCCGGTCAATCTCCGCCCGGGCGCCTGCGGCGATCTCGGCGACCCGAGCCTCGACCACCCGGGAGCCGTCGAAGAGATCCTCGTAGTCCAGCAGGTCGGTCTCATAGGCCAGCACCTGCTGCATCCGCAGCGCCCACTGCTGATCCCAGGATCGGGGCAGGCCCAGCGCCTCATTCCACGCCGGCAGCTGCACCGCGCGGGCCCGGGCGTCCCGGGACAGCGTCACTGCGAGCATCTCCAGCACGATGCGCTGAACGTTGTTCTCCGGCTGCGGCTCGGTCAGCCCCAGAGAGTTGACCTGCACCCCGTAGCGGAACCGGCGCAACTTGGGATCCGCCACGCCGTAGCGGTCCCGGCAGGTCTCATCCCACAGCCGCCCGAAGGCGCGCAGCTTGCACATCTCCTCGACGAAGCGCACCCCGGCGTTGACGAAGAACGACATCCGGCCGACGACGGTGGCGAAGTCGGCGGCCGCGACCTGACCGCAGTCGCGCACCGAGTCCAGCACGGCGATCGCCGTGCACATGGCGTAGGCGACCTCCTGCACCGGCGTCGCGCCCGCCTCTTGCAGGTGGTAGCTGCAGATGTTGATCGGGTTCCATCTCGGCATGTGGTTGACTGTGTAAACGACCACATCGGTGATCAACCGCAGGCTCGGACCCGGCGGGAAGGCGTAGGTCCCGCGGGACAGGTACTCCTTGATGATGTCGTTCTGCGTGGTGCCTGACAGTTGCGCCAAGTCCGCCCCGTGCTCGGCGGCCACCGACGCATACAGCGCCAGCAGCCACATCGCGGTGGCGTTGATCGTCATTGAGGTGTTGGCCTGCGCCATCGGGATGCCGTCGAAAAGTGTGCGCATATCGCCGATGTGGCTGATCGGCACACCGACCTTGCCGACCTCGCCGCGGGCCAGCTCGTGGTCCGGGTCGTAACCGGTCTGGGTGGGCAGGTCGAAGGCCACCGAAAGGCCGGTCTGGCCCTTGGCGAGGTTGCGCCGGTACAGCGCATTGGACGTGCTCGCCGACGAGTGGCCAGCGTATGTTCGCATCACCCACGGCCGGTCACGCTCACGGTCACTCGGATAGGGCATTCGGGGCACCTCCGGCAGCTCTGCCCCAGTGACATTACCTGGGACACTACTGGTCAGTAACGGATAGCGGGAAGGGGCCACCGCGGTGGACAGCACGATGATGGATGTCCCGCTGACCGTGGGCATGATCATGCGTCACGGCGCCACCGTGCACGGCGACGGCGAGGTCGTCACCTGGACCGGCAACGGCGCCCGCCGCGCGAGCTACGCCCAGGTGGTGCGGCGCGCCGCGCAGCTGGCCGGCGCGCTGCGCGAGCTTGGGGTCACCGGCGACCAGCGGGTGGCGACCTTCCAGTGGAACAACCAGGAACATCTCGAGGCTTATCTCGCGATCCCGGCGATGGGCGCGGTGGTGCACACCCTCAACCTGCGTCTGCCGCCAGACCAAGTGACCTGGATCGCCAACCACGCGCAGGACGACGTCGTCATCGTGGACGGTTCGCTGGTGCCGGTGCTGGCCCGCGCATTGCCGCAGATGAAGACAATCCGCCACGTGGTGGTAGTCGGAGAAGCGGACACTTCACCGCTGGACGGTGCCGGCAAGCATCTGCACTCCTACCACGAGCTGCTGGCCGCCCAGCCCGAGGAGTACGACTGGCCGACCGACATCGACGAAAGCTCCGCAGCGGCGATGTGCTACACCAGCGGCACCACCGGACACCCCAAAGGGGTCGCCTACAGCCACCGCTCGGTCTACCTGCACTCGATGTGCGGCTGCGCTGGCGAGGTTGCGGGTCTGACCCCGGGCGATCGGATGCTGCCGGTGGTGCCGATGTTTCACGTCAACGCCTGGGGGCTGCCCTACGCCGCGCTGATGTCCGGCGCCAGCCTGATCATGCCGGACCGTTTCTTGCAGTCCGAGTCGCTGGTCAGCCTCATCGAGGCGCTACGACCAACGATCGCGGCAGCAGTACCGACGATCTGGGGAAATGTACTGCGCTACATGCGCGAGCACGGTGGGAACCTCTCCTCAATCCGCCGGGTGATCTGTGGCGGCTCTGCGGTACCACTGGCGCTGATGAAGGCGTTCTCCGAGGAGCTGGGCGTGGAGGTCAAGCAGGCCTGGGGGATGACCGAGACCTCTCCGCTCGGCTCGGTAGCCACGCCTCCGGGCGGCGCACACGGCGAGGAGTACTGGCGCTATCGGGCCAGTGCAGGACGCCTCGTCGCCGGGATCGAGGCTCGCATCGTCGGCGACGACGACGCCGTGCTGCCCCGCGATGGCATGTCAGTCGGCGAGATTGAGGTCCGCGGGCCGTGGGTCACCGCGCGGTACTACCGAGACGCCGACGCGCAGGACCCGAACTCCACGAGATTTCACGACGGCTGGCTGCGGACGGGCGACGTCGGAAACCTTGACGAGCTGGGCTTTATCACCATCAGCGACCGCGCCAAAGACGTGATCAAGTCCGGTGGTGAGTGGATCTCCTCGGTCAACCTGGAGAACCTACTGATGGGCCACCCGGACGTGATAGAGGCCGCGGTGGTCGCCGTCCCGGACGACAAGTGGGTGGAGCGGCCGCTAGCCACTGTGGTCGTTGCCGAAGGCGCGCAGGTCAGCGCTGCCGAGCTACGCGATCATCTCAGCGCCGCAATACCGGCCTGGCAGCTGCCCGAGCGCTGGTCGTTCGTCACCGAGGTGCCCAAGACCTCAGTAGGCAAGTTCGACAAGAAGCTCATCCGCGCGCGCTACGCGACCGGAGCCCTCGATGTGATCCGTATCGGGTAGGGCTTCGCTCAGCGCTCTGGGGGGGCGGTGACGCGCTGAACGTCAGCGCCCAGCGTCGTCAGGTTTTCCAGGAAGCGAGGGTAGCCGCGGTCGATGTGGAAGACGTCCCAGACGTCGGTGGTCCCCTCGGCGCACAATCCGGCTAGCACCAGCCCGGCGCCGGCCCGGATGTCACAGGCCCACACCGGGGCGCTGGACAGGCGCTCGATGCCCCGGACCACCGCGTGATGCCCGTCGGTCCGCGCGTCGGCGCCTAAGCGGATCATCTCCTCGACGAACCGGAATCGGGCTTCGAACACGTTCTCGGTAATCATCGAAGTGCCCTCGGCGATAGCCGACAGGGCGATCGCCATCGGCTGCAGGTCGGTGGCGAAACCCGGGTAGGGCAGCGTCACGAAGTCCACCGCGGTGGGCCGGCCGGGCATTACCAGCCGGAAGCCGTCGCCAGCCCCTGACTGATCGACGTGAGCACCGGCCAACCGCAACTTCTCCAGCACCAGGTCCAGGTGATGCGGGTTGACGCCGCGGACCGTGACGTCACCCTGAGTCATCGCCGCGGCGAACGCCCAGGTAGCTCCGACGATGCGGTCGCCGATCACCCGGTGTTCGGTGGGCGCCAGCGCGTCGACCCCCTCGATGGTGAGTGTGGAGGTGCCCGCACCGCAAATGTGGGCGCCCATCTGCTGCAACATCACGCACAGATCCACTATCTCTGGTTCGCGCGCCGCATTATCGATGACGGTGGTGCCCTCCGCCAGCACCGCGGCCATCAGGATGTTCTCGGTCGCCCCCACGCTCGGGAAGTCCAGCCAGATCTGCGCCCCGTGCAGGCCCTCGGCCTCGGCCACCACACAGCCGTGCTCGATCTCGCTACGGGCACCGAGCTTGCGAAGCCCGTTCTGGTGCATGTCCAGCGGGCGGGAGCCGATCGCGTCGCCGCCGGGCAGCGCGACCTTGGCCCGCCGGCAGCGACCGACCAACGGGCCGAGTACGCACACCGATGCCCGCAGCTTGCTCACCGATCCGTAGTCGGCCTCGTGCTTGAGCTCAGCCGGCGCGGTAATGCGGACTTGCGAGCCGGCCACCTGTACGTCGCAGCCCAGCCCCCGCAGCACGTCGCCCATCAGCGGGACATCCAGGATCTCGGGGCAATTGGTGAGGGTCGTGGTGCCTTCGGCCAGCAACGCAGCCGCCATCAGCTTCAACACACTGTTCTTCGCCCCGACGACCTGCACCTCGCCGGTCAACCGGGCGCCACCACAGACCCTGAAGTGCTCGCTCACGCCTGCGCACGCTAGCGGGTGCGCTCGTCACGGCGCGCAGCCGTAGCCTGATCTCATGGCTGTGCACCTGACCAGGATCTACACCCGCACCGGCGACGACGGAACGACCGGCCTCGGCGACTTCTCCCGGGTGAGCAAGTCCGATCCGCGGCTCATCGCCTACGCCGACGTCGACGAGACCAACTGCGCGCTCGGCGTGGCCCTATCGCTGGGCGCGTTGGACCAACAGCTGCTCACAGTGCTTCGGCAGGTGCAAAACGACCTGTTCGATGTGGGTGCCGACCTCTGTACCCCCATTGTGAGCGACCCGAAATATCCCCCGCTGAGGGTCACCGAGAGTTACGTCACCCGGCTGGAGGTTTGGTGTGACGAGTTCAACGCCGCGCTGCCCGCGCTGGACTCGTTCATCCTGCCCGGCGGCACCCCCGGCGCCGCGTTGCTGCACACCGCCCGGGTGGTCACCCGGCGAGCCGAGCGCAGCACCTGGGCGCTGCTCGAGGTCGACGCGCAGCGCACCAACCCGCTGACCGCGCGCTACCTCAATCGGCTGTCTGATCTGCTGTTCATCTTGTGCCGGGTCGCCAATCCAGCGGGCGACGTGCTCTGGAAGCCCGGCGGCGTCAGTTGAGCTAGCGTCGTAGCCGCCCACTGGGTGGCGCCGATTCCAGCCAGGACAGAAAACCGGTGAGAGTGTCCTGCCGCATGGCCAGTTCCAGCTCGTCAACGCCGGTGCGGCAGCGCAGCACGACCGCCCCGCTGGGCATCGCGTAGCTCTCGGGCACGGTCAGACCGCGCCGTTCCACGATCTCCAGCTGATCCCGGTCGAGGACTCGGTCGGGGCCCGCGCGCAGGCTTGACACCCGGAACCAGGCGAAGCCGTCACCCTGGTAGCGACCCACCCCCTGGTGCCAGCCACGGCCGGCGTCCTTCGGTCGGGAGCGCAACGCGACGTCAATCCCACCTTGACGCACCAGTCGAAGTCGTCGAAACGCCAGGGCAGCGAGGACCAAGGCCCCGGCCAGCAGGACCAACTCCAGAATCCGCGCTAGCCCCATAGCGGCCCGCCCCGCACCCGGAAGGATCTCACACGGTTTGACCGACAGCCCGCAGTCGTGCGGTGGCTCTGGCCCGCGCCGACTCGGCCTGCTCAGAGTCCTTGTCCGAATCGGCCTGCGTCAGTGCGTCCTTGGCGGCCTGTGGGTCGATCTCGTCGGCGAGCTCAGCCGCCTCGGCCAGCACGGTCACCTTGTCACCGGTGGCCGACAGGAAGCCTCCGAATACAGCTGCCGTCACAGTCTCACCGTCAGTGGTGGTGACTTTGACGATCCCGCCCTCGATGAGCTCACCAAGCAGCGGAGTGTGCCCGGGCAAGATGGCCAGCTCGCCCTCGGTGGTCTCGGCGAACACCGAGTTCGCGTGACCGGACCACACCTCGCGTTCCACCGCAACCAGCTCGACGGACATCTCAGCCACGCGCGTCCCTCCCCTTTTTTGCGGCCCTCTTGCTGCAACCTCCAGCGGAGCTGATGGAGTCAAAACGGTCAATCCTTGGAAAGCTCCTGGTACTTCGCCTCCAGGTCTTCTAGACCACCACACATGTAGAAGGCCTGCTCGGGCATGTGGTCGAAGTCACCTTTGGTGAGCTTGTCGAAGGCCTCGATGGTCTCTTTCAGCGGCACCGTCGAGCCCTCCTGGCCGGTGAACTGCTCGGCGGAGTACATGTTCTGGCTGAGGAATCGCTCCATCCGCCTGGCCCGCTTGACGACGATCTTGTCTTCTTCGCTGAGCTCATCCATGCCCAGGATGGCGATGATCTCCTGGAGCTCGTTGTACTTCTGCAGGATCCGCTTGACCTCCTGGGCCACCCGGTAGTGCTCCTCCCCCACGTACTGCGGGTCGAGGATGGTGGATGACGAGGTCAACGGGTCCACCGAGGGAAAGATACCCTTGGCGAACACCCCCCGGGACAGCTCTGTGGTGGCGTCGAGGTGGGCGAAGGTGGTCGCCGGCGCCGGGTCGGTGTAGTCGTCGGCCGGCACGTAGATCGCCTGCATCGAGGTGATCGACCGGCCCCGGGTCGAGGTGATCCGCTCCTGCAGCTCCCCCATCTCGTCAGCCAAAGTCGGCTGGTAACCCACCGCGGACGGCAGGCGGCCCAGCAGGGTGGAAACCTCGGAGCCGGCCTGGGTGTAGCGGAAGATGTTGTCGATGAACAGCAGCACGTCGGTGTTCATCTCGTCGCGGAAGTACTCCGCCATGGTCAGCGCGGACAGCGCGACGCGCATCCTGGTGCCGGGCGGCTCGTCCATCTGACCGAAGACCAGCGCGGTGTCCTTCAAGACACCGGCCTCCTGCATCTCCAGGAACAGGTCATTGCCCTCGCGGGTGCGCTCGCCGACGCCGGCGAACACCGATGTCCCACCGAAGTTCCGGGCCACCCGGATGATCATCTCTTGGATGAGCACCGTCTTGCCCACGCCGGCACCACCGAACAGACCGATCTTGCCACCCTGCACGTACGGGGTGAGCAGATCGATGACCTTCAACCCGGTCTCGAGCATCTCGGTCTGGCCTTCGAGCTGGTCGAAGGGCGGTGGCTTACGATGGATGCCCCAGCGCTCCCCGGTGAACTTGGTGTCGGGGGCGTCCAGGCATTCGCCCAGCATGTTGAACACATGCCCCTTGACCTGCTCGCCGACCGGTACCGAGATCGCCGACCCGGTGTCGGTCACCGGGGCGCCGCGGACCAGGCCGTCCGCCGGCTGCATCGCGATAGCACGCACGGTGTTGTCACCGAGGTGCTGCGCGACCTCCAGTGTCATCGTCTTGCGGAGCGCTTCCAGCTCGATCTGCACCGTCAAGGCGTTGAACAGCTGCGGCAGCTGGTCCCGCGGGAACTCCACATCCACCACGGGGCCGGTAACCCGCACCACACGACCGATCCCGGTCGACTTCTCAGCTGTGCCCTTTTCTGGACTCATTTTTGTCAATCACTTCCCACGGCGGACAGCGCTTCCGCACCGCCGACGATCTCGCTGATCTCCTGGGTGATGATGCCCTGGCGGGCCCGGTTGGCCTCACGGGTGAGGTCCTGGATCAGATCGGTGGCATTGTCTGTGGCCGACTTCATCGCCTGCCGCCGGGCGGCGTGCTCCGATGCCGCAGCCTCCAGAAGCGCTGCGTAGATCCTGGTGCTGATGTACTTGGGCAGCAGGTGAGCGAGTAGCTCGTCGGCATCCGGCTCGAATTCATACAGCGGCGCGGGGCTATCCGAGCGCGGCCGCTGCTGTTCGGTCGCCCCAGCCTCGTCGGCGCCGTCGCCGACGTACTCGACCTCCAGCGGCGCGATCCGGCGCGCCCGGGGCGTCTGGGTGAGCATGGAGCGGAACTCGGTGTAGACGATGTGCAGCTCGTCCACGCCCGCCACCCCGTCCGGTCCGGGAGCTCCACCATCATCATCGGCACCAGCGAGGAATGCCTGCACCAGCACGTTGCCCGCCGTGGCCGCGTCGTCATAGCCGGGTAGATCGGAGAACCCGGTCCAGGACTGCTCGATCGCCTGCTGACGGAACGTGTAGTAGTTCACCGCCTTGCGACCGATGAGGTAAAGCGCCACGGATTTACCCTGCTCGCGCAGCAGCGCATCCAGCTCCTCGGCGGCCCTGAGCAGGTTGGCGTTGTAGCCACCGCACAGGCCCCGGTCGCTGGTCACCACCAGCATCGCCGCCCGGGTCGGGTTCTCCCGCTCGACCAGCAGCGGGTCATCCAGCGTGCCCGCCGCGCTGGCCAGCGCGGACAGCACCTTGGTGATCTCCCGTGCGTATGGTCGGGACGACTCGACGCGAGCCTGGGCCCGAGCGATCCGCGAGGTGGCGATGAGCTCCATCGCCTTGGTGATCTTTTTCGTGGACTGGACCGAGCGGATCCGGCGGCGGAGGACTCTGAGCTGCGCTGCCATTATCCCGTCACTTCTTCGCGTCGTTCTTCGGTTCCTGCTTGTCGTTCTTCGGTTCCYGCTTGTCGTTCTTCGGTTCCCGCTTGGCGACCTTGACCGACTCGCGCTCGACCTCGTCGGCGTCCATCGACTCGGCTTCTTCCTCCTTGCCCAACGAGGAGCCGTCCGCCGTCGTGAACTGCTTCTTAAAGGCCGCTACCGCGTCCACCACCTGCTTCTCGGTGTCGTCGCTGAACTGCTTGCTCTCCCGGATCGCGTCGAGGATGCCCTTGTGATGGCGGCGGATTTCAGCAAGAAAATCCGACTCAAAGCGTCGGACGTCGGCAACCGCCACATCATCGAGGTGTCCCCGGGTGCCGAGGAAGATCGACACCACCTGCTCCTCGACCGGCATCGGCGTGTACTGCCCCTGCTTGAGCAACTCGGTCAGCCGGGCCCCGCGCTCGAGTTGGCGTCGCGAGGTGGAATCCAAGTTCTCTGCCCCGAACGCCGCGAACGCTTCCAGCTCCCGGTACTGCGACAGCTCCAACCGCAGCGAGCCGCCGACCGACTTCATGGCCTTGATCTGTGCCGCACCGCCCACTCGGGAGACCGAAACACCTACGTTGATCGCCGGCCGGACACCCTGGTTGAACAGGTCGGACTCGAAGAAGCATTGACCGTCGGTGATGGAGATGACGTTGGTCGGGATATAGGCCGAGATGTCGTTGGCCTTGGTCTCGATGATCGGCAGCCCGGTCATCGATCCCGCCCCCAGCTCTTTGGACAGCTTCGCGCAACGCTCCAGCAACCGCGAGTGCAGGTAGAACACGTCGCCTGGGTAGGCCTCGCGCCCCGGTGGACGGCGCAGCAGCAGAGAGATAGCCCGGTAAGCCTCGGCCTGCTTGGACAGGTCATCGAAGATGATCAGCACGTGCTTGCCCTGGTACATCCAGTGCTGACCGATCGCCGAACCGGTGTAGGGCGCGAGCCACTTGTAACCGGCCGAATCCGACGCCGGAGCCGCCACGATGGTGGTATAGGCCAGCGCGCCGGAATCCTCCAGGATCTGGCGAACCGCGGCGATAGTGGTGCCCTTCTGGCCGATCGCCACGTAGATGCAGCGCACCTGCTTGGCCGCATCACCGGTAGCCCAGTTCGACTTCTGATTGATGATGGTGTCGACACACACCGCGGTCTTGCCGGTCTTGCGGTCACCGATGATGAGCTGACGCTGACCGCGACCGATCGGGGTCTGCGAGTCGATCGCCATAATGCCGGTCTGCAGCGGTTCTTTCACCGGCTGCCGGTCGATCACCGAGGGCGCCTGCAGCTCCAGGACTCGCTCTTCGTCGGCGACGATGTCGCCCAGGCCGTCCAGCGGTATGCCCAGCGGATCCACCACCCGGCCGAGGAAGTTGTCCCCGACCGGCACCGACAGAATCTTTCCGGTGCGCCTGACCTCTTGGCCTTCCTCGATCTCCTCGAAGTTGCCCAGGATGACGGTACCGATCTCTCGCACGTCGAGGTTGAGTGCGACGCCGAGCGCACCGCCAGGGAACTCCAGCAGCTCGTTGGTCATCGCCGAAGGCAGCCCCTCGACCCGGGCGATGCCGTCACCGGCATAGCTGACAGTGCCCACCTCCTCCCGCGAGGTCTCGGTCGAGAAGGAAGTGACGTAGTTCTCGATCGCGCTCCGGATCTCGTCCGAGGAGATCGTCAGCTCCGCCATGTCTATCGGTCCCTGCTCTCTTGTTTCTTGGCACCGTCTGTGTGTTCGCCATCTTGTCTATTTGCCGCGAAGGTCATCGGGACATCCACTGGCGTGCCTGGCCCAGCCGAGCCGCCACGCTGCCGTCGATCACCTCGTCGTCCACCCTGATCACCAGACCGCCGAGCAGCTTGGAGTCGAGGTCGACCTTCAGTGAGATCGGCCGCCGGTAGATCCGGTTGAGGACGTCGAGCAGGCGCTGCTCTTGCTGCTGCGACAGCGGACCGGCCGCGGTGACGTGGGCCACCGAGCGTTCCCGTCGCGCCGCTGCGCGATCAACAAGAACCTCGACGATCTCGTCGAGGGGGCGCCGTCGTGGCGACCGGACCGCCTGTTCCAGCAGACGCCGGGTCGCCGGGCGGGTTCGGTCGGCCAGCACCGTGGCCAGCAGCTCCAGGCGCCGCGCGGCGGGAGCGGCCTCATCCCCCAACAGCGACGCCAGGCGCGGTTGCGCAACCAGGATCCGGCCGAAGCGGAACAGCTCATCTTCGACGTCATCGAGACTTTCGTCGCGCTCGGCGAGGCCCAGCAACGCCTGCCAGGCCAGCTCCTCGACTCCGTCGATCAAATCCAGCGGCCGAGACCAGCGAGAACTCACGACGTCGTCCAAGGTGGCGAGGCTGAGCCGGCTCACCTTGCCATCGAACAAAGTCTTGACCATGTCGCGCCGAATCTGCTCGGGCGCCGCGGAATCGGCGAGGTGCCGCCGGATCACGGGCTGCTCGCCGAGCACCGCTGCGACTGCGGCCAGGTCGTCACCCAAGCGGTCGCGGTCCTGCGCGCTGGCGCCATCGGTCCGGCCCTCGAGC
>JRHI01002411.1_pt1 | contig 12870 bp, 13 predicted proteins | sample 215371 | NCBI WGS metagenome assembly JRHI01 (sample SAMN02929681, study PRJNA255918) | sediment metagenome | biome: cave system; feature: Ice Cave; material: Sediment; isolation source: sediment from deep within a dark volcanic ice cave with no known source of... ...
CGCCCCAGCCGTGCGAAGCTTCGCGCGAAGTGTCGATTCGCGCCGGGCCCGTTCGTCTGTGAGGCGACCGTCCCCAAGAAGGAGGAAGCCTTGAAGTACATGATGCTGATCAACCTGGGCCCCAAGGTGCGCGACTACGCGTCCCTCTCAACTGACGAGCAGCAGGCGGTGGCGGCTGGTTTCCAGGCGCTCAACCAAACGCCCGGCGTCACGCCGGGAAGCCGTCTGGCGCCGCCGGAGACGGCAACCACGGTGCGCGTGGAAGACGGGCGGACGCTGACCACGGACGGGCCGTTCGTCGAGACGAAAGAGGCGCTCGACGGCTACTTCATGTTCGAGGCCGACGACCTCGACGCGGCAATCGAGCTGGCGGCGCGGGTCCCGGCGGCGAGCATGGGGGGAGCGATCGAGGTACGCCCGATCGCGGAGTGGTAGCCATCCTCGAGCGCACCTTTCGCGAGCAGCGGGGACGAATCTTCGCGGCCCTGATCGGCTTCCTCGGCGACTTCGACCTCGCCGAGGAAGCCATGCAGGAGGCGTTCGCGATCGCTGCCGAGCGCTGGCCTCGCGACGGCATCCCATCCAGCCCCGCCGCGTGGCTCATCACCACCGCCCGCCGCCAGGCGATCGATCGCATTCGCCGCGATCGCACGCTGATCGCGAAGACGCGCCTGCTCGAGGTACCCGACGCGATCGAGGACGCCATGGAGGAGACGACATTCCCGGACGAACGACTCGAGCTCGTCTTCACCTGCTGCCATCCGGCCCTAGCCCTAGAGGCCCAGGTAGCGCTCACGCTGAGGAGCCTCTGCGGCATGACCACCGCGCAGATCGCGCGCGCCTTCCTCGTGCCCGAGCCGACGATGGCCCAGCGCCTGGTCCGCGCCAAGCGCAAGATCAAGGCCGCGGCGGTCCCCTTCCGCGTACCGCCGGACCACCTCCTGCCCGACCGGCTCGCGGCCGTGCTCGCAGTCGTATACCTGATCTTCAACGAGGGCTGGGGGAACCGCGGGGAGCTGACCGGCGAGGCGCTGCGGCTCGGGCGGGCGCTCGCCGCGCTGATGCCGGACGAGCCCGAGGCACACGGCCTGCTCGCGCTGATGCTGCTCCACGACTCCCGCCGTGCCGCGCGCTTCCGTGACGGCGACCTCGTGCTGCTTGCCGACCAGGACCGCTCGCTCTGGGATACGGCACAGATCGCCAACGGACGGGCCCTGCTCGACCGGTCGCTCGCCCTCCACGGTCATGGCCCCTACGTCGTGCAGGCGGCGATCGCCTCACTCCACGCCGACGAACCGCGCGACTGGCCGCAGATCGCCGCCCTCTACGGCGAGCTCGCCCGCCTCACCGGCTCACCGGTGGTCGAGCTCAACCGCGCCGCCGCGATCTCCGAGGCGCAGGGCCCTGAGGCGGGACTCGCGATCCTCGACGGCCTCGCCTTGGCCGACTACCAGTACCTGCATTCGACGCGTGCCGAGATGCTGCGACGACTCGGCCGCGACGTCGACGCACGCGAGGCCTACGGCCGCGCGCTGGCGCTCGTCGACGACGACGCGGAGCGGCGCCTGCTCGAGCGGCGCAGGGCAGAGCTCGGAGAGCCCACGCCGGCGTCCTGACCGTCCAGCTTCACGCCCGCCTGACCGCAGCCGCGCCGCCGTCAAGCGCGGAAAGGTCCGACTCGGGGCCGACGAGGATCGCGCCCTCGCCAGTCGTGTAAGCCTCCTCGCCATGCTGGACGATGTCCATGCCGAGCGCCTGGTCGCGGTCGGTTGCCCGCAGCGGCATCACCAGGGCCAGCAGCTTGAGGATCGCGAATGTACCGGCGAACGCGTAGGCCGGGGTAACCAGGACGGCGACGGCCTGCGAGGCGAGCTGGCTCGGATTGCCGTAGAGCAGGCCGTTCGCGACGCCGTTCCACGAATGCTGGGCGAAGAAGCCAATGAAGAGGATCCCTGTCAGACCGGCGAGGCCGTGAGCAGCGAGCACATCTAGCGTCTCGTCGAGGCGCGTGCGCGGACGCCAGACGATCAGTGCATAGCTCGGCAGCGCGGCGATCGCCCCGAGCAGCATCGCCCAGGTCGGGCTGACGAAGCCCGCTGCCGGGGTGATGCCAACGCAGCCGACGACGATCGCCGTCGCGGCGCCGACCGCCGTCACCCGACCGCCGCGGAGCAGGTCGAGCCCGAACCAGACGACGAGCGTGCACGCGGGCGCGAGCAGGGTGTTCGTGAACGCGAGTACGCCGGGGTTGCCGGTCGAATAGCCGCTACCGCCGTTGAAGCCGAACCAGCCGAACCAGAGCAGCCCGGCGCCAAGCAGCGCGTAGACGGCGTTATGCGGGAGGAAGGCCTGGCGCCCATAGTCCCGGCGTGTGCCGACCGCGATCGCGGCGGCGAGCGCCGAGAAGCCCGAAGCCATCTCGACCGGGACTCCGCCGGCGAAGTCGAGCGTCCCCTGCTGGGTCAGCCAGCCGCCGCCCCAGACCTGATGGGCGAGCACGGGGTAGATCAACACCGACCAGAGGCCGATGAACACGAGGAACGCCCCGAAGCGCATCCGCTCGACAACGGCCCCGGCCAGCAGCGCGGTGGTGATAATGCAGAAGCTCGCCTCGAACGCCATGAAAAGCAGCTGCGGGATCGTCGTCCCCGGCCGCGGCGCAAAGGTCACGTTGTGGAGGAATACATACCCGAGACCGCCGACGAAGCCGTTGCCCTTGTCGAAGGCGAGCGAATAGCCGATCACCGCCCAGGTGACAGTTGCAACGCCGAGCGCGGCGACGGTCATCATGAACGTGTTCAGCGCGTTCTTGGACCGGACGAGGCCGGCGTAGAACAGACCGAGCGCCGGCGTCATCATCAGGACGAGCGCCGTCGCGACAAGCATCCAGGCCGTGTCACCGGTGTCGATGCCCCGGCCGAGGAGTACGGCGCTCACTGGTCTACCGGTGTCACCGCGCTGCTATCTGTCTCGCCCGTGCGGATGCGCACAGCCCGCTCGAGCGGAACCACGAAGATCTTGCCGTCGCCGACCTCCCCGGTCCGCGCCCCGTCGCAGAGCGCGTCGATCGTCGGCTGGACGAACTCATCGGACACGGCGACCTCGAAGCGCATCTTCTCGGCGAGGGCCATCTTGACGGTCGTGCCGCGATAGGTCTCGACCCGCTCGAGCTCCCCGCCATGGCCCTGCACACGGCTCATCGAGAGCCCGCGGACGTCAGCCCGGTAGAGGGCTTCGAGCACGTCGTTGGTCTTCTCCGGACGGACTATGCCGATCACGAGTTTCACTGCTGGCGCTCCCTCTTCTGGCTACCCGAAAGGACATTCGGGGGACCGGCTGGTTCCCTCTCCCGCAACCCGCCACCGGGCCCGCCGAACGCGGCCGAGCCTACCAGGGGCCGCCCTGACGTTCGGCCCTGCGAAAAGGCCATGCCGGCGCCCCGGTCGAGCGCGCCCGTCAACTCATCTGGTCGGATAGAACTCCGTCGATGGCACGCGCGAGCACGAACCGGACGCGAGGGCGCCTGCCACCGATCGGGACAGCGCTGCTGCGTTCGACGATCGAGCGCGCGTTGCCCGAGCGCCCGTTTCACCTGAGCCTCTGGGACGGCAGCCGCCTGGCGGCGACGACTGACGACGCGCCGGAGTTCCGCGCGACCAGCCCGGCGGCGGTCGCCCACTTCCTGCGCTCGCCCGATCAGCTCGGCCTCGGCCGGGCCTACGTGGAGGGGGCGCTCGCAGTCGACGACCTCGACGCCGCGTTCATCCTCGTCGACACCTGGGAGCCGCCGCCGATCAGCGCGACCAACCGCGTCGCGCTGATGGCCGCCGCGGCCAGCGCCTGCCGACCGTGGGCGCTGCCGCGAACCCCCGAGCTAGAGCTGATCCTCGACGGCGAGCGGCACACGATCGATCGCGACAAGGCGGCGATCCGCTACCACTACGATGTCGGCAACGACTTCTTCGGTCTGTTCCTCGACGATTCGATGACCTACAGCTGCGCGATCTTCTCGCGCGGCGCCAAGACGCTCGAGGAGGCCCAGCGGACCAAGCTCGACCTGGTCGCCACGAAGCTCGACCTTCGGGACGGCGACCGGGTGCTTGACGTCGGCTGCGGTTGGGGCGCCTTCGCCGTGCACGCGGCACGCGAGTACGGGGCCCGCGTCGTTGGGATCACGATCTCCGACGAGCAGGCGGCACTCGGCCGGGAACGGGTGGCGGCCTTCGGCCTGTCTGAGCAGATCGAGATTCGGGTGGCCGACTACCGTGAGCTGGCGGACGAGCCGTTCGACGCAATCGCATCGATCGGCATGGTCGAGCACGTCGGCGAGAACCAGATCGACCGCTACGCTGAGGCGCTCGCCCGGATGCTCAAGCCGACCGGCCGGCTGCTCAACCACGGGATCGCGGTGCTCAGCCCTGATAACGATCCGCTCGAGGACATCTTCTCGACCCGCTATGTCTTTCCCGACGGCGAGCCGCTCCCCCTCTCGCGGGTCCAGCTCGCGCTCGAGCGGGCGGGCCTGGAGACCCACCACGTCGAGGGCTTCGGACGCGACTACGCGACGACGCTGCGCCACTGGCACGACCGTCTCGACACCCGCCTTGAGGAGGCCGAGCGCCACGCCGGGGCGCAGCGGACGCGTATCTGGCGCCTCTACCTGCGGGCCGCCAGACACGGCTTCGAAGTCGGCTTCACGAACGTCTACCAGGTGCTGGCCCGGCCGCGACCGTAGGTTGGGGCCGGAACAGATGGCGGAACTCGACCCGCTCGTGCTGCTCGACTGGCGTCGCCGGGTCGCCGAGCTCTACGCGCAGGTGCGCGCGAGCGCGGACGCGAAGGCTGCCTGGGGGCACTGGCGAGCGACGCGCGACGAGCTGTTCGCGCGGCATCCGGCGACGCCGCTGCCCGCGGTCGAGCGGGCGGCGTTCGGCAGCCTGGGGATGTTCGAGTACGACCCGGCGGCACGGGTTCTGGCGGAGGTTCGCCCGGCGGAGCGCATGATCGTCGAGCTGGCGGCCGGCGACGGCGCCGTGTACCCCGCCGCCCGCTTCGCCCGCGCGGCGTTCGAGCTGGCCGGGGAGCTTCACGAGCTCGACCTCCACTGGCTCCACGGCTACGCCGGCGGCGTCTTCCTGTCATTCACCGACGCGACCAGCGGCACAAGCACGTACGGCGGCGGGCGCTACCTCCTCGACACGATCAAGGGAGCCGACCTCGGCGGGGCGGACGGCCGCCTGACGCTCGACTTCAACTTCGCCTACAACCCGTCCTGCTCGTATGACCCGGCCTGGAGCTGCCCGCTCCCGGGGGCCGCGAATCGCTTGACATGTCAGGTCTCGGCGGGCGAGCGCGCGTTTGGAACGTAGCCACTACGGACGCGACCGGTCCCAGTACGGAGAGCTCTCGCTGCCGGCCGGTCGCCGTCCGGCGCCGGTCGCCGTACTGCTCCACGGCGGCTTCTGGGGGGCGAGGTACGGGCTGCGGCTGATGCATCGGCTCGTCGACGACCTCCTGCCCCGCGGCTGGGCGACCTGGAACCTCGAGTACCGCCGGCTCGGGCCCGGCGCGGGCGGCGGCTACCCGATGACGCTCGCGGACGTCGGCGCTGGGATCGACCACCTCGAGCTGCTCGCGCCCGACGTGGTCGGCGAGCCGCGGCTGGACCTCCGCCGCGTCGTCGCCGTCGGGCACTCGGCTGGTGGCCACCTCGCGGCATGGGCGGCGACCCGCGCCGCGCCCGGCGTGCGTGTGAGCGCGTGCGTCTGCCAAGCCGGCGTCGTCGACCTGGGCCTCGCTTACCGCCTCGACCTGTTCGACGGCATCGTCGCGCGGTTCATCGGCGGGACGCCCGAAGCCGTGCCCGAGCGCTATGCGATCGCCTCACCGGCCGAACGCCTGCCGCTCGGGCTGCCGCTGCTGCTGACCCACGGCGCTCGCGACGAGGTTGTCCCGCCGGAGTTGAGCGAGCGCTTTGCCGCGGCAGCCACGGCGGCCGGCGACGACGTGACGCTCCGGATCGAGCCGGGGGAGGCGCACATGGGGCACCTCGATCCGCAGAACCCCCTCTGGCGGGCCGTCGTCGCCTGGCTCGAGCCCGCCTGATCGGTTCGGCCGCCGCCCCGGCGGGCGGCGTGCGATCATCACCGGAGTGGAGGCAGAGGTCCATCGCGAGCTGATGAGCGCGGCGATCGCCCATGAAGCGCTCGCCCACCAGGCGGCACTAGCCGGCGACCTCGAGGCCGCACGGGATGCCTTCCGCGAGGCGGCCGCGAGCTACCGCGCGTCGTGGGAGAGCGCTTCGCCGAACAGCTTTGGGCGGCTCGTCGGCATGCTCAAGGCGTCGATCCTCGCCGGCGGCGGGGCCGAGGAGGCGACGTACGTCGAACAGACGCTCGCCGGCCGTGACGCCACGTCGCCGACGGCGTCCTATGCCCAGGCGATCGCCGCGCTTACGCTCGGCGACGACCGCCGGGCGGAGGCCTGGGCGGGGTTGATGCATGGGGCCTCGCCGGCCTTCGAGCGCGCCGCGGCGGCGATCGCCGCCCTCGCCGACCGCCAGAGGGCCGCCTATGCGGGGGTGGTCGGGGAGATCGTCGAGGACTTCGCCGGACGCGCGGTTCACCTGACCGGCGTACCGATCGCCGACACCGCGCTGATGCTCGAGGCGCTCGCCGAGCGCCTCGGAATGGGCGCCGCCATCACCGGTCCACTGACCCCCCGGCTCGCGCCAGAGGACAGCGCCGGCGGCTGAACGACCGGCGCGCGGGGCCGCCGAGGCGGACGTCGGCCGGAGATGGCTTGCCAGCGGAGCCGCCGGGGTTGCGGCACGGACGAACGTGTACCCTGTGGCCGCGATGCGCGTCCTCCACCTGAGCAGCCTCCCCCCCGCCGCCGCGATCGCGATCGCGATCGCCATGGCCGGCTGCGGGTCTTCGGGCACCTCAAGCGACAGCGCGATCCAGGCTGCGCCGTCTGGCACCGAGCCGACGGCCACCGCCACCGCCACCGCCACCGCCACCGCGACCACGCCGACCACGCCGGCAAATCCGGCGCTCGCCAAGAAGCCGACGATCCCGCTGGAGAAAGGCCCGGCGCCTGCCAAGCTCGTCATCCGCGACCTCGTCAAGGGCACGGGGCCGGCTGCGGTCGCCGGACAGACGCTGACCGTGCAGTACGTCGGCGTGCTGTACAAGAACGGCAAGCAGTTCGACGCGTCCTGGGACCACGGCACCCCGTTCAACTTCACGCTTGGAACGGGCGGCGTGATTCCCGGATGGGACCAGGGTCTCGTCGGGATGCACGTCGGCGGCCGCCGCGAGCTGATCATCCCGGCAGCGCTCGCCTACGGCCCGCAGGCGAGGCCGGGAACACCGCCGAACGTCGGCATTCCGGCGAACTCGCCATTGGTCTTCGACGTCGACCTGGTCGCCGCGCACTAGGCGGCGACCGCCTGGTTAGGTCAGTGCCTGGGCGTGCCGACAGTGCTGATCGGAGCGACCGGCGAAGCCTGCCACGGATGCTTGAGCAAGAGGATCACGTTGGCGATGAACAGCACGCCGAACGCGATCGTCCAGCGGTTCAGGTTGCGCTCGACCAATGATCCGCCGCCGAGCTTGCCGGCGCCCGAGCCGACGCCGAATGCGCCCGAGAGACCGGCGTCCTTGCCGGAATGCATCAACACGAGGAAGACCAGGACGAGCGAGATGATCACCTGGACGATCGAGAAGAACGTGTCCATCTGCCCAGAAGCTTAGACGCTGGCCTCGCCGGGCGAGGCGCTCGCCAGGTCCGGTCCGAGGTCGTCGAGACGCCGCAGGATCTCGACCGCCTCGCCGCGGAGGGCGCGATCGAGCCGCCGGTAGTCCGCGAGCGAGAGCTTCCCCGTCCGGTGGTCCATCTCGGCGTCGCGGATCTCCGCGTACTTGGACTCCTTGGCCGCCTCCAGATCCGCTCGACCTCCGTCCGGTGCCCCGAGGGCCGCCCCCCCGGCGCGCGTCGCGCGCAGCGGGCCGCTGACCAGCCAGACGACGCCGGCGAGCAGGACGATGACGAGGATCGCGGCGCCTGCCACGGCGCTCAGGCCGGCGTTGGTGCCCGCGTCAGGTCGCGGCCGACGCGAGCGAGGTAGCGCGCTCGGGCCGGGCGCCCCTGGCCGGGCCACATCGCGATCAGGGCGCCGGCGAAGACGACCAGCCCACCGAGCCAGATCCAGGTCACCATCGGGGAGACGATCAGGCGGAACTGGGCCGGCGGCGGTGAGCTGACGTAATGCCGGCCGATCGCGGCGAGCACGACCAGCGCGACCTCCGGGTGGGCCGGCGGCACAACGGTGTTGCCCCGGTCGATCAGCGGTTGCAGCGCAGCGACGTCCGGCTCGATCGCCGACCACAGATCGCGACGCAGCCCGGCCTTCAGGCCGACGTGGCTCGTCGCCTCGCCGCCGATCAGGCTGCCGACCGGGCCCTGGCTCGTGTCTGGAGCCGGGTAGTAGCCGCGGCTAGGGAAGAGCGTCGCGACCTGGCGTCCGCCCTTGCTGACCGCGATCTCGGCGCCGAGGTCGAGCAGCGAGCCGGTGCGCTTGGGATCGGCGACGACCGCCTCAGTCGGCCGGACGTAGAGGTAGCGGTAGCCCCCGACGCTGACGCTCTGACCCGGCGACAGACGAACGTCGCGGGCGTCCTGGAAGGCAGAGGACGCGGCGACACCGACGAAGAGGACCGCCATCCCGAGATGCACCGTGTAGCCACCGTAGCGGCGGCGGTTGCGACGCACGAGCGACGCGGCGGCGATCAGCGGCGACTCGCCGGCCATCGCCCGGCGGGCGCCGATGCCGCGGTAGAACTCCTGGCCGACGCTGCCGAGGACGAATGCCCCGCAGCAGAACATCGCGAGCGCGCCCCATGAGCGCGAGGCGTGCGTCGCCAGCAGCAGCGCGGCCAGCGTGACGAGTGCGAAGAGCATCGGCACACGAAAATTCCGCCGCGCGTTGGCCGGCGTGGCGCGGCGCCATGCGATCACCGGTCCGACCCCGGAAAGGAGGACCAGCACGAGCGTGAGCGGCACCGTGTAGCGATCGAACCACGGCGGCCCGACCGAGGCCTTGTGACCGGTCACCGCCTCGGAGATCAGCGGGAAGAACGTGCCCCAGAAGATCACGAAGCAGAGCCCGACGAGCACGAGGTTGTTCATCAGGAAGATCGCCTCGCGGGAGAGCAGCGAATCGAGCCGATGCTCGCTCGCGAGCGTCTCACGCCGACTGACCACGAGGTAGACCGAGCCGGCGACGAGCAGGGCGATCAGGATCACGAACGGCACGCCCAGCGTCGAGGCGCCGAAGGCGTGGATCGACTGGAGGATCCCCGAACGCACGAGGAAAGTGCCGAGGATCGCGAGCGTGCCGGTCGCGAGCACCAGCGACGCGTTCCAGACCTTCAGCATGCCCCGCTTCTCCTGGATCATGATCGAGTGGATGAAGGCAGTCCCGATCAGCCACGGCATCAGCGACGCGTTCTCCACGGGATCCCAGGCCCAGTAGCCGCCCCAGCCGAGCTCGGCGTAGGACCAGCGCGCGCCAAGCAGCACGCCGATGCCCAGGAAGAACCACGCGGCCAACGCGAAGCGGCGGATCGCCCGGATCCATTCGGCGTCGACGCGGCGCACGATCAGCGCCCCGACCGCGAACGCGAACGGGATCGTGAACAGCGTGTAGCCCGAATACAGCATCGGCGGGTGGATCATCATGCTCGGGTGGCGCAGCAGAGGGTTCAGGCCGACCCCCTCCAGCGGGACTGGGTGGGTCGTCGCGAACGGCGTCGCCAGGAAGACCAGCATGCTGGTGAAGCAGGCGCCGAAGGCGAGCAGCACGGCGGTCGCGTAGGGCACCACGTCGCGCAGCTTGTGCCTGCTCAGGAAGGTCGCGACACTCGACCAAAGCGAGAGCAACCAAACCCAGAGCAGCAGCGAGCCCTCCTGCGATGACCAGATCGCCGACGCCTTGTAGAAGGTCGGGGTCGTCGTGCTCGAATGCCCGGCGACCGTGTCGAAGCTGAAGTCAGAGCGCAGGAAGGCGATCTCGAGCACGGCGAAGCAAACTGTGAGGACGACGGCCAGCGCGTAGACCGACCGGCGTCCCGAGTCGACCCACTCACGGCGCCCGGCGCGGGCGCCGTAGAGGGCGGCGCCGATGCCGTAGACGCAGACGCCGAGCGCGAGGACCAGCGCCGCCCGCGCGAGCCATGCTCCCATCAGCGGTGCACCGGCGGGCGCGGCACGGCTAGTGGACTGTCTCAGAAATGGCTTGTGGGTCCGCCGAGTGGCTGGGCGTGATCTGGCGACGGTCGGTGTCCGCCGGCGTGCTGGTGGCACGGGGGCGGACGCTGGGTGGCGTCAGCGCACACGGCCGCCGGCGCAGGCAATCGTCTACCGTCAACGGCCGTGATCCGCGTCGGGGCGACACCGCGCTTGCAACGGCGCAAGCCCCTCGCGGCAGCGTGGCCCCCGGCGATGCGAGCCCGTCTGCTCGCCCTGATCGGCGCCGCGATTCTCGGGGTCGGCGCCGCAGTCTTCCTGCTCAGCTCCCACGGCGATTCGCGCGCTCAGGCGCTCGCCGCGCAGTTCGTCCACTCCTGGTCGCAGGGCGACTACGCCCAGATGTACGCAGATGTCGATGCGGCGACCCGGGCCAGCGTGCCGATCACGACGTTCGCGTCGCGCTACCGTGCCGCGCTCGGCACCGCCACCGCGACCGGCGCCTCCATCGGCCGAGCCGGGCCGCTGGCCGCGGGGATCATCACCGTCCCGCTCACCGTCAAGACCCGCATCTTCGGCCGGCTGGCGATGCAGTTCGTCCTGCCGATCACCGGGAGCGGGGCGCAGGCCAGGATCCGCTGGCAGCCATCGCTCAGCTTCCCCGGCCTGCTCGCCGGTGAGAGCCTCTCCCGGCGGACCGCGCTCGGTCCGCGCGGTCGGCTGCTCGCGCGCGACGGCACGCCGCTCGCGCGACTGGCGGCCGCGAGCTCGATCATCGGCTCGTTCGGACCGATCCCGGCCGACCGGGCCGCGCAGCTCTACAACGCCGGCTACCCGGCGAGCACGCGGATCGGCATCTCCGGCCTGCAGGAGATCTTCGATGCCCACCTCGCCGGGACGCCGGGCGGCGAGCTGCTCGCCGGCAGCCGCCTGATCGCGAGGACGCAACCCGTGCCGGGCACGAGCCTGCGCACGTCGCTCTCGCCGTCGCTCCAGTCGCTCGCCGTCGCCACGCTCGGCGGCCAGGAGGGAGGCCTGGTCGTGCTCGCGCCGCAAACCGGGGAGATCCTCGCCGCGGCCGGGACGCCCTACTCGGAGCTGCAGCCGCCGGGATCGACGTTCAAGCTCGTCACCTTGACCGGCGTGCTGATGGCCGGACTGGCCAAGCCGAGCTCGAAGTTCCCGTTCGAGACTTACGCGACGATCGACGGCTTCAAGCTCCAGAACGCGAACGGCGAGTCATGCGGCGGGACGCTCGCCGAGGCGTTCGCCGTCTCGTGCAACTCGGTCTTCGCTCCGCTCGGCGCCAAGCTCGGCGCGAGCCGACTGATCGAGGCTGCCAAGCGCTTCGGCTTCAACGCGCCATCGCCGATCCCCGGCGCCGCCCAGAGCACGCTGCCCGAGCGCGCTGCGATCGGCGGGACGCTCGACGTCGCCTCCTCGGCGATCGGGCAGGGCGAGGTCCAGGCGACGACGCTGCAGATGACCCTGATCGCCGCGACGATCGCCGACGGCGGCCGCCGCCCGGTCCCCACCCTCGCCCTCGGCGTCCGCCACGCGATGCCCAGCGTCGTCCCGGCCGGCGTCGCCGCGACGGTTCGCTCGATGATGGTCGGCGTCGTCTCCCATGGCACCGGCACCTCGGCCCAGATCCCCGGGGTCGTCGTCGCCGGGAAGACCGGAACCGCCGAGCTGACGAACACCGCGCCGGCGTGCGTGCCCGACCCGGCGAATCCGACCCCATGTCCGACGCCGCCGCCGAACGACCCGAAGAACACCGACGCCTGGTTCGTGGCGTTTGCCCCGGCGGCGGCGCCGCGAGTCGCCGTCGGCGTGCTGCTCGCCCATAACGGGGCGGGCGGCGACACGGCGGCGCCCGTCGCGAAGGTGATGCTCGGCGCGGCGCTCAAGCTGACCGCCCGGCGTCCAGCGGTCCGTGCGGCGGCGCCCAGCGCCGGCGCACGGTAAAGGCTAAGCGGAACCTTCGTGACGCGCGATCGATCGCGCGTCACGCAGACTAGACGTCGAGCTCGACCGTCGCCTCGCTCGCCGGGTTGGCCGGGTCGGCGATGTGGAGCACGAGCGGGCGGTTGTCGAATGAGGTGAGCGGCACCTTGAAGAGGAGGACCAACCCCTGGGTCGGGCCGCTGTCGGCCGCCGAGCCCTGGGCGGGGAGTTGATCGTGCGGCGGGATCACGGCACCGTGGTAGGCGAACGGGTTCGGCCCGGGCACGGGCGTCGGACGGTAGCTGAGCCCCTGGGTGTCGGTGATCGTGAAGCTGTGCGCAGCCGGATAGGGCTGGCCGTGCTTATTGACCGCGAGCAGGAAGACCCCGAACCAGGTGTCGGCGGCTCCGAGCGCAGCGTCGGCCGCATTCAGCCCCAGTAGGTAGGAGGAGTCCTCCCCGTCGTAGGGGTTGAGCTGGCGCGAGAGCTGGACCTGATATTTGAGGTGGCCGAGGTCGACGTAGACGCCCTCGTTGCTGGCATGGCGGTTGTTCGTCGTGTCGCCCAAGCCGCAGGCGCCGAGCAACGCCGCGACGCAGACGGTCATCGCGATCCTGCAAAGAGTGCGCCGCGGGGTCATCGACGCGCGGAGTTTAGTGGGCCACTAGATAC
>JRHI01002412.1_pt1 | contig 12867 bp, 9 predicted proteins | sample 215371 | NCBI WGS metagenome assembly JRHI01 (sample SAMN02929681, study PRJNA255918) | sediment metagenome | biome: cave system; feature: Ice Cave; material: Sediment; isolation source: sediment from deep within a dark volcanic ice cave with no known source of... ...
ACGTCACACCGAGCAACAAGGATCGCTCTATACCTTGTTGCTCGGTGTGACGTTCGTGCCGTTTCTGGTGTTTTTTATGCTGGCGGCCAAACGCGACGTCTGGCATGCGACGATGCAGCTTTTTCCGGCGTCAGAACGCACTCGCGTGAAGGAGGCTCTGGATAGCGTCGGAATCGTATTGCGGAGTTTCGTAGTTGGAAACGTCCTTGTGGCCATCATTCTCGCGCTGGTGAGCTGGGGGTTTTTCTGGATCATTGGTCTGGACTACGCGTTTTTAACCGGGGTCGTTTCCGGGGTCTTGAATCTGGTGCCATATCTCGGGGCGGTTCTCGCGTGGATTCCTCCGGTGATCATGGGCATGACGCACTGGAAAACAATCGGCCCATTTCTGGGAATGGTGGCGATGCTGAGTTTTTTTCACATCATCGCGATGAACGTCCTGGTTCCGCAGTTGGTAGGGAAACGTGTGCGGTTGAATGCGCTGGCCGTCACCGTGGCGCTGCTGTTTTGGGGCTGGCTGTGGGGCGGAATGGGCCTGGTGCTGGCTGTTCCAATTACTGCCACGCTGAAAGTGATCTGCGATCACATCGAAGCTTGGCAGCCGGTTGGCCGCTGGCTGAGCGCTTGAGCAAGGATTTGCCAATGCGCGATTCCTTACCCCTCAGCTGTTACGACTGTTGAAGCCTCTGCGCAATTTTGCAATCGTCTCGCGCAGATTCGATGCTTCCTGAAATAAACGGATCGCCGCAATTCCTCGCGCACCGGAAGAAATACATTGTGAAGCATTCTCCATCGTGATTCCTCCGATTGCCAGGACTGGAATGCTGATAGCGCCACAAATTTCGGCCAGTCTACCGAGCCCTTGCGGAGCGCCAAAGGCTGCCTTCGACGGAGTGGGAAAAACAGGCCCAAAAAAGATATAGCTTGCCCCATCGTGTTCCGCGGCAATCGCAGACTCCAGCGAATGGCAGGATACTCCCAAAAGAAAATTCGTCGCATCTTTCCCGCGGGGCGGCCGCGAGGCGCGCAGCCAGGAGATGGCCTGCGTCAAAGGAATCGATTGTTCTCCCAAATGAATGCCGCCTGCGCGCGCCGCAAGGGCAACATCCAAACGATCGTTGATGATAATTTTAGTATTTTTTCCGGCAATGGGCGTCGCACGCATCGGCAACGGACTGGCGGCTCCAGCGGCGAGAGTCTGAAGCAGACTTGCCGGTGCGTCCTTTTCGCGAATGTGGATCCAATCGATCCCGGAGACAATGGCAGACAGAACAAAACGTCCAAGGGACCGAAACCTCAGTACTTCTTCGTCCTGTTCAGGGGAATCCAGATCATGGCCAACCGACAAACTGCGCCTGTCGGTCACGTAGCAGAGAATTGGATTAGCTTCTTGTGACAATGCTGGAAGCCTGTCGGCGGCGAATCATTCCCGCGGCCAGGGCTACATCGAGCAGGCCTAAACCGCTAACTGCTCCGCGAAAGGAAGGGTGCAAGAAGATCGGCATCAGCGCCGGATAGTGAATCAGGAAGTAGTTGCGCTCCCAGAAGGCGGACCATGGCAGAAGAAGCAAGAGCACTCCAAGCTCGAAGCATAAAAGCATGAGCAACGCATTAAGAACTCGGTTCATGAGATTAAGAACAGCGGCGCACTAAATTTACTCCGGAGCGCTCTTCCAGCCAGAGTAGCACAAGAACTTGTTCAGCGGCTTTTTTCCAAGGTAGCAATGCGGTCGGCAACGTCGCGGTAATCGATATTGATGGCATACACTTGAGAAAAACTCTTGAGAGCGGCCGCGGAGTCACCGCCGGATTCCTGAGCGATGCCGAGGTCATAGCGCAAAGCGAGAACGGAATCCGATTCGAGCCCCGGAGTTTTCAGCGCGCGTTCGTACCACACCGCAGCGATATTGGGCTGCCCTTTCTCCATGAAAGCGAGCCCAAGTAAAGTGCAGACCTGCATGGAGTAACGAAAGGCCCGGCCTTTGTCGCTCTCTTTCGCGACCTTCTGAAATTCGCTAATGGCTTCGTCAAGCAATCCCATTTCCCGGAACGCAACACCAAGATTGTAGTGAGTCTCGAGATCTTCGTCGTTGCCCATCTCGCCCAATTCCGCGCGAAATTCGTCGAAGACTTCCTTGAGAGGCTCAGAAAAAGCACCGGGAGGTGCGTTCACCGCCCCATTTGTCGGAACAACCCCCGCCGGCGCAGCAATCGCAGAATTATGCGCAGCGGGAGAGACTTCTATCGGGCGCTTTTCGGGTGGCGTGAGCTTGAGATGATCAAATTCAGATGCCAGGTCGGCTAGAAACTGCTCGGAAGACATGGCCAGAGCTGGCTCGTTAGCAGATGGAGGGGGGGGCGCGGCGACAGTAGCCTGATGAATGCTTTCGTTCGCGGCCGGTTGCAATTCAAGCTCGTAATCTTCCTCAGATGCGGATTCGGTTACAGGCGCCGCATCCGTTAGAGGCGCCGCAGCAACCGTGTCTTCGACGGGAAGAGGAGCTTGCGGCTCGGGTATTGGTTGTAGTTCTTCGACTGGCGGGGGCTCGATAGATAATTCAAACTCCGCCGCCGGCACCGGTGCCCGGGGTTCGGGTGGGGCGACATACGCAGCACCTGTGGGTTCTTCGGGGTTTTTTTCCGCGAATTGGTCCGAAACTTTCCGTGTCGGGGCGGCAGAATCAGAAGCAAGTTTCTCGGTAACCTCTTCGGGCTTGGCTGCCTTAGTTGCTCCGCTCAGAGCAGACCATTCGTCAGAAAGGTCAACCTCGTGCACGGACTGGTCAGCAGCGGCATGAGCTTCGACCGGCTGAGCGTGCACCTCTATGGAATTTTCGGGAACAGAGATTTCAGGCGCAGTATACGCATTGCCTGCAGCTATCTCGGCATCGTCCATTCCAGCAGCGCGCTGGAACCGGCGGCGAAGCTCAGAGAAACGATCCGTATTTTTCGCGTCACCTTTTTCGCGATAAATCTCTTCGAGGCGCGCCGCGAGCTCCGCGGTCTTGCGATCATCGCCGGCACCGAGATAGAGATCCAAAAGTTTTTCAAGCGTACCGGCGTGCCGCGGAGCACGTAACAGGACGCTTTCGAGGACGCTCACAGCTTTCTGCGTCAAGCCATAACTGGCGAACAAGTCGACATCTGTAAGCGATTGCAAAATGAACCGCTGAGTCCGTTCATCGAGATCGGCATCAACGACAGGAACTGCAGAAGAAGTCTGGGCTTTGGCAGAAACCTCAGGCGCGACGGGCGGCTGCAACGGCTCGGGCAAAATAGGATCGGGCTCCGCCAGCACGGCCACTTTGCCCTGTAGTGCGGCCTCAAGTTTGTGCTTAATGGATTCGTTCTCGGGCTCGCGCTGGAGAATTTGCTCGTACACTGTTTGGGCCCGCGCAAAATTTCCTGAATTAGCGGCAGCATCGCCCAACTTTCCGAGCGCAGCCGGCAGCTGAAAAGAATCACTTGTTCGCGCATAGGTATCCACGAGCCATTCGAGCGGCGCCAAATTATCCGGCAGCTTGCTGGATAGCGCCACGAGCAACTGCACGATCCGCTCCTGCTCGCCAGAATCAATCAAGGGGATGCGGACGCGTTCAACCACGGGAAGCACGCGCTCGGCCTCGCCGGCATCAAGCATCGCGTTGCAGACTTTAACTATCAGGTCAAAATGCTTGGGATCTTTATCGAAGACTTTGTCCGCAAGTTTGACTGCCGCAGGCCATTCTTGCGCACGAAGGTATTGGTCCATCAGGAGGACAGCATTTTCTCCGCCGGATTCCAATCCGGGCATCTTTTCCAGGAGCTCGGCTGCCTCGGCCCTCCGGCCAGCGGCGGCGAGTGCACGAGCCTTGATGGCGAGGGCAGGTTGATCTTGAGAAGAAAGTTTCAAGGCTTTATCGGCGAGCCTTTCAGACTCCACATGATCGCCTCGGCCCAGAACGCGCTCCGCGGCGGCGATATAGGCCTGCACGGCGTCTTTGTCCTGACCCATGGCGTGATACAGATCAGCGAGCCGCACTTGAAGGCGAAGATTGTCAGGCTCGACGTCGAGAAGTTTTTTAAGCAGGGCGACGCCCTGTGGCTGGCGTCCGGCCTTCAGGTGCGCTTCGGCAAGCTGCAAGTAAAGCGGGCGAGCCTCACTCATCACGCCCTGCTGAACATACAATTCTGCAAGTTTTTCGAGCGGCTTGGTTTCTTCCGGCGCGAGCTTAGCTATTTTTTTGTAAATGGCAATAGCTTTTGTGACGAAACCGTCGCTGAGAAAGACCTGGGCAAGACGCTCAAAATATTCGAGCGCCTGAAAAGTATCTCCCTGGCGGACGTAGAGGTCCCCAATGGTCATCAGGGTTATCTGGTCGCGCGGTTCATACTTCAGAATGCTCTGGTATTCCCCGATGGCCTGAGGAATTTTCCCCTGGTTGAGATATTTTTGCGCAGCTTCGACGAGTTTAGTCTTGTTATATGCCATTATGGACCCAAAATTATTTCAGCGTTACGTGCTATGGCGCGGCCATACGACTGCTTTGCGATGAGCCGGAGCGAGCGAACATAGGTCCTGGCACATCGGGCCACAAGCCGCCCACAGCTACGCTAGCAGGGGCTTGGAATCCAAGTCAACGAACGTGGTATAGGTGTGTGAACAGCCAGTAATCACGGGTCGGGGGTATTCTTACGTTGACAAACCGTCCCTTTAGCCGCGAACGGGTGTTATCTGCTTTTGCCGACTAGTTCGGGAATGTTGGAGTCTCCCCTTCGACGTGCTAAGTGACGGTTGAGCAGTTCGTCGAGTTCTTTCGGAGATATGGGCTTCGCCAGGTAACCATCCATACCGGCTGCGATGCATCGCTCGCGGTCGCCTTTCATCGCATGTGCGGTTAAAGCGATCACTGACTGGTGGAATTCTGTTCCTTTTTCTTTTTGACGAATAGCAGCGGTAGCTTCGAATCCGTCCATCCCGGGCATCTGTACGTCCATCAGCACGAGGTCGTAAGTGTCTTTTTCGAGGGCGCTGAGGACCTCGCGCCCGTTGCCTGCAACAATAACAAAATGTCCCCGTTTCTGGAGTAAACGCGTCGCCAGCAATTGGTTTACCGGATTATCTTCCCCAAGCAGCACGCGCAAGGACGCGACTGGATCGCGCTCATCATGCAAGGAGTATCGGGTAATGAGGGGGACCGGTCCCTCCTTCTGCTGACTGCCCAGCACTCGAGCAATCGCTTCACGCAATTCCGACTGCCGAATAGGCTTAAGCAGGTAGGCCGACACGCCCAGCTCGATGCAACGAGCGGCATCTCCGCGGTGCCCGGCCGAAGTGAGCATCATAATCGTGGCGGTAAACAATTCGGGCAATTGCCGGATTCTTTCAATTAAGGCAAAGCCATCCATCTTGGGCATGTGCATGTCGGTCAAAATCAATGCGTAGGGCTCCCCGGCCTTGTGGGCGGCGGCAAGTTGCGCAAGGGCGGCTTCTCCGTCTTCCACGGATGTGAACTTCATGTCCCAACGCTCGAGCATCCCACCCAGAATGCGCAGGTTGGTGCGATTGTCGTCTACCAGCAATACTTTTACGCCGCGCAAAGTTTCAGGAGAGGCAATCGCGCCTACTTCGATTGTCCCCTCGGAGGTCCCTAGCCGTACGGTAAAGTGGAAGTGGGAACCTTTTCCGACCTCGCTCTCGAGCCAAATTTTACCGCCCATCATGGCTATAAGGCGTGAAGAGATGCTCAGGCCAAGGCCCGTCCCACCATACGTTCGCGTGGTCGAGCCATCTGCCTGAGCAAACGGGTCAAAGATCATTTTCTGTTTCTCTATGGGGATTCCAATTCCCGAGTCAGACACGGTGAAATGCACAATCCGATCTTTTCCATCCACGGAGTCTATTGCAACTTTCAATGCGACCTCTCCCTGGCTGGTAAACTTTATGGCATTGCCTAAGAGATTTATTACGACTTGGCGCAAGCGGCCGGAATCTCCGCGCACCACTTCGGGGACCTCAGGAGCCACCTCGCAAAGAAGTTCCAGGCCTTTTTCGTCGGAGCGCAAAGCCAGAGTCTTCAATGTTATTTCCAAAGTATCGCGCAGGCTAAAATCGACAGCCTCGAGGTCAATTTTCCCTGCTTCAATTTTGGAGAAATCGAGAATATCGTTGATCACCGTCAGGAGCGCATCCCCGGAGAGTTTAACGGTCTCGAGATATTCCCGTTGCTCGGACGTTAGATCGGTTTCGAGCGCCAAATCGGTCATGCCCATCACGCCGTTCAGCGGCGTGCGAACTTCGTGGCTCATATTGGCTAGGAATTCGCTCTTGGCGCGACTAGCCTTTTCGGCAGCATCCTTGGCCTGACGCATTTCGGATTCAGCTCGTTTGCGTTCCACCACTTCTTTTACAAGGTCCTGGGTGCGTTCGTCGACGCGCGTTTCGAGCTCTTCTCTGGCGGTTTGAAGAGCAGCATCGCGATCCTGAATGCGCTCTAGCATCTCATTGAAAGCAAGGATAAGGGTACCAACCTCGTCCTGTCCGCGTGGAATTGCGCGAATGGAATAATCTTTTCTCAGCGATACCGTTCGGACGATGCGGACTAGCTGCATGATGGGCTCAGTGATTAAGCGAAGAAGTTGGGATGAAACGATAAGTGCGGCCACGGTCGATATCAGCAAAACGAGCGCGGCGATATATGCATATTGCCTGAGCCTAGCGTCAAGGACTGAAAGGTCGGAAATCATGACGATCGAACCAATAATTTCATGCCCTTGCAACAGGGTCCGCTGCAGCGTGAGGGAGGTTTTGTCAAATTGAGCGCCATTCACCCCTGGCGGGGGCATCGGAAAGTTATCTCGAACATCCGAGCGCCGGTATTGCACGAACATTTTCCCGTGACCGTCATACAAGCACGCGCCGACGATATGCTGTTCCGCACCCAGAGCATCGAGCATCTCCTGAGCTGACTTGCGGTCGTTGAAGGTTAGAGACGCGGCGATATTTGCGCCGAGGACGTCAGCCAAGGCGGAAAGCTCGTTGGTCATGGTCGAGCGAAAACTGGAATGCTCGTAAAGGGTAAATCCAGTGGAGGCCAAACCGAGCGCGAGGAAGCTCGTAAGGAGAATGACAGCGGTTAGCTGGCGTTGGATAGACGAGTTCCGAAAAAAGTTCACGCTATTTGCCTCTTGAGCTGACAATTACGGTTTTCGCAAGTGAGAGCAGCTTGGCGCTGATGCTTAGTTGCGCGGCGCGGGCAACATCTAAATTGATAGCGAATCCAAGCTTGTCGTCCTCCACAAGCAAGCCGATCATTCCGCCTTGCTGGACGAACCTGCTGGACTCCCCGACCGTTAGCACAGCGGAGTGCTTCAAGCCATCAAGAATCGAAGTGATATTTTTTTTCTGCTCCGAGCCGATGAATAGAATGTGGCAGCCGTGCACATGCAGGGGCTGTTTGTAGTGCTGAATCCGAATCGAGCGAGAGCCTATCATTTTTCCGCTTACTACCTCATCGAGCGTTCCGCGAAAAGGATCCTGTCCGACGGTGCAAAAGGTCATCGGCTCTTTTTCATCTTCAAAAGCTTTGGCGGGCCAGTCGACAAATTTGGCAAAGTTGAAAAGGAGAGCGGCTTTGATACGGTATTCCGCGGGATTCGACTCCGCGTGCAAAGACGCTGAGTTGCCCAGTGTAATCAAAAGGACAAAAGACGCGCATAGTGGACGAGTGGGCACCTAAAATGTCCAAGTGAACTTAACGTAGGCTTTGCGCACATCCAGGGTCGAGAAAACCCCTTCGGGCTTTGAAAATTCCACGTGCCGAGGGGAGAGCAGGTTCTGGCCGATGACGGATATCTCCAGATGATCAGTAGGGCGCCAGCCCAAGCGCACATCCACTCGTGTATACGCTGGAACGGGTTGGCTAGTGAGTTTACTAACGAAATATATAGATTGGTCAAACTCAAGGTTTCGCGGGAAGCTCCACTGGGATCGGAGTTGAACCTGGTGGCCGGGGCTGTCGCCTTTCGCACGCTCCGCAGTGAGAGACAAACTTTGTGGGGCACGCTGAAGTTCTGTGCGGAGAAATGTGTAAGCTGCATTTAATTTCCAAGCATTCGTAGCCTTCCATCCCGCCGATAACTCCGCACCATAGGCTTTACCATGCATTAGGTTGGCGTAATATCTTGGGTCAATGATATGAGCAGGAGCGGGATCGAGCTCCAAGAAAGAAATCCCTGGCTCGAGCGTCTGAAGATGCTGGTAGCGGTTATAAAATGTTGCCAAGTCAAAGGATGTCCGATCGTTTGGCTGTGCCCGATATCCTAATTCGAGTGCGAGGATGGCTTCATCGCCGAAGTTGGGCGATCCGATGATGGCACGTGCAATGGGCGTGCCACTTGGTCCCGGCGAGATGAAGGTTAATTGCCTCCGTTCCCGGTTGGCACGCGTAGGAGCGCGTTTGGCGGATGCTAGCGAAGCCCAGATCGTTTGTTTGTGGCTGGGGGTCCAGAGTAAGCGGCCGTTTGGCTCCGCATGGTAGCCAGTGTAGGGCACGTGCTCGAATCTGATGCCGGCTGTGAAACGAAGACGATCAGGAACTAGGGTAATTTCATCCTGGATAAAAGCATCATAAAGAGAATCGTCCCTGGTAGCGGGCAAGAATGATTCATGGAAATTATTGCGAAATGAGTCATGCACGAATCGATATCCGGCGCCCCAGAGCACGTCGTGCCGCGCACCAAGCCCAAACCGATTTTGGAAGTCGAAACCGGTTGTTTTAACAAACAAGCTGGTGTAGGAGCTATTCCGGGCATCAGTGTCGTAATAGACCTGGAGTGACAAGTCAGAACGCTTGGAATAGACGCGCGACCATCGACCAATAAGATTTCCACCGATCAGGCGGGTTTGCAGAACAGTTTGTACAGAAAATGGAAACGTAAGAGAGAAAAAATTGTTCTGTTGATTCTGAAGTCCTTGGTAAAGATCTCCTTGGACAGTCAACGAGTCTCTGGTAGAGAGAGCCCAATCCGTTCGGAAACCACCATGGAGAACGTGCCAATCGTCGCCCGCTCTTTTGCCCTCGATATCGTCAAACTGTGCGCGGTTAAATCCCTTGGCATAGACGCGATAATGACCCTTCCCGCCTACCTGGCCCCCAAAGCGTGCTGCGCCGAAGCCGCGTTCCTGTACGCCCGCCCCTGCGCTGATCAAAGTTCCCTGCGTGCTCCGGGAAGACTTGGTGATGACATTGACGACGCCGTTGATTGCACTGACGCCCCACAGGGTTGCGCCCGGTCCGCGGATGACCTCGATGCGTTCAATATCTTCGAGCATGAGATCCTGCACTTCCCAATAAACGTTGCCGTACGCCGGCCAATAAATACTCCGGCCGTCGATAAGGACGAGGAGTTTCTTTGCGCGGCGGGCATTGAATCCGCGGGCACTGATGGCCCACTGGCTGGTGTCAATGTGGGCTACGTCCAGGCCAGGAACCATTCTTAGAAGCTCAGGAAGGCTGTTGAAACCGGAGCGGCGAATGTCCTCTTGGGTGATGACGTAGATAGCTGCCGCGGTTTTTGATATCGTCTGCTCTTTTCTTGCTGCAGAGTTTACTTCCATGTTCATCAAGGTTTCGATGCTTATTTTAGTGAGATCATCGGAGTTGTTTTGACCCCGTAGGGGCTGAAAATTAAAAAGCAGAAGCAGGCAGGAAGCCCCTAAGAGCCGTGCCAAGAAACGGATTGAATGCCAAGCGTCGCGTAGTGACACATTTCCCCCTGACACACCTGAAGCATTTTTGGCGCCAGCGAAGACGTTTTGCCGCGACCACAAGTTGTTAAGAGAAAAGACTTTGGGAAGTAAACGATTGCCACGGGGAATTTAAAACTGTACCAGAAATAAACACATGCGCCAATTTTGGAGCCTGGCGAATCTAAGAAAGCGAAATGGCGATAATCAAGGTTCGTCGCTGACTTTCGGTGGGGACTCATTCTTTCGCGACTCTGTAATCATCGAAGCAAGGAGACTGCATGGAACAACGCAAACTAGGAAGACAGGGACTTAGCGTTTCTGCAATGGGACTTGGTTGCATGGGCATGAGCTGGGCATACGGCCGCGGGGAGGAAACCGAATCCATTCGTGTGATTCATCGCGCTCTCGAGCTTGGCGTAACATTTCTGGATACTGCCGAAATGTATGGCCCATTCGAAAATGAGAAGTTGGTCGGAAAAGCCATTAAAGACCGCCGGAATGACGTGGTGATTGCCACGAAGTTCGGATTTGTGCTGGAAAATGGCAAAGTCGTGGGCACGGACAGTACCCCGGCGAATGTGAAGCGCGTCGCCGAGGCTTCGCTGCAACGACTAGGCACGGATTACATTGATCTTTTTTATCAGCACAGAGTAGATAAAAATGTGCCCATCGAAGACACCGTCGGCGCAATGGCAAATTTAGTGCGGGAAGGGAAAGTTCGCTATCTGGGACTCTCTGAAGCTGGCCCCGAAACGATCCGCCGAGCTCATGCCGTGCATCCGATCAGCGCGCTGCAAAGCGAATACTCGCTATGGGAGCGCGGCATCGAAGAGCGCATTCTGCCCATCGCGCGCGAACTCGGCATAGGCTTCGTGCCGTACTCTCCGCTGGGCCGCGGCTACCTTACCGGGCAGATCAAAAGCCTCGCGGATTTGCCGAAAGACGATTACCGGTACAATGACCCACGTTTCGCCGGCGATAATTTTAACAAGAATATGCGCATCGTTGAAGCTGTGCGCCAAATTGCAGAACAGGTGAAGGCTAGTGCGAGCCAGATAGCAGTGGCCTGGCTGCTTCATCAGGGGAATGATATGGTCCCCATTCCGGGGACCAAGCGCGTGCAGTATCTGGAAGAAAATGTTGGGGCCGCGAGAATTCGACTTAGCGCCGCGCATTTGGGCGAGTTGAATGAGCTGGCGCAAATTACAGCAGGCCCGCGCTATAACGAGATAGGGATGGCGCGCGTCGAGCGGTAAGAAGAGCCTCAGGAGGCCCTGCATCGGCGTGGCAGCTCAACGCCAGAGGAGTGCCGCACAGCTAGGTGCCAGTAAAACAAGGAGCGATAGCCAAGAGCTCAGAGATCCCCGAGGGGAAGCGGAGTTTGCATAGCATCCGCTGCCCAGCATGTTGCGTTGCGAACCGGGGCATACGAAAAGCGATGCAAGGGGGAAGGCCCGTGAAGCTTGAGCGCTTTCTTATGGTCGGGCGTGCCATACCCCTTGTTGTGAGCGAGTCCATATTGAGGGTAAATCCTGTCCCATTCGTCCATCTTCGTATCGCGTGCGACCTTAGCCACAATGGATGCAGCGGCAATAGAAATCGAGCGGGAGTCGCCCTTTATCAGAGAGCGCTGTTCGATCAGCATATCCAGACGCATGGCGTCGATTAAGAGATAATCGGGGGTCAATTTTAATTGGGCAACGGCCGCCTGCATTGCTTGCAGGCTCGCCTGATAAATGTTCCACGCGTCAATTCGCTGCGCATCGACTTCGGCGATGGCCCACGCCAGCGCGTGCTCGCGGATCCTATCGGACAGAATCGCTCGGCGCTCCGCGGTAAGTTTCTTGGAATCATCGAGACCCACGATGCGACGCCGCGGATTTAGAATTACAGCAGCGGCTACCACGGGTCCAAATAAAGCCCCGCGCCCCACTTCGTCGAGGCCGGCAATGCGCGTCCAGCCGCACTGTCTCGCTTCTCGCTCGTATCGTGAACAGCAGAGCCGCCCCATTGCCCGGCATTGTAGCGCACTTGCAGGATTTGGAACCTGAGGATTCGCTTAAATATCAGGCTGCAGATGAGCAAGGCCCAATCGGGCCGATGCAACGATCAATTCAGGAGAAAGGGGGAGATTACATAGGAGATAAAAAACCCGGTATGCATTAAAGAATGAAGCGGAGTTTCCTGGAAGGACAAAATCTCGCGCGCTAAATTGATGATTAAGCCGCTCTAGCTCTTTGTTTCGCCCGCTGCGGCTGTGGCCACCATCTCCGGCTCGCGCTGCCCGCGATCTCCCTGCTTGATGCGAGCGGCTTTGCCTTTTAGGCTGCGAAGGTAATAGAGCCTGGAGCGCCGCACACGCCCTTGGTTAACCACTTCAATCGAGCTAATCGAAGGAGAGTGCAACGGGAAAATGCGCTCGATGCCAATTCCAAAGCTGACGCGGCGAACCGTAAAGCTCGCGCTGGCCAACCGTCCGCGCTTGCTGATGACCACACCTTCAAAAGTCTGAACGCGCTCTTTCTCTTTTCCGCCTTCGGCCTCTTTCAGGCGCACGTGCACCTTGACCGTGTCCCCAGGACGGAAGTTGGGAAGGTCTTTTCGCAATTGCGCCTGATGGATCTTCTGTATTACCGGAATCATGTGCATTTCACCTTGCCGACGCGTCCCACGCATGCGGGCACTTTACGGACAAACGTCAAGTATATCGAATTAACCGCGAATTTCCTAGTGCGTTTTGATTTCAGTAGAATTCGAAGAAAAGGATAGCATTTGGCATCAAGTCATAAGCGTGTCTTGTTCTGGATCACGCAGGGACCATCGCGTAGAGGCACAACTTCAGGGCTGAAGAGTTTGAGGAATCTATTTCAGGCGCTCCTCTCAAGCGCGTCGGTAGAGCTCTTGCCCTCTTGCCAAGGACTTATCCTGGAAGTCGCCTTACCAGACTAGTGGATCACAGTCCAGATACCGCGTTCGAGGAAATTAGAACGGAAACAAGCTTTGATGAAGCACTACTACGAAAAATGAACGCTGTCATTTCACTTGTTGTCCAGTATGTTTGAATGAAAAAGTCGGTGGAGGTGACCAACTCCTCCTCTGCGCCACCCAGAACAGGTTGTGTTGATTCTAGCTTGACA
>JRHI01002413.1_pt1 | contig 12862 bp, 11 predicted proteins | sample 215371 | NCBI WGS metagenome assembly JRHI01 (sample SAMN02929681, study PRJNA255918) | sediment metagenome | biome: cave system; feature: Ice Cave; material: Sediment; isolation source: sediment from deep within a dark volcanic ice cave with no known source of... ...
CGCGTAGCTCCCCGTCGACGAGCTCATAGGGCGCGTCCTCTCCCATTTCTACCAGGTCTTCGGCCGTAAAGAGCTTCGTCGTCGCCATGGTCACCTGACTCCTTGGATCCGCCGGTCGCTCACGCGCGACCTGCGTCACGACGCGGGAGCGGACGGAAGATGGAGGCGACGGGCAGGCGGAAGCCCAACAGAACATCTTCGCCGTCGAGTACGTCGCCTTCCCGTAGCTCGATGGGCGGCCGCCCGGCGCGGTGAACAAGGACGGACCGAGCAGGCGGTCGGACTTCCCAGACAAGGCGGGTGCCTGCGCTCAGATAGCGTGCGATCTTGTCTGCCACATCGCCGGGACGGTTCGACGGGGAGATGACCTCGACCGCCAGATCGGGTGGGACGGGAAAGTACTCGTCAAAAGCGTAATCGGGCGGCACCCGGTCATGTCGGATGAAGGCGACGTCGGGGGCGACCACCGTGTCTGGGTGACGCGAGAGATAGTAGCCGCCGTCGGCAACCGTGACGAAGCCGAGGTCGTGCCCGTCGACGAAGGAAAACACGTAGCCGTAGACGATACCGGCGATGATGCTCGGTCCGCCGCTGGCGGGGCTCACCTCGCGTAGCTCCCCGTCGACGAGCTCATAGGGCGCGTCCTCTCCCATGTCAAGCAGGTCCTGGGCCGTGAAGAGCTTCGTCGTCGCCATCGATGCCTGTCTCTCTGTGCTGCGCATCCCGCGGACGATTGGGACCGATGGACCGTCGCAGTTGAGTATGCCAGCAGCCCCGCAGGGGCCGCCACCGGCCTCCATTCAATCAGCATAGCGCCTTCCGCGATGGCGCATCGCGCCGTTCTACCGGTGGCGGCACGGGGGGCCAGAAGGTCGAACGTCTCGCAGCCCGCTGATGCCAGCGACGGGTCGGTCGACGTCGCCATGTGGAGCATGAGCGAGCACGTTGTCCGCCAGCGTCGCCCAATGAAGATATTGGCGAGCAGCAGTCCGTCGCGCGGCGCGCGGGGTGATGTCGTTGTGGGTGAGGGCAGGGGCGTCCAGGCTCCCTTCCCTCGCGATACCGCCGGTCGGTCACGAAGGAGATCACCATGAACGACATCGCGTAGCCCGTCCGACACCCGGTGGATTCTCACCGTCCGATGCGACCGGCCGGTTGCGGTTCGGCTATGGTTAACCTTGCTGCCGCGCCGGCCTGTCGAGCACGGCCGCGTCATCGTCCGTGGAGGGACCGAATGATCCTGCGTATCCGCCCTCGAATCCCGATCGTGCTCGGCATCGCCCACCTAGCGGTCGTCAACTGCGGGCTGATCGGCAGGCGGGCCATGCTGCCCCACCCCGATCCCTGGGCGGGTGGCGCCCGTGTGGTCACGGCAGTCACCTCCTCAATGACGTCTGAGGGGTCGACGAATACCCTCGGCGGTCGCCCGACCGGTGGAATGTCCACCGCGGTCGGTCGCGCCTGGCGCACCATCCTCAGCCGCTGATGGACGACTTGCCGTGGCGCTCGCTGCGGGCGGTTAGCCAGGCCGCCGTCCGCACCCGTCTCGACCTGGCGATCGATGGCGTGGAGCATCTGCCGACGCGCGGGCCGGCGATCATCGCCGCCCGCCACGTCCACCACCTCTACGACGGCTGCATCTTCCTCGTCAGCACGGCGCGCCCGATGTACATCCTCGTCGCCCACGACTGGATTCGCCGGCGGTCGCTCCGGCTGCTGATGGGCCGCACCTGCGAGCTTGTCCGGTGGCCGGCGATTCTGCGCACCGATCAGCTCGCCGCCACCTCGCGGATCGCGGGCGATCCGGAGGCGATGCGGTACCTCCGCCGCGCCGTGGCCGACTCGATCCAGCTCCTGCGCGAAGGCCGGCTGCTCGTCGTCTTTCCCGAGGGTTATCCCAACGTCGACCATGTCGCCACGCCGAAGCGCAACGACGAGGCGTTCTTGCCGTTTCAGTCGGGTTTCGTTCGTCTCGCGGAGATCGCGGGCCGAGGCGGGAGCGGTCCCGTGCCGATCGTGCCGGCCGGCGTCACGTTCCGGCGCGGCCGGCGCTGGCGGGTGACGCTGCGCTATGGACCGCCGATCTTCGTTCGCGACGGATGCGACCGGGACGACGTGGCGCACGCCGTCGAAGCGCAGGTCCGCGCGCTGTCGCGGGTGGGGTAAGCTTAACAGGTGCCTGCCACCTACCGGACGCGCCGGGATGACTTTCGACGCGAGCACGACGAGCTGACGCGGCGCTGGAACCGCGTCGCGAACCTGCGTCTCCTCGCCTTCCTTGTGGCCGCCGCTGGCCTCGGCTCGGGCCTCCGGTCGGGAACGCCGTTCCTGCTGATCGGCGCCGCGCTGCTGTTCGTCGCCTTCGTCGTCCTGGTCCGCCGCCATCGCGCGCTCGGACGGCAACGGCGCCGCGCGGCGATCCTCTACGACCTGAACGTCGAAGCCGAGCAGCGCCGGCAGCGTGCCTGGCACGATCTGCCGCTTCGCCACTCGTTCCGGAGCGCCCCGGAGCACCCCTTCGCCGCTGACCTCGATCTGTTCGGGCGCGCCTCCGTCTTCCAATTGCTGGAGACGGTGACCACGCCGATCGGGGAGGCGACACTCCGCCGCTGGCTCCTCGCTCCAGCGCCGTTGGGAACGATCCGCGAGCGTCAGGCGGCCGTTGCCGAGCTGGCGCCGCTCCTCGACTGGCGCCAGAGCCTCGCCGTTCACGGCCGGCTGATCGGCACTCCGCCGCCCGACCCCGAGCCCTTCTTGCGGTGGGCGGAAGGCGACCGGTTGCTCGGCCACCGGCGGTCGCTGGTCCGACTCGCGCGGGCGAGTGTCGTCGTGCTGGTCGTGACCGCCGTCGCGAACGCGAGCGGCCTGATCGGCCTGCCCCTGTGGATCGCGGTCCTCGCGTTCAACCTGCTCCTCAGCCAGACCGCGGGACGCGGCGCGGGCGAACGGGTTGCCGCCGCCGCCTCGCAGCATGGCGCCTTCGTCCACTACGGCGATCTCCTCGCCCACGTCGACGCCGTCCAGTTCGCAGCGCCGCTGTTAGGCCGGTTGCAGGACCAACTGGTCGTCGACGGCCGCCCGGCCTACGAGCACGTTCGCCGGTTGTCCCGCCTGACCGCCCTCGTCGTCCCGCCCTCCTCGATCGTCTACCTCATCATCCAGGCCATCGCCCTCTGGGACATCCACGTCCTCGACGCGCTCGAACGCTGGCAAGTGGTGGCGGGCCGGCGCGCACGCGGCTGGCTGGCGACCATCGGCGAGATCGAAGCGCTCGGCGCGCTCTCGACCCTGGAACACGACAACCCGCACTGGGCATTCCCGGAGGTCGACCCGGCGGCGGCGATGCTGGTCGCCCGTGATCTTGGTCATCCGCTCCTGGCCGGGGACGTCCGCGTCGTCAACGACGTCGAGGTGGGACCGGCGGGGACGTTCCTCCTCGTCACCGGGTCGAACATGTCGGGCAAGAGCACGCTCCTCCGCGCGCTCGGCGTCAACATCGTTCTGGCGGGGGCGGGGGGACCGGTCTGTGCCACCGCGCTCCGTCTGTCGCCTGTGTCGCTCTGGACGAGCGTCCGCGTGCAGGACTCGCTGGAGCGCGGCGTCTCGTTCTTCATGGCGGAGCTGCAGCGCCTCAAGCAGATCGTCGACGCCGCGGACGCCGCCGGACCCGACGATCCCCGCCGCTTCTTCCTCCTCGACGAGATCCTGCAGGGGACGAACACCGCCGAGCGTCAGATCGCGGCGCGCCGGATCATCCGGACGCTCGTCGACCGCGGCGCCATCGGCGCCGTGTCCACCCACGATCTGACGCTCGCCGAGGAGGCAGCCCTCGGCGACGTTGCCCGCCCCATCCACTTCAGTGAAACGATCGCCGACGGCCCCGGCGGCCCCGCGATGTCGTTCGACTACAAGGTCCGACCCGGTCTCGCCACCACCACCAACGCCCTGCGCCTGATGGAGCTCGTTGGCTTCGACCTCGACGGCGTGGGGGACGCGAAGACCGACACCCCCGCGGCCGGGCGGCCGGTTGAAGACGCGCGTCTGGCGGGTGACTCCTGAGGCGCACGGTCGTCTCGCGTCTCACCTCTCGTCGGGCAGGAGCGGCCGGAGCGCGCGCTCGTAAGAGGGCCAACCCGCCCCATGAAGAGGTCTCACTCGGCAGGCCGTCGAGCCCAGACGGCGTCCGCCTCCACGACGCGAGAAGGGAGCGGAGCCCCCGCCATCAATGCCTGACAGTCGGGGGTGGGGAGAAGCGGCCGTGAGGAGCGGCTTGCTACGCCAGCGCCCGGTTCAGCAGCTGCCGGATGACCTGCAGGAGGAGCAGTGCGACGATTGGCGAGATGTCGAACATCCCGAGACTGGGGACGACCCGCCGGATCGGCGCGACGATCGGTTCGGTGATGGCGCGCAGGATCCGCCCGACGGACGTTCGCATCGTCGGATCGAACCAGGACAGCAGCGCGCGCCCGATGATCGCGAACGTCAGGATCGTGAACAATAGGTTAATGAACGAAAGAAGGCTGCCATTGGACATGAATGCTTCCTATCGGCGCGACCGAGGACGGGGCCGCGTTCCGGCCCCACCGGCGTCGGTACGGTCGCCAGTATAGCGAAGGCGGTGGCTCGGCGGCGGAGCGTGGCTGCCAAGTCGACCGCGCGGACCGCCGCGAACGGCGACTGGGAGGTCCGCTGCGGCGACGAAGCCATGGGGCGGGTGTGCTATCCCTCTATCCATCTGAATACTTGATACAGAACTCAATGATTGCTATCCTCTCGCGGAGCGTTCCCCAGCTTCTGTGTTCGCGAAAGGATTCCCTCGCGTGGCCGATACTGTCGTTCGTCCTGAAACAATCCTCGATGCCATGTCCCCCGACACCCTCGTGCGCCGCCGGCGCCCCGCGATCGCCGCCGACGCGACCGAGCTGATCGGCAACACGCCGCTGGTCCGGCTCGCCCGCTTCGCCAAGGGCGCACCCGGCATCCTCATCGGCAAGCTGGAGTCGCTCAGCCCCGGGTTCTCGGTCAAGGACCGGATCGGGGTGGCGATGATCGACGACGCCGAGCGGCGGGGAATCATCGAGCCGGGCACGACGACGATCGTCGAGCCCACGAGCGGCAACACCGGCATCGCCCTCGCCTGGGTTGCCGCCGCGCGCGGCTACCGGCTGATCTTGACAATGCCGGAGAGCATGAGCTTGGAGCGCCGCGTCCTCCTGCGCGGCTACGGCGCCGAGCTGATCCTGACGCCGGCGGCGGCGGGGATGATCGGCGCGATCACGAAGGCGGAGCAGATCCTAGCCGAGACACCGCACTCCTGGATGCCTCAGCAGTTTCAGAACCCGGCCAACCCGGAGATCCACCGTCAGACGACGGCGGTCGAGCTCTGGGAAGACACGGAGGGCAAGATCGACATCCTCGTCGGCGGCATCGGCACCGGCGGCACAATCACCGGCGCGGGTCAGGTGCTCAAGCGGCTCAAGCCGAGCGTCACGGTCGTCGCCGTCGAACCGGCGGAGTCGCCGATCCTCGCTGGCGGCCTGCCCGCACCGCACAAGATCCAGGGGATCGGGGCCAACTTTATCCCCGACGTTCTCGACCGGGACATCATCGACGAGATTGTCCACATCGACAGTGAGACCGCGATCGCCGCCGCGCGCGAATTGATGCGAACGGAAGGGCTCCTCAACGGCATCTCCTGTGGTGCGGCGGCGGCGGCCGCGCGCCAGGTCGCCTCGCGGGAAGAGAACCGCGGCAAGCTCATTGTCGCGGTGCTGCCCGACACCGGCGAGCGCTACCTGAGCACCCCGCTCTTCGCCGATCTGCGCGAGGAAGCCTCGGCGATGGCCACCGCGAAATAGCCGCCGAACACACGCCACGCCTGCGATACCCGGGCCGGCCGGCCCGGGCGCCGTCGTTGTGGTGCAGGCTCTGCCACCTGGCATCAGAATGACGGAGGCGCGCGGCCAATCACGAGGTTGAAACTCTGCGCGTCAGCGCTTCCAGCGACCTCTCGCTGATCGGACCGAGCACCCGGCTCGGCTCGCCGGCGGCCCGCGCCGTCGCCGGGCGGGCGCTGCCTGACTCGATCGACTTCGAGCATCTGGCGGTATCCCAATCGTCGCGCTGGCTCGGGGCCTACCCGGTCAAAGGCGCGAACGGCGCCGTGATCGGGACAGTGATCGGCGACAAGAAGGCGCGCGGCATCCCAGCCGGCCTCGACCTCAGCGTGCCGTCCCCGCCAAGGGCGAGGACGAGATCGCCGCGTTGGAGCGCAGCTTCAACGAGATGGCCGACCGGTTGCAGACGTCGATGGCCCGCGAGGGCGCGCAGCGTGGGCGCGCCGAGGAGCTGCCGGCGGCGAACCGGGAGCTCGTCGCCAGCCTGTCGCACGAGCTGCAGACGCCGGTGGCGCTGATCCGCGGCCACCGCGAAGCGCTGGTGGGGAAGCCCGTTTCTTTCCGTCAACGTCGCTGCACGATCGAGCTCGTCCACCGCCGAGGGCGGTTTGACGGCCCGTCGGGGCGCTGCTTACTGCGCCCTCGTCACAGGCACCCCGCCGCACGAAGATCGTCGCAGGATTCGTGCGGGATCAGCCGAGATGCTCGGGCAGCGTCGGTCCGAGGCCAAGGCGCGGCACGCAGCGCCCCGCCGGACATCACCCGAACAGGGCACGGGATCCGGCATCAGGTCGTGGCCTTGCTGGGCTCCAAGAACGTCAGTTGCCACAGATACGGGTACGAGGAACCCTTATTGCCCTTCTGGAGGAGCATGAGCAAGGCGCGGCGGTCATCGTCATCCAGTCGCAGCCGCTGGGCGGCGAGAACACCGGTCAGGCGGTCCCGGTCGAGATCGTGGCGCTCGACCAAGTCCCGACGCAGGTCGCGGCGGCGGTCGTGGCTGACGGCCACGAGTTGGTCGAAGATCGCCAGCGCGGGAGCGACGGCGGCCCGGTCGAGCGCCTTCGGCGCCACGAGGACGTGGCTGACAACCGGCTGACCGGTCAGGATGAACCAGGCCCGGCAGAGATCCTCGGCAAACCCGGCCTCCGGACGGCGCACCGCCTCAGCGCCCTCGACGATCACCACCCGCGCCTCGGTCGAGTCCTCCGCCGTCCAGACGGACGGCTGGATGCCGTAGAACGGTTGCACCGTCGCGCGGGCCAGCACCTCGGCCGTTCCACTCGCATGGTAGAGCCGGACCGGCGACTGCTGGATCTCGTCCGGGCGGATCGGCACGCGCATCGACACCGGCCCCTCGCCGTGGGCCACCACCGCGACGTCCGGGACGACCTGGTGCGACTCCTGGACCAGCGCCACGTCCGCCGATGGGATGAGCGCCACGGTATCACTGTCGAGCTCCCTCGTCGCGATCTCCTGACGGGCCGCGATCGAGCAATCAAGCGTCAGCCAGCCCGCCCGCAGCGGGTGGACAAACGGCGCGGTCGCCAGTGTGTCGTGGATCAGGATGCGACGGACGATGGCTGCCTCCTGTCGTCACGGCTTCCCACTCCCAGGGTTGGTGGGCGCCGTCTGGGCACGGCTGCGGGTGATGGGTGTGGGATCAGCCAGCCGCTGGGAAGGCCGGCGGCTCGGCGAGATAGCGCAGCGTTTCGAGCGGAAAGCGCGGGTAGGAGCCGAAGACCTTTAACACGGCGCACTGATCGCGAATGCGTCCCAGCGCGCGGGCGACCGGCGGATCCGCGCGGTGGCCTTCGAGGTCGATCAGGAAGACGTATTCGCCCAGCCAGGCCTTCGTCGGGCGGCTCTCGATCTTGGTCAACTGCAGGGTCTCCGCGGCGAACGCCGCCAGGATTTCGTGCAGCGCTCCGGGCACGTTCGCCTTGATCGTGAAGCCGAGCGAGGTCTTGTCGTCGCCCGTCGGCGCCGCGTCCTCCGCGGCCAGGACGACGAAGCGGGTCACGTTGGCCCGCACGTCCTGGATGTCGTGGGCCAGGATCTGACCGCCGAACAGCGCCGCGGACCGGGTGGTGCCGATCGCCGCCCGGCTGCGGTCGCCGCTCCGGATCACGTCCTCCACCGCGGCGGCGGTGCTCAGCGACGCGACCTGCTGGGCGCCGGGCAGGCAGCGCTCCAGGAAACGCCGGCTTTGGCCGAGCGGATTTGGATGGGAGGTGATCATCTTGAGGTCGGCCAGGGTCGCGCCGGGAACGGTAATCAGGAAGAGACGGACCGGGACGACCTCCTCGGCCCTGATCTTGAGCGGCGTCTCGTGGATCAGCAGATCGAGCGTCGTGCTGATCGCCCCCTCGATCGAGTTCTCGATCGGCAGGATCGCCTCGCTGGCCAGCCCCGTCTCGACCGCCGCCGTGAGCGCGGGAATGCTGCTGAACGCCAGGACCTCGCCCTCCCCCTTCGTGTATTGGAGCACCGCGTCTTCGCTGAACGTGCCCCGCGGTCCCAGGAACGCCGTCGCCATCGCTTGTTTCCTCCCGCCAAACTGTAGGGCGGGGACGGCGCCGCCGTCCAGCGCCACCCCCGTATACTTCCGTCCATGGCCAAGGACAAGCGACGGTTCCAGAAAGAACGACCGCCGGCGCCTGATTCGATCGAGACCCCCTGGCGCCTCTTCATCGCCGTGCCGATGCCGGAGGCGGTCACCGCGCTGATCGACGGTCTCGTCCGCGACTTCTCCGCTGGGGACTGGCCGGTCCGCTGGACGGCGCCGGATACCGCGCACCTGACCCTCCACTTCATCGGCGAGACGGAACCGGAGCGGGCGGAGCTGCTCCGGCTGGCGTTGCGGGCGGTGGTCGCCCGCCATGCGCCGTTCGAGCTCCAGACCGGCGGCCTCGGCGTCTTCCCGAACCCGCGGCTGCCGCGGGTGATCTGGCTCGGCCTGCACGGACAGACGCAGCGCCTCGAAGCGCTGCACCGTGACCTGGCGCGCACCTTGCGCCAGCTCGACCAGGAGGTCGAGCACCGGTCACTGCAGCCGCACATCACGCTCGGGCGCGTCCGCGACAATCCACCCGCTGATTTCCCGCCCAAGGTGGAGCGGTGCCTCGCCAATGAGGCGTTGCAGCGGCGTGTCGCCCAAGCGACGGTGGCCTTCCCGGTGGGGGAGATGCTGTTGCTGCGCAGCTACCTCGGCAAGGCTGGCGCCCGCCACGAGCCCGTGGCGCGCTACCCGCTCGTCGATCGCCCTTTAGTCCTCTGTCTGGCGTGACTCGACGGGCGGCGTCCTCAAAACGCTGACGGTCACCTGGCGCGTTGCGAGTCCCGGCGTGGGGGCGCCGACTCCGGTATCATTGGAAGTCGTGAGGAGCCGACCGCCGGTGCGGGCTGGCGGGGCGTGATACTGAGCGATCTCGACGCCGATCCCGATTGAGCAGCCTCCGCGCAATTCTCGGTATGCCGCCCGGATCTGGATTGCGATGAGCAGCTTGCTGACAACCCTGCACGACCTCGAACGGCGCTACGATGAGCTCGATCACCTGATGGCCGAGCCGGTCGTGGCAACCGATCCGGCCAAGCTCCAGGAGTTCGGCCGCGAGCGGGCGGAGCTCGACGAGGTGGTGACGACGTACCGCGAGTACCGTGAGACCGAGCAGTCAATCGAGGAGACCGAGCTGCTGGTCGCGGATCCCGATCAGGAGATCGCTGATCTTGCCGATGAGGAGCTGCGTGCGCTCCGGGCGCGGAGTGCGCATCTGCTTGCGCGGATCCGCTCGCTGCTGGTCCCGAAGGATCCGAACGACGAGAAGAACGTGATCGTCGAGATCCGCGCCGGCACCGGCGGCGACGAAGCCGCCCTCTTCGCCGCCGACCTCTTCCGGATGTACGCGCGCTACGCCGAGCGCCAACGCTGGAAGGTCGAGGTGCTCTCCTCGACCGAGACCGACGGCGGCGGCTTCCGCGAGATCATCTGCGAGGTCTCCGGCCGCGGCGCCTACAGCCACCTCCGCTACGAGAGTGGCGTCCACCGCGTTCAGCGCGTGCCCGTGACCGAGAGCCAGGGACGGATCCACACCTCGACGGCCAGCGTCGCGGTGCTCCCTGAGGCAGCGGACGTCGATATCCAGATCAACGACAGCGAGCTACGGATCGACGTCTACCGCTCGACGGGTCACGGCGGCCAGAGCGTCAACACGACCGACTCGGCGGTCCGCCTTACGCACCTGCCGACCGGCATGGTGGTGACCTGTCAGGACGAGAAGAGCCAGCTGAAGAACAAGCTCAAGGCGATGACCGTGCTCCGGTCCCGACTCTACGACATCGAGCGGCGGCGCCTGGACGACGAGCGGGGCGAGACCCGGCGCTCGCAGATCGGCGGCGCAGAACGCAGCGAGAAGATCCGGACCTACAACGTCCCGCAGGATCGGGTGACCGACCATCGGATCAAGATGAGCCTGAGCAATCTGCCTGCCGTCCTGGACGGCCAGATCGACCCCTTCGTCCAGGAGCTGCGCACCGCCGACGAGGCGGAACGCCTCGCCGACGCCGGGCTCGAAGAGGGGCAGGCGGCGGCGGACTGAGGTGGTGAGGGAGCTACCCATCACATGTGTGGAGCGTTCGTCGCTGCGACGTGCTGGGCGCAGCCCCCGGCGCTGGTGTCACAATCCTGGGGTTGAAATCCCAGGCTGAACCGACGCAGCCCCTCCGGGGCTAACACGGACGCCGGCCGATTTCGTGCATCGTCGTGGCTGGTACCGCGTGGGAGCTGGACATCGACGCGCGTCGGTTCAGGAGGCGCCCGTTCATCGTTGGCCAGTCGTAAAACATGAAGGGCCATGCGCATGGCAAGTGCTCACTGGGACATGAGGCACTAACCCCCGAACGAACCTGGAAGCCGGTTGCGCTTCGTGTCTAGCCCCGGAGGGACTTCGTCGGTTTAGTGCGGGGTTTTCAACCCCGCGGGGGGCAACCGAAAGGGCCGTCTTGCTCGAACACGAACCCGTGCCTCGCCCAATCGCGGCCGTCAGCGACGGCCGGCGATCCGCGATCCAGGAACCGCACCAACGTGGGAAATGACGGCGCTGCGTCCCCGACGACGATCGCCGGGGAGTTGCGCACGGCAACCCAACGGCTCGCGGCCTGGCGCGTCCCCTCCGCTCGCCTAGATGCCGAAGTGCTCCTCCGACACACCCTCGGCGTCGATCGGACGGCGTTGTTTCTCCGCCTGTGCGACGCCCTGCCCGGCGAGGAGCGCCAGCGGTTCGAGGGGTTGATTCAGGAGCGGTTGGCGGGCGCGCCGGTCGCGTACCTGACCGGTGAGCGGGAGTTCATGGCGCTGCCGTTCGCGATCGGGCCGGGCGTCCTGATCCCCCGGCCGGAGACGGAAACGCTTGTCGAGTGGGCGCTGGCGTGGCTGGCCAGCCGGTCCGGTGCGACCGTCGTCGACGTCGGGACGGGGAGCGGGGCGATCGCGCTCTCGCTGGCGGGCCATCTCGGTGCCGGCTGGTGGGGCACGATCATCGGGAGCGATGTCTCCGCGACGGCGCTGGCCTATGCGGCGCGGAACCGCAACCGGCTCGGAGCGGCCGTCCCCATCCATCTGGTGCGGGGCAGCTTGCTGTCGTGGTGCGACGCGACGATCGATCTCATCCTTGCGAATTTGCCGTACCTGCGACCCGACCAGGTCGCCGACAACCCCGATCTTCAAGCCGAGCCCGCGTCCGGTTTCATCGGCGGGACCGATGGTCTGGAGCTCATCCGCCGGTTGGTGGCGGACGCGCCGCGGGTCCTGGCGGCGGGCGGGGCGCTGGGTCTTGAAATCGATTCCGCGCAGGGTGCGCGCGTCGCGGGTCTGGCGCGCCAGGCATGGCCGGGGTCGCGCGTGACGGTTCTGCCCGATCTGGCGGGGTTGGATCGCGTTGTCGTCGTTGAGACGGGTCGCGCCGACCGATCATGCCCGGCCGCCGCGACTCAGTTGGGGTGCCTCATGGGACCGGCGTTCGCCGCCGTCCCGCGATCCGCTCCGTCGTCCCGTTCGTGGAGGCATTCGTGACGATCCCAGGCAAGGACCCCCGGCTGATTCCGTACGGCACGAGCAATCTCGGCACGCCGCCCGAGTTGTTCGAGGGTCTGATCGTGCCGAACGACCGCTTCTTCGTGCGCTCCAACGGCCCGACACCGGCGATCGACCCGGCAAGCTGGCGGCTGCGGATGTGCGGGCTCGTCGAGCGGCGCCTCGAGCTCGGTTTGGTCGATCTCCAGGCGCTGCCCCGCCGTGAGCTGACAGCGTTCCTTGAGTGCTCGGGGAACAGCCGGAGCCGCTTCGTGCCGGCGGCCGAGGGCACGACGTGGCGGGAAGACGCCGTCGGCAACGCGGTCTGGGGTGGCGCGTCCCTCGTCCAGGTCCTCGACCGGGCGGGGATCGCGCCGGGCGTGGTGGACCTCGTCGCCCAGGGCGGCGACTTTCCCGAGATGCAGCGTGGTCTCCCGCTCGCGGCGGCCCGCGACCCGGACACCCTGCTTGTCTGGGAGATGAACGGCGAGCCGCTGCCGGTGCCGCACGGCGGACCGGTCCGCCTGATCGTACCCCGCTGGGGTGGCATCGCCTCGACCAAGTGGCTGGTCGGTCTGGAGGCGATCGACCACCCCTTCGCCGGGTTTTGGAACGCCGACAATTACGTCCTGACCACTGCGATGGGTGAGAAGGTGCAGCCGGTGCGGGAGATGCCCGTCAAGTCGATCATCACCTCGCCACGGGCGGGCGAGACGGTGCGCGCCGGGAGGAACCGGGTCGCCGGCTATGCCTGGTCCGGGTTCGGGGGGATCACCCGCGTCGAGGTCAGCACCGACGGCGGCGTCACTTGGGCGGACGCCGCCATCAGCGGCGAGACCGGTCGTCTCTCCTGGGTGCGGTTCGAGCATCCCTGGCCAGGGATGCTCGAACCGCA
>JRHI01002414.1_pt1 | contig 12859 bp, 10 predicted proteins | sample 215371 | NCBI WGS metagenome assembly JRHI01 (sample SAMN02929681, study PRJNA255918) | sediment metagenome | biome: cave system; feature: Ice Cave; material: Sediment; isolation source: sediment from deep within a dark volcanic ice cave with no known source of... ...
CTCCAAGAAACATTCCGCCGCGTGCACAGCATCAAAGGCGCGGCCCGCATGGTCGGCTATGCCGGCCTCGAGCTGTTGGCGCACACGTTGGAAGCGATCTTGGCGAACGCGCGCGACGGCAAACAATTGCTCACGCCGCCTTTGATAGCGGCGCTCTTCGAGGGCGTCGATGCGATCGGCGACTTGCTTCGCTCCGACACCGGGCGTTCGGAAGGCGAGGCGCGAGTTCGCGCAGCGCTTGAGCGGGTTGGCATGTTGACCGGTGCGACCGGCGCGAGCGTGACGATGTTAGATCGCAGCGCATACGCTCCGCCGGAGATCACTCAGTCTCAAGGCGGCGACGTTATTCGCGTCAGCGCCCACAAGATCGACGGCCTGCTCGCGGCGCCAAGCGAACTCCTGCGAGAGCACGCGAGTGAAGAGCGGGAGCTCAAAGAACTGAATGCCTTGCTCGACGGGGTTTTCGACGCGGTCGACTCGGTGCGTGCCCATCAGGATCAGCAGCGGCGCCTCGTGGCGTTGGAGCATGCGGTCAGTGTGGCGGGCAAACGCCGCGATCAGGCGCGCCTGCTTCTCAACCGCATCGCGGAGCGCAATCTGCGGCGCTCGCGATCGCTGGAAGAACTGCGCCACGAACTGGCGGGGCTGGGCATGCTTCCGGTTCAGACCATCCTCGCCGGCATGCCCCGTCTTGTCCGCGATACGGCGCTTGCTCAGGGCAAACGAGTCGAGCTACAAGTCACGGGCGCCGAGGTTGAAATCAGTAAGGCCGTTTTGGACCGGCTCATGGAACCGCTCATTCAACTCGTCAAGAACGCGATCGCGCATGGTCTCGAAACGCCTGAGCGGCGCGTCGCTCGCGGCAAAAGGCCCGTGGGCATTGTCAAGATTTCCGTGAGCACGGGAACCGCCAGTGCCACCATCTGCGTCGAGGACGACGGCGAAGGCGTCGACAGCACTCGCATTCGCGAGGCTATCATCGTCGATAAGTACGTCAGCCGTGCAGAAGCCGAAACGCTCTCTGAAAACAGATTGCTGCAGTTCTTGTTCAAGCCGGGCTTTTCAACAACCGAACGTACCGACTCGATTAGCGGGCGGGGCGTGGGGTTGGACATCGTCGCCGAGCGGATAATGCAGTTGCGCGGGACCTACCGGCTGGAAAACGTCACGGGCCGCGGCTTCCGCTTCTTCCTCACCGTGCCGGTCAACTTGCTATGGTCGTCCGTCCTTTCCGTGCGTTCGGGAAAGTTCGAGACCTGTTTGCGTCTCAGCGACATCAGCGAGGCGCTCACTTTGCGTGCCAGCGATGTCGTGCATATCGATGGAAACTTGTGCGCCACCTTGCAGGGTGAAACGCTGCCGCTGCTGCCGCTCTCGTACATCGGCGGCGGCGATGGCGAAATAACCTTTGGAATCGACGGCCAGGTCACGGCGTTGATCATCGAGTATGGCGAGCGGCGCGCGATGTTCGTCATCGATGAACTCAGCGGTGTTTCGGACGTCATCATTCGCACGCTGCCCAAGCCGCTGGGTCAGCTGCCCGGCATCGCGGGCTACTGTATCCTGGCATCGGGCAGTCCGGTGTGCGTGCTCGATGGAGAGTTCATTGTCAACGCCGCGTTCGAGCATAATGCGTCCGGTCACGTGCGTCACGTGCAACCGACCGCCAAGCGATCGCTGCTCATCGTCGAGGACTCGCTGACGACGCGCACGCTGCTGCGCAACATCATGATCAGCGCGGGCTATGACGTGGACACCGCGGTCGACGGCGCCGATGGCTGGCTCAAGGCACAGGAACATAGCTATGATTGCATCGTGAGCGACATCGAAATGCCCAACATGAATGGTTGGGAGTTGTGCGTGCGCGTCAAGCGCGAGATGCGCTTGGCTGATACGCCCTTCGTCCTCATCACCTCGCTCTCAAAAGATGAGGAGCGACGTCGAGGCCTCGAGCTCGGCGCCGACGCGTACATGGTCAAGGGGCTTTTCAACGAGCAAGAGCTGCTTGAAACCGTCGAGCGCCTCGTGGCATGAGTAAAATCGTAGAGCAGCTCGTCGCATGAGCAAAACCGTAGAGCAACTCGTCGCGTGAACAAGAGCCGCTGGGCACGAGTGCTCATTGTCGAAGAATCACCGGCTGCAGCACGTGTTTTGGCGGACGGCATTAGCCACGATCAGCGTTTGGCGGTCGCCGGCGTGGCCTATTCGGCTAGTGAGGCCGTAACGCTCGCCGATCGCCTTAAGCCGGATGTCATCACCGTCGATCTCGCACTGCCGGAGGAAACCGGCCTCGACGTCATCCTGCGAGTTTTGCGCCCACAGTACGTTCCCATCATCGTCGTGAGCTCGCTCGTAAATAATAGCGCATCGAGCCTGGCCTTTCGAGCGCTGCTGGCCGGCGCAGCCGATATCATACCAAAACCTGTAACCGACCCCGCGGCGTTGGAGATATTTTTCAAGGATCTCAACGAGCGCATCTCGTTACTGGCGGCCGCGCAAGCCGTACCGACCCACCGTCCGGCTGTCTTGCGTCCGTTGCGGGGCCGGGCCGCGGCCAATGGGTCAGCGGTTGACTGCGTGGTCGTTGGTGCTTCCACCGGCGGACCAACCGCTTTGGTGGAACTGCTCAACGGCCTGGGCAATGATTTTCCGGCGCCCCTCATAATCGTCCAACACATCGCTGCACCATTCGTCGAAGGCTTGGTGCGCTGGCTCAATCAGGAGACGCCCATGCATGTCCAGCTTGCCAAAGATGGGGACCGGCTCGAAGCGGGGCATGCCTATATCGCCCCCGCGGCTGCCGATCTCATCATAAAATCAGACGCGACGCTTTCAGTGCGCATGGTTGCCAGCAATCGCACGCAAATCGCTCCCTCGGCTGACGTATTGTTCGAATCCGCCGCCGAAATCTACCGGACCCGCTGCGCCGGCGTGCTGCTTTCCGGAATGGGGAAGGATGGCGCCGCCGGTCTCCTCAAAGTGCGCTCTAAAGGCGGGAAGACGTTCGCACAAGATCAGCGCAGTTGCACAGTGTTCGGCATGCCCGATGCGGCCGCGCGATTGGGTGCAGTGGAGACGTTTGGTGAGCCGCGCAGCATCGCACAGCGACTGCGCCAGCTTTTTGAAAAATCTGAAAGGACAGCCTGGTGAGCAAAACAGTTTTGCTCGTCGACGACAGCGTGACACAATCATTCCATCTCAAGCTCGCGCTCGTGCGCGGCGGCTTCAAAGTGTTGACCGCCATCGACGGGCGTTCGGCGCTCAAGACGCTTGCCGCCGAGCCGGTTGACATCGTGCTCGCTGACGTCATCATGCCCATGATGGACGGTTACGAGCTGTGCCGCCAGATCAAGGATAGTCCCAAGCACTCGAAAACGCCGGTCGTGCTCATGAGCGCGTTAGGTGAGACGACAGACACCTACTGGCGCAAGCACGCGGGCGCGGACATGTATGTCGCGAAGACGGCTGATGCGGGAAAATTGGTGAAAACGCTCGAGGATCTGCTGGCCGGCAATCCGGTGCCGAGCGAGGAAGCCTAATTCGGCTCCGCTTCTTCTTCCCACGCCCGCTTCAGTGACGTGCCCCAGTGCAATTTTTGCTCGAGAGTCCTAAAGAAATGACGCTCGTCTAACTGCACGAATTCAATCGGCCGCGGAGCGCGCACCACTTCCACTCTGGCGCCGGGCGATAATTCGTGTTCCGGCTGCCCATCCACGAATAGTTGCGTGCCTGCACTTTCTCTCGGCAAAGAAATTTGAATGATTTCATCAGCGCTCACGATGAGCGGCCGGGAGAAAAGCGTGTGCGGGCAGATCGGTGTTATGCCGACTGCTTGCAGATGCGGCGACATGATGGGGCCACCGGCCGACAGAAAATAGGCGGTTGAGCCGGTCGGGCTGGCGACGATGATACCGTCCGCGGGAATAGTCGCGATCGCTTCGCCGCCGATATGGATGCCGAAATTCACGACCTTGCCGTGATGCGTGCGATCGATGTGAACGTCGTTCACCGCATAATAACTGCGGCCCAATCCCTCCACGCGGGCTTCCAGCGCAAGGCGAGCCTCAGTCTCAATGCCGTCGGTCAGCAAATGCTCGATCGTCTTTTCAAAGCTTCCCGGTGCCACTTGCGCGAGAAAGCCGATGCGCCCAAAATCAACGCCGATGATGGGAATGCCCAGCGGCCCGGCGAGATGCGCCGCCTGCAACAGCGTGCCATCGCCGCCGAGCGTGACGATCAGATCCGCCGACTGCGGAAACGACTCGGTCGCTCCGGGGTCGTCAAGCTTGAGCCCCTGCGCTTGGGAGGGGTGTACTTGAAACGCGACGTTATGCTTGCGTGCCACAGCGGCTATGGCGCGAGCCGCATCGATGGCAGCTTCGCGGCGCAGGTCGGCGAAGAGCGCCAGATTAGAAACTTTGCGATGCGCCATCAGCCGAGCGCTTCGTGAGCTTTCCGCACGACCCCCGCTATGTCAATCGTGCCGGCTATGTCAATGGTGCGCGGCGACCGCACCATATCTGGAGAGGCGATGTCCGAACGTGCGCGTGCTCCCAGCAAGAATTCTATGTTGCCTGCAGGCCCTTTGAGCGGCGAATACGCGAGCTGTTCCACAACAAAACCTGCATCAGTCAACTGCTTAGCGGCGTCTTCGATCGCACGCGCATGTGTCGCTGCGTCGCGAACAACGCCGCCTTTTTCCACGGCGGCTCGACCAGCTTCAAATTGCGGCTTCACGAGTGCGATCAACTTTCCGCCGGGCTCAAGGGCCGCGTGAAGCTGTAGTGCAAGCTTTCCAAGCGAAATGAATGACACGTCGATGCTCGCGAATCCAAACGGAGCTCCGAGGCGGCCAACGTCGGCATTGCGAAAGTTGCAACGCTCGACCACCGTCACCCGGGAGTCTTGGCGCAGCAGCCACGCGAAATGCCCGTAGCCCACATCAACCGCAACCACGGCTGCGGCGCCGTGCTGCAACAGACAATCAGTAAAACCACCGGTTGAGGCACCGACATCAAGGCATCGTAGACCAGCCGGCGACCAGACGAACTCTTTGAGCGCATGCTCAAGTTTGTAACCGCCTCGGCTCACGAAGCGTTCGTCCGCGTGTACCTCAATGGCCGCACCCTCAGGAACTTTATAACCCGCTCTGTTCTGGGTGTTACCGTTGATCTTCACCCGGCCAGCCATTATGAGCGCTTGTGCCCTTTCGCGTGAGATGCCGGCCTGATTTGCAACGACCAGATCGAGACGCCGGTTCACAAGCGCCAGCTAAGGCGAGTTGTCTTCGAAATCGGGGTTTTGCGCAGGGTTGTCTGCATATCGCTCATCGGCTCCGGTCTGAACGTCTTGCAAGGCGGTCTTCACTTGCAATTCGGCATCGCTCAAGAGTGAGCGGCAGATTTTTGCGAGCCCTGTGCCCTCTTTGAACAACGCCAGCGATTCCGCCAACGGCAGATTGCCGTCATCCAAACGTTCGACGATCTCCTCGATACGCACGAGCGCTGCTTCGAAGTCTGGCTGCTCGGCTGCGTTTGCGGGTTGCCCGCCATTGGGGCTAGCCTGTGTTTTTTTCATTCTCATCTCGCTTTGCGGTCACGGCGGCCGAGAGCCAGCCGGATCTTAGTTCGACTTCGATCGCGTCGCCGCGTTGCGCCTTTGCGGCCTCTATCAATACGGCACCGCGGTTGTCATAGACGATCGCATAACCACGCTGCAGCGTTTGCCGTGGTCCGAGCGTCGCGAGGCGCGCCTCGAGCAGCCCGAGTTTATTACCGCACGCCGCGATCGTATCCGTGCACCGTTCGCTCAGTGCAGCGATGGCGGCGGAAAAAGCGGCTTTCTGGGTGCGAAGCAGCCGCAGTTCTACGACCGGCAGCCGTGCCGCGGCAGTTTGGGTTCGCCGGCGCCAGGCTGTAATCTGGCGTCGCGGGTCGCAGCGCGAAAGTTGGCCGACAATTTCGTCCGCGCGCTGTGAACGGATGCCCCAGAGGCTCAGGCCGGTGCGGCGGAGATCGCGCAGGGCCGTGACGAGACGAACTCCCATACCGCGAGTGGAACGCGCGAGCGAACGCCTCAGCCGCCCCTCGTTGATAGTGATGCGCTCTAACAGAGCCTCGCGCTCGCGCGCCACAAACTCCGCCGCGGCAGTGGGGGTTGCGACCCGGCGGTCTGCGACAAAGTCTGCGATAGTAAAATCAGTCTCATGCCCAACCGCACTGATAACTGGCCGAGCACAGGCCGCGATCGCGCGCGCGACCATCTCAGTATTGAAGGCCCACAAGTCCTCGATTGATCCGCCCCCGCGCGCCACCACGACGACGTCCACCGCCATATTCCCCGCCGACCGGATCGCGCGCGACAACGCAGGCGCAGCAGCAAAACCTTGCACCGGCGCATGGACGACGGAAATCCGTACGTGGGCGCCACGCCGCTTGCAGGTGGTGATAAAATCTTGCAGCGCTGCTCCATTTTTGCTTGTGACGATTGCGACATCGCGAATGAATGCAGGGATAGGACGCTTGCGGGCGTCTTCGAACAAACCTTCACGCCGCAGGCGTTCCTTTAGCAACTCGAACTCGAGATGCAAGGCGCCTTTGCCCACCAAGACGATGTCCTCAACCATGAGCTGATACTTGCTGTTGCGCTCGTAGATGTCGACGCGGCCGTCGATTTCCACAGCCACACCATCGCCAAGCGGCAGCTTGACGCGCAATTGTTCTGCAGTGCTGCGAAAGCACACGCAATCAACGAGACCTTGGCTGTCTTTAAGAGAGAAATACACGTTGCCGTCAATGACACGACACTTCGATATTTCGCCCAGCACGCGCACGCTGGACTGGAATCGTTGGTGCAACGCTTGCCGGATGCGGCGGCACAACTCGCCGACCGAAATTGCTGGCGCCTCAAACAAACTGCGCATCATGGCGAGCTTACCGGAGCCGGCGAAGCGATCGGGCTCAGCGTGTCCGCAGGCGACGGCTCCGTCACCGGGCTGCCTTGCGGCACTGGGAGGGGCGACTCGATAGTCGGATCGGTTTCGGTTGGCCCGAAAGGTTGCGCGATTGCGCCCTTGCCAAGCCCATGCAAGTCGGCTTTCGCGGTTACCGGCTTCGCCTTGTGCGGTTGGCAGTAAGCGAGCGGCGCGGTCCCGTTCAAAAAGTACTCGGGCAAGCCGCCATATCCGGGAGGCGCGCGCCGGTCACCGCATAGGCGGACTTTTTGCACGTCGGGCGGCACGGGACCGAACGCTTGCGCCGCCGTGCCTTTCAATGCCGATTTCATGAAGCGCGACCAGATCCTAGCCGGAACATTGCCGCCATAGGATTCGTACATCGGCTTGTAATCGTCGTTGCCCACCCAGACCGAGGCTGCTAATTGCGGCACGAATCCGACGAACCAAGCATCCCGGAAATCTGAGGTGGTGCCGGTCTTGCCTGCTGCCGGCCGGCCGATGATCGCATTTGGATAGCCGGTCCCTTCTTGTATCACGCCTTCCATCATAGTAGTCATGATATAGGCGGTTCCGGGAGCAAGCGCAGCTTTGCGTTGCGGAAACCGATTATCCCGGACGACGAGGCCGTATTGATCTTCGACGTAACGAATGGCGGTCGGCGGCGTGAAGATTCCACCGCTGGCGATCGTGGAGTATCCCGACACCATGTCGAGGGGCGAGACAACAGCAGTACCGAGCGCCAGCGACAGATCCGGCTCGAGGTCCTCGGTGATTCCCATGCGATGCGCATAATCGATGACGTTGCCGATGCCGATATCATTGGCGAGGCGCACTGCCACGATATTGCGCGACAGCTCGAAGGCGCGACGAAGGCTCACCGCACCGAGATAGCGGTGGTCATCGTCGGAAGGCTGGTAATCCGTGCCGTCCCCCGCGGAATATCTCACCGGAGCATCTTGATAGATGGTCGAGACTGGCACGCCTCGGTCCACCGCGGCCGAGTAGACGTAACCTTTGAATGAAGAGCCCGGCTGCCGGCGCGCCTGCCAGGCCCGATTGAATTGGCTCTTGGGAGAAAATCCGACGCCGCCAACCATTGCCAGGATCTGACCGGTGCGCGGATCTTCCGCGACGAGCGCGCCTTGGTGCATACCATAGCCCTCTGCTCGCCCTTGGGCGACGCCTTCGGTCACAGCTTTTTGAGCCAGGTCTTGCAAGCGCGGATCAAGCGTCGTATACGCCGTGAGTCCGCCACGGTAGACGGTATCGAAGCCAAAGTCCCGGACGAGCTCCGCGATGACATACGTGGCGAAGTACGGATAGCGATAGGATTGGATCCCGTTACTTTGCGCACCGATGAAGTGCAACTTTTGCGCGAACGCCGCTTCTGATTCAGCCTGCGTGATAAATTTTGCGGCCACCATGCGCTCGAGCGCATGACGCTGGCGATCTTTGGCGCGCTGAAGGTCGGTGTATGGCGAATACAGCGATGGCGCCGCGATGAGTCCTGCCAGCATGGAGGCTTCCGGCAGCGTCAAGCGCGATACGTCTTTGCCGAAGTAGGCGTGACTCGCAGCCTGGATACCGTAGGCGCCGGCGCCAAAATATATCAGGTTGAGATAGCGCTCCAATATTTCGTCTTTGCTATAGAAGCGCTCGATCTGCATGGCGAGCAGTGCTTCTTGAACTTTGCGATCCAATGTGCGCCGGTTGGTGAGGAAGAGATTGCGCGCAAGCTGCTGCGTGATGGTGCTGGCGCCTTGCGTAATGGCCTCGTGACGATAATTCGCAAGCGCGGCACGCATGATGCCGCGTGCGTCGACGCCCCGGTGCGTATAAAAACGCTCGTCTTCAACAGCAACGACCGCCTCACGCATGACCGGTGGGATCTGTGTGATCGGCACGTAGACTTTGTATTTGTCGTAAAGCCGGGCCAGCCGAGTCCCGTCACGTGCGATGACCACGGTCGGCGAAGTAGGTTCGATGATTGAGAGCCGGCTGATATCCGGCAGGTTTTCACCGTACGCTCCCACGACGCTCCACAGCGTGATCCCCGCGGCAAGCACGATTAGCGCCAGCACCAAGAGAGTGGCGCTTAGTGCGATTCGCAGGCGGCGGCGGGCTTTAGCTTTCATAAAAGTGTTCGGCTCAAGGCGTAGTGTTAATGGGAGCAGCTGTGCTTTTAGCGAGTGTGTCGAGCACTGCATTCACAAACTGCCCGCTCTGGGCTGTCGAAAGGCGGCGCGCTAGCTCGACTGCGTGGTTGATGGTGGCAAGCGTGTCAGCCTGCGCGCGATGGCGCAGCTCATACGCGCTCATCTCCAAGATCAAGCGATCGATTCCCGACAAGCGCTCGAAGCTCCAGCGCCGCAAGAACGGTGTGAGCTCGACTTGCAGCGCGGCCTTATGCGCTAGCGTGCCGCGCACGAGCATTTCGACCAGCTGCCAATCGGTCGCACGCGGCGCGTCGCTGCGTTCGTTGATAGCGGGATACTGCGGTTCGTACGGATCCTCACTTGCGGCGTCGTCGCCACGGTTAAAAACACCCACGTTCTCGCGGGCTTGGCGCAAGGCGTCCTCTAATGAAGTCTTGCCGACGTCAATCGCATACAAGATCTCCAGCGCCACGCGGTGCTCGCGGCGCTCAGCCGCCATGCGCGGCTGCTCCCACAGGCTGTGCGGGTTGCAAGACCTGCTCGCGCAACCAGGTGACGAAGGTGCGCCCTTCGAGAAACGAGTTGGTCGCGAGAATGCGCTCGTGAATGGGCAAGGTCGTCGTGACACCCAGAATCTCAGTTTCCGCAAGCGCGCGCCGCATGCGCACGATTGTGTCGCTGCGCGTCCGATCATAGGCGATGATTTTTGCAAGCAGGGAGTCATAAAACGGCGGGACCTCGGCGCCGCTATAGATGTGGCTGTCCACGCGGATCCCCGGCCCGCCCGGAAAAAGTACGCTGCCCAGTTTTCCGGCGGCTGGGCGAAAGGCATTTTCCCAATCTTCCGCGTTGATGCGGCATTCAATCGCATGGCCGTTGGGCTTTACTTCTTCTTGCCGTACGTTGAGACGTTCGCCCGCAGCGATGCGCACCTGCCATTTCACGAGATCGATGCCGAACACGATTTCGGTGATCGGATGCTCGACCTGAATGCGCGTATTCATCTCCATGAAATAGAACTTGCCGTCGTTATCAACCAAGAACTCGAGCGTGCCCGCGTTGGCATAGTCAACGGCGCGCGCGGCTCGCACCGCGGCCGACAGCAATTCCCCGCGTACGCCGGCATCGAGATTGGGGGCCGGCGTTTCCTCCAACAGCTTTTGATGCGAAGGCTTTTGAATCGAGCAATCGCGCTCGCCTAAGTGAATGATATGACCGAACTCATCTCCCAGCACTTGCACTTCGATGTGGCGCGGATGCACGAGCAACTTTTCCACGTAGACTCGGCCGTCGTTGAATGCAGCTTGCGCTTCGCCGCTCGCCGCTGCCAGCCCGGCCCCTAAGTCGGCCTCCCGGGCCACGATGCGCATCCCCTTGCCACCGCCACCGGCGGTCGCCTTGATCAGCACCGGATAGCCGACCTCGCGGCAAAACTTCGCGGCTGCGGTTTCAGACTCGATGATGTCGGATCCGGGGATGACCGGCACGTTCGCTTCGGCCATCCGCCGCTTGGCAGATGCTTTGTCGCCCATCAAGCCGATGCTCGCGGCGGCGGGGCCAATGAATTTGAAACCGTGCGAGGCGCAGATTTCTGCGAACTGTGCGTTCTCGGATAGGAATCCATAACCGGGATGAATCGCATCAACCCCGGCGATCTCGGCAGCGCTTATAATATTCGGAACGTTGAGGTACGAGCGTGACGTCTGCGGTGGTCCGATGCAATAGGCTTCGTCTGCCATCCGTGGATGAAGCGCTTCACGGTCGGCTTCCGAAAAAACGGCTACCGTTCTGCACCCTAGTTCCCGGCAGGCGCGAATCACGCGCAGCGCGATCTCGCCGCGATTGGCGATCAATACTTTTCCGAACAATTATGTCTCCGTGTTGGGACCCAGCGGCACGTTTAGAGGCGGGGCGGCTCCAAAGCCTCCATCATAGCGGGTTGCGCAGGCGACTCTTCTTCGACGTCTGCTGCGTGCGGAACTCCGCCGCTATCCACGACGAATAAGGCTTCGCCGAAATCCACCGGTTGACCGTCAACCACTACTTGAGCGATCAGCGTGCACTCGACGGGGCAGCGAATTGCGTGTCGCAGGCGTAGAGCCTCGATGTGGCCGATGAGTTGTCCGTTCGTCAGGTGCTCGCCCGCCGACGGCGGCTCGGGCAGATCACGGAAAACCCCCACTATATCCGCGCTTATCGTATCATACGACCGGCCCGCTTGTGGGTTGTGCATGCGTGCCGCATGTGGCGCTTTCTCGTAAAACCGGGCCGCCGCGCCGGGTTCTGCAGGCGCTTGGGCCAGTGTCAGCGCGGCCGGCGGTATTTTTACCAGCGTCACCGCGCCGAGATTCGTCTTCAGCCGTAACCGCGTAAGGGGCGTTTCGGAAAACGCTCGCGATATCGGGATGACCTGCTCTTTAATAAATCGTGACAGTGAGTTTTTGTTGTTATCCGCCACCTGCTTCTCTTTCGCCACAAGCGCTCAGCTGGCCTTGCCCTAGTGCGATCTCCTGGCCGTCACGATCACGGATCGAATGTTTATTTCGACAGTTTCGCGGCCGGCGAGCGCCTTCTTCATACTTTCAATGCCGTTGGAGTATTCGTGCTCATCGAGCAAATACAAAGTCGAAACGTACTTACGCTCGGCTCGCGTGACATAATCTATTACCGGCGTCGTGCCGGCGTACACGACCTCGCGGACGACGATATCGCGCATGCCATTTTCCCGCATGCTCCCGGTCAGCGCCGGCACGCTCGGGAAGCGCGCCAAATCGACCCGTGGAATTCCGGGGAAGTACCTCGTCAAGTCGGTCTCGACGAAATGCCGGTGCGGGAAGGTCACGAATGCCACAATGCCGTCGCTGGTCAAGACTGAGTTCAGTGCTTCCCAGAACGCGGGCACCAGCGACATGTATTGAACCGAGAAAAAATACGTCGTGACTTCGAATGGCCCGGCCGGCATCCACGAGTTGGCATCGCCGAGCACGTAGCGGATGCTGCTTGTGCGAGCAGAGTTGTTCTTTCGCGCGCCGTCGAGCATGGTTTTACTTTTGTCTAACCCGGTCACGTGGGCTCCGCGCCTTGCAAAAAGTTCGCTGAAGCGTCCTGTGCCGCAACCGACGTCAAGGACGCGCATCCCCGGCCGCAATGCGATCATATCCGCCAGTTCTTCGAACACGTTCAGGTTGAAAGCCGAGAGCGGCCGCAACCGATCGTAGTCCGCACTCGCACCATGAGGATCATCGTAGTCAATCGCAGCGGATTGACGTAACTGCGCGGTATCGGGAATCCGTTTGATCGCAGACAACCCGGCATGCGATAGACTTGCGATCGATGAAGCGAGTTCTGCTCCGGCCGGCGTCACAGGCAGCTCTGGGGCGAACTCGGTTAAGGGCAGCAATAGCGAAGCGTTTGGGGTCTCAGTTCTTTCGCTCGTTGAGGGCAGATCCGTCACGAGGAGAGCTAGGTCGAGCTTCCGCTCGGCGCCGGAGACTGCGTCGCCATCGAATTCCAACTCAATTGCGCGCAGTTGTTTCAAAAGGTCATCACGGGAGAGCCTTGTTTGCAGCTTCGCGACGGCGGTGTAGCGTGGTTGCTCGGCGCCCGATCTATGGCTGATGTATAGATCGGAATTTTCGGCCAGAGTACCCAAAAGACCGATTCGAGTGAGTCCTTGACGGATATTGCCGGGAGAGTCGCCGGCGCCGGACTCGAGTCCGATGTAGGCAGTTGTCACTGCCTCGGGCGG
>JRHI01002415.1_pt1 | contig 12856 bp, 10 predicted proteins | sample 215371 | NCBI WGS metagenome assembly JRHI01 (sample SAMN02929681, study PRJNA255918) | sediment metagenome | biome: cave system; feature: Ice Cave; material: Sediment; isolation source: sediment from deep within a dark volcanic ice cave with no known source of... ...
GTCCCCGGGCCGGCCCCCGGGCCGGCCCCCCGTCCGACCCGATTGGCGCCGAGCCGTCGGTGGAGACGACCATCGCGGCGGGCGTCGACATCTGCTGCTTCAGCGGCGACAAGCTCCTCGGTGGACCCCAAGCCGGCATCATCGTCGGACGCGCGCCGCTCGTCGAGCGCATCCGGACACATCCGCTGATGCGCGCGCTGCGCGTGGACAAGATGACGTACGCCGCGCTCGAGGCGACGCTGGCAGAGTACGCGGCCGGACGCGCCGCGACCACTGTTCCGGTCCAGCGCATGCTGACGATGACGCCGGACGAGCTGCGCGGACGCGCACAGACATTGGCGACCGCGATCGGAGCGCTGACCGGCTGGCGCGCCGAGCTCGTCGCTGGAGCGTCGGCAATCGGCGGCGGCAGCGCGCCAGGCGTCGCGCTGGCGACCTGGCTCGTCGCGATCGTGAAGCATGGCCTGTCACCCGACGCGCTGGAACAACGGCTGCGCCGCCTGACACCGCCCGTCATCGCGCGGATCGATGGCGACCGCGTCGTGCTCGACCTGCGCACCGTGCTTCCCGCTCAGGACGGCGACCTCGCCCGGCTGCTTCAGGGCGTATAATCCGCGCCACCCCCTCGTCTGCGATCGATGGAGGTAGTAGTTGTGAGACGCATACTCCTGGTCGTCGCGTGCGTCGCCTCGCTGGCGTTGCGGCCGGCGACGCCCGCCGCAGCGCAAGCCAAGCCCGCCGGTCAGCCCTCGGATATGACGGCAGGCCAGCGGATTTTCGATGCGCAGTGTGCGTGGTGTCACGGCAACGGAGGCGAGGGTGGCACCGGACCGAACCTCCACGGCAGGCTGCGGCACGCCACGACGCTCGCCTCGATCGTCGACATCATCACCACCGGCGTTGCAGGGACCGACATGCCCGCTTTCCGGAGCCCGCTGACCGAGCGCAGCATCCGCCAGACCGCCGTGTACGTCCAGTCGCTCTCGCGCTCGACGGCACGTCCCGGGCCGGGGAATGCGGAGCGCGGCGCAGCCGTGTACCAGTCGAGCGGCTGCGGATCCTGCCACGTCGTCGACGGACGCGGCGGGATTCTCGGTCCGGAACTGACGACCATCGGGGGACGCCGCGGATCGGTGTACCTGCGTGAAGCGGTCGTCACGCCCGCCGCGTCGCATCCGCCCGGGTTCCTCGTCGTGCGCGCCGTGCCGACGACCGGCGCGGACGTCCGCGGTATTCGCCTGAACGAGGACGTCTTCTGGATCCACATCCGCGACGCGGGCGGCAACGTGCATGCGCTGCAGAAATCCGAGCTGGCGCGAGTCGACCGCGAGCTGGAAGGCACGCTGATGCCGTCGTACGAAACGCGCCTGACTCCCGCGCAGCTCGACGATCTCGTGGCTTACCTGGCGACGTTGCGAGGTGCGAAATGACACGCACGGTTCGCTCGATTAAGGCCATCGCGCTACTCGTCGCTGCGTCAGGCGCGCTTCTGATGGCCCAGGACGGGCAGTGGCTGATGTACTCGGGCTCGTACAGCTCGCAGCGCTTTTCGCCGCTGACGCAGATCACGACCGGCACCGTCGCGAAGCTCCGTCCGGCCTGGGTGTATCAGCCGCCCGGCACCGGCTCGGTCGAGTCCACTCCCGTCGTCGCCAACGGGATTATGTACGTCACGTCGGGCCCGACGATGGTGGCGGCGCTGGATCTGAAGAGCGGCAAGGCGCTGTGGGAATGGACGCGGCCGATCGCGCCGACCGTGCTGAACCTCGGCTTCCCGCGCGTGAACCGCGGGGTGGCGATCCTCGACAACATGGTCTACATCGGCACGCTCGACGGCTACCTCTTCGCCCTCGACGCGAACGCCGGCATCGAACGCTGGTCCGTGCACGTCGGCGAGAACCCGACGGGCCATTCGATCACCGCCGCTCCCCTCGTCGTCGACGGCAAGGTCATTGTGGGTATCAGCGGCGGCGAAGCGGGCATCCGCGGGTTCCTCGACGCGTACGACGCGAAGACCGGCAAACAGGTGTGGCGCTTCTACACCGTGCCATCGCCCGGCGAACCCGGGAGCGAGGGATGGCCCGGCGACAGCTGGGTGCATGGCGGCGGCGCGACGTGGCTCACGGGGTCCTACGATCCCGCGCTGAAGCTGCTCTACTGGGGCACCGGCAACCCGGGCCCCGACTGGAACGGCGATTCGCGCAAAGGCGACAACCTCTACACCTCGTCGCTCGTCGCGATCGACATTGAGACTGGCAAGGCGCGGTGGCATTTCCAGTTCACGCCGCACGACACGCACGACTGGGACGCGAACCAGATCCCGGTCCTCGTGGACACGCAGATAAACGGCCGCGCGCGCGCCCTCGTCGTCACCGCCAACCGCAACGGGTTCTTCTACGCGCTCGATCGCAAGACGGGCGAATTCGTCTTCGGCACGCCGTACGCGAAGCAGACGTGGGCGAAAGGTCTGGACGAGCGCGGCAGGCCGATCGAGATTCCAGGGATGGAACCGTCCGAGAAAGGAACGCTCGTGTATCCCAGTCTTCAAGGCTCGACGAATTGGGCAAGCCCGTCCTACAGCCCGGCAACCGACATGTTGTATGTGCCGGTTCGCGAGATGGGATCGGTCTACTACAAGACGGGCGTCGAGTACAAACCGGGGACGTACTACACCGGGGGGAGCGAGAAACGTCTGGACGAAGAATCGTGGGGCGCGGTACGCGCGCTCGACGTGAAGACCGGCAAGCAGGCCTGGGACTTCAAGCTGCCGACGCCGACGTGGGCCGGCGTGCTGTCCACCGCCGGCGGGCTCGTCTTCAGCGGATCGAACGAAGGCAACTTCTACGCGCTCGACGCGAAGAGCGGCAAGCCGCTCTGGCAGTTCCAGACGGGCGGCGCGATCCGCTCGGGACCCATGTCCTACCTCGCCGGCGACAAGCAGTACGTCGCCGTCGCTGGCGGTCACGCGCTATTCGTCTTCGCGCTGGCGGAATAGCAGGCCGCAGACGTTTCCCCACAGCGCGCTTCCCTGACACCACGCTTTCCGAAGACGAGACGTCCACTCGAGCTGATCCGGGTCACCTCCCCCCTGCATGAGGGCGAGGGCGGGCACGACCCGCCCTCGGGTAGCCTAGGCGCGCATATGAACGTCCGTGAAATCCGAACCCATCTGTTTCACGAGCTTGTTGTAGACACCGAGGATGAGGAACGTCGGCGCCCACTGCCCCACGAACACGCTGGTCCTGCTGTTGCCCAAAAGGTGGAGCGAGGCGGACGCCATCATCGACCCGATGGCCGCCCACAGAAACAGGTCTGACGGCCACTTTGCGGTCTGCTGCTCGATCGTTTTCGCCACTTCACCCTCGGTATGCTGACTCTTCTCAACGGCTGACATCGCCATAAACACGCTCCCTGATCTGGCGACGGGACGTCGCCTCGCGGGATCGTGTTGCACTACGCACGCCGTTCCTGCCGCCGTTCTCGAGCGCGAAGGCATCAGAGGCGGCTCACCGCTAACGGATGGGCCCACGGATGGGGCGTTTGGTGAAGGCAGCGGCGGAAATCTTCGAGTCCGGTCTTTCAGTAGAGGTCGAGATCTCGACCCACCACGCCATGCCCGTGAATACTCGAGAGCCTGTCACTGAGCAGTTCCGAGGGCGGCGACGAGAGCACAGCAGGTCCGGGCCAACATCGCGTGACTCATATTCCTTCCTCTCGCCAGATCTCGATGGCGTTCCAGTTCTTCCTTGAATGGACCGGCACGCGATCGCCCCTCGTGTTTTCGCGGCGGTGTTCCTTGCGCGCTCTGCGGGCTCTGCGTCGATAGTCGCGACAGCTCCGGCGAAGCGGGACGCTACCTAGAAGATCGTCGAAATCGACGCGGCCGCCCACTCGAGCACCCGCGTCGGCAGGATGCCGAGGTAGAAGATGAGAATCGCCGCGACGATCAAGGCGGCGCCCGCGATCTTCGGGACCGCCGGAAACCGCGCCGACCTGTCGGCCGCCGTCATGTACATCATCACGACAACGCGCAGGTAGAAGAAGACGGAGATGACGCTGGTGAGCACGCCGATGATGGCCAGCCCGGTATCACCCGCTCTCACCGCGGCGCTGAACACGTACCACTTCGCGATGAAGCCGGCCATCGGCGGGAAGCCGCCCAGCGACAGCAGGAAGATGGTCATCAGCGTCGCCAGCGTCGGGTGGTCGTTCCACAACCCCGCGTAGTCGCTCACCTGATCGTTGGGCCGATCCGCCGCGTCGAGCAGCGCGATGACGCCGAAGGCGCCGATGTTGGTAATCGCGTACGTCAGCAGGTAGAACAGCACGGCGCCCTTGCCGAAGTCGTTCCCCGACACCAGCGCGACGAGCAGGTATCCGCCGTGCCCGATGCTCGAGTACGCCAGCATGCGCTTGACGTTGGACTGCACCACGCCGACCACCGTGCCCACGATCATCGTCGCCGCGGCGAGGACCCAGATCACCTCGCTCCAGCTGCCGCGCAGCGGTTCGAAGGCCGAGAGGAACACGCGGACGAACGCGGCGAACGCCGCCGCCTTCACGCCCGTGGACATGAACGCGGTCACAGCCGGCGGCGCGCCTTGGTAGGCGTCGGGCGTCCACATGTGGAACGGCACCGCGGCCACCTTGAACCCGAAGCCGACGATGATGAGCCCCAGCGCGAGAAACGTCATCGGCGTCGGCGACATCGCCTGGGCCGCCATCAGGCCGGCGATGCGATCGAGCCGCATGCTGCCGGTGAGCCCATAGGTGAACGCGATGCCGTACAGAAAGAACGCGCTGGCGAACGCGCCGAGCAGGAAATACTTGAACGCCGCCTCGGTGGACGCCGGCGAGTCGCGCCGGATGCCCGTGAGCACATAGACGGCCAGCGACATCACCTCGAGCGCSAGGAASATSACCAGCAGATCCGTGGCGGTCGCCATCAGCATCATGCCGGCCGTGGCGAAGAGCATCAGCGCGTAGTACTCGCCCGCCGGCAGTTTTTCGCGCTCGATCGTGGGCCCGGAAATGGCCAGCGACAGCAGGCCGACCACGACGAGCGTCCCGGTCACGAACAGGCCGAAGTTGTCGGCGGCGACCACGCCAAAGCTCGACGCGTTGTGGTTCCACAGGAGAATCGTCGCGAACGCCGCGCCCAGCAGGCCGACCACGCCCAAGCCGGCGATCGGCATGCGTTCGCCCGGCTCGCGGAACGCCTCGGCCACCATCGCGGCAATGCCCGCCGCGGTGACGCACGCCATCGGCACAATGGCGTTGAGAGACGGCGTCATGGCGTGGGTGGCCCCGCGCTTGGCCGAGGGCTCGAGGCGGCCGCGCTCGCGCCTGGAACGCTCGGGCCAGCCTCATCGGAGGTCGCCCTGAAGGCGGACGAAGGGAGGCGGAAGGGCGTTACGCGTGCCTGAATGCGCGTTGCGGCTCCGCGATGGAAATGGTTCAGCATCCGCTCCACCGACGGCTCGATCGGGCGCAGGAACAGGTTTGGCACCACGCCCATCAGGACGGCGACCGCGATGATCGGCACGATGACCGCCCACTCGCGGGGCCGCAGATCGGCGAGGCGCGCGTTCTCCTCGTGGGTGACCGGGCCGTAGTTCACGCGCTGGAACATCCAGAGCATGTAGGTGGCGGAGAGGACGACGCCGGTGGCCGCGAACGCCGCGAAACGCGGATCCCAGCGGAACGCGCCGAGCAGGATCAGGAACTCGCCCACGAACCCGTTCAGCCCCGGCAGTCCGATCGACGCCAGCGTGACGATCAGGAACGCCGCCACCAGGTGCGGCGTCGCCTGCTTCAGCCCGCCGTATTCCGCGATCAGCCGCGTGTGCCGCCGATCCGACAACATCCCGACGATGAGGAAGAGGCCGCCGGTGCTGATGCCGTGGCTGAGCATCTGGTAGACGGCGCCCGACACACCCTGCGTGTTCATCGCGGCAATGCCGAGCACCACGAAGCCAAGGTGGCTGACGCTCGAATAGGCCACCAGCTTCTTCATGTCCGGCTGCACCATCGCGACGAGCGCGCCGTAAATGATGCCGATCACGGCGAGCACGGCGAGCGCGGGCGCGAAGTAGGCGGCGGCGTCCGGGAACAGCGGGAAGGCGAAGCGGACGAGGCCGTACGTGCCCATCTTCAGCATCACGCCGGCCAGAATCACCGACCCGGCGGTCGGCGCCTCGACGTGCGCGTCGGGCAGCCACGTGTGGAACGGGAAGAGCGGCACCTTGATGGCGAACGCCAGCGCGAACGCGAGGAACGACCAGAACTGCTGGTGCGGGGTCAGCTTCAGCTCGTACAGCTTCAGCAGATCGAAGCTGTAGACGCCGTGCGCGGTGTAATGCAGGTACGCGAGGCCGAGGATCGCCAGCAGCATCAGCACGCTGCCGCCCATCGTGTAGAGGATGAACTTGATGGCGGCGTAGATCCGCCGCTCGTAGCCCCAGATGCCGATGAGGAAATACATCGGCACGAGCATCGCGTCCCAGAAGATGTAGAACAGAAACAGGTCGAGCGAGATGAAGACGCCCATCATCGCGCTCTCGAGCAGCAGCACGAAGATGCAGAACGCCTTGGTCTGCGTGTGGACCGATTCCCACGAGCCGAGCAGCGCCAGCGGCGTGAGGAAGCCGGTCAGGACCAGCAGCAGCAGGCTGATGCCATCGACGCCGACGAAGTATTCGATGCCGAATGCCGGCATCCACGCGTGCCGCTCGATGAACTGGAAGTCGCCCGACGCCGCGTTGAACCGGCTCCAGAGCAGCAGGGTCTCGGCAAAGACCAGCAGCGCCACGATGAGCGCGATGTTGCGCGCCAGCGGCGCGCTCCGCTCGTCGTCGCCGTTGACGAAGAGCAGCAGGATGGCCCCCGCGACCGGCAGCGCGACGAGCGAGGTCAACATCGGGAAGTGCATCAACACCTATTCAACACAAGACGATCCAAGGCAGAAACCGCTGAGCAGGCAGAGAATAATGTTCTCTGCGAACTCGGCGAGCGCTGCTTCACACCTCAACGCCACAAGTAGTACCCCAGTATCAGCACAGCCCCGAAGAACACGGACGCCGCGTACGCGCGGACCGACCCGGTCTGCAAGCGCCGCAAGCGGTCGCTCGCGCCGGCGACCGACTCGCCGACGCCGTTGACCGCCGCGTCGATCAGCCTCACGTCGATGACCTTCCACAGCGCGTCCTCGGACACGATGCGGATGGGCTGCACGATCGCCGCGTCGTATATCTCGTCGACGTAGTACTTGTTCAGCAGCAGCGTGCGGACGCCGGCAAAGCGGTCGGCCATCGCGTCCGCCGCGCGGAGGTTCTTCAGGAAGAAGTACGACGCGAGGCCGATGCCCGCGATCGCGACGGCGATCGAGATCAGCATCAGCGTGCCTTCCACTCCATGCTCCGCCACCTCGTCGACCGGCGCCGCACCGAAGCTCGGCTGGAGGTAGCGCGCGAACCAGTCGCCCCCGCCGAGCAGCGGCGGCATCCCCGCGTAGCCGGCCACCACCGATCCGATCGCCAGCACGAGCAGCGCGATCGCCATCGCCGGCGGTGCGTCGTGCAGATGAGATCCGTGGCCTCCGAGATCATCCGGGGCAGCACCGTGCCCTCCGTGGCGATCGTGGTCGTCCGCTGGCGCCGCAGGCGAAGCCGCGTGGTGATCGTGAACATCGGGCGCGACGGCCGCGTGCGCCCGCTCTCCATGAAACGCGAGGAACACAACGCGGAACATGTAGATCGCCGTCAGCAGCGACGTCAGCAGCCCGACGACCCACAGCAGCGTGTGACCGCCGGCGAAGGTGCGAAACAGGATCTCGTCCTTGCTGAAGAATCCCGCCAGACCGGGGACGCCGGCGATCGCCAGCGCGCCGATCAGGAACGTCCAGTACGTAATCGGCAGATCTTTTTTCAACCCGCCCATGCGCCGCAGGTCCTGCTCCCCCGCCAGCGCGTGAATCACCGCGCCCGAGCCGAGGAACAGCAGCGCCTTGAAGAACGCGTGCGTGTAGAGGTGAAAGATGCCGGCCGCATACGCGCCAACGCCCATCGCCAGGAACATGTAGCCGAGCTGGGAGACGGTCGAGTACGCGAGCACGCGCTTGATGTCGTTCTGCACGAGGCCGATCGTGCCGGCCATCAGCGCCGTCGCCGCGCCGATGAAGGCGACGATCGCCAGCGTGTGCGGCGCGTGGCTGAACAGCACGGCGTTCCGCCCCATCATGTACACGCCCGCCGTCACCATGGTCGCCGCGTGGATGAGGGCGGAGACCGGCGTCGGGCCTTCCATCGCGTCGGGCAGCCAGATGTACAGCGGGATCTGCGCCGACTTGCCGGTCGCGCCGACAAACAGCAGCAGGGTGATCCAGGAGACGGTGCCGAAGACCGTCTCGGGGCTGAGCAGCGCCGCACCGCGCGCGACTTCTTGGAAGTCGACGGTGCCGAAGCGGACAAACAGCAGCAGGACGCCCAGCACGAAGCCGACATCCCCGATGCGGTTGACGATGAACGCTTTCTTGCCGGCGTCGGAGGCGGACGTCTTCCGGTACCAGAAACCGATCAGCAGGTACGAGCAGAGGCCGACCCCTTCCCAGCCGACGAACATCACGAGGAAGTTCGCCCCGAGGACGAGCACGAGCATGAACGCCGCAAAGAGGTTCAGGTACGAGAAGTAGCGCGCGTACTCGGCGTCGCGCTCACCGTGCATGTACGCCGTGGAGTAGAGGTGGATCAGCGAGCCGATGCCGGTGATCACGAGAATCATCACGGACGACAGCGGATCGAGCCGCAGCGTGAACGCGGCCGTGAAATCGCCGGACGAGATCCACGTGAACACCTGGCTCACGATTGCGCGCGACTCCGGCGGCATCGCGACCAGTTTCCACACCGCGGCCAGCGACACGACGAACGAGCCCAGCATGGCGCCGCACGCCACAGCGCCGGCCGCCGCCTTGCTGACGCGCTTGCCGAGGCCGGCGTTCAGCAGGAAGCCGAGGAACGGGAGGAGCGGGATCAGCAGCAGCATCAGCGATCAGCCACGACAAACCACGAAACACACGAGAGACGCGAAACACACGAAACCCGGAACCCTCTTTTTCGTGAGTTTCGTGCGCTCGTACTGTTCGTGCGTTTCGTGGTCACCATTTCAGGTTCGCGAACGAATCGGGGTTGAGCGACTCGCGGTGCCGGAACAGGCTGATCACGATCGCAAGGCCGACGGCGGCCTCGGCCGCCGCCACGGTCATGACGAAGAACACGATGATCTGGCCGTCGGCGGAGCCGAGCGCGCGTCCGAAGGCAACGAACGTGAGGTTCACCGCATTCAGCATGATCTCGATCGAGAGCAGGATCGTGATCACGTTGCGGCGGACGAACACGCCCGCCGTGCCGATCGAGAACAGGACGGCCGAGAGGATGAGGTAGTGGTTCAGCGTGACCATCACGCCGCTCCCCGGTCGCGCCGGTCGCGCGCCGTGTCGCGCCGCGCCAGCACGACGGCGCCGACCATGGCGACCAGAATCAGAATCGAGGTCACTTCGAACGGAAACGCGTAGTCGGTGAACAGCGACCGCCCGATCACGCGGACCGACGTCACCGCGCCGCCGGGGAAGGCGCCCGTCTCGGCGCCCCTCGCCAGGGCCCACCACAACTCGACACCCAGCACCAGCGCCAGAAGCGCCCCGAAGCGCATCGGCCCGGAACGCAGCAGCGGATGCACGCGCTCGTCGAATTCGGTGTCCTCATGCGGCGCATTCAGCAGCATGACGACGAAGAGGAAGAGCACCATGATGGCGCCGGCGTACACGATGATCTGGATCACCGCGACAAACGGCGCGTCGAGCAGGACGTAGAGTCCCGAGAGCGCGCCGAAGGACGCGATCAGCAGCAGCACGCTGTAGATCGGATTGCGCTGCGCGATCACGAGCAGCGAGGCCGCGATCGCGACGGCGCCGAACAGGTAGAACGCGAGCGCCTCAGAGCCCAAAGTAGAGCACCCCAGCCGCCGTCACGAGCAGGTTGATCACCGAGAGCGGCAGCAGCACTTTCCAGCCGAACGCCATGAGCTGGTCGTAGCGGTAGCGCGGCAGCGTCCAGCGCATCCACACGTAGAAAAACAGCAGCGCGCCGACCTTGATCAGGAACCAAATCCAGCCGAACGACTCCGGCAGGAACGGCCCGTGCCAGCCACCGAGGTACAGGTCGGTCGCCACCGCCGAGACCGTCACCATGTTGATGTACTCCGCGAGGAAGAACATCGCGAAGCTCATGCTGCTGTACTCGGTGTGGTAGCCGGCGACGAGCTCCTGCTCCGCCTCGGGGAAATCGAACGGCGCGCGGTTCGTCTCGGCGATGCCGGCCGTCATGAAGATCAGGAAGCCGACCGGCTGCAGGAACAGGAACCAGCGTGGGACGACGCCGAACCACACGCCCGACTGGCCGTTCACCAGATCGGTCAGCGAGAGCGAGTTGCCGATGAGCAGCACGCTGGCCAGCGCGAGGCCGTACGACAGCTCGTAGCTGATCATCTGCGCCGACGACCGCAGGCCGCCCAGCAGCGAGTACTTGCTGTTCGAACTCCACCCGGCGAGCACGATCCCGTACACGCCCATCGACGCGACGGCGAAGATCACCAGCACCGCGACGTTGACGTCGGCCACCTGCAGCTTGAGCGGCTCTTTCAGCAGGCCGAAGAAGGTCGTCTCGGCGCCGAAGGGGACGACGGCGAAGGCGGCAAATGCGGCGGTGGCGGAGATCATCGGCGCCAGCGCGAAGAGGAACGGATCGGCGGCGCGCGGCCGCAGCTCCTCCTTGAACATCAGCTTGACGACGTCGGCGATCGGCTGCAGCAGACCCTTCGGGCCGACCAGGTACGGGCCGAGCCGCTGCTGGAGGAGCGCGGCGACCTTGCGCTCGACGTACACCATGACGGCCGCCGAGTTCAGCAGCATCACGAAGACGAACAGCGTCAAGGCGATCTGGGCGATCAGCAGAGGCGTCATACGGAATCCGCGATCGGGTGATCGGATGATGGGCGACAAAGATCGCCTATGGCCGATCGCCAGATCATCGATGCGCTCCCACGGGGTGTTGCGCCCGCCACGGCGCGGGCAGCGTGCAGCGGCCCTGGGTGATGTGCGATTCGTACTCCTGCCGGAAATGCTTCAGTGTCGTCAGCACCGGCGTGACGGCGGCGTCGCCGAACGCGCACAACGTCTTGCCGGCGATGTTGCCCGAGATGCTCTCGAGCAGATCGAGATCGCGCATCTGCCCTTCGCCGCGCTCGATGCGCTGCAGGATCCTGTGCAGCCAGTCGGTCCCCTCGCGGCACGGCGTGCACTTGCCGCACGACTCGTGGCGGTAGAAGTGCAGCAGGTTCTGGGCGAGCCAGACCATGCAGGTCGTATCGTCGAGGACGACGATCGCCGCCGAGCCGAGGAGCGAGCCGGCTTGCTGAATCGCGTCGAAGCTCGCCTGTGTGTCGAGCTGGTCGGGCATCAGGATCGGCACCGACGAGCCGCCCGGAATGACGGCTTTCAGCGTCCGCCCCTCGCGCACGCCGCCGGCGCAACCGTCGACGAGCTCGCGCAGCGTGATGCTCATCGACGCTTCGTAGACGCCCGGCCGCTTCACGTGGCCGCTCACGCAGTACAGCTTCGGGCCGCCGTTCTTCTCGGGGCCGAGCGACGCGTACCACTCGGCGCCCTTGGAGACGATCGCGGGCACGTTGCAGAGCGTCTCGACGTTGTTCACCGCGGTCGGCTTGCCGTACACGCCGACCAGCGCGGGGAACGGCGGTTTGTTGCGCGGCTGCGCCCGCTTGCCTTCCAGCGACTCGAGCAGCGCCGTCTCCTCGCCCGCTTCGTACGCGCCCGCGCCGCGATGCACGTAGACGTCGCAGTCGAACCCGGATCCGAAAATGTTCCTGCCGAGAATGCCCTTCGCGTACGCCTCGTCGATCGCGCGCTCGAGCACCGTCTGCACGTGGAAGAACTCGCCACGAATGTAGATGTAGGCGACCTTGGCGCCGATGGCGTAGCAGCCGATCGCGCATCCTTCGATCAGCAGGTGCGGATTGCGCTCCATCAGCAGATGGTCCTTGAACGTGCCCGGCTCGCTCTCGTCCGCGTTGCAGACGATGTAGCGCGGCTCGACCTTCTTGTCGACGAACTGCCACTTCAAGCCGGTGGGAAATCCGGCGCCGCCGCGGCCGCGCAGGCCCGAGGCCTTCACCAGCCCGATGATCTCGTCCGGCGGCTTCCCGAGGGCAGTCTTCAGCGCGTCGTACCCCTCGTGCTGCAGATAGAAGTCGAGCGTGAAGGAGTTCGGCTCGCGGACGTATTGGGTCAGGATCGGTTTCATCTGATTCCGTAGGAGCGGACCCATGGGTCCGCCAGGGCCGGCACGCAGGCCGGCCCCTACGACCTCCTCTCGACGACGAGATGGCAGCCGCTGAGCGCCGCCTCGCCGCGCGCCCGCAGATCGTCAATGAGCGTCGACGCGTGCTCCGGCGTCAGGCACTCGTGCCAGGCGTCGTTCACCATGACGGCCGGGGCACGATCGCAGGCGCCGAGGCATTCCACTTCCATCAGCGTGAACGCGCCGGTCGCGTCGGTTTCGCCAGGCTTGATCCCAAGCTTCGCGCACAGCGCTTCGGTGACGCGCTCGGCGCCGTTGACGGCGCACGACAGCGTGCGGCAGACGTTGACGACGAACGTCCCCACCGGCCGCGTGTAGAACATCGTGTAGTACGTCACGACGTCCTCGACATCCGCGCGCGTGATGCCGAGCAGCTCCGCGACGTGCCGGATGGCGTTCGCGGTGATGTAGCCCTGCTGGTACTG
>JRHI01002416.1_pt1 | contig 12851 bp, 7 predicted proteins | sample 215371 | NCBI WGS metagenome assembly JRHI01 (sample SAMN02929681, study PRJNA255918) | sediment metagenome | biome: cave system; feature: Ice Cave; material: Sediment; isolation source: sediment from deep within a dark volcanic ice cave with no known source of... ...
CCGTAGGTGTGAGCCGTGACGGTCTGCCAGGCGGCGCGCAGCGGCGTGCGGCCGCGCGACACGCCGCCTCCGGCGAGCGCGAAGTCGTCCACCGCGCGGACGATCGACGCCTGCGCGGCGTGGTGGACGCGTGTGTGGCGGATCGGGAACAGCACCCCGGCTTCGACCTGGCGCTCGCGCCGTGTGGCCGACGCCGGCGTGCCGGCCTCGGTCGCCGGGCCGGCAAAAAAGGAGGTGTCGCGGGATGCCGTCACGTAGAAGAGGGGTTGCCACCGGTCGTACGCGTAAGAGAGCTGCCAGTCGGGCGACGCCGCGTCCGGCAGGGGCGCGCCGGCCGGCGTCGAGACGAGCCACGTCGCCGTCGCGGAGTACGCGTGATAGCCGAGCACGTCGTAACCGGCGATGCCGGCGCCGACGCGCGCGCGATCGCCGCTGATCTCGACCACCGGCGTCCACGAGGTCGGTGTCAGCGTGCCGAGCGGATTGTAGAGGGCAGCCGGCGGGTCCGGGCGGACACCCCGATCAGCTTCTGCGGGAGAAGCGGTCCCGCTGGGCCGTGTGCCGGGGTCCGCATCCACGGAAACCTGTGGATTGTAGGGGCCGACCCGCGTGTCGGCCCCCGCGAGGGGGTACGGCATCGAGAACAGATCGTCGCCGCCGGTCGTGTAGCCGACGAACACGATCGTCTTCCCGTCTGGCGCGACGTCGGGCCACAGCGCGCCGCCAGTGGTCGACGTCAGCTGGCGGACCGTCGATCCATCCAGCGAGAGCTCGACCAGGTTGAACGTCTGCCCGTCGGGAGCGGCGGCGGCGACAATGGCCGCGCCGTCGGACCGCCAGGTTGGCGTGACGAAGCGGATGCGGGGCGCGCCGGCGATGCTGCGCACGGCCCTGGTGGCGACATCAACCGTCACGATCTCCGGCATGGCGCCGAGTCGATGACGCTCGACCGCGATCGTGCGGCCGTCAGGCGACCATTTCGGCGCGTCGAACTGCGTGTCGCGTTCGGCAAGCAGCGTCGTGATCGCGTGGGTCCCCCCGGAGCCGGGCACGACCGGAGCGGAGGCCGCTGCGCCGGAGCCGCCGCCGGTGGTCTCCGGCCTGAACGTTTCTCTCGTGTCCCGGTCGAGCCGGACCAACACGAGATCCCGCTGGCCGGGCCGGTTGAGGACGCACACGAGCGTCTCGCCGTCCGGCGACAGATCGGGATCGAGCAGCCGCACGCCGGACGTCAGTTGACGCACGCCTCCGCCCGCGCGCGACAGCGCGTAGAGATCGCTGTAGGAGCCCGCGTTCCGCCGCTGCTCGATCTGATCGAAGTACAGAGTGTCGCGCCCGACCGCGACCGTCGATCCCAGGTAGCGCGTGGCGATCCGGCGCGGCGTGCGGCCGTCGAGCCCGACCCGGTAGAGTCCGGGGAAGTGGTGCGCGTCGATGGCCGAGTAGACGATCTCGGCCGGACACCCGGCGCAGCCGAACCGATCGAATCGAGGGCCGCTCACGGAAAAACCCTGGCGCGTCAGACGCGTGATGTGGCGGTCGGGCGCGGGCGATGCCGCCGCGCTCGCGATCAGGCTCGCCTGATACGCGCGCCACAGCGTGCCGAGCGACTCGCCGTACACCCGCGTGAAGGCGCGCGACGCGAAGTACGGGACGCGCCGCGATGTCGCTTTCGCGAGCGCGGCCAGCGTGTCCGCGCCGAACCGGTCCGCCAGATACTGGTGAAAGCCGGCGCCGTACGCGTAGACCGCAAGGCCGGCGGGCCAGTCGGTCAGTCCGCCGTTGACGCGATCGAGCGGCTCCAACCGATGCTCGCGCGCGGCCTCGCCGACGATCGCGCGAAAGTCGCCCGCATGCACGCGCCCTGCGCCGGTGATCGCGCTCTCCTCGTACGTCGCGAGCCCCTCGACCTGCCACCCAGGGAGAAACAGATTGGGAAAGGCGTACGGCGTGCGTCCGAACAGCAATCGGATCGCGCGCGCCCAGCTCTCCGATCGGTCGAGGTGCACGATGTGCGTGAACTCGTGCGTGAACGTGATCCGCAGCCAGTCGTCGAAGTCGAAGGCCGCTCCGGAGGGGACCACCGTGTAGATCACGATCGTGTCGTACGGCAGCGGCGTGGCGTAGCCGTTGGCCTGCTCCGTCTGGTCGGCAAGGACGACGTGGGTGCGCCGCGGCGGGGTGACGCCGAGCGGGCGCTCCAGCGTGTGCCACGTGTCCTCGGCGATGATCGCCAGGCGCCGCGCCAGCCGATCTTCTCCCTGATGAAAGTAGATGATGAAATGCTCGGTCGCCAGGGCGCGGAACCGCAGCGCCGGATCGAAGCGGCTTGCGGCATCCACGCGCGCCCCGGCGCACACGGCGACGATCGCCGCAGCGAGAAGCGCGCCGATCCGACATCCTGTGCGCCTCACGCCGCTCCGATTATCGCGACTCGGCGTGGGCGTCCCCGGATTCACGCGTGGCACGCGCCAGGACGATGCAGAGGATGAGTGCCGGAAGGCCGAGGAGTGCGGCGCCGATGAAGAAAAGCCCATAGGCCTCGAGCAGCGGCCGGCCGACGGCGAGCCGCTCGACCGCCACGCCGGAGAATCCCTTCGCGAACTTGCCGACGTAGGTGTATGCGGAGCTCAGCAGCGCATATTGTGTGGCCGTATAGCCGATGCTCGTCAGGCTCGACATGTAGGTGACCAGCGCCACCCCGGCGAAGCCGATCCCGAAATTGTCGGCCGCAATCACGGCACCGAACACCGGAATGCTCGGTCCGGCGTGCGCCAGCGTCGCGAAGTTGGCGATCACGAGAATCTTCAGGACGACGCCCGCGATTAACGTGGGCATGTAGCCGAAGCGCAGCGCGCTGAACCCGCCGGCCGTGATGCCAATGAGCGTCGCGACGAGGCCGATGGAGGCGCGCACGGTGCCGACCACATCCTTCGAAAGTCCGAGGTCGTGATACAGCGGGTTGTACATCGGCCCCGTCATGTACTCAGGCAGCTGGTAAAAGCTGATCATCGCGAGCATCAGCAGCGCGAGCCATCCGTATACCCGGAAAAATTCCCTGAACGGGCCGATCACGGCGTCGTAGAAACCTCGTGCCGTCCACAGCGGCGTCTCCGCTTTCGACGCCAAAACCTTTTTCGCGCGGACCGGCTCCGTGGCCATCAGGCTGGCGCTGACGCCGACGGCCATCAACGCGGCCATGATGCCGTACGAGAGCCGCCAGCCAAAATGGTTCGCGAGGATGAGAATGGCCGCTTCCGTCACGAGCACCGCAAGGCGGTAGCCAAACTGATAGGCGGCCGACAGCAACCCGAGCTCGTCCGAGTCCGCCGCCGCCTCGATTCGCCACGCGTCGACGACGATGTCCTGCGTGGACGAGGAAAAGGCGACGACGAGCGCGAGGACGCCCAGCGACGTCAGTCCGGCGCGGAGCCCGAGCGTCCCGATCGCCGCGAGGCCAATCGCGATCAGGATCTGCGTCAGGATCATCCAGCCGCGGCGGCGGCCGAACCGTCCGAGCAGCGGCGCATCGACGCGATCGATGATCGGCGCCCATAGAAACTTGACCGAGTAGGCCAGCCCGACCCAGGACAGGAACCCGATCGCCGACAGCGTCGTCCCCTCGTCGCGCATCCAGTAGCCGAGGGTGTTGCCGGTGAGAAAGAACGGCAGGCCCGACGAGAACCCGAGCATGAGCATCGCCGCGACCTTCGGCTGGCCGAGCGACGCGATGACGCTGCGCTTGCTGATGGTCGGCTTGACGTTGGTCATCGCAGGGCGGCCGTTGAGCCGCTCATAGCTCCTTCTTCATCTCGGCGAGCAGCGCCAGCGCTTCCATTGGGGTCGTGCGATCGAGGTCGATCGCCCCCAGCTTCTGCCTCAGCCCATCATCGGCCGCCGGCGCCTGGAACAGGCCGAGCTGGCGCTGCGGGTCGGACGGCGTGCCGCTGACCGACGGGCGGCCGCCGCGCGTCAGCTCGTCGCGTTCGAGCGCGCCGAGAATTTCGCGGGCGCGTGCGATGACGATCGCCGGCAGGCCCGCGAGCCTCGCCACCTGGATGCCGTAGCTCCGGTCCGATCGCCCCGGGACGATCTTGCGCAGGAAGATGATGTCGTCCTTCCACTCGCGCGCGGAGACGTGGAAGTTCACGACGCCGGGCGTGGCGTCGGCCAGGTCCGTCAGCTCGTGATAGTGCGTCGCGAACAGCGTTTTCGGGCGCATCGTCGGATTGGTGGCGAGAAACTCGGCGACGGCCCACGCGATGCTAAGACCGTCGAATGTGGCTGTCCCGCGGCCGATCTCGTCCAGCACGACCAGGCTGCGCGATGTCGCGGTGTGCAGGATGTTCGCCGTTTCCTGCATCTCGACCATGAATGTCGAATGGCCGCGGGCGATGTTGTCCGACGCGCCGACGCGCGCGAAAATGCGATCGACGAGCGGCATTTTGGCCTCGCGCGCCGGCACGAACGAGCCCGCCTGCGCCATGACGCAGAGCAGCGCGGTCTGCCGGAGGTAGGTGGATTTGCCTCCCATGTTCGGGCCCGTGAGGATCACCAGCTGGCTGGCGCCGCCGTTCAGCGTGATGTCGTTGGGCACGAACGCGTCGCCCGTGGTCCGGCGCTCGACCACGGGATGGCGCGCCTCGACGACGACGAGCTCGTCGCCGTCGTGGATGTGCGGCTTGATGTAGTTGTTGACGGCGGCCGCCTCCGCCAGCGCGCCCAGCACGTCGAGCGTGGCCAGCGCCCGGGCGGTCGCCTGGATGCGCGGCGCCTCGCACGCGACGGCGGTCCGCAGCCGCTCGAAGATCTCGAGCTCGCGCTCCAGGATGCGCTCGTCCGCGCCGAGCACCTTCTCTTCGTATTCCTTCAGCGCCGGCGTGATGTAGCGTTCGCCGCCGGCGACCGTCTGCTTGCGGCGGTAATCGGCCGGCACCGCGTGCAGGTTCGACTTCGAGATCTCGATGTAGTAGCCGAACACGCGGTTGTAGCGGACCTTCAGCGAGCCGATGCCGGTCCGCGCCCGCTCGCGCTCCTCCATCTCCGCGATGACCTGCTTGCCCGATCGGCTGATGCCGCGCAGCTCGTCGAGCCCGGCGTCGACGCCGTCGCGCGCGAATCCGCCGTCGCGGGCGAGCGCCGGCGGCTCGTCGACGAGCGTCGATTCGATGCGATCGCGCACGTCGACCAGGTCGTCGAGCTGCGCCAGCAGCGAGCACACGAGGGGCGCGTGCAGGCCGGCGAGCACGGTGCGGAGGCGGGGGATGATCGCGAGGGAGCACTTCAGGCCGACCAGGTCGCGCGGGCCGGCGGTGCCCAGCGCCGCGCGCGCCACGAGCCGTTCCAGATCCTGCACGGCCTTGATCGCGTCGCGAAACTTTCCGCGCTCGGTGTTGCGAAACGCGAGCTCCTCGACCGCATCCAGCCGATCGCGAATCGGCTCCAGAGCGACGAGCGGGCGGAGCAGCCACGCCCGCAGCAGACGGCTGCCGATCGAGGTGACCGTTTTGTCGATCTCGTCGAGCAGCGATCCGCTCCGGCCGCCGTCCGATCCCTCGAGGATTTCGAGATGCTTCAGCGTGGTCGGATCGACCAGCAGCGCGTCGGCGCGCTGGCGGTACGCGATCGACCGCACGTGGGCGAGATCCACTTTCTGCGTCTCGCGCAAATGGTGCACGAGCGCGCCGGCCGCGGCGACCGCCGCCGGATGACCCTCGAGGCCGAACCCTTCGAGTCCGCCCGCCCGCAGCTGATCGAGGAGCGTTCGCCGGGCCGCGCCCAGCTCGAACGACCAGCTGTCGATCGGCGTCGTCGGCAGGCCTGACGCGACGACGGGCGGGATGGGCGCCGCCGGCGCGCCGTGGTCGCCGGCGGGGACGATGATCTCGCGCGGCCTGAGCACCGCGAGCTCGTCGGCCAGCGCCTGCAGGCCGCCGGCGCCCGCGTACTCGGCGGCGCTGAAGTCGCCGGTCGAGAGATCGAGGAGCGCGACGCCGATGACGCCAGGTTGAGGGCCGGGTCCTTCCGCCTCGGCATCGCGTCGGCGGACCGCTGGAGCCTCGCGAAGGCGGGTTGGACCCGGCGCCGGGTACACCGCCATCAGAAACGCCGGCTCGCGCGCATCGAGGTAGTTCGCATCGGTCAGCGTGCCCGGCGACACGACGCGGACGACTTCGCGCTTGACGAGGCCTTTGGCCTTGCGGGGATCTTCCACCTGGTCGCAGATGGCGACGCGGAAGCCGCGCTTGACCAGCCGCGCGATGTAGCCGTCGACGGCGTGGAACGGCACGCCGCACATTGGAATGCCGCCGCCGTTGGCGTCCTTCGAGCGCGAGGTGAGCGTGATCTCGAGCGCCCGCGCCGCGACGAGCGCGTCTTCATAGAAGATCTCGTAGAAGTCGCCCATCCGGAACAGCAGGATCGCGTCGCGGTGCTGCTGCTTGGCGTCGAGATACTGACGCATCGCGGGCGTCACCGGCGCTGACATATGCTTAACAGTCTATGCCAGCTTTCTCCTCGCGGCTGAGCGCGGACCGTGAGAGTTGAGACGTGAAAGTTCGGCGTGGGAGTTGAGAGCGAATTGACATGCGTGTGCTTGCACTGGATACGACGACGCGCGCGGGAAGCGTGGCGCTCGTCGACGACGATCGCGTGATCGACGAGCGCAGCGGCGACGCCGCGCGCACCCATGCGTTGCGTCTCCCCGGGGAGCTCACCGCGTTGGCCGGCGCGAACGATGTGCCGCTGTCGACCGTCGATCTGTACGCGGTCGCCTCAGGACCCGGATCGTTCACCGGGCTGCGGATCGGCATCGCCACCATGCAAGGTCTCGCGTTCGTGCACGGGCGCCGGATCGTCGGCGTGCCCGCGCTCGACGCGCTCGCGCACGCCGCGAGCCGCGATCTGCCGGACGGCGCGCTGATCGCGGCGTGGATGGACGCCCATCGTCGCGACGTGTTCGCCGCACTGTATCGGGTGACTGGCGGCCCGGCATTCAGCCGCGCGCGGCTCGCGGAGGTCGAGGGGCCGACCGTCGGCGGTCCTGCCGCGACGCTGGGGCGGTGGGGCGCCATGGCGGCGGGGATGCCGACGGTCTTCATCGGTGACGGCGCGGCGATGTACGCCGGGGACATCGCGCGGGATGCTCCCGCCGCCCGGGTGATGGGGCTTCCGCTGCTCGGCGGGATCATCGGCCGCCTGGCGGTCGCGCGCGCAGCCGAGGCGCTGGATCCCTCCGGCGTGCGGCCCTTATATGTGCGCCGGCCGGATGCGGAGATCGCCCGGGACGATAAATTGCGCCTGCAGCAGATGACGCCAACGGACACGTAGGCTGCATGGGACCTTGGGTCATCGAGCCTCTGGCGCACGCCGATATCGACGACGTGCTGGCCATCGAAGTCGCGGCGTTCACCAATCCCTGGACGCGGCCGATGTACCTAGCGGAACTGGAGAACCGCGACGTTTCGTTCTGCTTTCTGGCACGAGATGCCGAGCGCCGGGCGATCGGCTTCTGCTCGTTCTGGCGGGTGCTCGACGAGCTGCACATCAACAACCTGGCGGTGCTGCCCGAGTTCCGGCGCCAGGGGCTCGGGTCCGTGCTGCTGCGGTTCGTGCTCGCGAAAGGCGTCTCGCTGGGCGTCCGGCGCGCCACCCTCGAAGTCAGACGGTCCAACGACGCCGCCCGGATGCTGTACGAACGCTTCGGTTTCTCCGTGTCAGGCGTCCGCCGCGACTATTACACGAGGCCGGTCGAGGACGCGCTGGTCCTGTGGCGCGAGGATCTGGGGAAGCCGGACGCCAACAAAGCCGGTCGCTGACCTTGAAACGCCCTGACGCTTGTGGTACGTTCGGCCCCAATGTTCAAGGAGGCCGGCAATGAATGCAGAGCCGCTGGGTGCCAAGGCTGATTTGCTGCGGACCGACGAGGAGTTCCACACTCTCGCGGTCCAGCATCATGAGCTCGAAGATCGTCTGCACGAACTCACCGCCAAGCACTACCTCTCGGAACCTGAACAAGTTGAAGAAGTCACCCTCAAGAAGAAAAAGCTCCAGCTCAAAGATCGCATGGAAGACATCATGCGACGCCGTCGGCAGGATCACCACCTGTAGCGCCCGGCCCGCCTCGCGTCGGCGCCGGTGGGCCGCGCGCGCCGGGTCCACGCCGTGATGCGCTTCGATCGCGCCGGCGTGCCGTTCATCGGCGGTGCCTGGCTGATCGCGCTCATCGCGTGGGCGTATGTCGGCTGGGGATTGGCGATCCCCTTCGTCTCGCTCGGCGCGTTCTTCGCGTTCTTCTTTCGCGATCCGGAGCGCGCGTCGCCCGACAGCGCGCACGTCGTGCTGTCGCCGGCTGACGGCCGTGTGCTCGTTGCGGGGGCGGCGCAAGCGGGGGCGGCGCCGCCGGGCGAGTGGCGGCAGATCAGCATTTTCCTGTCGCCGATGGATGTGCACGTGAATCGCATCCCCGCGTCGGGCCGCGTCACGCGCGTCAGCTATTCGCCGGGGCGGTTCCTGCCCGCGTACCGGAACGAGGCGGCGACCGTCAACGAGCGCAGCGAGGTCTGGGTCGATCGCGGCAACGGCCAGATGGTCGTCGCGCGCCAGATCGTCGGCATCCTGGCGCGGCGCGTTGTGTGCCGCGCGAAAATCGGCGACGAGGTGCGCGCCGGCCAGCGCTTCGGGATCATGAAATTCGGGTCGCGCATGGATGTATTCCTGCCGCCCACGGCGACGATCATGGTGACGGTCGGGGCGGTGGTCCGCGGCGGCGAGACGGTCATCGCAGTGTTAGACTGAAACCTCGACAGTTGTTGCTGTCCGCTGTCGGCCATACATATGCTCGAGCGAAACGAAGGGCGGTTGCGATTCCTCCGGCGGTCGAACGATCCCCGCCGCAACAGGCTCCGCCGCGGCGTCTACCTGCTGCCCAGCTTGTTGACGATGGGCAACATGTTCTGCGGGTACGCGTGCGTGGTCTACGCGATGCGGGGCGAGTACGGGACCGCGGCGCCGTTCATCGGGTTCGCCGTCGTGCTCGACATGCTCGACGGCCGGATCGCGCGCCTCACCAACACCACCAGTGCCTTCGGCGTCGAGTTCGACTCGATGGCCGACATCATCTCGTTTGGCGTCGCGCCTGCGATCCTTTCGTTTGCCTGGGGGCTCTCGGCGCTCGGCCGCCTCGGCTGGGCGGCCGGCTTCATGTTCGTGGCCGCGGCCGCGATGCGTCTCGCGCGTTTCAACATCCAGAGGGGCGGCGGCGACAAGCGCTATTTCGCTGGCATGCCGAGCCCGGCGGCGGCGGCGATTCCGGCCGCGACGGTGTTCGCGTATCCGTGGGGTCTCTACGACTACCGCGCGGCGCTGCCGGCGCTGGCCATGGTCCTCGTGCCGGCCGCGTTGATGGTGAGCACCATCCGCTTCCGCAGCTTCAAGACGCTCGACTCGAAAGCGCGGCGGCCCTACACCGTCCTCATCTTCGTCGCCGCCGGCATTGTCGCGATCGCGACCCACCCGCAGTGGACGCTGGTCGTGATCGCGTACGGCTATCTGGCGTCGGCGTTCATCGGCATGGCGATCACGCGCTTCAAGCACCGGGGCGTGGCGCCCGCCCTCGACGCACAACAACCCGCCGCCGACCGCCGCGACAGCGCCGCCCGCTAGAGCGCTGACACGACGCGCGGCGCGCGAGGCTTCAGCCGCGCGAACGATGCCCGCCTCAAAGCTTTCTACCACGCGTGAACGACGCCCCAGGGCTCGCGCTCGACGTCGTGCCAGTCGCTCGAGCCGCGTTACGTCCGCGTGGCGCGGGCCGACGTCCATGTCGCGCGAGCCGAGGTTCACGTCGCGAGCCGAGGTTCATGTAGCGCGAGCCTTCAGGCGAGCGAATTCTGTGCGGGTTCAGCGGGCTCTGGTTTGTTCGCCGTTCACACGATCGGCAGGATCATCGTCACGGTGGTCCCCGCGCCGCGCTGGCTGGTGACGGTGATCGTGCCGCCGTTCAACTCGATGTTACGCTTGGCGATCGTGAGCCCCAGCCCCGTGCCCGTCGCTTTCGTGGAGAAGTAGGGCTCGAAGATCTTGTTCAGTGCGTCGTCGTCCATCCCAACGCCGGTGTCGGTGACCTCCACGACGATCGCGGGTCGGCCGACGGCGAATTGCGGATTGCGGATCGCGGATTGCGGATTACGGGTTGCGGATTGGGGATTGCGGATTGGCGATTGCGGATTAGCAATTGCGGATTGGGGATTGCCGTCGGCCGCTAGACGACTCACGAGGGTCAGCCGCCCCGTGCCCGGCATCGCGTGCAGGGCGTTCTCGATGACATTGGTCAGCGCGCGTGCGAACAGCGTGCGGTCAATCGTCACCGCCGGCAGACCCGGCTGCGCCTGCACGTCGATCGCGATCCGGTTCGCGAGCCCTGTGCGATACGGCTCGACGACCTCGTCGATCAGCGCCGGCAGCGGCGTCGGTTCCGGCCGCGGGGTGGGGGAGGAGGCAAAGCTGGAGAACTCCGCGGAAATCTGGCGGAGCAGCTTCACCTGCGACAGGATCGCGGCGACGCACTCGTCGAGCACCGGCGAGAGCGGGCGCCCGCGATCGAGGTTCACGCGCTGCGCGTGCTCGGCCGAGAGCTGAATCGGCGTCAGCGGATTCTTGATCTCGTGCGCGACCTGCCGCGCCATGTCGGCCCACGCCTCGAGGCGCTGCGTGCGCTCGAGCTCGCTGCGCTGCCGCTTCAGGTCGGCCGCCATCTGGTTGAAGTCCTGCACCAGGCGCCGCAGCTCGTCGGAGGAGGTGGCGGCGACGCGCGCATCGAGATCGCCGCGGGCGATGCGGCGCGTGGCGCGCGTGAGCCGGTTCACCGGATCGGCAATGCGCTCGGCCATCCAGTACCCGAGCGCGCCGCCCAGCAGGCTGAACAGCACGATCCCGGACAGCACCCGCCGGTTTAGCTCGTCGATCTGCTGCTCGATCTGCTGCTGCCGGTTCGTCATCGGCACCGTGACGATCCCCTCGCGTCCGCTCGCGCGCACGGGCGCGGCGGCCAGCTGGTAGGGAAGATCGCCGACCTGCTCCTCGCCCACGTAGGTCGGCAGCCGATCGAGCAGGATTGAGCGATAGACGTCGGCCGGCGTGCGCGGCGACAGCAGCTGCGAGGCGAAGAGATCGCGCGCGCTCGTCGCCTGCAGCCGCGTCCGGTCGAACAGGTTCACGTCCTCGTCGATGGCGCGGCGGACGAGCACCATAATCTGATCGTCGATCGTGTCGAGCGCCGTCGCGCCGTGCTGCTGGAGCGCCGCGTAGTCCTCGACGAGCCGCTGGGCCGTCGTGACCGCCCGGGCCGCGGCCTCCCTGGCGCCGTCGAGCAGCTGCGTCGCGACGTACGTCCGGATGAAAATGGCGAGGATGAACACCGGCACGACCGCGCCGGCCCAGAACGCCAGGAACAGCTTGCGGTAGAAGCTCGATCGCACTTCGCGGAGCAGCGCCCGCCCGCTCCCGACCGTGCGCACGCCGAGGACGCTGAGCAGCGTCAGCCCCGCCAGCAGCGCCGCGTACAGCGCCACCGCCAGCATCACGAGCTCCGACAGGTTGATCAGATGGCCCACCCAGGTGATGACGGGATACCCGAGCGCGTAGATGCCGCCGCGATCGCTGAGGAAGTAGGCGCGGAACCGCTGATCGTCGCGATCGAGCGTCGCCCAGAACCGCTCGCGCGACTCGACGAGGCGCTGGAACACCGCATCGGGCAACGTCCAGACGCGCGTGCCCGATTCGAAGATCGGGGCGCGGCTCCAGCCGTAGACGACGAATTCGACGCCACGCCCGGAGACCCCCTCCGGCGGCACCTGCCGGTTCGGCCGGAGCGATTCGAGATATGGGCTCTGCGACGAAATGAACGGCAGCGCCCGGTAGTCGAGCATCACGCGCACGACGATGCTGCCCACCATGCGTCCGCGCACGCAGACGCCTCGGCCGATGCGCAGCACGTGCCGCTCGCTGGATCCGAACGGCGACACCTCGTCGAACGTGTCCTCCCACGTGCCGCACCCGCTCGCGCGATATTCCGTCGTCGCGTACTCCGGCAGGCTGAGCCTGAAGGCGCTGACCAGCCCTCCGTCGGCGCCGTACAGTTCGACGGCCGATGTCAGGCGGTACTGTGCGAGCGCCGTGCGCGACCAGACCGCGAACGCACGGGCAGGATCGGGGGCCGGCGTGGACACGTCCAGGCGGACGAGCTCGTCGAGCGACGGAATCGCATCGATCTGCTCGACCGCCTCCTGGAGTCGCCCCTTGAGATCTTCGCGCAGGCTCGCCGCCTGCGGTCCGAACGTCGTGGCCAGCAGGCGCTCTTTGGCTTCGGTGGCGTGCGCGAGCAGCGACGGGTACATCGCGACGGCCGGCGCCAGCAGCGCGAGGAGGAACACACCGAGCCGCGCAGCCTGGGAGATACGGCGCATCCGGGCGTTCACGCGCCCCAGCGCCAGCGCGCACGCGCCGGCGACGAGGAGCGCCGCCCACATCGGGCCAACCGGAACCGCCGGTCCGATCCGGCGCGCCATCTCGGTCGCGAGGAGCGCGCCCGCGAGCCAGCCGCCGGCGGCAATCAGGCGCCAGGACCGGCGGCGCGGCGCCCGCAGGAACGCGGCGGGGAGGCGGATGATGGCGGCCGCACCCCAGATCACGGCCGCGTGGAGTAGCACGAGCGCGAACGCGACGGCGATCCGGCCGCCGTTCAGTGGGTGGAGCGAAAAGTGGAGGAGGTCGAAATTCGTGTCGGCGACCAGACGCGGCAGCAGACGTTCGTAGCCCCACAACAGGCCGCCAGCCGCCACGCCGCCGACGAG
>JRHI01002417.1_pt1 | contig 12850 bp, 10 predicted proteins | sample 215371 | NCBI WGS metagenome assembly JRHI01 (sample SAMN02929681, study PRJNA255918) | sediment metagenome | biome: cave system; feature: Ice Cave; material: Sediment; isolation source: sediment from deep within a dark volcanic ice cave with no known source of... ...
GGATACCACCTTGATCTCTTTTCCAATTGGGACAGGCTCCCACCCGTCCCGCGGAAGGCCATGATAAGTATCAAGGCGTTGCACCTGACCGCCGCTCACGCTGGTACTGGTTTGACGGCTCCCTAGCGGCGCCGGGAAAGCTTTTTCGTTAGAATGCGGCTGAACTCCTCCGGCCGGTGAACAGGTTGATGAGGGGAAAGCATGCATCTCTACGAAACACACATTCCAGTCGTGGATACGAGGGTTTCAGAGCCCTTCTACCGTGACGTCGTTGGGCTGCCGTTCGCCTACCGTGACCCGACACGGGACATCGTTTTTATGTGGGTGGATGAGAAGGAGAAGGCCATGCTCGGGTTGTGGGGACCGACCACGACCTACGGGTGGCAAAACGGAGTCTTTCGCCCGTGCCATTTCGCTTTTGCCGTTTCGTTCGAGGAGTTACGCCAGGCCATCGAAAAGTTGAAGGAGCTCGGGATCGAAACCGTTGGCTTCGGTGGGCAGCCCACACGCGAGCCTTCCGTGGTTGGGTGGATGCCGTCGGCCCAGATCTATTTCCGCGATCCCGACGGGTACTCGCTGGAATACATCGCCTTGCTGCCGGACCCTCCCGACGCAAGTTTTATCGGCTCCTACGCGGAATGGACAAGCCGTTTGCTCGTCGATCCAACATGAGACGTCTGGTGGAGGAACCCGACATGGCTGCGAGTTATCTCCGGGATTCGTTCGCCGGGCCGGATCTGCATCCGAAACTGCGGTGGCACTGCAAGCCGAGCCGGTGGGCCCTCCTTCCGGCCGAACACGCCCTGCGGATCGAGCCGGACGCCGGCACCGACTTCTGGCGGAAAACGCATTACGGGTTCGAGCTGGACAACGGGCACTTCCTCCATGCGGACGTGGCCGGTGATTTCGTCCTGACGGCCCATGTCCGCTTCCGCCCGGTTCATCAGTACGACCAGGCCGGGTTGATGGTCCGCCTGTCGCCCACCTGCTGGTTGAAGACCTCGATCGAGCACGAGGCCGATGGGCCGAGCCGGCTCGGTGCGGTCGTGACCAGCCACGGCTACTCGGACTGGTCCACCCAGGGGGTCCCGTCTGGGCCTGGTGAGGTGTGGCTGCGGGTCCGTCGCGAAGGGAACGACTACCTCGTCGAGTCCTCGCGGGACGGCCAGGGCTGGGAGCAGATGCGCCTGGCCCACTTGCAAGAGGATCTGGAAGGGGCAGCCGTCGCTTGTGGGGTCTACGCCTGCAGCCCGAAAGGCGCCGGCTTCGTCGCGGAGTTCCGCCACCTGAACATCGACACGGGCCGCATGAAGTGACACACGACTGCTTTCCAAATGCACACATACTCGTGGTGGACAGGCAAAATGACTTCGGCACCCGGGGCGACATGTCGGCGTCTGCATAGGGGTCTGCCTCGTCCTTGAAGTACCATGCCACGGTCACGGACCCGTCCAGGACGAACTCTGCCTGTTGCTTTTTTGCCTTCTTCGCCATGGCGACTCCTGGCGCGCCTCCAGCCCGTTACGAACGCCGGCCTTCTTCAATTAGCTCCCGGACAGTCAGCTCACCGCCCAGTGTCGGTCCCTCCCGGTCGCGGTACTCGAGCATCTCCCGGACCACCTGGCGGACACCCTTCTTGCTCTCGGTAGGCGGCGGCACGAGCAGGGCCGCGGGCTTACCGTGTTTCGTGATGAGGAACTTCTTGCCCTTGCCCACCTGGTCGAGCAACTTGGATAGGCGGGTGCGGGCCTCGTAGAAACCGCTGGCAGTCATGGGTGGCCTCCGTTCAATTGACCTGTCTTCTTGACCAGTCTACCGCGACGGCACGATTGGAGCGAGCGGACCGTCAGGCACTCTGCCGAAGCACTGCGGGTGTCGCTGCAGGTTTGGGTAGTTGACCGGCAAAAAGTACGGCAAAAGGGGGGCATGCGATCCTCACTCTGGCCTGGACCGGCCCGGCAGGAGTCGCAACCGAGCGCCGCCCACGTCGGAAAAGCCGCCGGCGTTCTGGTACTGACAGCGCAGTTCCGCGCCCGATCGAGGACGCGCCTTGCACTACCTCGGGGAACTTCCTGGCCCTTCAGGGAACGAAGAGGGCCGGGTTCATCACCCGGCCCTAGCGTCTTAACCCCTTGCTGCTCCCCGTCCTGCCCGTTCCTGCCCCCTCCTGGTCCCCGTGGGTCTGGCAAGCCTGGAACTTGCGGCTAGGGGACGACTTCTCCCTCGCTGGCGCTGCGGGTTTGTAGGAGGACAGTTGCTATTGCCCATCCGGCGCGGTACGTTGTCAAGTAATGGCGAGGGCGTGTCCACGGCCCGATAACGGCTCCTCACGCTCCCTTTTTCTCACCTCAACATCGCCGGCTGGCGAGCGAGGGCGCCAGCCCGCCCACCGCAGACGACCATTCCCTCGCTGGAGGGCGTCGGAGATGCAACGCAATCGTCGGGAATTTCTCGCGGACGTGGGCAGAGGCGTCCTGGTCGCCAGCGTCGGTTCGGGGCTGGCGGCGGACCTGGGCCTTGGCCCGGCGTGGGCCGCCGAGCCGGCCGAGGCATTGAACTTCGGCAAACTGGAATCGCTCGTCTGTCTCGTGCAGGAGACGCCACCGGATCGGCTGCTGCCGCTCGTCGTCGAACGGCTGCACTCCGGCACCGACTTGTCGCAGATCCTGGCGGCCGCGGCGCTGGCCAACGCCCGTACCTTCGGCGGCGAGGACTACGTCGGTTTCCATACGATGATGGCGCTGGCGCCGGCGTACCACATGGCGCGGGAACTACCCGAGGAGCGCCAGGCGCTGCCGGTGCTCAAGGTCCTCTATCGCAACGCGAATCGCATTCAGGAACAGGGCGGCCGGAAGAACGAGGTGCTGCACAAGGTCTCCGTCGACAAGCGGAAGGACGACAAGAGCAACCGGGCGTTGCTCGAGGCCGTGCATCGCCAGGACATGCCCGCCGCGGAGCGCACTTTTGCGGACCTCATGCAGGGCTCGACGGACGAGGCGTTCGATCAACTCCTGGCGGTGGTGGAGGAAGGCCAGGAGGTGCATCGTGTCGTCCTACCTTACCGGGCATGGGACCTGCTGCCGCTGATCGGCAAGGAGCATGCGCATACTCTGCTGCGCCAGTCGGTCCATTACTGCATCAAGAACGAAAAGTATACCGGCCATTACAGCGGCGCCCGTGCGCTGCTGCCGAAACTGCTTGACCAGCATCATCTGGCGGGCAAGGAACTGGGCAACCGGCCGGCCGACGACGCCACGGTCGAGAAACTGAGTCAAACGATCTTCAAGGGCTCGCCGGACCAGGCCGCGGGGGCCGTGGCCGAGGCGCTGGCCGACGGCATGGCGCCCGACGCCATCGCCGAGGCAATTTCGCTGGCGACGAACCAGTTGGTGCTGCGCGACAACGGCCGGCCGCCGAACCAGACGGCGCCGAACAAGCCGGTCGGCAGCGTCCACGGCGACGGCATCGGCGTCCACGCCAGCGATTCGGCGAACGCCTGGCGCAACCTGGCGCGGATCGGCAAGGCGCGGCACACGATCGCCTGCCTGATCCTCGCGGGGTATCAGGCGGCGCGGGACCGCGTCGACCGCGGCGGCGACTTCCTGAAGTGGGAGCCGTATCCGCGGGCCGACGTGCGCGGCAAGGTGACGGCAACGGACGCCGACGCGCTGCTGCGTGAAGCCGAGTCGGCGATCAAGAACAAGGACCAGGCGCTGGCGACGGCGGCGGTGGCGCGCTATGGCGAGATGGGCCATGCGGCGCGGCCGGTGTTCGACTTGCTGCTGAAGTACGCGGTGAGCGAGGATGGCGCCTTGCACGCGGAGAAGTATTACCGGACGGTGACGGAGGAGTTCGCAGCGGCGCGGCCGGCGTTCCGCTGGCGGCAACTGGTGGCGCTGGCGCGGGTGACGGCGAGCGAGTACGGCCTGCCGGCGCCGGGACATGCGGAGGCGTGCCGGTTGCTGAAGGTGTAGGCTGGAGTCACAGGTCCACGGGCTGCGCCTGGGCAACCCGTGGGCCTGTGGTCCATCCAGCGTTCGGGCATGATGCTCGGTGAGTTGTTCCTCGGTCGTCCTGGCCTCATGTGTGATCATGCTTGAATCCACCCGTCTCCTCCAGGATCTCGTGGCGCTGCCCAGCGTCAATCCCATGGGCCGGCCGCTGCAAGGGGACGTGTTCCTCGAACACCGCGTCACCGCCTATCTCGAAGATTTTTTCCGCGGCCTCGGCGTCCCCTGCGAACGCCAACCCACGGTGCCGCAGCGCGACAACATCGTCGCCCACTGCGACGTGCCGGGCGCCCGCCGCACCCTCATGTTCGAGGCGCACCAGGATACGGTGCCGACCGACAACATGACCGTCGAGCCGTTCGCGGCGCGCATCGAGTATGGCCGGCTTTACGGTCGCGGGGCCTGCGACATCAAGGGCGGCATGGCGGCCATGCTCGCCGCCTTTGCCCGTCTGGTCCGCGAGAAGCCGCGCGGCGCTGCCAACGTCGTCATGGCCTGCACCGTGGACGAGGAATTTACCTTCCTGGGCGTCCGCAAACTCGTCGAACTCGGTCCCCGCGCCGACATGGCCATCGTCGCCGAGCCGACGCGATTGCAGATCGTCCATGCCCACAAAGGCGTCGTCCGCTGGCACCTGCGCACCACCGGCCGCTCCTGCCACAGTTCCAGTCCGGAACAGGGCGTCAACGCCATCTATCGCATGGGCCGGCTGCTCGTCGGCATCGAACAGTACGCGGCCCACCTGCGAACCGTGCGCAGCGATCCGCTCCTGGGAGCGCCGACCCTGAGCGTCGGTCTCGTTCAGGGCGGCACCAGCGTCAACACCGTGCCCGACCGTTGCCGCATCGAGATCGACCGTCGCCTCCTACCCGGCGAGGATCCGCAGACCGCACCGGCCGACCTCGTCGCTTTTCTCAAACGACAGGCGGGGATCGACTTTCCCTTCGACTGCGACGAGCCGTGGATGAGCAAGACGGCCCTCGGCCCGCAGGGATCGGAAGAACTGGTGGCGCGCCTCGGTCGGGCCATCGACTCGGTCCTCGGTTCGCACCAGGTCACCGCCGTACCCTATGGCACCGACGCCTCGACCATCGCCGAGGCCGGCATTCCGTCGGTGGTGTTCGGACCTGGCGACATTGCCCAGGCGCACACCTGTGACGAGTGGGTGTCACTCGAAGAGGTGGAGCAGGCCAGTGAGGTCCTGTACCGGCTGGCGTGTGCCGAGTAGCCACAGCGCGCCGCGCCGCAACAAAGACACTCGTCATTCTCCGCACGATCCGTCCATCCCGCACGCCGCTCCCGCTCGGCACGTCTCTCCGGTTTCCTCGCGGCGCGCGCGCGCCTTTCCCAGATTGACACCTGGCTGTCAGCGGGTAGAGTGGGAGAGACGACACAATCTCGCCGATCGGCGGTCCCACCGGGGGCCGTTATCCCCTCGCTCCGCTCGGCAAGGGGGGTTCCCGCGCCGGTGTTCTTCGCAGATTTTGCCAACCCATCTGTCGAAGAACACTTGCGTTCCTCCTTGCCGGGCGGAACTTTTTTATCTCCCACTCACCGCACGAAGGCCAGGAGCGCTTCCTGGTTCAGCTCAGCGATGCCGAGCTGCTCCGGCGTGCGGGCCGACTGGCCAAAATCAATGCCGGTTGCCGCCGAGGCGACCGCGACCAGCGACCGCAGGATGGGTGTGTCCACGCCGAACTGCGCGCCCAGCGCCGCCCATGCAGCCAGGCCATACGGCACGTCTTCCGACAACCAACGGCTTTCCAGCGACCCCGGCGCCCGCAGCTGCGTCAGCATTCGGCTGCCGTTGATCGTCGCCCACAGATCGCCTCTGGGTCCGAAGCCGGCCGCGTGGAACGCCTCGTCCACCGGCGCCAGCTCCACGCCGAGCGCCCGCGCCACGGCGCACCGCTCCGCATCCACCGCAGAGATCAGCCGGCAGACCGACGGCGTCACACCCTCCTCGTAGAAGTAGAATTCGCCGCGGGCATATTCGATGCGACCGGCGTTCAGCAGCACACCGGCGGGATGGACCACCGGGTTCATCGCCGCCAGGCCGCAGGCCAGGACGTGCGGACAGGCACGGACGCCGGGGAAGAGTGGCTCCAGAAGTTCCCGCACTGTCTCGGTATGGCGGGCCGGCAGCACGCCGAGGCCGAGACCGTTGACCACGCCCCAGATGTGCGCGGCCGCCGGCGCCACCTTGCGGCAGACGTAGGGCGCGGTGTCCGTCTCCGCGAGGATCACGTCTCGAGCAGCGCCGCGCGCGCGCAGGACGTGGGCGAACTCCAGGCTGCCGAGCGTGCCCGGCATGAGGACCACCGTTTGGCCGGGACGCAGATGCGGCGCGCACGCCTCGGCAAAGGGCCGGTGCGCGTAGGCGGGCACGATGAGCAGGGCCAGGTCGTTGCCGGCCAGCGCCGCGGCGACGTCGGTCGTGACCGCGTGCAGCCGGGCGATGCCGCGCCCGGCAACGCCGTCGAGGGCGATCGCGCGGGACTCGCATAGCGGCGCGACGGTGTGCGCGAAGGAGGGGACCTCGCAGAGAGTGACACGGTGGCCCGCCAGCGTCAGGTTGGCCGCGACGGCGAAAGCGGTGTTACCGCCCCCGAGGATCGTCAGGGAGTGCATGGGTGACGTTTCTCCACGACCAGCCGCTTGCGGCCCGGCGGTCCGAACCTCCAGGCCGCAAGCGGCTGGCAGATGCCCGTGACAAGGGTGGCCTCTCATCTTACACTGACAGGAACACGGAGGAGTGTGCAAACCTGTTCTCCGGCCGAGGCGGTCGGAGGGATCGCAGTCCTCAGCATGGGAGGAACATTCGTGAGTATTGTGCGGATCGGTCTTTCGGAAACCAAGGATTTCGCCGAGGGTTACGACGCCATTTTCGGCAAGAAGAAGAGCGGGCAGGCCAAGAAGGCGCAGGCTCCGGCCAAAAGCGACTCCAGCAAGAAGAAAAAGAAGACCAACAAAAAGAAGTAACCGAGAGCGGATCAGCAAACGCCTCGGCGTGCTGGCCGGCCCCACGCGGCGGGGCCGGCGTCGTTTGCGGAGGACGTTGCTACTTCTCGGAACGCGGTATCGTCTCGGGCGGCTTCGGCAGCTGTTCGACGTCGGCGCCGTAACCTTGCTGGTCGGGCTCCGCCTTGGCCCGGAACCGAGCCGGCAGCGACCTCGACAGCACTTCGGTGGCCGGCGGATCGGCCACCTTGACCGAATTGTACACGCCGTCCCGCTCGTGGGTGAACTCCTTCCACTTGTCCTGATTGTACGGCATTGCGGGCATCGAACCGTCGCCGGGCTGTTGCTCCAGCATCTGCGGGAAGCCGCTGTAGGCGTTGTGCCGGCCCTCCCACGTCAGCAGCACCTTCATCTTGTCCTCGCTCGCTTCCGGACCATCGAGGTGGATGAGCGCCCGTGCCCTGTCCGGCGGCGCCGCGAACAGGCACTCCGACACCTCCTTGAAGTGGACCGGCAGCAGGCCCTTGAGGTCCTTGACGGCGTGGAAGCGGGCCAGGTAGCCGACCAGGTAAACCGTGGCGTGCTTCAGCCGGACCGAGGCCGACGCGCCGGCCAACTCAGCGGGCAGGTCGTCGCCGGCGCCCTCCACGTTCAGGAATGAGCCGCCCAGGGCCAGCAGCGCGTTCTCGACGTCCAGGTCGAACGGCCGGCCGCCGCGGGTGCTTAGCAGGTCGCCGTCGCCGCGCACCAGGCAGTTGCGGAAGGTGACGTGGGCACGCTGACCCAGCGGGCGCACCGGCTTGTTCTCCATTTTCATGGCCCGCGGTAGCTCCGGCAGCAGCACCGCCGACAGCGGCACGCTCGCCAGCTGCTCCAGCGTCACCAGGCAATTATCAAAGGTGCATTCGCCCTCGCCCACCAGCGCCACGACGGTCTGGGCCTTGGCCTTGTCGGGGGCCGGGCGCAGGTGGAAGTGCAGCTGTTCGAGCCGCAGCTTGCCGTCGTGCAGGCGGAACAGGGCCGCTTCCTCATCTTCCGGGTCGGTGCCGCCCAGCACGAGAATCGGCCGATAGCCGGCGGCCGGCTGGATGAGGACGTCGAGGTTTGCCCGGAGCAAGCGGATTGGTTCGGGCACCTCGTGCGGTCCATTCCAGCGGAGCTGGATCTCGTCGCCGGCCTGGGCCCCGTCCAGGGCTTGAGCCAGGCTCGGATAAACACCGTTCTTTGTCTCTTTAACGTGCGGATCGACCGTCCGCAGCTTGCGGGATGCGCTCGGCTCCGGCTTCTTCTCGAGCGCCGCCAGGTTGCGCGTGTACGGCTCGTCGCTGCCGGTGAACTGCTCGATGCCGATCAGATGTTTATTGCCCTGCCGCAGCTCCGCCCGTTCCACGTTGACCGCGAATGCCTTGCGCAGCGCGATCGGATCTTGCCCGTCGAGCAGCTGCAAGGGGTCCTCCTCTTTCCAGGGGGCGGCCGAGACCAATTCCTGCGACGACGCCTCCTCTTTGACGTCGATCTCCTTCACTTTTTCGCGGAACTCCTCCAGGGCGAGCGCCACTTCGCCCGGCCGCCGCAGCCAGAATGAGTCGAAGTTGTGATAGCGGTTGTCGGAGCCGCTCCAGCTGAAGGAGGCGCTGCTGTCCTCGACCTGGCGGACCAGCACGGCCTTCGGCGGGAGGCGGTCCTCGCTCGGGCCCTTCGGCCAGGAGAAGAGGCAGTTTCGGGCCGTGAGGCTGCACGCTTGCACGTCCTTCAAGCGCACCACGGCCGCTTCACCGGCCAGCAGGGCCGAGCAATGGTTCAGTTCGACCTGGGCGCGCGTCACCGGGTTGAGACGGTCGCCCTGGTAGGCGATCAGCGCGGCGTGGGGACCGAAGGCGCAATCCGTCAGCTTGACCGAGCCGCCGCCGGTCAGCGTGATGGCCTGCTGGCTATCCGCCACCTTCGGGTCCGACTGTTCGCGCCGCGCATTCAGGAAGCAGCAGCGAGTGAAGGTAATGGCCGGCGTCGCGCCATTCGTCCCGCGAACTTCAAGCGTGCTGAGGCGGCTGGGTTCCAGCGACGGTTTGTCCTGGATGAAGACGCAATCCTCGACCTCGAGCCGGCCGCCCAGGCATTGCAGTGCGTCCAGGGTGCTGCCGGGCGACTCCGCCGCGTCAATGATGAAGCGCAGGCCGCGCAGGGTCACCGTGCCGCTCTTGACCGTCAGTGCCGCCCACAACGACGCCCGGCCCGTGGCGGGATAGCGCAGGCGGATCGTCGGCCGCGGCTTTCCTTCCTTCGGCGCGATGACGATCTTGCTCCCCTCGCCGGCGTCGCAGACCAGTCCCAGCACCGTGCCGTCGGGGTTTTCCAGGTTCAGGTCGGCGGTAAGCTTCACGGTCCGCGCCTTGTCCGGCTGCGCCGCCTTGCCGCGCAGGAACTCGTTGACGTCTTTCGCCTGTGGCTCGTCCGCTTCGTAGGTGTCCTCGTCGTGGGCGGCCACGTTCGTATTGCCTGGCGGTTCCACCGGCTTCACCGTCGTGCCTGGCGGCTGGGGGGTGGGGCCTGGCGGTTGCGGAGGCTGCGTCCCGCCCTCGGAAGGGTTGCTTTCCGTGGCGGTGCCGCGGACCAGCTGCGGCGACGTGACGCGCGGCGGCGACTGACCGAGCAGGACGACGAGCGTTACGACGGCGACCGCGGCGATTGCCCCCAGCAGCAGCGGGCGCGGACGCGGCGGGCTCGGCAGCGGGGCATCGACGAACAGCAGGCCATCGGGTACATCGACGCTGGCGCCGAGTTTCTGCGCGACCTGCATGAGGTGCTGCACCAGGTGCTCGGGCCGCTGGTAGCGGTCCTTCGGCTCCTTGGCCATCATTCGCCCCAGGATCGCCGCCACCTCGTCGGGGACGTCCGGATTGAGCTGCCGTGGATCGACCGGGGCGACTTGCTGGTGGTGGTGCAGTTTCTTGGCGGCGGTTCCTTCCGGCACCGGCGCCTGGCCGGTCAGCGCATGGTAGAAGGTGCAGCCGAGCGAGTAGATGTCGCTGCGCACGTCGGCGTCGCGCGGTTCCAGGGCCTGTTCCGGCGAGATGTAGTCGAGGGTGCCGAGAGTGACGCCGGACTGGGTGAGGCCCTGGTCGCGGTGCAGATCGAGTTGGCGAGCAAGGCCCATGTCCACGAGCTTGGCCCGGCCGCTTGGCGTGATGATGATGTTCGACGGCTTGATATCGCGGTGAATGACGCCGCGATCGGAGGCGTGGCTCAGGCCGGACGCGACCTGGAGCATGTAATGGATGGCCTCGGGCACCGGCAGCCGGTCGCGGCGCTCGATGACTGTGCGCAGGTTCTGGCCCTCGACGAACTCGAAGGCGATGAAATGAAGCTTCTGGTCCTCGCCGCAGAAGAAAACGCGCGCGATGTTCTCGTGATCGAGCCGGGCGGCCGAACGCGCTTCCTGCTGGAAGCGGCGAATGTTCTCCGGGTCGGCGGCCATCTCGGGCGGCAGGATCTTGAGAGCGACCTGGCGTTCCAGCTGCAGGTCGCGGGCACGGATGACGGCGGCCATGCCGCCGACGCCGATCGGTTCGATCAGTTCAAAGTGGGCCAGTTTCCGGCCGCGCAGCGTGCCGCTGAAGACGTCTTCCGAGGAGGCCGGGCGCGGCGGGTTGCGCGAGATGACCGTCGGCGTGTCGTCGGTCGGCTCGGCGTCCGGCGTGAAGAGGTCGGCGACGTCGGCGTCGTCAGCCGGCTTGCTAGACGAGGACGGCGGCGGCGCACCGTTTCCCAGTGGACCGTTGCCGCGGTCCGATTGGCTGGAGTGTCCGTCTCCAGTCGGCAGCGGAGGCGTGTGCATGAGGTGGACCGCTCCTTGATGGGTCGCCGCCAACGTGAGAGAACTTGCCAACGTCCTGCCATGCAAGCGCTTGTTGTTGGCCCGCTCAGGGGAGCGAGGCCGGCGGTTTGACTGGTCCAACGCAACGAGCCGAACAACACCGCCGGAGTCCCTCGGAAACGGGACTGCCCCGCGGGCATGAGATTGGGCGCCACCAACCGTCAAGAGACGCAGTCGGGGCTATTCATACAAACAAGTATAGTCGGAAGTGGAGTTGCCTGTCAATTCGGCAGTGACTGCATTCCCCGCTCGAGGGAGAGCGTTCGCCGCGCCAACTCTCAGGCGGGTCGTTCGATCGGGAGACGCGGCATGAGCTTTTTTGCAGCCATTGTCTTTTTTTCAGGTATCGACCAGGACGTGCTTGGCTGGTTCCAGGCGCACCACTCTGCCGGGCTGAACCTCGTCATGGTCAACCTGAACGACCTCGGCCAGCGCTACGTCGTCACCCTGGTGGCGCTGCTGGGCGTTGCCTGGTTCCTCGTCCGCCGGCAGGTTTGCACCGCGTTGGTCATCCTGCTGGCCACGCTGCTCGCCTGGGGTCTGGTCGATGGCATCAAGTTGGCGGTGCAGCGGCCGCGGCCCGACGTCCCACACGTCCAGCAGAAATCGCTGCTGAATCCCCTCCTGAAAGAAAAGGAGTTCGCGGTCGCGCACAGCTACAGTTTCCCCAGCGGCCACGCCCTGACCACCACGGCGATCTACGGCACGCTCGCCCTAGTCGTGGCCTGGCGCCTGCGGCGCCGCGGACCGCGCATCGCGCTCCTCGCCGGCGTCGGTGTACTGGTCCTCGTCATCGGCATCACCCGGCTCTATCTCGGCGCTCACTACTGCAGCGACGTCCTTGCCGGCTGGCTCGGCGGCCTGGGCGTCGCCTTGCTCTGCGGCTGGCTGGATCAGAAATGGTCGGCCGGGCGGTCGCCGGACCCGGTTACCTGTCCCCGCCGCTAATAAGACCCGGAAGCGTCAGCGCCCGGGTCGTGGTTCCCGTCGCTCATGCTCCGGGCTCTGACAACGTTCCCTCTGCGCGCTTGCGGCGACTATATACTCGCCAACGCATTTTTCTTCAGAGACTCTTCCGACCAGTGCCCGTCAATTCCCTCGACGAACTCAGGCCGAACTATTTTGGCCCGCTCTTCCAGCCTGTCGCTTTGGTCGCGGCGCAGGTAAATGCCTTCCATGGGGCCTTCGGTAAGTCGAGACGTTCCCATAAGGGATATTAGTTGGTCCAGAGACAAGCGCCCCCTGGCCAGACGGGGAACTGGAGTCAAGCCGAGATCCTTCAGCCAGCAATCGCGCCGGTCGCTGGACCAAAACACCCCCGCTCCCCGATCGTAGACATCGAAACCTAGAAACCAATCCGGTAGGCACTTGTAAGGCACGCTATGACGGGCAAAGCACCACTCGCCGAAGAGCATCAGACCTGGCCGCAATGCCTCGATGAGAGCGAAACGCCGGGTCTCGATCCACGGCCACAGCGGCTGAAACTGTGGATGGGAACCGCGAGTCAAATAGTTGCCCCGGCTCTGTACCCGTAGTACGCCGCTTTCATCCAGGGAGAAACCGATATTGCTCCCGTCCACCTTCTCCTCGACCGTGACCTCACCCTCGACAAAAGCACGCGCCTCCTGGGACGAGAGCACCTTGTCCTCCCGGCATGGCGTCCTTCCCAGCCAGATCAGATGGGGCGTGTGGGGAAACTTGAAGAACATTGGGCTTACCTCTTGGTCCTGCTTCGTTTCCTGTCCTGGCACAACCCATCGATGAGGTGCGTCACAGCGATCCCGTGACGCTTGAGGGCTATCTCCCAGTCACACCAGTCGGTATCGACCGCGTTGATAATCGTGCTTTGGTCTCCCTCGGAGAGGTCTTTCAGTGCTGCGGCGACGAACTTCCGATCACTCCGGTCATGCACCACCTTCTCAAGTTCGGGAGGCAGGCAGCCGTCACCGTGTTCGTCGTAAGCGATGTCAGAGCCTGTTCCACAAGGGTCAGCCAGCACGTTTTC
>JRHI01002419.1_pt1 | contig 12836 bp, 14 predicted proteins | sample 215371 | NCBI WGS metagenome assembly JRHI01 (sample SAMN02929681, study PRJNA255918) | sediment metagenome | biome: cave system; feature: Ice Cave; material: Sediment; isolation source: sediment from deep within a dark volcanic ice cave with no known source of... ...
ATCCTGCTCTAGGTCGGTGCGGGGTGCACGCGTCGCCCGCATTTTCGCGTCGCAGATAGATGATTCAATCCGAAGTGATCCTGCTCTAAGGTGTGAGCGATGAAAGGCAAGCTCACACCGGCGGTCGTCGAGGCCTGGGCCAACCTCGTGCGCACGGAGCGGACCCTGCTCGACAAGGTCGAGGAGGACTTGAAGCGCGCGCGCCTGCCGCCGCTCGACTGGTACCACGTTCTCTACGAGATCGACCGCAGCCCGAAGGGCATGATGCGCCAGACCGGCGTGCAGGACCGCACGCAGCTCGCCCAGTACAACGTGTGCCGGCTGGTCGACCGGCTGGAGCGCGAGGGCCTCGTCGAGCGCCTTCAGTGCCAGATCGATGGCCGCAACAATGTGCTCCTCATCACCACCAAGGGCCGGGCGCTTCGGCGCTCCATGTGGCCGGTCTATGCCGCGGCCATCGAGGCGCATTTCGGCGCGCACCTGGGCGAGGGCGACGCCGAGCAGCTGGCGCGCCTGCTTGCCAAGCTCGTGCGGCCGGAGTGCGGCTGATCGGTTGCGGAGGCTGCTCTTTGCCACCGCCCAAGAGTGTTGATCCGGGCCGTCCGCAGAGCGGTCTTCGTCTGCCCAGACCGGCAACCCCGTGCTGAGTTTGTCGAAGCACGTTTGGAGTCCGCCGCCCGCCCTTCGACAGGCTCAGGGCGAGGTCGCGAATTGCGTTGGCCCTCGGTATCTATCGCCGCAGGCTCTTGCCCGTTGCCGGGTCGAAGAGGTGCACGGTCTCACGATCAGCGGCGAGGCTCGCCCCGAGGTCGCTCGCCGTCGCGGCGACCGCAACGGCGACCGTTGCCGTGCCGACGCCGCCGTGAATGAGGCGCGTGGCGCCGAGCTCCTCGACGAAGTCCTTGGCGAAAGCGAGCTCGCCATCGCCGCCCGACCCGAAGCGCAAATCCTCAGGGCGGATACCGATCTCGACTTCCTGGCCATCCGCCACCGCGAACGCGTCGGGGACGAAGCCGATGCGCCCGCCGCCGGTCTCCACCACCCCTGCGCCCATGACCTTGCCGGGCATCAGGTTCATGGCCGGCGAGCCGATGAAGGTGGCAACGAAGCGCGTCGCCGGTAGGCGATAGACCTGGGTCGGCGCGCCAATCTGCTCGATGCGGCCGGCGTTCATCACCACCACCAGGTCGGCGAGCGTCATCGCCTCGACCTGGTCGTGCGTGACGAAGATCGACGTGGCCTTCAGGCGATTGTGCAGCTTGCGGATCTCGGCGCGCATCTGCACGCGCAGCTTGGCGTCGAGATTGGACAGCGGCTCGTCGAACAGGAACGCCTGCGGCTCGCGCACGATGGCGCGGCCCATGGCGACGCGCTGGCGCTGGCCGCCGGAAAGCTCGCGCGGCTTCCTCTTGAGGAAGCCGTCGATAGCCAGCAGTTTCGCGGCCTCGGCCACACGCCGCTCGATATCGTCCTTGGCGACGCCGCGGTTGCGCAGGCCGTAGGCCATGTTGTCGTAGACGCTCATGTGCGGATAGAGCGCGTAGTTCTGGAACACCATGGCGATGTCGCGCGCGGCCGGCTCCACCTCGTTGACGACCTTGCCGGCGATGCTGACGGTCCCGTGAGTGACGGTCTCCAGCCCGGCGATCATGCGCAGCAGCGTGGACTTGCCACACCCCGAGGGACCCAGCAGCACGGTGAAGGAGCCGTCGGGCATGACGAGCGAGACGCCCTTCACCGCCTCCACGCCACCGGCGTAGACCTTCCTCACATCCTGCAGCGTCACCGAGGCCATGTCTGTCTCCAACCTGTCATCCCGGAATTCGCGTCAGCGAATATCCGGGACCCAGAAATCAGGTGCGCCGGGCCGCTCTGGGTCCTGGATATTTCGCTGCGCGAAATTCCGGGATGACAGGCGGTGCGAGTGGGAGCTGGCGTCACTTCTCCGTCTCCACCAGGCCCTTCACGAACCAGCGCTGCATCAGGATCACCACCGCCACCGGCGGCAGCATGGCCAGCATGGCGGTGGCCATCACCACGTTCCACTCGGTGAGCGCGTCGGCGGTGACGATCATCTTCTTGATGCCGATGACGATGGTCTGCATGTCGTCGCGTGTGGTGATCAGCAACGGCCACAGATACTGGTTCCAGCCGTAGATGAAGAGGATCACGAACAGTGCGGCGATGTTGGTGCGCGACAGCGGCAGCACCGTATCCTTGAAGAAGCGGAAAGGTCCGGCGCCGTCGAGCTTGGAGGCCTCGATCAGCTCGTCGGGGATGGTCATGAAGAACTGGCGGAAGAACAGCGTCGCCGTCGCCGAAGCGATGAGCGGGATCGTCAGGCCGGCGTAGGAATCGAGCATGTGCAGGTCGGCCGCGATCTTGTAGGTCGGGTAGATGCGCACCTCCACGGGCAGCATCAGCGTCATGAAGATCAGCCAGAACGCCGTCATGCGGAAGGGAAAGCGGAAGTAGACCACGGCGTAGGCCGAGATGATCGAGATGGCGATCTTGCCGACGGCAATGATGCTGGCCATGACGAAGCTGTTGAACAGCATCTGGCTGACCGGCTCGCGCGTGGTGCCGCTCGTGCCGACGAAGATGGTCTTGTAGTAGGTCTGCCAGAACAGCGAGCCCGGCGTGATCGGCATCTGGCCGTTGGCGATGACGCTCTGCTCGTGCGTCGAGCCGACGAAGCACAGATAAACCGGGAAAGCGACGACAGCGACGCCGATCAGCAGGATCAGGTGCGGAATGAGATCGCCGAACCGCCGCCGCTCAACCATGGGCGCCTCCAGCGGTGTGGAATCGCCTCACGTGCGACATTCGCCGACGGAACCCCCCTCCCCTTGACGGGGAGGGGTTGGGGGTGGCGTGAACGTCTAGTGGGGGCACCTGCGGGATACCCCCACCTGTGCAACCGGGGTGGGCGCTTGTGATTGGCGATGTGCCCACCGTGCCCCTCAGCTCCACGTTGCCGGATCGCGCAGCACGGCGGCGATGCCATCGCGACAGGCGGCCATGAGCTTCTCGCCCTTCTGCGCATTGGAGCGCCGGGCGTCGCCGATGACGCCGGACGACGTGATATCGCGAAACGAGCGATAGCGGGCGATGCCCGCGGGCGGCGTGGAGGAGTGCGCGGGCCCGTGCGCCTCTGGCAGCTTCTCGCGGCGCACGGTGTCGGGTGCCACCACCATCATCAGGGACGTCTCCGCCTCGCAGGCATGATGCACGCTCTCCTGGTCCTCCAGCACCTCCGCCAAGGCCGCCCTGGCCTGCTCGAAATAGGTCGTGACGCGGAGCTTGAGGCCCGTCTCGCGCACGATGTCCGGCAAGAAGGCGGACAACGCGGCGATGTTGCCGCCGTGGCCGTTGACGATCAGCACGCGCTTGAAGCCGTGCCGTTCCACGCTTCTGAGCAGGCACAGCAGCACGGCTCGATAGGTCGGGATGTCGAACGTGAACGTGCCACCGAAGGCCATGTGGTGCTCGGCCATGCCGCACCACAGCGTCGGCGCGACCACCACGGGGGTATCCGCGGCGATGGCTTCCGCGGCCGCCTCGCACACGGCCTCGCTCAGGATTGTGTCGACACCGACCGGCAGATGCGGCCCGTGCTGCTCCATGGAGGCCACCGGCAGCACGACAATGGCACCGGCCTGCGCTTTCGCCCGCAGGTCGGCCGCGGTGAGGAACTTCCACATCACGGATTGCGACATCAGTACGTTACCTTGCGCTCGATGTAGCGGAACTGGATGGCGGTGAGGGCGACCACGATCACCATCAGCACCACCGACTGGGCGGCCGAGCTGCCGAGGTCTCCCCCCAGGCGGCCATCGAAGAACACCTTGTAAACCAGCGTCTCGGTGGCCTTGGAGGGGCCGCCGCCGGTCATGGCGTCGATGATGCCGAACGTGTCGAAGAACACGTAGACGATGTTGACGACCAGCAGGAAGAAAGCGGTCGGCGACAGCAGCGGGAAGGTGATAGTCCAGAAGCGGCGGGTGGGCCGCGCGCCGTCGATGGCGGCCGCTTCGATCACCGATTTGGGGATCGACTGCAGCCCGGCCAGAAAGAACAGGAAGTTGTAGCTGATCTGCTTCCACGTCGACGCCAGGATGACGAGCGTCATGGCGTGGCCGCCGTTGAGCAGCGGGTTCCAGTCCACCCCGAGCGATCGCAGGCCCCGCGCCACCAGGCCGAGCGAGGGCTGGAACATGAAGAGCCACAGCACGCCGGCGACGGCGGGCGCCACCGCGTAGGGCCAGATCAGCAGCGTCTTGTAGACGCCGGCACCCTTGATGGCCTTGTCGGCCTGCACCGCGAGCATGAGCGCGATCGAAAGCGAGAGCGCCCCAACGGCGATGGAGAAAATCGCCGTCGTCGCCATGGCGCGGTAGTAGTCGCCTTGGGCGAACAGATCGCGATAGTTCTCAAGCCAGATGAAGTCCGTGCGCAGGCCGAAGGCGTCCTGCAGCAGGAACGACTGCCATACCGCCTGGCTCGCCGGCCAGTAGAAGAAGACGAGCGTGACAGCGAGCTGCGGCCCGAGCAGCAGATAGGGCAGCGCCCTGCCGCCGAAGATCGCGCGCTTTTCCATGGTGCCCCGTGTTCTCCCTCTCCCCATCRTTCTTCAYGATGGGGAGAGGGTCGGGGTGAGGGGCGGCTACGGACGCCGGAGCAAGCGTCAGCCCCTCACCCTAACCCTCTCCCCGTGAAGTACGGGGAGAGGGAACGCGGCAGCGTTCGATTGCAGCGTTCTCCCTCAGCCGCCGCCAATGTCAAGCCGGGAGCCCCATGCTAGAGAAGGTTGCGCACAACCAGGATCGTCCGCGATGCATGCCGAGCCCCAGAAGCGCTTTCCGCAGATGGCCTACCTCGACCCCACCGCGCGCGTGCACGGCAAGGTCGAGATCGGCGAGAATGCGAGCCTGTGGCCCTACACCGTCATCCGCGCCGAGAGCCGCCACGCGCGCCTCGGCCGCTACACCAACCTGCAGGACCACGTGATGGTGCACGTCGGCTATCACACCCCCACCATCGTCGGCGACTACTGCTCGATCACGCATCGCGTGGTGCTGCACGGCTGCACGATCGGCGACAACTGCCTGATCGGCATCGGCGCCACGGTGATGGAGGGCGTGGTGATCGGCGAGAACTCCATCGTCGCCGGACACAGCTTCGTCGCCGACAACACGGTGATCCCTCCCAACTCCATCGTGATGGGAACGCCGGCCAAGGTCGTGCGCACTACCAACAACTTCGTCGCCAACAAGCTCAACGCCATGCTCTACTACCGCAACGCGCTCTGCTACGCGCGGGGCGACCACCGCGGCTGGGAAGGCACCCAGTACGAGGCCCAGATGGCGGCGTGGAAGACCGAGATCGAGCGCGAGTTCGCGGCCAAGTACGGCGGGTAGCCCACCCATGCGCGATCGACTCCCGGGCGCCACGGCGTTCTTCCAACACGAGGCGGCCGGCGGCCTGGTGCTTCTGGTCGCGGCAATCGCCGCGCTGATCGTCAACAACTCGCCGCTGGGATGGCTTTACGATGGCCTGCTCGACACGCCCATGGCGGTGCGCGTGGGCGCGCTGGTGCTCGACAAGCCCCTGCTGCTGTGGATCAACGACGGTCTTATGGCCGTGTTTTTCTTCCTGGTCGGCCTGGAGATCAAGCGTGAGATCCTGCAGGGCGAGCTGTCGACGTTCGGCAAGGCGGCGCTGCCGGCCGTCGCGGCGATCGGCGGGATGGCCGTACCGGCATGGGCGCGGGCGAGCCCTCACTGCTGGAGCAGCTCGAGGAGCGGCTGCATCCGTGGGTGGCGTTCGGCATCCTGCCGCTGTTCGCCTTCGCCAACGCCGGTGTGTCGCTGGCCGACATGTCAATCGCGAAGCTGTTCGAACCGATGCCGCTCGGCATCGCGCTCGGTCTCTGCATCGGCAAGCCGCTGGGAATCCTGGGCGCGACCGGGATCGCGGTCATCAGCGGCCTTGCGCCCAGGCCTGAAGGGGCAAGCTGGGCCCAACTCGTCGGCATCGGCATGCTGGGCGGCATCGGCTTCACCATGAGCCTCTTCATCGGCATGCTGGCGTTCAGCGAGCCCACCCACGCCGCGCAGCTGCGCCTCGGCGTGCTGGCGGGCTCCCTGATATCGGCCGTCGCGGGGTATCTGGTCCTGCGCCTCACCGCGCCTGGGCCGCGCGGATCACCGGGATAATCTTGGCTTCGAGCGTCTCGGGCGTGATCGGGCCGACGTGCTTGTAGACGATCTCGCCCTTGCCATTGACGACGAACGTCTCGGGCATGCCGTAGACGCCCCATTCGATGGCGGCCCGGCCGTTGCCGTCCACGCCGACCGCGAAGTAGGGGTTGCCGTAGCGGCCGAGGAAGCGCCGCGCGGCTGCCGCCTGGTCTTTGTAGTTGGCGCCGAAGACGCGCACGCCGGTCCGCTCCTTCAGCGCCACCAGAACGGGGTGCTCCTGCACGCACGGCACGCACCACGACGCCCAGAAGTTCACGACCGAGACCTGGCCCTTGGCCAGATCCGTGCTGGCAAAACCGCCGACCGCGCGGCCCGCGTCGGTGAGCCCCTCCAGGCCCTGGAGCTCGATGGCCGGAACGGTCTTGCCGATCAGCGCGGAGGGGAGCTTGGAGGGATCACCGGTGCGCAACGCGAAGGCTAATATAGCCGCCAGCACAGCAAAAACAGCCAGCGGCCAAATCAGCGCGCGCGATCGCCCGCCACGCGCTTCAGGATCGATCTCGGGTCTCTCCTGCATGGGGCTCGCCAGTTTCAATCGGCGTCCTGCGATCGACTCCGGCGCCGCACGCCTCGGGCCTCGAGCTCGTCGACCAGGTGCTGCTGGCGGCGGCCGTCGAGCATCAGCCAGATCACCAGCGCCGCCAGTCCCACTGCAACCGCGGCATAGGCGGCCCAGATGTACGCGGCGTGTGGTCCCAGCTCCATGCGCGTCACTCGGCCGGCTGGCCGGCGAGACCGGCGCTGGCCTGCACCTCGAAGGTGCGCAGGGCCTTGACGCGGCGGCGCAGGACCTCGTTGCGCATGGCCTTGATGTGCAGAGCGACGAACAACACGGTCATGGCCAGACCCATCACCAGCAGCGGCCATAGCAGGGAAGGATGGATGGTGGGTGCGCCCAGGCGCATGACGCTGGCCGGCTGATGCAGGCTGTTCCACTCCACCGAGAACTTGATCACGGGGAGGATGACGATGCCGACGAGGCTCAGCACGGCCGTCAGCTTGGCAGCCAGCGCCTCGTCCTCGATCGAGGAGCGTAGCGTGATGAGGCCGAGATAAAGGAAGAACAGGATCAATACGGAGGTGAGCCGCGGGTCCCACACCCAGAAGGCGCCCCACATGGGCTTGCCCCACAGCGAGCCGGTGAGGAGGCAGAGAAACGTGAACGTAGCGCCGATGGGCGCGGCAGCCTTGGCCGAGACATCGGCCAAGGGATGGCGGAAGACCAGCAGCCCGAAGCTCGACAGCGCGACCAGCGTGTAGCCGAACATGGAAAGCCACGCCGCCGGCACGTGCACGAACATGATCTTGGCCGCGTGCCCCTGCTGGTAGTCCAGCGGCGCCGTCGCCGCCATGTAGAGGCCGGCGGTAAGCAGCACGCCCGCGAGCGCCGCGATCCACGGCAGCAGCCGGCCCGACAGCTCCATGAACCGGGTCGGATTGGCAAGCCTTTGGGTCAACGTGGGCATGCCTATCATCTAGGCTCATCTCTGCGCGCTCGCAATTGTTAGCGCGATGGCCGTGACGCAGACTACTGCGAGACCACTGACGAGCCACGATTCTAAGGCCTCCGCGATGGCCTGAATGGTGGTGACGCAAATAGCGAGCAGCAAGATTTGAGTACGTGTTGCCATTGCAGCCCCCTGTTCACGCTGATTCACGGAGCATGCGCCTTGACCGGCAGTGTCAACTGGCCTCCGACGTCATTCCCGCGAAGGCGGGAATCCATGCAACTCTCCGCGCATGTGCGGCCTGGTGACCTGGATCCCCGCCTGCGCGCCGCACAGGCGGGGGTCCAGATCACCGCCCTGCAAGGGTGTGCTCAAGCATTGTATTCGTCTCTGCCGAGACGTGCATGTCTCGCAACCGTTGACAGGTAGACCGAGCCACCCCATAAGAGCGCCCATGACGAGGCAAATGACGCAACCGGCATTACCGGCTCGACGCCGACGTACGCCCCGCGCGCGGGTGCGATGACGGCGCTGTCAGCGTTTGTCCTTCGCACGGCCGCGCCCTGAGCGCGGCTTTTTTGTTCACGATCCCCGGAAAATAGCGCCATGACCACCAAGACAGCCACGAAAGCGGCGTCGACGCCGAAGGCCACCTCCAAGCCCAAGACGAAGGCCCAAACCGCGGTCAAGACCAAGCCCACCATCTTCATCGATGGAGAGGCCGGCACCACCGGCCTCGAGATCCGGCGCCGCGTCGCCGATGTTGCGGGTCTCGAGGTCAGGAGCATCGCCCCTCAGAAGCGCAAGGATGCGACCGCCAGGCTCGCCATGATGCGCGAGGTCGATCTCGTCGTGCTCTGCCTGCCCGACGATGCGGCCAGGCAGGCCGTGGCGCTGGTCGACGAGCTGGGCAAGGACGCGCCCAAGGTGATCGACGCCAGCACGGCACACCGGGTTGCGCCCGGGTGGGTGTACGGCTTTCCCGAGATGGACGCGGCCCAGACCGAGGCCGTGCGCACGGCGCGGCGCGTGAGCAACCCCGGCTGCTATCCCACCGCCGCCATCGCCCTCATCCGCCCGTTGGTCGAGGCCGGGCTGCTGCCCGCCGACTATCCCGTCACGATCAACGCGGTCAGCGGCTACAGCGGTGGCGGCCGCAGCATGATCGAGGCCTACGAGGCGGGCACGGCCCCGGCCTTCGAGCTCTATGGCCTGGGCTTCGAGCACAAGCACCTGCCCGAGCTGCAGCACTACTCTGGGCTCACGCGCCGGCCGATCTTCGTGCCCTCGGTTGGCAACTACCGGCAGGGCATGCTGGTGAGCGCGCCCCTGCACCTCGATACGCTGCCGGGTAAGCCGACGGCGCGCGACCTCGAGGCGGTGCTCGCCAAGCACTACGCCGGTGCCAAGCTCGTGAAGGTCGTGCCGGCAGGCAATGCGGCAGCCAAAGACAGGCGCCTGGAGCCCGAGGCCCTCAACGGCACCGATGTGCTCGAGCTGCGCGTCTACGCGAGCCCGAATTACGCCCAAGCCGTGCTCGTCGCCCGCCTCGACAACCTGGGCAAGGGCGCCTCCGGCGCAGCCGTGCAGAGCATGGGGCTCATGCTGGGGGTTGCGACCTGAAGGTGGTCAGACCCCTCGCTTCCAACGGGTCTGATGATATGCAACGCCGGAGGCGAGGGGTCTGACCCCCTCGGCGCACGATGGCCCGCTACGACTTCAACGCGCAGCGCCTGTTCGTGGAGGCCGATCTGGCCGAGGCGGCGACGGTTGCCTGCAGCAGCACCCAGGCGAACTACCTGAAGAACGTCCTGCGCCTGAAAGCAGGCGATGACATTCTCGTCTTCAACGGCCGCGACGGCGAATGGCGCTCCGAGATCGCGGAGGCCGGCAAGCGCGGCGTCTCACTTCTTATCCGCGCGCAGGTCCGACCCCAGGAGGGCGGGCCCGACATCGACTATCTGTTCGCGCCCCTGAAGCGCGCGCGCCTCGACTACCTGGTGCAGAAGGCGACCGAGATGGGGGTGGCGCGACTGCGCCCCGTTCTCACCCGCCGCACCACGCCCGAGCGGGTCAACGCCGAGCGCATGCGCGCCAATGCCATCGAGGCGGCCGAGCAATGCGGCATCTTGCGCATCCCCGAGGTGCGCGCCCCGGAAAAGCTCGAAGACCTCGTCGCCAGCTGGGACGCGACGCGGCCCCTCGTCTTCTGCGACGAGGGGAGCGAGGAAAGCTGCCCGCTCAGCGCGCTCGCACGCCTGCAGCCTGGGCCGCTCGCGTTGCTGATCGGACCCGAGGGCGGGTTCGACGAGAGCGAGCGTGCGCTGCTCGCATCCAAGTCATACGTGGCGCGCATCTCACTGGGGCCGCGCATCCTGCGCGCCGATACGGCCGCGGTCGCTGCCCTCGCCCTCGTGAACGCGGTGCTCGGCGACTGGCGCTGACCCGCAAGGCGTTCCGCATGGCTTGTGCGCACCGGGGGTTTTCAATTAACAAGGGGTGCCCGCCGCGAGCCCTTCGCGCAACACTTCCTCCGCCAGCGAGAACATTTGGCCCTATGTCCACCCGACAGGACAGCGCACCTGCCCCCACCGTGCGCTCGCGCGAGGACCTCATCGCCTGGATCGCAGCGGGCTCGAAGCCTGCACACGCCTGGCGTATCGGCACCGAGCACGAGAAGTTTCTATTCTACACCGACACGCTGCAGCCTGTGCCCTATGCCGGCCCGCGCGGCGTGCGCGCCCTGATGGAAGGGTTGATCGCTCGCTTCGGCTGGGAGCCGATTCTGGAGGGGGACAACATCATCGCCCTGAAGCGGCCCGAGGGCCTGATGGGCGGCACCGTGTCGCTCGAGCCCGGCGGCCAATTCGAACTCTCCGGCGCGCCGCTCGAGACCGTCCACGAGATCGGTGCCGAGACGCACGAGCACCTGAAGCAGGTGCTCGCTGCCGGCGAACCTTTGCGCATCGGCTTTCTCGGCGTCGGCTTCTCGCCCAACTGGACGCTCGAGGAAACGCCGCGCATGCCCAAGCTGCGCTACCAGGTGATGGCACGCTACATGCCCATGGTCGGCAAGCGCGGCCTCGACATGATGTACCGCACGGCGACCATCCAGGTGAACCTCGACTTTGCCGACGAGGCCGACATGGTCAAGAAGTTCCGCGTGTCGCTGGCGCTGCAGCCGCTGGCAACGGCGATCTTCGCCTGCTCGCCCTTCACGGAAGGGCGGCCCAACGGCTTCCTCTCCATGCGCAGCGAGGTGTGGCGCGACACCGACAAGGCGCGCACGGGCATGCTGCCCTTCGTGTTCGAGCCCGGCATGAGCTTTGAGCGCTACGTCGACTACGCGCTGGCCGTGCCGATGTATTTCATCTACCGCGACGGCCGCTACATCGACGTCGCCGGCTCCTCGTTCCGCGACTTCCTCGCCGGCCGGCTGCCGCAGTTGCCGGGCGAATTCCCGACCGAGGACGACTGGTCGGATCACCTCACCACGCTTTTCCCCGAGGTGCGCATGAAGCGGTTCCTGGAGATGCGCGGCGCCGACGGCGGGCGATGGCGGCGCATCTGCGCGCTGCCGGCTCTGTGGACGGGCCTGCTTTACGACTCCACCTCGCTCGACGCGGCGTGGGACCTCGTCAAGGACTGGAGCGCCGAGGAGCGGCAAAGCTTGCGCGACGCGGTGCCGAGGACGGCACTGCGCACGCCGTTCCGCCGCACCGCCCTTCTGGAAGTGGCCCGCCAGGTGTTGGCAATCGCCCAAGCGGGCCTGCAGCGGCGCGCCTTCGCCAATGCCAAGGGCGAGGACGAGCGGACCTTCCTGGAGCCCGTCGAGACGATTCTGCGCGACGGGCTCACCCCCGCCGACGAGATCCTGCTGCGCTACGAACGCGACTGGGGCCGGCGTACCGACCCGCTCTTCACGGACTACGCCTTCTAATTGGTTCGGGTGCGAACGAGCATAAGGACGCAGCCGAAGCCGTCGCGCCACAGGATGAGCGAAATCATCCCTCGAGCGTGACGGTCGCGTTGCCCGCCCCACCCGGAAAGCAGTAATCAGGATGCTACTTGCTCAGGCAAGAAGTGGGGGCGTCGCGATGTCATTGCTTTGGCCGCGGGCGCGGTGCGCGCTCAATTCAACGTCGGCTTTGATCTTCCTCATGGTGTTGTGCCTGCTGGCCTTGCATCACCGGCCAGCAATCGCCCACGAGGGCGGGCGCACCTACCGGGTCGTGGGCGTGGAGTACGACGATGTGCTCAACATTCGCGCGGGCCCGTCCATGGGCTATCCCGTGGTCGGTGTAATCCCGCCGGGAGGTCGGGGGGTGCGACTCGTCGGGCATTGTCAGGGATGGTGCCCTGTCAGCTACAACGGCGCCTCCGGCTGGGTGAACGGCTACTACCTTGCAGCCGAGCCCGCCGTTGCCGGCTACGTTCGCGGCTATGTCGCGGAGGAGCCGCTCGCGCCCCGGACGCGCAAGCGCGCACAGCTGCCGCCCTATTGGCGGGTGACCGGCGTGGCGGAGGGCGAGAGCCTGAAGGTGCACGACGGCCCGTCGACTTCGGCGCAAGTCGTGCACGCGTTCGAGCCGCAGAGCGGATGCATAAAGCTCGCTGGCGGTTGCCAGAAACCGTGGTGCCAGGTGAAGTTTCCGGGCCTCAGCGGCGAGCGGGTCGGCTGGGTGGATTCCAAGAACCTGGCGCCCGCTGACGCCGCCTGCAGGTAGGTGCGCCCAGGCCGTGGCGTGTCTTCGACACGACACGACGGCGGGAGGGATCGGGGTGGGGGGCAATAATCTTCGCTCGTCGCTTGCCCTTCCACCCCGCCCCTAACCCTTCGTCAGGGCCGAGCCAATGTCTGTTTGAATCGAGAGGAGATCTGCCGCTTCGTCCTGAGCCTGCATGCCCTCGGACTTGTTCCAGGACTTGTTCCGAGGGTCGAAGGACGGCCACGAGCGTCCTGCCGTGTTTGAGCAGGCTCTGCAACCATTGCCAACCGCATCGCTCCGCTCTGCGTGCCCCTGACGGAAACGCCAGAGCAGGATCGCTTCAGATTGAGTCACCTGCAAGCGTGAATCCTGCTCTATTTATCCTAGATCCTGCAGTTGACCGCAGGCGCACGTGC
>JRHI01002420.1_pt1 | contig 12833 bp, 14 predicted proteins | sample 215371 | NCBI WGS metagenome assembly JRHI01 (sample SAMN02929681, study PRJNA255918) | sediment metagenome | biome: cave system; feature: Ice Cave; material: Sediment; isolation source: sediment from deep within a dark volcanic ice cave with no known source of... ...
ATCCTTCGCATCACCCCCGTGAACCCGGTAACCAATTACCATTTGCGATGGTGGACGCGGCGGTCCCGCCCGAGACGTTCGACTCGGCTTACCCGACCAGCTTGAAGTAGAAAAGATGGACAAGTTTCCTGGCGGGGCGGCGAGCGAGGGCTTTGCACGACCGGGGGAGATCATCGACGGGAACCCGGCCGTGGACGCCAAGTGGCGAACTCAGTGGCAAACCATTCTCTTCTCCAAGGGTCTGCCAGATGGAGTCGGCACGTACAACTTGTGGAAACAGACCGTCGGGCCGAACCTTACCGAGGAGGAACTGGAGCGTCGCTATACAATGAGGTGGGGAGGTGCGCCTTTCGGGAACAGTCCATGGCGGGGGCTGTTTGAATCAAACCTCACGTCGACGAAATTGGTGAACGCGTTCAACTCAGACGATCAAGTATTCGACCTTCGCTCCATCGTGCCCTCGGTTTGGCAGATTTGCACAGATCGCGCAGAAGCCCTATGTGGGCGGTCTTGGCCTGACGTCACCTGAGAACGAAATCACCAGGTATTGGGGCACGTTGGACTATGCCGGTGTGGATGAGTACGACATCTGGGGTTCGAATTCAGCCGTTGCTCCAGATCAGCGGGCCCGCACGATTCGAAAATGGGCGGAACTATCATTCTGGTTCCAGCCGGTCTCAGGGGTCACTGGCAACCAGTTCCTTCGCGCCTCGAGCGGAGTAACGAATATCGACATGTCGGGGGTGGGCGGGAAAGGCGGATTCCCGACATACGTGTCGCACCGCTATATGACAGGCAAGACGGTCTGGGAAGTTAGCCGGCTTTACGACGCGCTTACGCACGAACTGAGATGAGCGGCAATTCGACGCACGAGAGAGGCTCGAGGATCGGATGCGGAGTCGCGCTTCTGATGGCTCCCGGAATCTTGTTCGGCCTCGCGGTTGTCGCCAACGAACTCCGCCTACGCGTGGATAGCACTATCGTCGCGCCGTCCTACATACAGGTCACCTCCCTGTTGGCAGGTGCGATCGGTCTGATCACAACGCCGGTCGCGCTGACAATAGCGTGGTTTCGTCGCGCATCGTTGCCACTGGCTGTGAAAGCACTCATTTGGCTGGCGGCCTTCGGTTTCGTGGCCTTCATCCTCTCGTACGTCTGGAATCCTGCCTTTCACTAGTCTCGCTGGCGGCGGCACCGGTGGTTACCCAGGAACGGGCGCCGTGCGCCCTTACGAATCTGTCCAACGATCCACCGGCCGTCGTCACGGGGCTCACGGTGCCAAAAGCAAACGCGACCGGTGTGCAGACTGGCGTGTTCCCGCAGGTGACGTTCACCGAACCGGTCAAGCACCTCCCGCAGCATGTGGTGCTGCAGGGCGGCGGCTCGTTCGTGCCGATTCTGCTCAGCGGTGATGGACCCAACGGCACGGTCGATCCGCTCACGACCGACGATCAGGTCGTGACGTCGCTGACGATTCAGCCGCTGCAGCCGCTGCGCTACAACACCACCTATACGTTGACGCTGACGGCCGATATCATCGACCTCGACGTGGGCCTCAATGGCCAGCCGGCGCCGAAAGCGCTCGCGCCGTATACGACCACGTTCACGACGTTTGCGCCGGCGCAGATCGGGCAGTCGGCCGAGAGCTACAGCTCGCCGGCGATCGTGGTGCTCGGCGATCGCGGCTACCTCGCGGTGCCGCTGCCGAATCAGGCAGGTCTCAAGATCTACGACGTCAGCGATCCGACGGCGCTCGCCGAGGTGCTGCCGAGCGAGCCGGTCGTGGCCGTCGGCGCTCCGTACGATCTCGTCGGCGAGGAGACATCGCCGCTGACCGGCGGACGCGTTGTCGCGCTGACGACCGGTCCGATTGGCATCCCGTATCGGCCGTCGGATGTGTATCTGTACGACGTCGCGACCGACCAGCCGCAGTGGATCGGCGCGGTCACGCTGGGCAACAGCCCGAGCGACGGCATCGCGCGGCGCACGGTGATGAAGGACGGCGTGCTGTACGCGACGACGGCGGGGATCGGGAAGGGGATTCAGATCGTCGATCTGAACCTCGCCCTCAGCGATTTCCAGACGGCCACGGCCAACGGCACAGCGAGCCTCGAGTACTACTACCAGATGCTCGCGCAGCTCGGGCTCGAGGGGCAGGGATTCGGGCAGGACGCGATCAGCCACACGATCTTCGTGGACACCGGGAGCGATCGCCACTCGAACCTGTGGGATCTGGCGGTCGGCGATCTGACCGTCGACGGTCTCTCGACGCGGATGGTCGCGGCCACCGGCGCCAGGGCGCTGGTCCTCGCCAATCCGACCACGTCCGAAATCCTCTACAAAGGCAGGGTGATGAACGCCGTCGGCCTGCCCGTGCTGGTGTGGGGCTACAGCATCGGGCTGACGAAGATCGACACGCGCGACATCGCGGTGCTCGCCGGGTTCAATACCGGCGCGCCGGACGTGCAGATCGTCACGGTCGACGTGACCGACCCGCGCCATCCGTTTGCGCTCGGCTCGTTGTCCATCGCCCACAGCGAGTTCGATCTGCGGTCGAGAATCGTGATCAAGGACGGCATCGCGTACGTCAGCGGCCCGACATCGACGCAGCTCATCGACGTCAGCGATCCGGCGCAGCCGCGCCGCGCCGGGGTCATCCAGGGCTTCGGCGGCATCCTCGCGCTCACCAGCGATCCGATCGTGTTCGGGATCGGCTCGCCGCTGGTCCCGGGCGACCAGTCGGGCATCAAGTCCGCGGTGACCGGTCGATTCGTCTACCTGGCGCCGATCAAGCCGACTGTTGTCCGATCAGTCGATGCGCTGACGGGCTCTGACCGCGTCGAAACGGCTGCGGCAACCTCACTAAAAGTGCTCGCGTTTGGCGTCGAGACGCCTCAGGGAATGCCTTCTGTAGTCGACGTTCGAGAGAACGGGCAGTTTGACGCTGTCTGCGACCCTGGTCAAGGTAGGAAATGCGTTTCTTGGCCTCATTCCAAAGCTCCAGCGTCGGCGCGCCTTCGGGCTCGACGGCGATCACCCGCGTCTTCGATTCGTACCACCCGGCGATGCGCCTGCGGGGCTGCAACAGCATTCAGCTCGCGACATTTCTGCAAGTCGCACAAGAAGCTGCGCCCGCCGAGGCGCGCTTCTAGAGCTTCGATCGCGATCTGAATCGCGCCGCCCTGGCGGCGGCTCGCCGCATGTAGCCGTATACTTTCAGACCATAGCAAGCTCCTTGCATGGATCGACCATATGGCCACCACCAACGTGTCCACGCCCTTCGTCTTTCGGCTCATCGGCGCCATGGCGCTCGATCCCGTCACATACGAGGAAGTCGAGGGCGACAGGAGCGCGACAGTCCAGGCGATGCTTGTCGTCTTCTTATCCAGCGTGGGCGCGGGCATCGGCGCCCGCGGCCTGGGCAGCGGCTCTCTCCGGAGCATGGTGTTCATCAGCGCCGTGTCGCTCATCGCGTGGGCGTCATGGGCGCTCCTCACGTATCAAATTGGCGTCAGGCTGCTGCCCGTGGCGCAGACGCGCTCCGACGTCGGTGAGCTGCTGCGGACCATCGGATTTGCGGCGGCGCCCGGGATGCTCCGGATATTCGGCATCGTGCCCGGCGCGGCGATCCCCGCGTTCGCGATCACAGCGGTGTGGATGCTCGCGACGATGGTCGTGGCGGTCCGCCAGGCGCTCGACTACGAGAGCACCGCGCGCGCCGTTGCCGTCTGCGCGATCGGGTGGGCCCTGGCGCTTGCCATTGCCGTGGGACTCGGGTTGGTCTTCAGTGCACCCGTGTCATAGACTAAGGATGATGAAGCGGATTCTTGCAGCGGTTCTTGGCGCAGCCCTTCTCGCCGCGGGATGCGGCGACCCGGAGGCGCCGGTCACCCCGACGGCGGCGGTGCCGACGACGACGGAGGTGTTCAGCGACACGCTGCTCGTTCTGGGCGCGAACACGCACTCGTTTACGATCGGGACGATCGGCGGCTTGAAGGTCAGCCTCACGAGCCTGGTGCCCGGCGTCACCGCGGTCGGCCTTGGGATCGGCACGTTCGGCCTCGGCGGCTGCAGCATCATCCAGAAAGTCGAAACCGTCGCCGGTCCGTCCGTGAAATTGTCCGGCACGGTCACGGTACCCGGCACCTATTGCGTCGAGGTATACGACCTCGGCACCCTCGTCCAGCCGGCCGTCTACACCATCAACGTGCTGCACTCGTGATCTCCGACGCGGAACTGACCTGCCTCGCGGCCTCGCACGACATCATCACCCTCGGCATGCGCGCCGACGATCTGCGCCGCCATCGCCACGGCTCGAAGACCACCTTCGTGCGCGTGGCGACGACGACCGCGGACGTGGGTGCGCCGGTGTTGCGTCCGCCGTCCGCCGGAGAGCTGCGCATCGTCGGCACGCCGGTCAGCCGCGCGGCCGCGGTCGAACGCGTGCGGGAAGTCGCTGCCGTGGCGGCCGGCGCCGCCGTCACCGGATTCTCACTCGCCGACCTGGAGCCGCTCTGCGCGCGGGAAGGCGTCACGCTGCGCGCGCTGCTCGAGGAGCTGCGCGCGGCCGGACTCGAGCTCGTGGCCGAGGCGCCGATGGATCGCCTGCAGAACCCGCGGCGGTCGGTCGAGGAGGTGAACATCGCCGGCCTGTCGCTCGCGCGGCTCACGGTCGATCAAGCGGCGCCAGGCGATCCGATGGCGCTGCTGAAAGCGGTCGCCGAGCTGCAGCGCGCCGTCGCGGTCGTGCGCGCATTCGCTCCGCTGCCGCGGCGGATGAACCCGGCCCTCCCGACCACCGGCTTCGAGGACGTGAAGTACGTCGCGCTGGCGCGCGTCGTGGTGGACAACGTGGTGTCGATCCAGGTGGACTGGTCGCTCTACGGTCCCAAGCTCGCGCAGGTCGCGCTCACCGTCGGCGCCGACGATGTGGACGGTGTGTCGGCGGAAGACGAGACGACGGAGGGGCGCCGCCGCGCGCCGCTCGAAGAGATCCGCCGCAACATCATCGCGGCGGGGCAGGAACCGGTCGAGCGCAACGGCCGCTTCGATCTGATCCGGGGATGACTCCTTCCTTCGTGTGCGTGCGCCGGCGATGACGCGCGTCCGGCTCGGGGCCGTCAGCTACCTGAATGCGCGTCCGCTGGTGTACGGCCTCGAGCGGCAGCCGCGGTTCGACCTGCGGTACGACATTCCTTCAGAGTGCGCGAGGCTGCTCCACGCTCGCGAGATCGACGTCGGGTTGATTCCGTCGATCGAGTATCTGCGTGGGCCGAGCGCGTATGCGTTCGTGCCCGGCCCGGCGGTCACGTCGCGAGGCCCGGTCGCCTCGGTGGCGATCTACACGCGCGTCGAGCCGCGCGACATTCGATCGATCGCGATGGACACGAGCTCGCGGACGTCGGTCGCGCTGGCCGCCGTCCTGCTGCGACGCCGCTTCGGCGTCGTGCCCGAAGCGGTGCCGATGGCGGCGGACCTTCCCGCCATGCTCGCGCGCGCGGACGCGGCGCTGATCATCGGCGACAACGCGCTGTTCCTGGATCCGCAATCCGCAAGCCGCCATCAGCCATCCACGATTGCGAAGATTGACCTCGGCGAGCTCTGGACGGACACGACCGGCTTGCCGTTCGTGTACGCCGTCTGGGCCGGCTGGACCGACGCGTTGAGCCCGGAGGATGTGGGCCTGCTGCAGCGGGCCCGCGACGAGGGGGTGGCCGGCGCGGACGAAGTGGCGCGCGCCTACTATCCGGGCGACCCGGCCCGGCAGGCTGTGGCGAAGCGGTACCTGCGCGATAATATTCGGTATGTGCTCGGGCCTGAGGAGCTCGAGGGGCTCCGGCGGTTCTACCAGTACGCGACCGAAATGCGCCTCGCGTCGTTCGACGGCACGCTGCGTTTTTTCTAGGCGGGCCACGAGCCTTGTCCGGCAACTTCGTCCTCGGTCGGGCCTCTCGGACCAGCGCAAACAGACTTTCGGACCGGCACAACAGAGATGGTTGAGCAGATAGCTGACAGGATTCGGGCCGGGGAGCGCGTCACGGCCGGCGAGGCGCTCGAGCTGTACCGCGACGCGCCGACGTCGCTGCTCGGCCGGCTGGCCGACGGCATCCGCGCGCGCAAGCATCCGGACGGCCTCGTCACCTACATCATCGACCGCAACGTCAACTACACGAACGTCTGCGTCGCCAAGTGCACCTTCTGCGCGTTCTACCGCGACGTCGGGTCGCCGGATGGCTACGTGCTCGGCTTCGAGGAGCTGTTCCGGAAGATCGACGAGACGATCGCCGTCGGCGGCGTTCAGGTGCTGATGCAGGGCGGTCACAATCCCGATCTGCCGCTCACCTGGTACGAGGATCTGTTCCGCGCGATCAAGGCGCGCTACCCCGAGTTCAAGCTGCACGCGCTCTCGCCCCCCGAGGTGATCCACATCTCGCGGCTGTCGCAGTTGCCGGTGCCCCTCGTGATCGATCGCCTGATCGCCGCGGGGCTCGACAGCCTTCCCGGCGGGGGCGCGGAGATCCTGGTCGACCGCGTGCGCAAGGCGCTCCACTGTTACGGCAAGGCGACCGCCGACGAATGGCTCGACGTCATGCGCCACGCGCACCGCGCCGGCCTCCGCACGACCGCGACGATGATGTACGGCACCGTGGAGACCGACGAGGAGCGGCTCGAACACCTCCTGCGCCTGCGCGCGCTGCAGGACGAGACCGGCGGCTTCACCGCGTTCATCGCCTGGAGCTACCAGCCCGATCACACCGAGCTCGCAGGATCGGAGGCGACCGGCATCGACTACCTCCGCACGCTCGCGATCGCGCGCATCGTGCTCGACAACTTCGACAACCTGCAGGCGTCGTGGGTCACCCAGGGGGGCAAGGTCGGACAGCTGAGCCTGGCCTTCGGCGCCAACGACATGGGCAGCGTGATGATCGAGGAAAACGTGGTCCGCGCCGCCGGCGCAGCCTACTGCATGGACGAAGTAGAGATCGTCCGGAACATCGAGGACGCCGGTTTTGCGGCCAAACGCCGCAACATGCACTACGACATTCTCGGCGGCCCGATGTTCCGCGAGCGCGAGGTGCCGCGCATGCTCGAGCTCGCGACGGCGCGCGAGGAGGGCGACACGTCGGTGCCGGAGGAGCTGCGCCTCTACCCGGCACGAAGCCGCCCGGGTAAAGAGGCCAGGCAGCGGCCCTGAGCCTGTAGCCTCTTCATGATCCGTTACCACGCCGCCTGGATTCTGCCGATCAGCGAACCGCCCATCCGCGACGGCTGGCTCGCCGTCGATCGCGGTCGCATCGTCGCGATCGGAGCGACGGGGCGGCGCCTGCTGTCGGACGGCGCGCAGGAAGTCCATCTGGGTGACGTGGCAGTGCTCCCCGGACTCGTCAACGCGCACACGCATCTGGAGCTGTCGTATCTGCGCGACGAAGTCCCGCCCGCGTCGCAGTTCGTCACCTGGATTCGCGGCGTCATGGCCGCCCGGCGGCAGCGGCCCGATCCGAGCGCCCCCGAGATTCTCGACGCGGTGGATCGCGCGCTGGCCGAGGTCGTCGCGTGCGGCACCGCGATCGTCGGCGACATCAGCAACACCCTCGTCACGTTCGGGCCGCTCACGCGCAGCAGCCTGGCTGCTGTGGTGTTCTACGAGCTCATCCAGTTCAACACCGTGGACCCGACGGGTGTCGTGGCAAGGGCGTGCAGCGATCTCGAGGCGCTCGTGCCGACCGAGCGCGTGCGCACCAGCCTGGCGGCGCACGCGCCGTACTCGGTGGCGCCGCTCGTGCTCCGCGCCATCCAGCAGGCGGTCGGTCGCGATCCGTTCGCGCCCTGCAGCATCCACCTGTCGGAGTCGGCCGAGGAGATCGAGTTCATCCGCAGCGGCGGCGGCCCGTGGCGCGTGCTGCTCGAGGACATCGGATCATGGGATCCGTCGTGGGTGCCGCCGGGCGGCACGCCGGTGCAGTTTCTCGACGAGAGCGGCTTCCTCGATGGCCGCCTGCTCGCCGTGCACGGCGTGCAGATGACCACCCAGGATCTGGATCGGCTCGCCGCGCGGGGCGCGACGCTCGTCACCTGCCCGCGCAGCAACGGCCACACGGGCGCCGGGGCACCGCCCATCGAGGATTTCTACAACTACGGCGTCAAGGTCGCCGTTGGCACCGACAGCCTCGCGAGCGCGCCGGATCTCAATGTCTTCGCCGAGCTGGCGACGATGCGCGCGCTGGCGCCGACGGTGTCGGCCGGCGCGCTGCTCGACAGCGGCACGCGCCAGGGCGCGTGCGCGCTCGGATTCGACGCCGACTACGGGACGATCGAGCCCGGCAAGGTGGCGCGGCTGCTCGCCGTCAGCCTGCCGCCGGACACCGAGGATGTGGAAGAATATCTGGTCAGCGGGATCGAACCGAGCCAGATACGCTGGATCGAACAGCCCTGAGCCCTACATGATCACCTCGCGCCTCCGAACATACGCGTCCTTCGTGCGGTTGAGTCATTCCGTGTTCGCGCTGCCGTTCGCGCTGGCCGGCGCGCTGCTCGCGCTGAACAAACAGGGGCCGTACCCCCTTTCCACCGCGAACCTCGAAAAAGGGGCACGGCCCCTGTTCTGGGTGGTGGTCGCCATGGTCGCAGCGCGCAGCGCGGCGATGGGGTTCAACCGCCTCGCCGACGCGCGCATGGATGCGCTGAACCCGCGGACGGCGAATCGCGAGATCCCGAGGGGCGCGATGAGCACGCGCGAGGCGGCCGTCTTCGTCATCGTGTCGTCGTCGGCGTTCGTGTTTGCATCGTGGCGCCTGAATGCCGTGTGCTTCGCTCTGTCACCGGTCGCGCTCGCCATCGTGTTCTGGTACTCCCTCGCCAAGCGCTTCACCACCTGGACGCAGCTGTTCCTCGGCCTGGCGATGGCCGTGGCGCCGGTGGGCGGCTGGCTCGCGATCGGCGGACGCGGAGGCTGGGAGCCGTGGCTGCTGGCGGCGGCGATCGGCACCTGGGTGGGCGGCTTCGACGTGCTGTATGCCTGCCAGGATCTCGACTTCGATCGCGCGCACGGGCTGCGATCGATTCCGGTGCGCTTCGGCGTGCGGACGTCGCTCGCGATCGCGCGCCTCATGCACGTCATCGCTGTCCTGTGCCTGGTCGCGCCGGCGTTGGTGGCGCCGCTTGGCGGCATCTACCTGGCCGGCGTGGCCGCGGTGGCGGCGATGCTGGCCTACGAGCAGTCGCTGGTGCGCGCGGACGACCTGTCGCAGGTGAAACGGGCGTTCGACCTGAACGGGTACGTCGGGATCCTGTACCTGCTCGTGCTGACGGTATCGCTCTATGGCCCCTGGCAACGCTGATCGGCGGCCGGCCGTCGCGATCGCGGTGACCGGCGCGAGCGGCGCGGTGTACGCCACGCGCACCCTGGCGGCGCTGCTCGAGCGCGGCGTTCACGTGGAGCTGGTCGTGTCGGACTACGGCCGCCGCCTGCTGCGCGACGAGCTCGGCGAGCAGGCGTCGGTCGATCGCCTCATGCCGTTTCTTGCCGACAAGTACGGCGCAGGCGTGAACGCGGGAACCATGACGATCCACAGCAACCGCGATCTCGGCGCGACGATCGCCAGCGGCAGCCACGGGTGCGGCGGCATGGCGATCGTGCCGTGCTCGATGAAGACGCTGGCCGCGGTGGCGCACGGCCTGTCGCGCAACCTGATCGAGCGCGCCGCCGACGTCATGCTCAAGGAGCGGCGCCGCCTCGTCATCGTCCCGCGCGAGACGCCGATGAGCCTGCCGCAGCTGCGCAACATGGTGCTGTGCGCCGAAGCCGGCGCGATGATCCTGCCGGCGATGCCGGCGTTCTACCAGCAGCCGAAGACGCTCGACGACCTGGCCGGCTTCATGGCGGGAAAGATCCTTTCCGCGCTCGGCTTCGAGCACGAGCTGTACCCGCCATGGACGGGACAGATTCCTAATCCGTAGTCCTTGGTGCTTGGACCTTCGTCCGTCCCCAATTCTTCGTCCATGGTCCGGGCGCCGCGAACCATGGACCGGACCACGGACCGGGGACGGGCCAGGAGCCAAGGCCCTGGGACGAAGGACCACCAGTGACTGACGTCTCGAAAACGCCCGAGCGGATCGCGGGCATGTTCGACGCGATCGCGGGCCGGTACGATCTCCTCAACCATCTGCTGAGCGCCGGCATCGACCGCCGCTGGCGGGCGCGCGCGATTGCCTCGCTGCAGCTGAGCGGGTGCGAGCGCGTGCTCGACCTGTGCACCGGCACGGGCGATCTCGCCATCGCCGCGGCGCGCGCGGAGCCGCCGGCGTCGCGTGTCGTGGGCGTCGACTTCTCCGGCGCGATGCTTCGCGTCGGCGTGGGCAAGCTCCGCAAGGAGCGCCTCGCCGACCGGATCGCGCTCGTGCTGGGGGATGCGACGCGCATCCCGATCGGCGACGAGTCGGTGGACGCCGTGACGATCGCGTTCGGCATCCGCAACGTCGAGGACATGCCCGCCGCCTGCGCCGAGATGCGCCGCGTCCTCAAGCCGGGCGGACGGCTCGCCGTGCTCGAATTCGCGGTGCCCTCGACGCCGGTCATCAGCACGCTGTATGGGTGGTACCTGAATCGCGTGTTGCCGCTAGTGGGCCGCGCCCTGTCGCGCCACAACGCGGCGTACGGCTACCTGCCTGCATCGATCGGCGCGTTTGCGTCTCCCGATGAATTTGTGAAAGTCCTGCGGCTCGCCGGCTTCAGCGGGATTTCTCCCATCCGTCTGACGTTCGGCAGCGTCATTCTTTACACGGCTCGGAAGGAGGCGCCATTTGTTCCCAAGCCCCTAGCCCCTGACTCAGAGCCTCGATATACTGCTCTAAGTACCTGATGTATTTCGATTTCGAGGATTACCACCCGGACATCAGCCCGGTCGGCCAGGCCATCTCCTGGCGCGAGGGGGTGCTGCTGTCGATCATCGCCCACCTGGTGATGGTGATCCTGATCCTGGTCGCGCCCCGATGGTTCCCGTGGCTCAACGAGCCGCGGCGCGTGCAGGTGGTTGCGCGGCAGGCCCCGCGGGAACCGCCGATGCAGTTCATGATGGTGGCGCCGCGCGTCGAGCGTCCCGTCGCCAAGGCGCCTGAGCGATCGCTGCCATCCGATCTCGACCGCGCGGCCGCGTCGCCCGAGCGCTCGCCAAAGCCCGAAAACATGCAGCCGTTCTCGCGCGGCAACAGTCCGGAGCGCGTCGACGAACCGCCGCGCCAGACCGCGCGCGGACAGGGGCCGCAGCCCGATCCCGCCGCCGGCAAACCGTCGGAGAGCCAGCCGGATCCCGCGCAGAAGATCGCCGAGTCGCAGTCGGCGCTGCAGATGCCGTCGAACCGGGCCCCGGCGCAGAACGGGGCGAACGGCCGTTCGGCGACCGCCGGCGGATCGCTCGGCGACGCGCTGCGCAACCTGCAGCGCTACACGCGGAACGAAGCGTTCGATAACCAAGCGGGAGGCGGCGGGCAGTTCGGGCCCGAGATCCAGTTCGACACCAAGGGCGTCGAGTTCGGGCCGTGGATCCGCCGCTTCATCGCGCAGGTCAAGCGCAACTGGTTCATTCCGTACGCCGCGATGTCGATGAAGGGGCATGTCGTCATCCAGTTCAACGTGCACAAGGACGGATCGATCACCGATCTGCAGGTCGTGGGCGCGAGCGCGGTCGACGCGTTCAACAATGCCGCGTTCGGCGCGTTGTCCGGATCGAATCCCACACAGCCGCTGCCGCCGGAGTATCCGGTCGAGAAGGCGTTCTTCACCGTCACGTTCTTCTACAACGAGACACCGCCGCGGTGACGCGCGCGCAGCGGCTCGGTCTCCTGATTCTGCTGCTCGCGTTCATCGTCTACGTCATCGCGCGGGTGCGATGAAACCGCTCGTCGTCGCCATCCTGGGCCCCACCGCGACGGGGAAGAGCGCGCTGGCCCTGGCCGTGGCGGAGCGGCACGGCGGCGAGATCGTCAACTGCGATTCGACGGCCGTCTACCGCGGCTTCGACATCGGCACCGACAAGATCGCGCTCGCCGATCGCCGCGGTATTCCGCACCACCTGATCGACATCGCCGAGCCGACCGATGAGTACACGGCCGCCCAGTACGCGCGCGATGCCGCGGCGGCGATCCGCGACGTGCACGCGCGCGGCCGCCTGCCGGTTGTGGCGGGCGGGACCGGGTTCTACTTCCGCGCGTTGACCCGCGGGCTGTTTCCGGGACCGGGACGGGACGCCGCGCTCCGGCAGCGGCTCGAGTCGATCGCCGAGCGCCGCGACGTCACGTTCCTGCACCGCCTGCTGTGCAAAGTCGATCCTGAATCGGCGCTGCGAATCCAGCCGCGCGATTTGAAGCGGCTGGTACGAGCGCTCGAAGTGTTCCTGCTCACGGGGCGCCCGCTGACGGCGCATTTCGCGGAGACCGCGTCGGCCATTCCGGACGTGGACGTGCTGGCGATCGGACTTCGGCTGCCGAGCGCGGAGATCTCGGAGCGCGTCACACGCCGTGTGGACGAGCAGTTCGAGCGCGGGCTGCTCGACGAGATCCGGACACTGCTCGCGCGCGGGATTCCCGAGCGCGCGCGGCCCTTCGGCGGGTTGGTCTACCGCCAGGCACTGGAGCACCTGCGCGGCGTCCGCGACGAAGCGGCGACGCGCGCGCTGATCGCGCAGGAGAACCGGCGCTACGCGCGGCGCCAGTTGATCTGGTTCCGCAAAGAGCCTAATCTACGCTGGTTCGACGGCCCCGGCGAGTCGGCGACGACGCGCGACTCCGTGCAACGTCTGATCGCCGAACGGCTTCAGGAGCGCGGACACTAATGCCCT
>JRHI01002421.1_pt1 | contig 12831 bp, 8 predicted proteins | sample 215371 | NCBI WGS metagenome assembly JRHI01 (sample SAMN02929681, study PRJNA255918) | sediment metagenome | biome: cave system; feature: Ice Cave; material: Sediment; isolation source: sediment from deep within a dark volcanic ice cave with no known source of... ...
GCCTCACGTTGAATTCGGGGCGGGCGATTCAATCTGAAGCGATCCTGCTCTAGCGCGGCTCTTGCTCGCTGCACTGCACAAAGCTTCCGCAGTGTGCGATGCGAATGGGCAGAGCTGCTGTCTTGCTCAAAAAGATGTCACCGCACTAACGCATTGAATTTACGTGGCTTTAGCGCTCCCAGCGCGTTGGCACGAAGCTTGTAGACGTTCTGGTCGAGAACGGCGCCAACGTCGACGCCACGGGTCCAACGCTGGGCTCAGGAGCAACGCCGCTGACCTGGGGGGGGACGCATCGAGCGTGCCTCGGGATCGCGGCTTTTCTGTCAGCGGCAAGCGCGTTGCTGTGGACGACGCACCTGGAGAAACGGCGCCGTCCGCACATCGAAACAAGGGCGATGATCACGATGAGCAAGACCATCAAGACAGCACAGGCTTCGGCAGGACGAGCGGCGATCAGCCGACGCGATCTCATGAAGTCGGCTTCCGCAACGGCGGCGATGGCGGCGTTGATGTCGGCGGCAAAGGCCGCGTTCCCGGCGGGCGCGTTTGCGCAGAGCGCGGGGCCCGAGGTCAAGAAGGCGATCCTCGGCTACATCGCCCTGATCGACGCCTCGGCGCTGGCCATCGCCAAGGAGAAGGGCTTCTTCGCCAAGCACGGCATGCCCGACGTGGAGGTCGCCAAGCAGGCGTCGTGGGGAGCCACGCGCGACAACGTCGTGCTGGGCTCGGAGAACAACGGCATCGACGGCGCGCACATTCTCACGCCGATGCCCTACTTGATCTCCACCGGCAAGGTCACGCAGAACAACGTGCCCACCCCGATGTACCTCCTGGCGCGCCTCAATCTCGACGCGCAGGCGATCTCCGTCGCCAACGAATACAAGGACCTCAAGGTCACCAACGACGCCTCCCCGCTCAAGGCCGCCTTCGAGAAGAAGAAGGCCGAGGGCAAGGAGGTGAAGGTCGCGATGACGTTCCCAGGAGGCACGCACGATCTATGGATTCGCTATTGGCTGGCGGCTGGCGGCATCGACCCGGACAAGGACATCTCCACCATCGTGGTGCCGCCGCCGCAGATGGTAGCGAACATGAAGGTCGGCAACATGGACGCGTTCTGCGTGGGCGAGCCGTGGAACGAGCAGCTGGTCAACCAGGGCATCGGCTTCACTGCCTGCGCAACGGGCGAGATCTGGTTCAAGCACCCGGAAAAGGCGCTGGGGCTGCGCGCCGAGTGGGTCGACAAGTATCCAAAGGCCACACAGGCGCTGCTGATGGCCGTGATGGAAGCCCAGCAGTGGTGCGAGAAGATGGAGAACAAGGAAGAGCTCGCAACGATCGTCGGCAAGCGTCAGTGGTTCAACGTGCCCGTCCCGGACATCATCGGCCGGCTCAAGGGCGACATCAACTACGGCCACGGCCGTGTCGAAAAGGGCACCAAGCAATACATGAAGTTCTGGAGCGAGCATGCCTCCTATCCCTTCAAGAGCCACGACCAGTGGTTCGTCACGGAGGACATCCGCTGGGGCAAGTTCGAGCCCGCAACGGACGTGAAGGCGCTGGTCGACAAGGTGAACCGCGAGGACCTCTGGCGCGAGGCGGCAAAAGCGCTGTCGGTGGCGGCCTCCGACATCCCGGCCTCATCCTCGCGCGGCAAGGAGACCTTCTTCGACGGCAAGGTGTTCGATCCCAACGATCACATGGCGTACCTGAAATCGCTCTCGATCAAGCGGGCCGTGGTCTGAGTCCCGTCGCGTTGGCAGCAACCCCGATTACGGAGAACGCGCGCATGGCTTTGAGCGCCGTGACCACGAAACGTGTCGCAACTGTCGAGCAATCGCCTCTCCTGCCTGCGCCCGCAGCGATCGTGCGCTTGCCCCAACGCGCGCGGCAGCTCGACCGGCTGCATGCAATTGCGCGGGAGGCGGCCGCAATCGTCGTGCCGCCCATCATCGTGCTCTCGCTCCTGCTCCTGATCTGGCAGATCGCGGCTGCGGGCCCCAAGGCGACGCTGCCGACGCCCCTCAAGATCTGGCAGGACGCCAAGGACCTGATCGTCGATCCCTGGTTCGTGCTCGGGCCGCAGGACATCGGGCTGGGCTGGCGCGTGCTCACGAGCCTGCAGCGCGTCGCCGTCGGCTTCGGGCTCTCGGCCATCGTCGGCGTGGCGCTGGGTGCGCTGGTCGGACAGAGCCAGTGGGCCATGCGCGGCCTCGATCCGATCTTCCAGGTGCTGCGCACCGTGCCGCCGCTGGCCTGGCTGCCCATCTCGCTCGCCGCGTTCCGCGACAGCGCGCCGTCGGCGATCTTCGTGATCTTCATCACGGCGATCTGGCCGGTGATCATCAATACCGCCGTCGGAATCCGCAACATCCCGCAGGACTATCGCAACGTCGCACGCATCCTGCGGCTCAACCAGGCCGAGTTCTTCTGGCGCATCATGGTGCCGTCGGCGGCGCCCTATATCTTCACCGGCTTGCGCATCGGCATCGGCCTCTCCTGGCTGGCCATCGTGGCCGCCGAGATGCTGACGGGCGGCGTCGGCATCGGCTTCTTCATCTGGGACGCCTGGAACTCCTCGCGGCTGTCCGACATCGTCGTGGCGCTCGTCTACATCGGCGTCATCGGCTTCGTCCTCGATCGCCTGGTCGCGCTCGTCGGCCACTTCGCCACGCGCGGCGTGCAGGCAAGTTGAGGAGGCAGAGATGATCGCGCACGTTCCCGCCGCACCCCACACCCTGCCCCGGCCATACGTGCCGGGCCAGACGTTCCTGCGCATCGATCACGTCGCCAAGTCGTTCGCGCGTGGCGCCACCTTGAGCGAGATACTGGCCGACATCGATCTCAGCATCGATCGGGGCGAGTACGTGGCCATGATCGGCCATTCCGGCTGCGGCAAGTCCACCTTGCTCAACATCGTCGCCGGCCTGCTCGATGTCTCGAGCGGCGCGGTGCTGCTCGAGGACAAGGAGGTCAACGAGCCCGGGCCCGACCGCGCCGTGGTGTTCCAGAACCATTCGCTGCTGCCCTGGCTCACCGTCTACGACAACGTGCGCCTGGCGGTGGACAAGGTGTTCTCGCGCCTCAAGCCGCGCAAGGAGCGTCACGCCTGGACCATGCACAACCTCGAGCTGGTGCAGATGGCGCACGCCAAGGACAAGCGGCCGATGGAGATCTCGGGCGGCATGAAGCAGCGCGTCGGCATCGCCCGCGCGCTCGCCATGGAGCCGAAGGTGCTGCTCCTCGACGAGCCGTTCGGCGCGCTCGACGCGCTGACGCGGGCACATCTGCAGGATTCCGTCATGGCGATCCACCAGAAGCTCGAGAACACGGTGCTGATGATCACCCACGACGTGGACGAGGCCGTGCTGCTGTCCGACCGCATCGTCATGATGACCAACGGGCCGGCCGCAACAATCGGCGAGGTGCTCGAGGTGAAGCTGCCGCGGCCGCGCAAGCGGTTGGAGCTGGTCGACAACCCCACCTACATCCACGCTCGCGGCGCCGTGCTGGAGTTCCTCTACGCCCGCCACAAGGCCCCGGCGCTGCAGGCGGCGGAGTAGGGCGATGGGCGCTTTGGTTCGCGACCGCGTGACGCTCTGCGCCTCCCCGACGCGGCTCCTCCCGCAAAGCGGGAGTGAATCCCTTCTCCCCTTGGGGAGAAGGTGTCCCGTCGTGTCGAAGACGCGCCTCCGGCACTATGGGGCGGATGAGGGGGCCTTCGCTTGCGCACAATGCACTCCCCCCTCACCAGTTCGGCCAAATGACTTACAGCCGCACCATCGAGCATCAGTTTGTGGAGAGCGCACAGCACGCGGCTGCAAGTCATGGCCTCACGTCCTCTCCCCAAGGGGAGAGGGGTTCTCTCGACGCGCGGCGGTATAGTCATGGTCCTCGCCGGCACGGAGCGCAAACGCGAACGGCTGGTGGTGGTGGGCGCCGGCATGGCCGGCCTCAAGCTGGTCGAGGAGCTCGTCGAGCTGTGCCCGGGCCGCTACGACATCGCCATGATCGGCGCGGAGGCGCGGCCTGCCTACAACCGTGTGCTGCTGTCGGGTGTGCTGGCGGGGGAGGCGGCGGAGCGGGACATCGAGCTGCGGCCGCCCACGTGGTACGCCGAGAAGGGTATCGGGCTACTGACCGGCGCGGCCTGCACCATCCTGCGCTCGGACGTACGCGAGGTGATGCTTTCGACCGGCGCTGCTGTCGCGTACGACCGGCTGGTGCTCGCGACCGGCTCGCTCGCGCTGCGCTTGCCGATAACCGGGCGCGATCTTCCGGGCGTCCTCGCCTTCCGTGATCTCGAGGACGTGGCGGCGATGCAGCGCGCGCGACCCGGCACTCCTGTGGTCGTCATCGGCGGCGGACTGCTGGGCATCGAGGCGGCGCACGGCCTGGCCCTCCGCGGCTGCAAGGTGACGCTGCTCCACATCATGCCGCAGCTGATGGAGCGCCAGCTCGATGCGCGCTCGGCGGCGCTTCTCGCGGTTGCGATCGCCCAGAAGGGTATCGAGGTCGTGCTCGAAGCACAGACCGCTGCCATCGAGGGCAGCGGCCGCGCCGAGCGTGTCGTGCTGAAGGACGGCCGCGCCTATCCTGCAGCGCTGGTGGTGATGGCGGCCGGCATCCGACCTGCCACGGCGCTCGCTGAATCGGGCGACCTCGCGATCGGCCGTGGCATCAAGGTCGACGATGCGCTCGAAACCAGCTCCCCCGGCGTCTACGCCGTCGGCGAATGCGCCGAGCACCGTGGCACCTGCTGCGGGCTGGTCGAGCCGGCCTACGAGCAGGCCAAGGCGCTCGCCCGCCACCTCGCCGGACTGCCCGCGCGCTACGAGGGCTCGGTCACGGCCGCGAGCCTCAAGGTGTCGGGCGTGCCCGTCTTCTCCATGGGCGATTTCGCGGGCGAGGGCGCCGAGGCGATCCTGCTGGAGGACCAGGGCGCCGCTGCCTACCGCAAGCTCGTCATTCGCGACGGCCGGCTGGCAGGTGCGGTGCTGTTCGGGGACACCGCCGACGCGCTCTGGTACCGCGACCTGATCCGCCAGCAGGCCTCCATCGCACCGATCCGCGGCTCGCTCGCCTTCGGCAGGGCCTACGCGGAGGCCGCCTGATGAGCGCGCAGGACTTCACCGAGGAGCAGCGCCGCTATCTGGAAGGCTTCGTGTCGGGCGTCCAGGCACGCCGCGCCGCACAGGGCTTGAAGCCGCTGGCCGCGGAAGGCGGCGGCGCGGCCCAGCCGGCCGGGCCCGACAAGGAGCATCTGGCCGCCATGGCCCGCTTCGAGGCGGCAGGCAGGAAGCTCTCGCCCGAGGAGAAGGCCAAGCGCGAGGAGCATCCCTTCGATGCCTACGGCCGCCTCAAGGACGAGAGCGCCAAGGGCCAGTTCCCCAAGGGCATCGACAATTTCCGCTGGCGCTTCCACGGAATGTTCTATCTGGCGCCGGCACAGAACTCCTACATGTGCCGGCTGCGCATCCCCAACGGCATTCTCACGCACTGGCAGTTGGTCGGCGTCGCCGACCTGGCGCAGGCGCACGGCGGGGGCTACGCACACGTGACGACGCGCGCCAATTTGCAGATACGCGATGTGATGCCGCACGGTGCCATTCCCCTGATCGAGGGGCTGGCGGGCCTCGGCATCCCCACCAAAGGGACGGGTGCCGACAACATCCGCAACGTCACCGGCTCGCCCACAGCCGGCATCGACCCGCAGGAGCTGATCGACACCCGTCCCTATGCCAAGGCCTGGCACCACCACATCCTCAACGACCGCTCGCTTTACGGGCTGCCGCGCAAGTTCAACGTCGGCTTCGACGGCGGCGGCGCCATCCCCGTGCTGGAGGACACCAACGACATCGCCTTCACAGCCGTGAAGGTTGGCAAGGGCGCGGGTGTCGACGCTGGCGTGTGGTTCCGCTTGGGGATTGGGGGCATCACAGGGCACCAGGACTTCGCCAAGTATGGCGGCGTCTATGTCAGGCCGGAGGAGGCCGTGACGGTGGCGGACGCCATCGTGCGCGTCTTCATCGCCAACGGCGACCGCACCGATCGCAAGAAAGCGCGCCTGAAGTACGTGCTCGACGCCTGGGGCCTCGACAAGTTCCTCGCGGAGGTCGAAGCGATGCTCGGTAGCAAACTGGTGCGCCTGGCCGACGACAAGGTCTCCGCGCCCAACCGGCAGGACCGCAGCGCGCACATCGGCTTCCGTCCCCAGAAGCAACCCGGCAAGGTGTGGGCTGGCGTGGCGCTGCCCGTGGGCAAGCTGACAGCCGAGCAGATGCGGGGCCTCGCCAGGATCGCCCGCGAGCTGGGCGACGGCAATATCCGCCTCACCGTCTGGCAGAACCTGCTGATTTCCGGCATCGCCGAGGACAACACAGCGCTGGTGGAGCAGTGCCTGGGCGAGATCGGGCTCACGGCCAAGGCCACGAGCGTGCGTGCCGGGCTCATCGCCTGCACGGGCAACACGGGCTGCAAGTTTGCCCTCTCCAACACCAAGGGCACGGCGATGGCGATCGCCGACTGGGTGGAGCCGCGCGTCGCGCTCGACTCTCCCATCAACATCCATCTCACCGGCTGCCCCCACTCGTGCGCGCAGCACTACATCGGCGACATCGGCCTGCTGGCCTGCCGCGTTGCCATCGACGACACCGGCGAGGACACGGTCGAAGGCTTCCACCTGTTCGTCGGCGGCGGCTTCGGCGCGGATGCCGGCATCGGCCGCGAGCTTTGCCGCGACGTCAAAGCCGAGGACTGCCCGCGACTGATCGAACGCATCCTCCAGGCTTACGTGCGTCATCGCGTGGGCCCAGAGGAAACGTTCCTCGCCTTCACGCGTCGCCACGAGGTGCCGGCGCTGAAGGCCATGGTCGAAGCCGTCGCCAACGGGGGCGCCGCATGAGCGTGCAGACGAAAGTGGCCGCGGCCGACGCCATGATCCCGGAGACGGCGCCCTTCTCGCCTGAGCAGCGCGCCTGGCTCAACGGCTTTTTCTCCGGACTGCTGTCGCTCGATGCCAAGGCGGGCGCCGCGGCGCTCGATGGCGCCATGCCGGATTCGGCAGCGAAAGCGCTGGCGGGCGAGGACGACGGCGCGCCCTGGCACGACGCCGCCATGCCGATCGCCGAGCGCATGCAGCTGGCGGAGAGCAAGCCGCTGCCGCGCCGGCTGTTCGCCGCCATGGCGCAGCAGGACTGCGGCCAGTGCGGGTCTCTGTGCGAGACCTATTCGGCGGCGATCGCGTCCGGGCAGGAGACGAAGCTCAATCTGTGCGTGCCCGGCGGCAAGGAGACGAGCCGGATGCTGAAACGTCTCCTCGAAGAGACGCCGGCAGCTGCGGCGAAGGCGCCGGCGCAGGCCAAGGCACCCGAACCCAAGGAGCCCGTACTCGGCACGCGAGAAGCACCCGTCGAGGCGGTCTTCCGCTCGGCCACCCGGCTCAACGGCCGCAAATCGGAGAAGGACACGCGCCACGTCGTGCTCGACATCGGCACCGGAGGCCTCACCTACACGCCTGGCGACAGCTTCGGCCTCTTTCCGAAAAACGATCCCGCGCTCGCCGGAGCGATACAGCGTGCGCTGCGCGTGCCGCCCGGCTTCCGCATCGGCGGCAAGCCTTTCCGTGACGCGCTCATAGAGGACTATGCCCTGAGCCCGGCACCCGACGCACTGTTCGAGCTGATCGGCCTGCTGGTGGGCGGCGAGCGGCGCCAGAAAGCCAAGGCGCTGGCCGCCGGCCAGGACCCCGACGGCGACGCGGCAACGCTCGACGTGCTGGCGGCGCTGCAGAAGTTCGCTCCCGTGCACCCGGACCCCGAGGCGTTCGCTGAGTGCCTGGAGCCGCTGCAGCCGCGTCTCTATTCCATCTCCTCCTCGCCGCTCGCGACGCCTGGCGAGGTGCACTTGACCGTCGATGCGGTGCGCTATGCCGCGGGCGGCCGGCAGCGCCTGGGCGTCGCCTCGACCTTCCTGGCCGATCGGCTCGAGCCCGGCGCGCGCGTCAAAGTCTATGTCCAGAAGGCACACGGGTTTGCCCTGCCCGAGAACGGATCGAGGCCGATCATCATGGTCGGTCCCGGCACCGGTATCGCCCCGTTCCGCTCGTTCCTCCTGCACCGCAAGGCGGCCGGCGCCAAGGGCCGCGCCTGGCTGTTCTTCGGCCATCAACGCGAGGCGGAAGACTTCTTCTATCGCGACGAGCTGCACGCCCTGTTGGTGGACGGCACGCTGACGCGCCTCTCGGCTGCCTGGTCGCGCGATGGCGCCGAGAAGGTCTACGTGCAGGATCGGATGCGCCAGGCCGGCCCGGAGCTGTGGAGCTGGCTCAAGAACGGCGCCCATTTCTACGTCTGCGGCGATGCCAAGCGCATGGCCAAGGACGTGGAGAGCGCGCTCGCGGAGATCTCGGCCAAGGCCGGGCAGATGAGCCAGGCCGCCGCCCGCGACTTCATCGCCGAGCTGAAGGAAACGGGCCGCTACCAGGCGGACGTGTATTGATGGCAGTACCTTCCCCCTCTCCCCGCGCTTCGCTAACGTCTTCACGCGCACCTTCAGCGCGGGGAGAGGGCCAGGGTGAGGGGCGGCGGCAAACTCCAGCGCCGGAGCATGCGGCCGCCCCTCACCCTGGCCCTCTCCCCATGCCTGAAAAGGCATGGGGAGAGGGAATACGGCCGGCGTCCATCCGCACGACCTGCCCCTACTGCGGCGTGGGCTGCGGCGTGCTCGCCACCCCCGACGGCCAGGGCGGAGCCGCAATCCGCGGCGATCCCGAGCATCCGGCCAACGCGGGCCGGTTGTGCTCCAAGGGCTCGGCGCTCGGCGAGACGCTGGGGCTCGAGACGCGGCTGCTCCACCCCATCGTCGACGGGGCCCGGACGAACTGGGCCCATGCGCTGGATCAGGTCGCCCGGCGACTGCAAGCGATCAGGACGGCGCACGGCCCCGAGTCGATCGCCTTCTACCTCTCCGGCCAGCTGCTGACGGAGGACTATTACGTCGCCAACAAACTGGCCAAGGGCTTCATCGGCACTCCGCACGTCGACACCAACTCGCGGCTGTGCATGGCCTCCTCGGTTGCCGGCCATCGCCGGGCGTTCGGAGCCGACGTGGTGCCGCAGTGCTACGACGACCTGGAGCTTGCCGATCTCGTGGTGCTGGCGGGCTCCAATGCCGCCTGGTGCCACCCGATCCTGTACCAGCGCATCCAGACCGCGAGCGGCGAGCGCGGGATGCGTGTCGTCAACATCGACCCGCGGCGCACCGCGACCAGCGAAGGCGTCGACCTGCAGCTGTCGATCAGGCCCGGCACCGACGGCGTGCTGTGGTCGGGGCTGCTGGTGTGGCTCGCCGAGCACCGGCTGATCGACACGCAATTCATCAACGCGCATACGCAGGGGTTCTTCGCGGCGCTGTGGGCCGCGCGCACCATCGCGCCGCACACAGCGGCTATCGCCGCCGCAACCGGCCTCGACCAGCGCGATGTCGAGCGCTTCTACGACTGGTTTGCCTCTACGCCGCGCGTCGTCTCCTGCTACAGCCAGGGCGTCAACCAGTCGGCGCAGGGCACCGACAAGGTCAATGCCATCATCAACTGCCACCTCGCGACTGGTCGCATCGGCAAGCCGGGCTCCGGCCCGCTCTCGCTGACGGGACAGCCCAATGCCATGGGCGGCCGCGAGGTCGGCGGGCTCGCCAACATGCTGGCCGCGCACATGGGCTTCTCCGCCACCGAGCGCGATCGCGTGCGGCGCTTCTGGAACGCGCCAAACCTGGTGGTCGGCGAAGGCCTCAAGGCCGTCGACATGTTCGACGCGATAGCCGATGGGCGCATCAAGGCGCTCTGGGTCATGGGCACCAACCCGGCCGTGTCGCTGCCGCGCGCTGACGCGGTGCGTGCAGCCCTGTCGCGACTCGAGCTGCTGGTCGTCGCCGACAATGTCGCGTCCAACGACACCGTGAGCCTCGCGCATATCGCCTTGCCCGCGGCGGCGTGGGGTGAGAAGGACGGCACCGTCACCAACTCGGAGCGGTGCATCTCGCGCCAGCGCGCGTTCCTGCGGCCTCCCGGACGCGCCAGGCCCGACTGGTGGATGCTGAGCCAGGTGGCGCGGCGCCTCGGCTACGGCGGCGCTTTCGCCTATCGCTCCGCCGCCGACATCTTCGAGGAGCATGCGCGCCTCTCCGGCTTCGAGAACGGCGGCAGCCGCGCCTTCGACATTTCCGACAAGTCCGGACTCGGTCGCAAGGCGTTCGACGAACTGACGCCGTTTCAATGGCCCTGTCGCGCCGGAGAAGGACCGACCGAGCGCCTGTTCGGGGACGGCCGCTTCTTCACCCCAGACCGCAAGGCGCGCTTCGTGGCCATCGCCGAGCCGCGCCTCTCCGCCGCCGTTTCGCGGGCGCGGCCGTTCGTGCTCAACACCGGCCGCATTCGCGACCAATGGCACACCATGACGCGCACGGGGCTCTCCCCGCGCCTGACCGCGCACCTGTCCGAGCCGTTCGCGGAAATCCACCCCGACGATGCCTCGAGCATCGGGCTCGTGCAGGGCGCGCTGGCGCGCGTCACGACGCAGTACGGCGCGGCCATCGTGCGCGTGCTGGTCAATCGCGGGCAGCAGCGCGGCACTCTGTTCGTGCCGATCCACTGGTCGGCCGAGAACAGCTCGGGCGGGCGCATCGGCGCGCTCGTGCAGCCGGCGAGCGATCCGTACTCGGGACAGCCCGAGGCTAAGGCGACGCCGGCGCGCATCGCCCCGCTCGCCGTCAGCCACTACGGCCTGGCTCTCTCCCGCCAGCCGGTCAGACGTACCGGCCTCGCCTATTGGGCGGTGGCGCGGGCCTCGTTCGGCCACGTCCTGCACTTCGCCCTCGATGCGCCGGGCGGCGGCTGGCTGTCCTGGCAGCACACCGTGCTGCCCGAGGGCGACGCCCTCACCTTCGCCGACGCCGCGGCAGGGTCCTATCGCGCGGCCGTGCTCCGCGACGGCCGCCTTGAGGCCATGATCTTCGTCGGCCCGACGCCCTCGCTGCCCGCCCCCGAGTGGCTCAAATCGCAGTTCGAGCGCCCGGCGATTCCTGTTGCCGAGCGCCGCGCGCTGCTGGCCGGCCGGCCGATCGAGGGGGGCATCGAGGAAGGTCCCATCGTCTGCGTCTGCTTCCAGGTCGGTGCCGCACGCATCGCTGCCGCCATCGCCGAGGGCAGCCGCACGATCGAGAAGATCGGGGCGCGTCTCGGCGCCGGCACCAATTGCGGCAGCTGTGTCCCGGAGATTCATCGCCTGATCTCTGCGAAAGTGCCAACACCCAAGTCTGCCGCGGAGTCCGCTCATGGGCTGGCGTGAGATCTCGCCGCCGAGAACGCCGCAGCCGGCGCGTCCGCCCCGCATGGCCCGGCTCGCGACCCTGCCGCTGTTCTTCAAGCTCGACGGCAAGCGTGTCGTCATCGCCGGCGGCAACGAGGCGGCGGCCTGGAAGGCCGAGCTGCTTTCGGCGGCGGGCGCCACCGTGGAAGTGTGGGCTCCCGATCCCTGCGCCGAGATGAAAGCGCTGGCTGCCGCGCCTCCCGGGGGGCCTGTCGTGCTGGAGCGTCGGGCGTGGGAGGCGACGCGGTTCGCAAGAGCCGAGCTGGTCGTCGGCGCGGCGCGAGACGAGGACGAGGCGCGACGCATCTTCGCGGCCGCGCGCGGGGCGGGCGTGCCGGTCAACGTGATCGACAGGCCGTCCTACTGCACGTTCCGGTTCGGCGCGGTCGTCAACCGCTCGCCGCTGGTGGTCGGTATCTCCACCGACGGTGCGGCGCCCGTGTTCGGCCAGGCCATCCGCTCGCGCATCGAGGCGTTGCTCCCCGCCGGCTTCGCGCGTTGGGTGGAGGCTGCAAAGACTTGGCGGAGCGAGTTGCAGAATCAGAAACTGGGATCAGCCGTGCGCCGGCGCTTCTGGGAGCGATTTGCGGCACTCGCGCTGCGTGAGCCCGATCGCGCGCCGCGCCAGCAGGACCGAAACCGGCTGCTCGATGAAGCCCGCGACGGCAGCGGGCACGGGCACGAGGTGGGCCACGTCTCACTCGTCGGCGCGGGCCCCGGCAATCCGGAGCTGCTCACGCTCGCGGCCGTGCGCGCGTTGCGCTGCGCCGATATCATCCTCTACGACGACCTGGTGGCGCCGGAAATCCTCGACTTCGCCCGCCGCGAGGCCAAGCGCATGCTGGTGGGCAAGACCGGCCATCGCCCCTCCTGCCGGCAGGACGACATCAACGCGCTGATGATCCAGCTCGCCAAGGCCGGCAAGCGCGTGGTGCGTCTGAAGGCCGGCGACCCCATGATCTTCGGCCGCGCCGGCGAGGAGATCGCGGCACTGCGGCGCGCGGACATCCCGCTGGACGTGATCCCGGGCATCACGGCGGCGCAAGGGGCGGCAGCGAGCCTCGAGGTCTCGCTCACCCAGCGCGGCCGCGCGCGCCGGGTGCAGCTCGTGACGGGCCACGCCCACGACGGCCGGCTGCCTGATGATCTCGACCTCGCCGCGCTCGCCGACCCCGCCGCCACCACGGCCGTCTACATGCCGCTGGGTACGTTGGGCGCCTTGACCGAGCGCCTGCTGGCGCAAGGCGCCGATCCCGAGCTGCCGATGTGCGCCGTCTTCAACGCCACCCGACCCGACGAGCGGATCGTCTCGGGTATGCTGGCGACTATCCAGGCGCTCGTGGAGGCGACGCAGACCACCGGCCCCTGCCTCCTGCTCATGGGCCGTGCTTTGGGGTCGGTGCACTCGGTCGAGCAATGCGACCGCGACCTGTCCCCTCTCCCCACTCTTCAGTGGGGAGAGGGTTAG
>JRHI01002422.1_pt1 | contig 12830 bp, 21 predicted proteins | sample 215371 | NCBI WGS metagenome assembly JRHI01 (sample SAMN02929681, study PRJNA255918) | sediment metagenome | biome: cave system; feature: Ice Cave; material: Sediment; isolation source: sediment from deep within a dark volcanic ice cave with no known source of... ...
GACAACGGGCCGGAGATGATCGCGGGTGCGATCCGCGACTGGTGCCGGCAGTCCGGCACCGGCACCCTCTACATCGAACCTGGTAGTCCTTGGGAGAACCCCTTCGTGGAGAGCTTCAACGCCCGGCTCCGCGATGAACTCTTCAACCGCGAGCTCTTCACCTCGGTCTTCGAGGCCCGCGTCCTCTACAACGACTGGTGCGAGATCTACAACAACTTCCGACCCCACAGCTCGCTCGGCTATCTGGCGCCCGCGGCGTTCGCAGCGCTCCTCGTCAGCGGGCCACCGGCGGGCCTTCCGGCGTCGTGATCCAGGCCAAACCCGGCCAACCGGCGGCGACCTCGAAGACTCGACGGGCCAAGCGGCCCAGGAGGCCCGGAACCCAATGGTCGCGACCCGTAGCACCTCGCTCGGCGACCGCGCGCGACCTACAATCGTCCGGGCCGGATCACTCCCGGCTTCCACCGTGGCACCGTGGCCACCAGCACCATCAGCACGGAACCCTCACAGAAGGTGGATCCGTTTTCGGGGTCCGGTCAGCTCCTCCGACCCTTGCTTGCAGCCGACCTACCGCCCGCACCACTGGAGCTCCTCCAAGCCCTGAGAACCGTTGATCGCTGCCTCGATGGCTATGTTGAGAGGGCACGAATCGCGGCCTGAAAAATCTTCCCCCATTTCTTCAGATCTCGAACCCCAAGGATCTCTAGCCGCCCGTCGAGATCCACGGTCGGTCACACGCAACACGATCAACCCGCAAGCTGTTTCCGGGTTAGTGCACTAGTTGGTAAACTTCAACGGCACCCGCACAGTGCCGCGCGATTGGGAATACAACTGTTGCGCGTTCTGTCCATTGAGATCAATCATCCAGATACCAGGATGGTTGGTATCGAAGATGATCCATTTGCTGTCGGGCGACCAGGCAGGGTTGTCAGCCGCGATGCAGTCGTCGGGGCCTAGCGCGTTGATATCAGCCTGGCTCGTTACTGGCTTACAGGAAGTGAGGGTGCGGCGCGCGCCGCCGGTGGCAGGAATGACAGCCACGTTGCGATGCCCCCAGGTTAACGGGGATTGCGTAAAGCCCGCCGGTCCCTGGTCTGCCTCCTTGCCGCTGAAGAACGCCACCATGGTCTCATCGGGCGAGATACTCGAAGCGTTCGCGTCCGGGTAGTCCGGGTTGCCGAGGAAGGTAAGCTGCTTGAGACCCGTGCCGTCGGTGTTGATCCGCCAGATCTCGCGGTGATAGGGGTTGTCGGTCTGGATGGTGTAAGTGATCCACGTGCCTGAGAGGGCAAGGAATGGTTGCTGGCCGCGAACCAGTTCGTGAAGGCCCGAACCGTCTTTTTGCATGATCCAGATACCGACGTTGCCAGCGGCTTCGGCCGTTGTATCTGCTCCCATGAAAACGATGAAGCCGTTCCTGCCCATCTGCGGCATCAACGGCAGCATGTTTGCCGAAAGGTTCCCGATCTGAAGGGCGTTGCTGCCGTCTTCGTCCATGATCCAAATCTGCTGTGAGCCGCTGCGGTTGGAAATAAAGATGACTCTACCGTCGGGAGTCCAGGAGGGCATGCCACCGTCGTTAGTAAGGAGCGTCTTGCCTCTGCCATCGCCGTGTACGGTATATACAGAGGCCATAGAGGCACTTCCCGCTTGCCCAGGACTAGACATCTCATTAACAAGCACAAGGGTGTGCTGCTTCTCATAGGCACTGGTCGCGGATGTCTGCGGCCCTGTGAGCAGCCAGGAGCCGAAACCGACCACCGTGACCACCAGGGCCGTCATCTCGCGGGGCCCCCAGCGAGACATACCGCGGCTCAGCTGTGGGCCAAAGGCCCTGCCCGGCGCCATGACCGCTCACCACTGCGCCCGATCTGGATGGCCAGGTAGACCGCCGCCACTACATTCAGCAGGCCGAGCCCCAYGACGAAGAACGGCGCCGGAGGGCCGAGCCGCTGCAGCAATGGGCCTACGACCGGCCCGATCAGCGGCGCGAAGAGCGGGAAGCCGAGGCTGAAGGGCACCGCGCCAAGAACGGTCGCTATCACCTTGTCGCGCCTTGTCCAGAAGCGCGAGAGCCAGACCAGGATGGCGCCGGCTGGCCAGGCAAGGACCAGGAGCAGGATGGCCGCGACCTCGATCCAGCCCCAGCCGCCTGCAGGGTAGGCGGGCGCGGCCGTCGCCGTCGGTTCGGCCGCGGGGTCGATCGCCGCGCGCGCCAGCTCGGCCGGCTCACCCAAGCGGTCAAGGATGTTGAGTAGGTCGGCATCGGTCTCCTGCTCAAGTGAGGCCCGCGCCTCAGCGATATGGTCTTTGACGTCGGCCAGCAGCTCGCCACGGCGGTCGGTCGGAAGATGGCCTACCTCGGCCTCGAGGCGGGCCAGGTAGCCCTCGACGATCTGGGTTGCGTGTCGTGCGGTCATTTCGCACCACCCTTGAGGATGCCGTCCACCGCCTCGCGCAGGGTTACCCATTCCTTGCGGAAGSCGTCCAGGGCACGCAAGCCGGCTGGGCTGAGGCGGTAGTACTTGCGCGGCGGCCCACCGCTCGATTCGCGCCACTCTGTCTGCACCAGGCGCTCCCGGCGGAGGCGGGCGAGAAGTGGGTACATGGTGCCTTCGGAGGTCAGCATGCCGTCGACAAGGGCCAGCTCCTGGACCAGCTCATAGCCGTAGCGAGGGCGGCCGATGAGCAGAGCCATGACGCAGTATTCGAGAAGCCCTTTGCGCATTTGAGCGACCGCCGGCTCCATGGCAGCATGGTATCACCGGCTACCTTGCAATGCAAGCCCTCCCAACGGAAATCCTGCTCATGATCGCGAAGGCAAGTCTGGAACTCCATGCGGGATGACCTCGATCCGGTCGGTTCGCGCGGCCAAGGTGCGAGACGCGATCTCCTTGGCACGCTGGCTCATCACGACCACACGCGCCGAGGCCTCCACGATGGAGCTGAGGACCTCACGCTGGCGGGCAGTCGGCTGGGAGCGCACGGTATGGAGCGTCGTCACCACGGGGAAATGAGCACGCGCCAGCAGATCCAGCACCATCTCGCCGTCGGGGCCTCCGAAGATGCCGAACTCGTGCTGCAATGAGACGACGTCGGCTTTGGCATCGAGCAGTTCCGCGGCTTGGTGATAGTCATCTGCCACCGCCGTCCGGATCTTGCTGATGACCTCCAGCGGATACCTCAGCGCATCCTCGAGCGGGTCGAGCGCGACCACAGAGCCGTGGCCGAGGCCCTCGCGCAGGTCGCGGGTGAAGGTCGCGATCCCGCACTGGCGGGGCGGGTAAGTACCCACAAAAGCGACCCTCAGCCGATCATTCGGAGCACCCTTCCCTGGACCCTGGAAAACTGGATCTGCAGCAGCCTCCCAGTTTACCCCCCGGGCTCTTTACTGCGCCGCCAGGCCACCCAAACGTGCCTGTGCAGGGACTGGACACCAGCATGGAACCAGACCTGACCACTCGAACCGTTGACGGATAGCATTCCCTCGATCTGACCCGCCTTCTCGAAGTGGAAGGTGTAATAGCCGTGGAATGCGTCTGCCGTCCCTGTGGTATGTCCGCTGCCCCGGCGGTCAAGCCAGGCCTGAGCGATCCCAGTAGCCCGGTCGGCAGTCACCGTCATTCCCCCATCCGACGGATGGACGCCGCTCGTCCCGGGGCGCATTCCCGAACCAGTCGTCCCCGAGCCCATTCCCGGACCGCTCGTCCCCGAGCCGCTCATCCAGGCACCCCCTGTCACGCCCATGTGACCCATGATCGAGTACTTCGTGTTCCACATCATGTTGGGTCCGGGTTCGAAGCTGACCGAGCCGGAGTGGGTGTTGACCAGCAGCTCAAAGGCTCCTATCCCGGTGCTCTGCTCCTTGACGAGCGCGTAGAAGTTCTGATCGAACTGCATCATTTCGTCGATCTTGAGGTCCTTGTTTCCGGTCCGGTCGAGGAACAACTGCACCGACCGCTGCGCCTGGTCCATCGAGATCGTGGTGGCACTGGACCCATTCAATTGGTCCCTCGTCGAAAAACCCGACACCGAGGTGCTCATCCCGACCGCGCCCACGACCAACGCCGCAACCACACCTGCTCCGCCCAGCGCGAACAGCCAGCGCTGCCTCATGAGGTCTGACCCAGCGACTTCTTGGCCGTTTCGAACTCGGCTTGGCTGATCTCTCCACCCGCCAGCCTTCGGTTCAAGGTCGATATCGGCGAGTCACCGGCCTGCCGGGACCTGCTGATCGCACGGATCGCCCAGATTGCAAGCAACACAATGCCTCCCCAGAAGAGAATCATCGTGCTCCCCATCCAGAGCCAGCCCATCCGCCGTCGTAATTCCACATCATGTCAGTTCATTTCTCCTTGGCTTTGTCCTCATCTTGGGCCAGATGCATACATGCTCACTGGGCCAATGGGCCTGCCAGAAGGGGGACCTACTGCGGCGGCGACGACGGACGACTGGGCCGGGGCTGTGACTGCCTAATTCGAGGTGACCGCAGCGGCCAGGTTCTCGAGCGACTGCCGGGCACCACCCGCTGCGCCATATTTGGCGGCCTGTTCACGCTGTTCCTTGCTGCCGAAGACCAGCCGCAGCGTCACTTCGGTGCTCCTGCCACGCTCGGTGAGCGTGACGGTCGTCTCGACGGCGTTCGGGTCATCCTTGGCATTGCCGTAGAGCCCCACGATGCGTTCGGGCTTGACGATCTCCTTCCAGACGACGTGGTTGGGGTAAGCGCCGCCGTCCCCGGGGCCCTGGATCGTCGCGTCCCAGGTCCCGCCCGGCCGGAACTCGAACGAGCGGGTGGTGATGGTGGCGCCCCTGGGGCCCCACCACTCGCTGAGGTGAGCGACGTCCGTGAAGGCCTCGAACACCCGGCTCCGGGGGCCTTCTATGATCCGTGACACGACGATCTCCCGGCCCGTCTCGGGCTGGGCGCTACTTGCTGCTGACATTCGGCTGCTCCTCCCGACGTTTCTTCACGAGGCGTTGACCCTAAAGCTGAGCTCACCCGTCAGCTCACCGCCCTCCTCAGGAGCGCGCCAATCTTTGTCTCCTCGGCGGCGGTCAACTTCATCAGAGCGAATTCGGTCGGCCACATTGCGCCTTCGTCGAGCTTCGCCGCGTCGCTGAAGCCAAGCGTCGCATACCGCGTATTGAACTTCTGCGCGCTCTTGAAGAAGCAGACGACCTTGCCGTCCTTGGCATACGCCGGCATCCCGTACCAGGTTCTCGGTGAGAGCCCTGGCGCGGTGGCTTTGATGACAGCATGGATCCGCTCGCCCATGGCGCGATCCGGCTTGCGCATCTCGGCGATCTTCGCGAGCACCTCGCTCTCCCCGTCCGCCTTGTCCCCGGCCGCCTTCAGCTCTTCAACGCGCTCCCTCATCGCCGCTCATTCCTCGGCGGTGAATTTCGCGGTGGCGCTCTTGGCGGGCTTATTCGTGCCCCTCTTCGCGCCGGGCTGGGCGCTATTTGGTGCTGACATCCGGCTCCTCCTCCTGAAGTTTTTTCACGTATTCGTTGAGTCGATCGAGGCTTTCATTCCAGAATTGCTCGAAGCCCACGACCCATTCGTGAACCGGCTGCAGGCCGCGAGCATCGAGGGCGTAGAGGCGCTGCTGCCCGGCCTCCCGGACGCGCACGAGACCCACCTCCCGCAGTACCCGCAGGTGCTTCGAGGTGCGCGGCTGCGTGATGCGCAGCGCCCGCGCCAGCTCGTTGACCGGGCGTTCCCGACCCTTGAGCAGCATTAGGATCTCGCGACGCTGTGGCTCGGCAACGGCGTTGAACGCGTCCGAGGTCGTTGCGGCTCGTGCCATTGAGCGACACGATATATGTCCATATCAGAATATGTCAAGCGCGAAGTCTACTCCTACCGCTCTCTTACAGCGCCCAAGGGAGTCCGGCCGGTCGCGTAAGGGCCGCGCCCTCAAAGTGTCTGGTTGGCGAGGTCCAAATACTTGGCGGTATTGGCACGCAGGCGCTCCAACGCAGGACCGGGCAGCACATCGCAGGCCCAGTTCCAGTGCACCGAGACGTCGGCACCGATCGATCCATCCCCGCCACCGAGGGCGCGACCGTCGAACTGACGCGTGACGCGTAGGGGTATTGCTGCGCCCAGGGCCAGCCTGCCGTTGCAGAGCACCAGCGGCTGTCGCTCGACGACGAGGTGATCCGCCTCTACAACCACCACCCGGCCCCAGCTGATCCGGCAGGAATCCATTGTGGAGAGGGCGATGTCAGCTTTGTCGTTGTTCATGAGGCCGGCGCGGGTGTAGATGTCGAAGACGTGGAAGTTGTGATGGGGACGGGCGTCCAGGGCCATCTTGCCCGCCAGCCACTTCCAGGAGGACGTATTCATGCGACTGGCGAAGCGCTCCTGCAGCGAGTCGTGGAAGGGGCCGGCCTCCACCTTGGCGAGCAGGGAGTTGCCGATCCAATAGGCGTCGACAACCCTCTCGTCGAAGGGGTCGGCGATGGAGTTGGCGCGGGCAATCAGCTGTAGATATGGATAGGCCCCCTCAAACCTGCGCTCGAGCTCGACAAGACCCTGGTCGACGGTCTTCGTGGAGACGTAGTCGAGCAGGGCCTGATGGTCGTCCTCGGGTCCGCAGTAACCGAGCTGGTTCGGTGGGAACGCGTAGCGGCCGAAAAGGAGGGCTCCGGTGGCGGTTATCGGGCGGCCTCCTCCAACTCGGTCTCCGTCTCCTCCATCCCGGGCCACCCCGCGACCTGCTGGATCATCTCCATCAGCTCATTGGCCTCGGCCTCATCGATCTTCTGGAGCGCCATACCGAGATGGCAGATCAGGAAGTCGCCGATGATCGGATGCTCGTCATCCGCGAGAAGGTTCAGGCTGACCCGGCTGCGCTTGCCCTCCATCTCGACGATGGCCGTTCCATTCTCCACCTCGACCACGCGGCCCGGAATCGCAAGGCACATTGAAACTACATGCTCCGAATACGGATGTAGCGTTGGATGTCCCGAGCGCTGAGGGCGGCCGCGACGCCAACGGCGACGGCCCCGAGCGTGAGAAGGATGCCGATGCCACCGAAGTGGAAGCTGGCCCTGCGGCCCGGTCCGAAAGTGAGCTTCATGTCTGTGTCTACATTCTCCGAATCCGCAGGTAACGGGAGATGTCGCGCATGCTGATCAAGATTGCGAGTACTGCAAGGATGACGACCACGGCGATGACGACGAGGAAAATGACTCCCAGGACTTCCATCTAGTTTTTCTCCTCACGATCACAAAGGCGGGCGGTAACAGACTCGACCATCTCGACGGCGGGGCCGACCGCGGCGGCCACGACGCTGCTGAGGCTCATTCGCCCCTCTTCCCCGTCGCCGAGGTCGAAAGGCTCGCAGCCGACGATGAGAACTTTGGGAAGGGTGCCGCCCTGCTGGCGGACCTGCGCCAGAACCGTCGCCGGGTTCAGGGCATGGCCGTTGACGGGCGAGGCGGCCGGCAGGCCATCGATGTCGGGCTCTAGCAGGGTCAGCGTTCCCGGCTCCTTGCCGAGTGCCACGGCGTCGATGAGAATCGCCGCGTCGTAGTCGTCCATGAGGGCGAAGGCGAGGTCATGGCCGCGGATGCCAAAGTCGGCGACGTCCACGCCCGCGAGCTGCGGGCGTGCGAGCAGTTGCGTGGCGACCTCGACGCCGAAGCCGTCATCGCCCAGAAAGACATTTCCGATGCCCGCGATGAGCACCTTAGCCATCGATGGGGACCACCTCCGAGGGCTTGAAGAAGAAGCGATGGCCGGGGTGGCGCATTTCGCCGAGGTCGCGCCCCGGGTCGTCCTCAATGACGACGGCGATGTGGATGAGGTCGTCAAAGTCCTGTTCGATGGCCTCGATGACGGCCGTCATCCCGGCCAGGGTCATGTCGAAGATATCGGCGCGACCGGTCGGGGCGAGGCGCACCCGCTGGCCGCGGCGCAGCTCGATCCCCTCGTGCTGATAGACCTCGAGGGGAGCGGTCTGCGCCCATGGATCCCAGCCGGGCTCGAGGCTGCTCACCGGCGAAGCTTCCCGTGGAGGCTCATCATCTCGTCCTCGGTGAGGCTCTCGCTGCGCTCGAGGATGGCCCGGGCGCGGGGATCACTGTTGCGGATCTCCTCCTTTTCAGCGTCGGTAAGAGTGAGGATCCGGAGGGTCAGGATCTCGTCGATTTCCGTACCGTCGAAGAGATCACCGGGGCTCTCCTCCGCGATGCGGGGAAATTCGTCAAGGATGATCGGGGATGCGAGCACTGTGTCGCGGGTCTCCGGCGAGCCGACGAGTACTGGCCAGAGACCGTCCTGGCGGCAGGCGTCTACTGCCTCCTGGAGATGCGCAGGGGGATCGACCAATGAGACGAAACACCCACCGCGGGCACGGAGGACGAGGTGGGCCGAAGCCATCGTGGTGGGCAGGTAGTCGTCACGTGAGGCTCCCGCTTTGAGAGGAGTTGTGTTGCAGACCCGGACCGTCAACCGCCGGACGCCGCGCTCGAGTAGCAGGAGGGTGACCTCGGACAGACCCTCGATGCCCCACTCGGAAAGGGGCTGCTGGCCGGCCGGGCACGGGACACGGCGCTCGAGAGGCTGGGCGAGCGGCTGAAGGAAGCGCAACTCGACGTCCACAGCCGGGTCATCCCCGGTGACAAGGCACTCGGCCTGGACCGTCCACGGCTCGCCCGAGTCACGCGGATGGATGCCGCCGATTGTCCAGCGGACCTGGTTCTTCACCGCCGATAGACGGTATGGATAGAGGAGGTAGCCCTCGTAGAGAACCGCGTTGGCGATCGCTTCGACGGGATCGGCGCTCAATTCGTTGCGGGCTCCTCGGCGGCGCGCAGGAGTGTTTCCAGGGTTTGCTCCCAGGTCGCGAGGCCGCGCGCCGACTTGTAGGCGGCAAGGCTGTCGAAAGCGTGCTTCTGGAGACAGAGCCAGGCGGCGTTCGGGTAGTAGACCTCCATCATCGACTTCCAGAGGTCAACAGGCAGCTCGAACTCGGCCTCCTTGCTCCAGGAGACCATGGAGACTTGGAGAAGTCCCTCCTCGTCAGTGAAGAAGATGCTACCGCTGAAGAGGAAGAGGAGCGGCACGCTACCGCCCTCGAGGGCGTGCATGTAGCGGGCCGCGAGGACGTTGAAGTCGTAGGTGCAGGGCAGCAGGAGTTCGGTGCGGGTGGTCTCGTCGAAGCCCCTGACGTTGGACTCGATCGACGTCCAGAGAAGGCTCTTGAGGGTCTGCGACCAGCGGTCGGGCAGGCCGAACAGGTCCAAGAGGCGCTGCTTCTCCGGCTCGCCGTAACGTCGCCTCTGGGCCTCGATGCGAACCTGGCATTGGAGGGAGAGGGAGCGCACCCGCTCGGCGCTGAGGTTCTGGATGCCGAGGTCGAGTGACAACGTGGGCACGACGCAATGCGATCGCACTTCGGCCCCGTGGACCTTGAAATCGAGGTCAGGCGCCATTTGCAACCCGCACCGGCTCCGCCCGGCGGGCGAGGTCGGTGAAGAAGTCCCCGACCTCCTTCCAGAGCTCCATCCCGCCCGAGATGCCCTTCCAACTGAGCCGGATCAGGCCGACCAGCTTGAAGCACTCGTCGATCGGCGCAAGATAGATTTCGCCGCCCCGCGCCACCCGATTAACGAGCAACGCCTCGACATCCGGCTCCATCTCGAGAAGCACCGGGAACTCCCGTTCGAAGTCCTCCCAGGCGTCGAGCTGAAGGGAGGACTGGGTGGGCCCGCCCGGGCTCGGATAGTAGGCGACGACCTTCCCCGTGGCAGCCTGGCGCTGGAAGAAAGCCATGTTGACGGGGAGCCCGAGGCTGTCCCACAGCTCGTTTGGGATCTCGACATCGGCAAGGCGCCGGATGCGCTGGGGAATGGTGTGGTATCGGGTCTCGCTATCACTGCGGCTGAACAGGATCGCACAGGCATCACAGCCGCACAGCACCTGCCTCGACGCCGGGTCGAACAGATGCCGATGCTCCTCCCGCAAGCGGGCACCACAGAGCTCACAGAGCTCTTCGGGCGCCCGCTCGCGGACAAGGCGCCCCAGTGCCCCGAAAGCCGGCTGGCTCATACGCCCGGCGTTGAAAGGGTCCGAATGGTGGCGAGGGGCACGAAGCCCGCGGGGGCTTTGGCCTCCCCGGGCTTCTCGTCCACAACGATTCCAAGGACGTCCGGCGCCACTGACATGATCTCGGACTCGATGTTGTGGCGGAGCGTCACCGACGATGCCGCACAGCCGTCGCAGCTCCCCTCGAGGCGGAGATGGACCACCCCGTCCTCGATCCTCACCAGCTGCACGTTGCCGCCATGGGTGCCTAGGTACGGTCGTGACTTTACGAGAGCCTGTTCAACCCTTGTCTCGAGGCTTACCGGGTGCAGGTTGTGGAGAAGCAGCAGACCACCGACGACAAGGTCGGCGCCGAGCTTTTGCAGGAGTTGCTGGCCCTCTGCGCCGCCATCCTCGTAGATCGTCGTCAGGATCCGCTCGAGGGCATCGCCATGGAGGTCGAGGAGTGCCTGGACGGCGTCCAGGGCACTCCTCCGCGACTCCTCGTCAGGTATCGACTCGAGCTGCCCGATCAGCGACTCGGTGCGCTGGAGGCGGCTTTCAAACTCCCTTTGCTGAAGTATCGCCAAGGCGACGCCTTACTCCTGATGACCGAACATCGGGACGTGCTGCAGGTTGAGCTCCTTGCCTTCGCCCAGGTACATGTGCACTCCGCAGGGCAGGCAGGGGTCGAAGCTTCGAACGGCCCGCATGATGTCGATGCCCTTGAAGTTGTCAGGGCCGTTCTCTTCGAAGATCGGCGTGTTCTGGATCGCATCCTCGTAAGGGCCCGGCGTCCCGAAGGAGTCGCGCACGCTGCCGTTCCAGCAGGTCGGTGGGTAGGGGTGGTAGTTGGCGATCTTGCGATCCTTGATCACGAGATGGTGGGAGAGGACTCCACGGACCGCCTCATGGAAGCCGCAGCCGATCGCCTCGTCCGGCACCTCGAAGGGGGTGAAGGTCTTGACCCGGCCGGCGTGGAGCTCCTCGAGCGCCTTCTCGACGAAGTAGTAGGCGGCGGCGCAGGCGTAGACCTGGAAGTAGGTTCGAGCCCGGTCACGCTCGATCGCGTTGCTCCACTTGGGCACCTTCCACTCGAACTCCTTCTCCGGCTTGAGGGGGGTCTTGGGCAGGTACATCTTCACCGAGTGGCCGGTTGACTTGATGTAGCCGATGTCGACGAGACCGGCCTTGGCCGTGGCCCAGAGGCGCGGCAGGGGGCCGCCGCCGGTGTCCAGCGCGAGGTGCTTGCCGGACTCCTTGTGGAACCAGCGCGGGCTCATGGTCCAGGAGTACTTACCGCCCTCGCTCATGTTCCGCTTCTGCGGGCGTGGCATGGTGGTCTGATTCCAGGGATGGCGCTGGTCGACGGGGTTGCCGAGCGGGTCCTTCTTGACGAAGGTCTCGGAGTCCTGCCAGTCGTCGTAGTAGGAACTGCCGAGCAGGATCCGGATGTTGAGGTTGATGTCGACGAGGTCGGTGGTCACCAGCTCACCGTCGACGATGATGCCCGGGGTCACGAACATTTTGCGGCCCCAGTCGGTCATGTGCTCGTACTTGTAGTCGCAGTGATCGGGGTCCTGCATCGAACCCCAGCAGTTCATGAGAATCTGGCGCTGGCCGACCTTCTCGTAGCCCGGCAGGGCCTCGTAGAAGAAGTCGAAGAGGTCGTCGTGCAGGGGCAGGCAGCGCTTCATGAACTCGGCGTAGCGGGTGAGCCTCGTGAGGTAGTCGGTGAAGAGCTGGATCGTCGGGACGGTGCCGACGCCACCCGGGTAGAGCGTCGACGGATGGACGTGGCGGCCCTCCATCAGGCAGAACATCTCACGCGTGTAGCGGCTCACGTGCAGCGTCTCGCGGTAGAACTCGCCCGTGAACGGGTTGAGCGCCGTCATGATCTCGGCGATCGTCTTATAACCGTGGTCCTCTGCGTGGGGCGACGGCGTGTGCTTGGCCCGCTCCCAGACACTGGGGTTGGTCTCGCGGACCATGTTCTCGCAGAAGTCGACGCCAACCAGGTTGTCCTGGAAGATGTTGTGGTCGAACATGTACTCGGCGGCCTCGCCCAGGTTCACGATCCACTCGGCGATCGCCGGCGGCCGGATCCCGTATGCCATCTGCTGGGCGTAACAGCTGGTGGTGGCGTGGTTATCGCCGCAGATGCCGCAGATGCGGCTCGTGATGAAGTGCGCGTCGCGAGGGTCCTTGCCCTTCATGAAAATGCTGTAGCCGCGGAAGACCGAGCTCGTCGCGTAGCACTCGGCGACCTCCTTGTTGGCGAAGTCGATCTTGGTGAACAGGCCGAGGTTTCCAACAATGCGGGTGATTGGGTCCCAGGACATCTCCACCAGCTGCTTTTTCTGGACGTCTTCCTTCTGAATGGTCGCCATCTATCTCCTCCCTTGGCCCGTGGTCGGGGCGTAGCCGGTGGTCAGCTGTGCACCGGAATGGCGCCACTTCGGTTCCTTGTTCATCGTCGCGTTCGTCATCGAGCGCATCTTGCGGATCAGGTTTCCATAGACGCCGATCGTCCCGGCCGAAACGCGGGCCCCGGGCGGCTCGTCCATGAAGGGCATGAACTTGTCCGGGAAGCCCGGCATCGTGCAGCCGATGCAGATGCCGCCCACGTTGGGACAGCCCCCGATGCCTGCCATCCAGCCCCGTTTGGGGACGTTGCAGTTGACGACCGGTCCCCAGCAGCCGAGTTTGACGATGCATTTGGGAGAGCCATACTCGGTGGCGAAGTCGCCCTGCTCGTAGTAGCCGGCGCGGTCGCAGCCCTCGTGGA
>JRHI01002423.1_pt1 | contig 12828 bp, 12 predicted proteins | sample 215371 | NCBI WGS metagenome assembly JRHI01 (sample SAMN02929681, study PRJNA255918) | sediment metagenome | biome: cave system; feature: Ice Cave; material: Sediment; isolation source: sediment from deep within a dark volcanic ice cave with no known source of... ...
GCGCCGTCGAGAGGCCGGGCCAGGCGGTCATTACGACGGCCGACCGGCCGTTCTCGGCGACGGGCGGTCTCGTGATTCTGCGCGGCAACCTCGCCCCCGATGGCGCGGTCGTGAAGATGGCCGGCCACGAACGCCCATACCATCGCGGGCCGGCGCGCCCTTTCGATCGCGAAGAAGATGCGATGCATGCGATCGAAAGCGGCATGATCGTTGCGGACGACGTCGTGATCATTCGTTACGAAGGTCCGCGCGGAGGCCCGGGTATGCGCGAGATGCTCGGCATCACGGGGGCAATCGTCGGCGCGGGTCTCGGCGCCACGGTCGCGCTCGTGACCGACGGGCGGTTCTCCGGTGGGACGCGCGGCCTGATGATCGGGCACGCGGCGCCGGAAGCTGCGCTCGGCGGACCGCTAGCGGCGCTGCGAGACGGCGATATCGTCGTCATCGATATCGAGAAACGCCGGCTCGACACCGAAGTCGCAGCCGGCGAAATCGCGCAACGTTTGCGCACCTGGACTGCTCCGAAAGCGCGTTACACCAGCGGCGTCTTTGCGAAGTATGCAGCCCTCGTTTCGTCCGCCGCAGACGGCGCAATCACCCGACCGCCCGCGTAAACGGTGGGATCTAACTGTCCCACGGTTTGAAATAGATAGCGGCGATACGTCCCGCGCGGTCGATGCCGAGCAATTCGCGTTGGGCGCCATTTTCACAGACGATCTTGTACGTGTACAGCTCAATATCGTCTTCGGCGGTATGGGCGACAAGCGTCGCGGAAGCCATTGGTCCGAGCTCTTGGAGCGCCGCTTTCACTCGTGCGACAATGGCCGGCGTAATTGCCGCTTGCAATTTCTCTGTAAATCGGCTCGCATCGATAACTCCGCTGCGAAACGCATCGAACTGTGTTTGGGCGAGCCGAGTAATGTCTTTTTTTTTCTCCCGCGATTGCTTTGGGATGATCGTCCGCATAGCGTTCTTGCGGGGTGACGAAGCCACTTAGGTCCAGGATCTTCTTAACCAGGGCGTGCCATCAAAATTCACGTCGTTGGCAAGTAGGACGATCTCGAGATGATCCTGCGGAAATACGCCATTTTGGGCGCTAAAGCCCGGGATTCCGCCGTTGTGAGATATCCTCCGATGTCCGTACATATCTGATACGAGCCATCCGAATCCGTAGTCACCGCTCCTGCCGCTCGGAAACGGAGGTGGCGTTGTGATCGTAGCGACCGATGTCGTTGAGACTACTTCGTTTCCAAAAAAGGCTGCGTCCAGAGGACCAGATCGTCGACATTGGAGTTCAGGGCGCCGGCAGAATACGCCATCTGCGACGACCATCGCTCCTGCGGTTCGCTTTCTTTCGACGCGGCGTTCCACGATGTGCCGCTGGCCGCGCCGGGGCGCGGCTTTGGAATCTCATACGTGGTTGAGTTCAGATGAAGCGGCACGATAATACGATCCCGAAGGGCCGCAGCGAACGGACGGCCGGTCACCTTTTCAACGAGCATCCCGAGAACGATGTAGTTGGAGTTACTGTATTCCCAAGTGGTGCCCGGCTTGAAGTGAAGCGGCTGCGATTTTGCCGATTCCTAAGCGGAGTACGGTTTTGTCCGCATCGATGCGAAAAGCCGGAAAAGTCTTCGGCGAGGCGGTGCGCCGCCGAATCGACGCCGATGATTTTCGAGGCGGACTTGGTCGGCTCGTCGATCGAGGTTGCAACGTTCCGCCGCCATCACGCAGCGCGCCAACGATCGTTTTCGAGACGTCGGGAATGCTCCCGATGGTCCGCTGGGTCGTTGCGGAGGCGCGTGCAAGAGAGCGGCTCTCGGAAAATAGGCAAGCGGTTGCATAGGCGTCGCCTCCGGAAAGCGTGAACCCAAAGCGATGCATCTCGCCTGTAGCGAGTGCGGGGCTGACGCCGCGGACGATACGCTCTTCTGTAGCGCGTGCGACGGCCTTCTCGCATTCGCGCTCGACCCTGGCGCCTTCGACCCGACGCTTCTGCGCAGTACCTTCGCGCAACGGCGTCTCTCGAACGACGCCGTGGATACCAGCGGCGTCTGGCGCTTCCGCGAATTACTTCCGCCGATCCCGCGGCACGCGGTGGTGACGTTACGCGAAAATGTTTTACCCCTGTACGATGCGCGCACGGGAGGCTCGTATGCCGATGCGACGCATGCGGCGTACCTCCACCTAGGAATGAATCCGACGGCATCGTTTAAAGATGCTGGCATGACGGTCGCAATTTCGCATGCAAAAGCGCGCGGCGCGCGCGTGGCGGTGTGCGCGAGCACCGGCAACACCGCAGCCGCCATGGCCGCGTACAGCGCGCGTGCCGGCATCACCGCACTCGTCCTCGTACCTGCCGAAGGCATTAGCGCGTCGAAGGTCGCGCAAACCCTCGATTACGGAGCGATCGTTGCCGCTATCGACGGCGACTTCGATCGCGCACTCGAAGTCGTGCGCTCGCTCGATCCAGGACGCGTCGCCATCGTCAACAGTGTCAATCCATATCGCATCGAGGGACAGAAATGTGCGGTTTTCGCTCTGCTCGAGGCGCGCGATTGGCGGGTACCGGATTGGATCGTCCTGCCCGGCGGAAATCTCGGCAATACGAGCGCGTTCGGCAAGGGATTCCGCGAAGCGCTGACGCTCGGACTGATCGATCGGCTGCCGCGTATCGCCGTGGTGCAAGCCTCCGGCGCGGCACCGTTTGCAAAACTGTTCCACGAAGGCGGCGATATGGTACCGGTTACGGCCCGGACGACCGCAACCGCCATCAAAATCGGCGCACCCGCATCGTGGCGGAAGGCATTGGGCGAAGTTCGGAAATCCGGCGGCACCGTGCTCGACGTATCCGACGATGAAATTGCGGACGCTCGCGCGATCGTCGGCCGCGACGGAGTCGGGTGCGAGCCGGCTTCTGCAGCGTCGCTTGCGGGCGTACGCATCTTGCGCGAACGGAACACGATCGGTCGCGACGACGATATCGTCGTCGTCTTGACCGGCCACGTCCTCAAGGACGGGGCATATGCGACGAGCTATCACGAATCGGCGGCGCCGTTTGCGAATCGGATCCGTTCCACGCCGACGGACGACGCGCTGCGCGCTCTCATCGACGAGGTGACGACCGCCCGTGTCTAACCGTGCACCCTTCCGTGTCGGCGTACCCGCCTCGAGCGCGAATCTCGGTCCTGGATTCGATGCCATCGGGTTGGCACTCGACCTCTGGTGCCGAGCCACGGTGCAGCCGGCCGTGCACTTCTCCGTATCGTTTAAGGCCGGCACCTACGTGCCGACCAACGCTGGCTTCGAAAACGAAATCGTTCGCGGCATGGATCGCGTGCTCGACGGCGAGCGTCCGAACGTCTCGATCCTGGTCGAAAACGGCATTCCGCTGGGCAAGGGTCTGGGCGCGAGTGCCGCCGGGGCAGTTCTCGGCATCACGATCGGGGCCGAGCTTGCCGCGTACCGCCCCGAAGCCGATCTGCTCGTGCGCTACGCAGCCGAACTCGAGGGGCATCCCGACAATGCGCTCCCGGCGCTCCTCGGCGGCGTCGTCGTGGCAGCAATGCCCGAAGCGCAAACGCCTGCCTATCTCCGATTTGCGCCCCCGGCCGGCCTTTCGGCGGTCGTCGTCACGCCGCGCATCGTGCTGCCGACGGCCGCAGCCCGCGCTCTGCTGCCCGCTAGCTACGAGCGTCGCGATGTCGTTTTCAACCTCCAGCGCGCGGCACTCCTGGCGGCTTCCCTTGCGAGCGGCGACCTCACCCAGCTGCGCGTCGCAAGCGGCGACCGGATCCATCAGCCCTATCGCGCGCCGCTGGTCCCCGGCTTTGCCGAAATGCTCGGGTTCGAGTTGCCCGGGCTCCTGGCGCTCGCGCTTTCGGGCGCGGGCCCGAGCGTCATCGCGCTTGTCGCAGGGAACGGTCCGGCTATCGGCGAGGCAATGCAGGCGGCGTTCGCCCGTGAAGGCATCGATAGCGACATTTTTCACTTGGGAATCTCTACCAAAGGTGCTACCGTCGAGCAACTGGTCCCCGCCACCACTTAGCGCGCGACGCGCAGCGTAGCGCCGCGGTCACCGGGCATAACCAAATACACTCCAGGAAAGTCCCTCCGGCCCGACCCGCAACGTCGGATTGGGGTGCGCAGGAACGTTTCCGGCGCATCACTGCCCGGAGCGTTCCGAAGCGCCGTGAGGCTGCCGGCGTGCAGCCGCTCTTAGAAAGAAATACCGTGGCACAGGTCGCCGTCGATTCCGAATACCGTCTCTCGACCGAAGCGAAGCTCAAGCGCTTCGTGGCCGAAATCCTCTCAAAGGTCGGCGTTACGAAAAACGACGCCGAAACGGTCGCCGACGTTCTCGTCGCAGCCGACCTGCGCGGAGTCGAATCGCACGGCATCGCACGTCTCGAAACCTATTACGTAAGCCGCATTCGGAGCGGCAAACTCGATCCGACCCCGCAGGTAAGCGTCGCGCACGAAACGGCCACATCGCTCGTGCTCGATGCGGGAAACGGTCTGGGACATCCGACCGGTAAGCGCGCGATGCTCGCGGTCATCGAAAAGGCGGAGCGGCACGGGACGGCGTTCGGTGCGGTACGCAATTCGAATCATTTCGGTATCGCAGGTTTTTACGCCATGCTCGCGCTCGAGCACGATATGATCGGTATCGCCTCGACGAACTCGGTTCGCTACGGCGCGCCGACGTACGGCAAAGACATCATGCTCGGCACGAATCCCTGGGCGTATGCGATTCCGGCACAAAAAGAACCGGCCTTCGTGCTCGATTTCGCCACGACGACCGTGCCGCGCGGCAAACTCGAAGTCTACGGCCGTAAAGAGAAGAAGCTCAATCCCGGTTGGGCGATCGACGCGAACGGCAAAGAGACGCTGAGCCCGAGCGAAGCGTTGACGGGTGCGCTTTTGCCGCTCGGCGGTTTCGGCGTCGATAATGGGGGTCACAAGGGTTACGGCCTCGGCTTGCTCGTCGATATCATGTGCGCCGTGCTTTCCGGCGGCGCATTCGGCAACGATTTGCCCCGGCCCAACAGCAGCCCCGAAGCCGGTAAGATTTCGCATTTCTTCGGCGCGATAAGAATCGACGGGTTCCGCGATGTCGCCGGCTTCAAGACCGATATGGATCGCGAACTGCGAGCGTTTAAGGATTCGGAGAAAGCGCCGGGCTTCGATCGTATTTATGTCGCGGGAGAGATCGAACACGAAAAGACGCTCGCATACCGGCAAAACGGCGTTCCCGTCCACGTCAAGATCTGGAGCGGCCTTGAAAAGCTCGCGGGCGAACTCGGCATACCGTTCGAACTTGCGCGCTAATAGGTCTTACGCGTATCGCTCACATCGTCGCACCCCGCGACGAATGGAGAGGTAGCACGCRCTCCCACTCGAACCGTGCGGCGATGGTTCATGTGAACGTGGGGTCTCCGGCCGGAGCGTACAGCGTCGGAAGCACCGCGTTCTTTCGCTATGTCGTGCGGTTATCCGATATGGGACTCGAACTGCGACCGGCAGATCAAGCAGCGATCGACATTCTGAGTGCGATTCCAAATGCGTACGTCGACGAAGACGAATACTCGGGCAACGGTTGGCGCGTCGTGCCGGCGACATCGTATGAAGATTGGCCGGTGCTCGAAGCGACGCCCGAACGGCTGCGAAACGCGCTGGAAACTGCGCGCCGTTTGCTCTGGGAGAACGCCCAGCCGGTCGGTATCACGGCGAGCGAAATTTCGGGCATCGACGACGAAATCGAAAACGTTCTGTCGGTTGTAGCGCGTGCAGAAGCGGCCGGATTCAGCGTCAACGTCACCTACGTATCGTGACGAACGCGGCGCGCGTGACGGTAACTGCCGTTTACTGACGCTCGCCGAAAAGCGAACCGAGGACGCCGCCGATATTGCTCTGACCCCCTGCTTGTTGCGCCCCTTCGGCCGCGGGAGCATGATACGTCATCGATTGCATGCCAACGCGCCCGGGCCCGTAAAAGCGGTTAAGCTGGAGTGCCGACCCGCCGACGAACGCACCGAGGGCACCAAGCAGCCCGCCGGTTCCCTGCGACGATAAGACCGAAACCGTGTCCATCCGCACGTTCGCGTCTTTCCAAAGCCAAGCGCCGGGTTCGACGTCGAGCATCTCGCCCGCTGCAAGATTCTTTTCGAACACGTTGCCGTACCCGTGCAGGAGCAACATGCCTTCCGTTTGCTTTGCCGTGAAGCGGTCGATGAAGAGGCCGGTGCGCGCGAAAAGTACGTTCGCAAGGCCGGTCTGAAAGAAAAAGTTGTAGTCCACGCTGCTGGTCGCGAGTAAGAATTGGTGCTCGCGAACGTCGACCGCTTGCCCCGGCTGCAAGCGCAGCGCGACGACTTGTCCCGGTGCCTCGCGCGAGAACGCGATATTCCCCGGTCCCTTCGCGGTTGAAATGAAGATCTGCAACCCCGAGAAGAAGCGCTTCGCCGCATTTTGCAAGCCCATGAAGCCGAGCGTCACGTTCGGCTGCTTCCAAAGCAGAATGTGGTGTTCGAAATACACGGTCTGCTGCGAACCCAGTTCGACATCGACGACCGGTACGAGTTCACCCTCGACCTTGATGACCATGTCCCCGATGCGGATCGGCTCTTTGGGGTTCGCGCTTTCGGGGACGGGCTCGCTGTACGCGCCGACCTGCGTGAACTGGGGTACCGGGGCCCCGCAATTCGCGCAGAACTTCGCGCCCGGTACGAGGGCGGCTTGGCACGTCGGACAGTTCATCAACGACCCTCCAAAAAAGCGGCGCGTCTGTTTTGGCGCACGCGCGTCGCAACGCCTTCGAACGGCGAGAACGTCTCACGCGGGCTCTTGAGCACAGCACCGGCGTCAGAGATGCCTCGGGAGGACGAGAATGAAAAGACGGCCGGTCCAGGACCGTCCGTAGAATATTTCATCGGTCGATGAATTTATTATTATGAGTCGATTCCTGCGCGATCCATTTGGTGCAAAGGAAATAAACTCGCAGGGCGGGATATAATTCATCGGTTGATGAATTACTATTTATGCCAAAAGTGCGGATAAAACGCGGACGGCGACCCGGGCAATCTAAGACTCGGCCGGCTATACTCGGAGCCGCCGCGCACGCTTTTGGGGAGCGCGGTTATCGCGGAGTAACCGTGCGCGAGATCGCGCGTATGGCAGCCGTAGACACGGCTTTGGTGCACCACTACTTCGCAACGAAACGCGGACTTTTCGAAGAAGCCCTGCGTACCGAAGCGCTCGGGCGCGGTCCGGCAACGCAGCTCGATCTGGCGGATGAAAATGCCGGCGAGGACCTCGTTCGGGCGTTCCTAGAAACGTGGGATACGCCGGCGGCCGCGGCTCAAATCGCGGGACTCTTACGTACGGCTGGAAGCGATTCGGCGGCGCAAACGCTCATCGGCGATTTAATCTGGCGAACCATCGTGGCGCCGGCGATCGCCGAAATCGATGCGAAGCGCGGTATGCCGAAATTACGGGCGGCGCTCGTCGGTGCCCAGCTTGCGGGGCTCGCATGGTTGCGCTATGTCCTGCGCATTCAACCGCTGGCGTCTGCCTCCGCTCAGATCCTCGGCAGAACGTACGGCCCGAGCATCGACGCCACGCTACGCGGCGTCGATTATCGTTAGGGCTAGGGCACAAATCGTGATTTGTGGCGACACGAATTCGTCTTCGCTCATGTGATGCGCGGAGGGCGTACGGAAACGTGCGCTTTTCGGCCGCCGCGCAACGTTACAAAAGTGAGGCTGCGCGGCGTATGGTATAAGGGGTAAACCCAACATTCGTGTCACCAGCCGCCACTTGAGCCGGTGAATCGGGAGGAGCGCATGAAGGGCGCCCTTTTTCGATGCCTCAGAGACGGCGAAATAAGCATATTGCTCATTACAGTGAATCTCTGGGCCTTTGCCAACTACGGATTTGTGCGGCAAAGAGGTCGGTGGAAGCGCTGCTTATTGCTCAGAAGAGTTGTTTTGGGCATAGGGAACCAGCGGCCATGGGCCGCCCGAAGACCGAGACCATCAAGTTCCTCAGCCAGGACGAGGCGGGGCGACTCTTCCACGAGCTAAGCGAACACAAGCGGAACAAGGCGATCTTCCTCGTCGCCTATCGGCACGGCTTGCGCGCGAGCGAAGTTGGGCTCTTGCGGACGAGCGACCTCGACTTCAAGAAGCTGCGCATCATGCTCCACCGGCTCAAGGGCAGCTATTCCGGTGAGCACCCGCTGCAACCCGACGAAGCCAAAGCGATCAAAGCCTATTTGCGCGAGCGCGATCACGAATCGCCGATCCTTTTCACCAGCAGCCGCGGAGACCCGATCTCGCGTCGGACGCTGGATTGGCTGATGAAGACGTACGGCGCCGAAGCCAAAATCCCGCCGGAAAAACGGCACTTTCATGTCCTCAAGCACAGCATCGCGACGCACCTGCTCGACGTCGGCTCCGACCTACGCTTCGTGCAAGATTGGCTCGGGCACCGCAACATTCAAAACACCGTCGTCTATACGTTCCTGACTTCGCGAAATCGTGAGAACTCCGCGCGCAAAGCCTTTTTGCAGATGCCGCGCTACTGAGGAGGCGCTTCATGGACTCGGTGGTCGACCTTGACCTCTGGACGCTTTCAGCAGACGAGCGCGCGTTCGTGGCAACGAAGAGCATCGCCAATCGACTCGATGTCGCCTTGCTCCTCAAATGCTTTCAGCGGGATGGGCGGTTTCCGAGCTCGGCGTCGACGCTCGATCGCGATGTCGTCTCGCACATCACGCAGCAGCTCGGCGTCGGAGCGGTTGGCGCCGGTACGATGGCAGGCCGAACGCTCGAACGCGTTCGCTCGGAGATTCGTACCTTCTGCGGGTTCCGCGAGGCGAGCGTCGAGGACGGCGAGCAACTGACGTTGTGGCTTCGCGATCATGCGGTCGCGCAGAGTCGCAATCACGATCGGCTCGTCGAATCCCTCCAAAGCGAATGCAACCGTCGCCGTATTGAGCCGCCAGCCGCGGAGCGTGTCGATCGGCTCATCCGTTCCGCCGTACGCGCCTACGAGGAGCGCTTTTACGCGGAGACGATGGCTCGCCTCTCACCGCTCACTCGCGCGCGGCTTGATGCACTTCTTCAAGGCGTCGAGGGCGATGAGCCGGACGCAACCGAGGAGCCCTCGTCGCGGGCAGTCATCAACACGTTGCGCGAAGACGCCGGCCGCGCCGGCGTCAACAGCATTCGCGACGAGATGGAAAAGCTCGACGTCATTCGCAAACTCGAACTTCCCGCGCATCTCTTCGACCACGCGCTCCCCCACGAGCTCGAGATGTACCGGCAGCGGGTCGCAGTCGAAGCACCCTACGAGTTACGCCGACATCCCGAGCCGGCACGCTTGACGTGGCTCGCAGCGTTCGCGCACCTGCGCGGTCGCGCGATAACTGATACGCTCACGGACCTGCTCGTCGATACGATTCACCGCATCAATGCGAAGGCCGACCGCCGCGTCAGTGAAGCGCTCATCGACGATCTCAAGCGCGTGACGGGCAAGACGAATCTCCTCTTTGCGCTTGCTGACGCCACGCTCGCGCAGCCCGACGGCGTGGTGCGCGACGTCGTGTTTCCAGTCGTCAGCGAGTCGACGCTGCGGGCGCTCGTGAAAGAGTGGAAAGCAACGGGTCCGGCGTTCCGCAATACCTTGCGCGGGTTCATCCGCAATTCGTACAAGTCGCATTATCGGCAGATGGTCCCGAAGCTGCTCGAAGCGCTCGACTTCCGCTCAAATAACGAGGTCCATCGTCCCGTCATCCGAGCGCTTGAGGTCATCAAGCAATACGCGGGGACCAAGCTGCACAACTTTCCAGCCGCGCGTTTGCGTTCTGCCGACTGCTCGGCTTTGCGCTGCTGCCGCGCCTCAAAGCGATTCATTCGCAGCGTCTCTACCGCCCTGATGCCTTCAGGGCCGGTTCGTATAAGCGTCTCGAGCCCGTGCTGACGCGCCCGATCGACTGGGACCTCATCCGGCGGCAGTACGACCAGATGGTCAAGTACGCAACGGCGTTGCGCCTCGGAACGGCACAGACCGAGTCGATCCTACGGCGCTTCACGCGCAATAATGTGCAGCATCCGACCTACAAGGCGCTGGCCGAGCTGGGCAAAGCGGTGAAGACCGCCTTTCTCTGCCGCTACTTGCACACCGAAGCGCTACGCCGAGAGATCAACGAGGGCCTCAATGTGATCGAGCAATGGAACGGGGCCAACGATTTCGTATTCTTCGCGAAACGCGGCGATCTCGCGAGCAACCGGCATGAAGATCATGAGGTGAGCATGCTCTCGTTGCATCTGCTCCAGAACTGTCTCGTCTACATCAACACGCTGATGCTTCAGCAAGTGCTCAAGAAACCGCACTGGGCGAAGCGCTTGACCGCCGTCGACCTGCGGGCGATCACGCCACTGATCTGGGAACACGTCAATCCGTACGGCCGATTTGAACTCGATATGGAAACGCGGCTTGCCCTCAGCTAATGATGGCATCGGCGGCGGATGGCGACGCTCCGGTAATCATGGCCCTCGAAGAAACCGCCCCCGAAATCGTCAAATGGCGGCGAATGCTGGGTTTACTCCCGAAGAGGCGGAGACCGAGCGACAGCGAGCGGTCGTTGACCTCGCCGTGCTCCTCGGGGCCGTCGATATCGCTGGCAAATGCTACGCCCCACGTACGTCGTGTGCGTACCGTGGATCGGCGCCTTCGCCGAGTTGTCCGGAGCGCGATTCCGGTGCGTTACGACGACGGCAAGCGGGTTTTTTCGCGTGAGAATGCCGACGGCATCATCGACCTCAACGAAGATGACAACGAAGGGAGGGATCAATGCGAATCGGATGGGGTTTCTTAGCTCCGGCACTGCTTGCCGTTGGTGCCGGCGTCAGTTTCATCACGCAGTCGGCGCTCAATGCTCAGCTTCGGGTTGTTCTCGGGTCGCCGATTCGGGCTGGGTTCGTCAGTTACGTCGGGGGAACGCTCGTGATGGCCCTCATAGCTGTCGTTACACGAGAGTCGTGGGCCTATGCGAACGATTTCACGCGGGGTCAATGGTTGCTATGGACGGGCGGTTTTTGGGGCTCGATCTACGTCATCGTTGCTATCGTGCTCCTTCCCCGTCTCGGCGCGGCAACCGTCTTCGCATTGCTCGTTAGCGGCCAGATGCTCGGATCGCTGTTTTTCGATCAATTCGGCCTCTTTGGCTTAGCGCATCGCTCGATCGACGTGACGCGCATCGTCGGAGTGCTTTTCCTCGTCGCTGGCGTCATTATGATCCGCCGCTAAGTCCCCGGCCACAGCCCACCGGGCCAGCCATTGCGCGCGTCGGGCCCCCGCCGCCCTCAAAAATCGTCAAATGGCGGCTGGTGACACGAATGTTGGGTTTACCCCTCGAGGCAGGCTACACCGCGACGACGATCGGCACGAAGCTGTCGGCCCTGCGGCGGCTGCTCGACGCGGCCGTGGGGGCCGGTTCGCTGGCCGCGAACGCCGCGGCGAACGTCGCCGCGCCGCGCGATCGCCGGGACCCTGGCGGCGCGGCCGCGCGCGCCTTGCAGCTTCCTGAAGCTCAGGCGCTCGTCACGGCGATCGTTGGGACCTCGCCGCTTGCCGTACGCGATCGGGCGCTGCTCGCGCTCTTCTTGGGCCACGGGCCTCGCACGGTCGAGCTGCACCGCGCGAACCTCGGGGACGTCGACCTGGCTGCCGGCGAGCTGCGTCTGCGGGGGAAGGTGCGCGACCGGACGATTTTCCTGCGCGCCGACGTCCTGGCCGTCGTGCGACACCTCGTCGCGCTTCGGCTGGCGGAAGGCAGGCCGACCGCCGCGCCCGACGCGCCGTTGTTCGTAAATGCCGGCCGGATGAACGCCGGCGCGCGGCTCTCTCGGCGGGGGATCCGCTTCGCGCTCGACCGCGCCTTCGCGAGCGCCGGACTCGTGCCGAGCGCGAGGGTCGCGACCGCGCAACGACGGCGTGACGCGGTCACTCCGTCGAGCGGCAATCGGGAAACGTGCAACACATATCGCCGGCGTTCGCGTGCCTAGCGCCCACGGCTTGCGCGCCACCAACATCACCCTCGCGCGCGCGGGCGGAGCCGAGCTTGAGCACATCGCCGACGACGTCGGACACGCTGATCTACGTACCACCCGCAAATACCTGGATCGTGGACGCCGGCGAGAGAACAACAGTGCGCTGCGCGTGCCGCTCGATTTCCTAACCCCAACCGCAGCTGAAGAAGAACCATGCAGCAGCACACGATCAGCGACGCGCCGACGCTCTACTGCGTCCAGTTTTGGCGCGTAAGATCGCCGGCGGAAATCGGCAACGGGTTGAGGGACGCGCTCTCCCACGGAATGGCGCAAGGCGAACGTCATCAACGTCGGGCGGCCTATGGTATGTATACGATCGATGAATGGCTCAAGCAGCTGACGAAAAAGCCGCCTGTACTGAAGGCCGCGCGCGACGCATCACGGCGAATCTCGATGAAGCAGATCGGACGGCGTGTCGTGGAAATTGTAAAGCATGTAATTGCTAAGATCATCGAGCCCGACTTCGTGTGCAAATCGTACAGATTTCTCGTCGGGCTCCCGAGTGCCCCAATGATCAAATGCGATACGTACCGGGCGCACGGCGATGCGTGACAGCTCACGCATGTACATCGGAATCTCCAACAGGATTCGTGTGCGAGTGCGTAACGCGACGCACCGTGCGTTCGTTGCGTTCGTCGGCAACGTCTGCGTCGTCGCGATCGCTCCTAAACTAGGGATACTCTGAACAAGCGGGGGTTTCTCTGCTATAATC
>JRHI01002424.1_pt1 | contig 12827 bp, 10 predicted proteins | sample 215371 | NCBI WGS metagenome assembly JRHI01 (sample SAMN02929681, study PRJNA255918) | sediment metagenome | biome: cave system; feature: Ice Cave; material: Sediment; isolation source: sediment from deep within a dark volcanic ice cave with no known source of... ...
ATGGATACAAAAGCAGTTAGGCAAGTGAATCATGTTGACAGCAGTGGTCACCAAGCCAGCCGTCTCCGGGGCACCAGCTCCGGCGGCGAATGGCAGCCGGAAAAAATCACCGCCGCCTGTGTACAACCGGGGTCGCCGCGCAGTTCTCATCTCATGGGGCCCACCATGACCGGCGAGGCGACCAACACCGATGAGCTGCTGCGTCGCGCTAGCGGCGGTGACGAACCGGCGCTGGCCGAGCTGTTCTCCCGCTACCGGAACCGGCTACGGCACATGGTCCGGCTGCGTCTCGATCGCCGGCTACAGGGGCGCGTCGATCCGTCCGACGTCCTCCAGGAGGCGCACCTGGACGTGGCCAAGCGGGCTGCGGAGTACCTCGCCGATCCGAAGATGCCCTTGTTCCTGTGGCTGCGTCGGCGGCGAGCAACCGCTACATCCGGGCTTTGAAGCGGCTCAAGGACATCCTGGCGGCCATGCCGGGTCTTTTTGGCCGGTGAGGGGGAGGTTCCCAACGATGGCCGATTCCGGTTCCGAGCGCAATCCCGTGGAGCAGCTGGCCGAGGAGTTCGCCGAGCGGCAGCGCCGCGGCGAGCGGCCGTCCCTGACGGAGTACACGGACAAGTACCCCCAGTGGGCCGACGACATCCGCGATCTCTTCCCGGCCCTGGTGCTGATGGAGCAGTTCAAGCCCGCTGCCGGGGAGGCCACCGGCGATGACGGCACGGCCCCCGCCGCCGAGAGCACGCGGCTGGAGCGTTTGGGCGACTTCCGCATCCTGCGCGAGATCGGCCGCGGCGGCATGGGCGTGGTCTACGAGGCCGAGCAGCTGTCGCTGGGCCGGCACGTTGCCCTCAAGGTGCTGCCCGGCCACCACCTGCTCGATCCGCGCCACCTCGCCCGCTTCGAGCGCGAGGCGAAGGCGGCGGCGCGGCTGCACCACACGAACATCGTGCCGGTCTACGGGGTCGGCGAGCAGGACGGCCTGCACTACTACGTCATGCAGTTCATCCAGGGCCAGAGCCTCGATCAGGTCCTGGGCGAGCTGAAGCGACTGCGGCAACTCCGGCGGACGCCTGGGGCCGGGCCGGACGCTGGCCAGCGTCCGGCACTGACGGTCGCCAAATCCCTGCTCACCGGGCAGTTCGGCCGCCCCGGATCCGGTCCGGCCGCTCCCCTCGTCAACGGAGGACCGCCGCCGGAGGCCCCCTCGGTCGTCCGCCCGACGCCGCCGGTGCCGGCGGATGCGTCCTCCTCCACGATCCGCTTGCCCGGGCAGGCCGACCACGCGACGCTCTCCGATTCCGGCCGCGCCTACTGGGAGAGCGTGGCCCGCATCAGCGTCCAGGTGGCCGAGGCGCTGCACTACGCCAACAGCCAGGGCACGCTGCACCGCGACGTCAAACCGTCCAACCTGCTGATCGATACCCAGGGGACCCTCTGGGTCACCGACTTCGGCCTGGCCAAGGCGGTCGCTGACACCGACAACCTGACGCAAACGGGCGACGTCGTCGGCACCTTGCGTTACATGGCCCCGGAGCGCTTCCACGGCCCGGGCGACGCCCGCAGCGACGTCTACAGCCTTGGCCTGACCCTGTACGAACTGCTGACGCTGCGGCCGGCCTTCGACGAGAGCGACCGCAACAAGTTGCTCGCCCAGGTGATGCAGGAAGAGCCCCCCCGGCCGCGCAAGCTGAATCCGGCCGTGCCATGCGACCTGGAGACGATCGTCCTCAAGGCCCTGGCCCGCGACCCGGCCCACCGCTACCAGAGGGCGGACGAGCTGGCCGCGGACCTGAAACGCTTTGTCGAGGACCGGCCGATCCGTGCCCGGCGCGTCGGCCAGCTGGAACGTCTCGGCCGCTGGTGTCGGCGCAACCCGGCCCTGGCCGCCCTGGGCGGCGCCGTGGGTCTGCTCCTGGTGGGGATCACCCTGGTTTCGGCGATCTCCGCCACGGTCCTGCACTTGCAATTGCGGCGCGCGGAGCAGGGGGAAGCGGCCGAGAAGATGGCCCGGCAGGATGCCCTGGACCGCCTGTGGGGATCGTACCTGGCCCAGGCGAAGGCGGGCCACTACAGCCGGCGCATCGGCCAGCGCTTCGCCAGTCTCGATGCCCTCCGCGCCGCCGCCCAGATCGGGCGGGACAAGAACATGTCCGCCGAGCGGCTGCACGAACTCCGCAACGAAGCCATCGCCTGCCTGGCCTTGCCGGACGTGCGCGTCGCCCGGGAGTGGGACGGCGTTCCGTCCGGCAGTTTCAGCATCGACTTCGACGGCTCCCTGACGCGGTACGCCCGCACCGACCGGCAGGGCAACGTCAGCGTCCGTCACACGGCGGATGACGTGGAAATCGCCCACTGGCCCGGCTTCGGCGTGAACCTGGAGTCCTGGCCGCTGTTCAGCCGTGATGGCCGGTTTGTGGCGGTCGGCACCACAACACGCTCGGCGTCGCCTACCACTGCACCGGCCGGTACAAGGAGGCTATCCGGGAACTGGAAACGAGCTTGAAGGGCCAGCACGGTACGGCCGACGCTTACGACCTGTTCGTGCTGGCGATGTGCCACCAGCGGCTCGGGGACGCGGACAAGGCCCGCAACTGCCAGGATCGCGCCGTCCGCTGGTGCCAGGAGCACGAGGGCGGCCTGCCGGTGCAACAGCGGGAGGAGCTGAAGGTCTTTCGTCAAGAGGCAGCGGCCATGCTGAAACCGCCGTGATTGGGCGCAAGCCGGCAGGGTTCACCGGCCCTGTTATTGCACCACGATCGTCACCGTGATCGGATCGCTGAAGAGCACGCCGTCTGTGGCGCGCGCCGTGAAGGTGACGCGGCCATGGAAGTGGTGCGCGCTGAAGCGGAAGGAACCGTCGCCCTTCAGCTTCAATCGGCCCTTCTTTGGCCCCTGGACGAGTTGCACCGTCAATGCAACGCCCTCGGGATCACGGAACGCCCGGGCCAGGCCGTGCTTCGCGGCGACCATCAGCACGTTGTTCCCGCGCATGTGGTAGGTGAGATCGCTGAGCTGTACGACCGGCGGCTCGCTGACGTTCGTCAGAGCAATCGTCACCGCGCCGGTGGTCGAGAGCGGCGAGCTGCCGTTGTCGGTGGCCTGGACCTGCAGGACGAAGACCGACTGCGCCTCGAAGTCGAGCGCGGCGGCGTTGACCAGAGTGATCTGCCCGCTGGCTGGATCGATGGCGAAGGCGCCACCGGTGTTGCCGCCGACCAGGGCATAGGTCAGCGTCTGGCCGGCGTCGGGATCGCTGGCCTGGACCGTGCCGACCACGGTGCCGCCAACGCTGTTTTCCGGCAGGCTGGAGAGCGTCTGGCTGTTGAGAACAGGCGCATGATTCGCGCCATTCCCGCTGATCGAGCCGGAGACGTCGTTGGCGGTAACGGCGCCGGCCGAGCCGGCGAGGCCGGCGCCGCCTGGAGTGCCGGTGCCCCCGCCCTGGCCGGGTTGGCCGGCCTGGCCGTTGAGACCCTTCGACCCATTCGTGCCGCCGCTGCCCAGTCCGGGCGAGCGACCCAGGCCGGCGATACCCTGCTGACCGGCGGCGCCGCCCGCGCCGCCCGCGCCGGCCTGGCTGCCATTACCCGCGGCACCGGCCGCGGTGATGTTGCTGCCGATGACGGCACCGTTCTGAGTCACGGCACCAGCGCCAATGAAAATGCCGCCGCCCTGGGCATTGCCGCCGCTGCCGCCCTTGCCGCCGCTGCTGCCGTTGCCGCCCGCGCCGCCGGGCCCGCCGTTGCCGCCTGTGCCGCCATTCCCGCCATTGCCGCCGACCAGACCGTTGCCGCCACGACCGCCATCGCCGCCGGCCTGGCCGTAGCCGCCCGCGCCGCCGATACCACCCGCGCCGCCGCCGCCACCCTGGCCGCCCACGCCACCCTGGGCCGCGTTGGAGGTGAGAATCGCGTCGCCGAGATCGAGGTAGCCGCCCGCGACCGCGATGCCGCCGCCGGTCGCGTTGCCGCCGTTGGCGCCGCTGCCGCCACCGCCGCCGACTCCGCCCTGGCCGCCGCTGCCACCCCGGCCGCCGCTGCCACCGGCAGTGGCCGTGCCGCCGTTGCCGCTCGACGAACCGGTGCCGCCCTGGCCGCCGGAACCACCGCTGCCTTTCAGTACGTTGGAGTAAGCAGCCCCACCCGTGCCGCCAAAGCCACCAAAGCCACCAAAGCCGCCGTAACCGCCAAAGCCGCCCAGAACCTGATTCTGCGTCAGCGTCACCCCGGAGAGGTTGGCCGAGCCGCCCGCGAGATAGATGCCACCGCCGCTGCCGTTGCCCCCCGGTCCGCTGTCGCCGCCCCGGCCACCCGCACCACCGGCGCCGCCCTGGCCGCCCGCGCCGCCATTGCCGGCCGTGCCCCCGTTGGCGGCGTTGCCTCCCGCGGTCGAGAGCCCGGCGCCGCCATTGCCACCGGCACCGCCGCCGCCGCCCGCGCCGCCGGTGCCCCCCGGGCCGCCGCTCAGCCCGAGACCGCCGTCGCCTCCGTTGCCGCCGTCGCCACCATTGGCGTTGCTCTGCTGGAGCGCGGTCCGCGTCAGATTCACCTGGCCGGCGGCGACATAGAGAGCGCCGCCAAGGCCATTCCCGGCCGCACCACCGTTGCCGCCGTTGCCGCCCGCGACGCCGGCCCCGCCCTGGCCACCCGGGGAACCGTCCGCCGCGTTGCCTCCTTGTGTACCAGCCCCGCCGGTGCTGCTCGTGCTGGCGCGGGCGCCGTCGCTGCCACGACCGCCATCGCCGCCCCTGCCACCGGTGCCACCCAGGCCGCCCGTGGCCGTGGCCGTGCTGTTTCCAGCCCCGCCGGCGCCGCCCTTGCCTGCCTGGGCCACGTCGGTGAGAAATGTGCTGTCGCTGATGGTGACAGTGCCGCCAGCGACATAGAGACCACCGCCGTAGGCGTTGCCGCCATTACCGCCGTTGCCGCCGTTGCCCGGACTATTCATGGGCGCGGCGCCATTGCCGCCCGGGGTACCGGGCGTGCCGTTGCTACCCGCGGTGCCGGCCGTGCTCGCGGTGGCTGAAGTGCCGGCCGGGCCGTTCGTCCCGTTGCTGCCCGCCGTCCCGGCGGTGCCGGTCTGTGTCCCACCCGTGCCGCCGGCGCCGCCCGTGCCGCCGGCGCCGGCCGCAGCGGTGTCGTTGTTCAGCTCGGAGCCGATGAGCGTCAGGTTGCCGGAGGCGAGATAGATGCCGCCGCCGTAGGCGTCGCCGCCGTTGCCGCCGGAGAGAGTGCCGGCGCCGGTGCTGCCCGCGGAACCGGGCGTGCCGGAGGCTGTGTTGCCGGTGACCGCGACGTGATCCAACGTCACGGCGCTGCCCTCGATCAGGAGGCCGCCGCCCAGGGCAGCGCTGCCGCCGAGCTGACCGCCGTCGGTGGCGTCGCCGCCCACGATGGCCACGTTCTGGAAGAGGACAGTGACGTCGCTGCCGGCGATCTCGAAGATGCGATCGCGCCAGGCAGAACCACTATCGAGAAAGGTAATGGTGTTATTGTTCGATCCAGTGCCGCCGATGGTCAGCGTCTTGCCCGTCAGGGACGAGGTATTATGGATCAGCAGATGGCCGAGCGTCGTGTCGGAGAGCGTGTAGTGGCCGGCGGCGAGGACGATGGTATTGTTCGCGTCGCCGTTGCTATCGGCCTGGAGGATGGCGCCGCGCAGCGCGGCCGCGTCTGCTCCCGGCGCGGGGTTGAAGGTGGCCGGGGCCAGCCGATCTTCGAGCGGCTCCAGGGTCAACCGCCGGGAAAGTGGTTTCTTCGTGGCGCGGACAGGGCGAAGAAAGCGACGCAGGTGAGCCATGAGAGGACCTCCATATCCCGGGGCGGCATCCAGGCCGTGCGAAGAGCGTCCGGAGTCTAGCGTATTCGTCGAGAACTGCAAAGGCGTCCTTGCTCCTTACCGTGTCGCGCGCACCAGCACCTCGGCGGCGCGATCGATCTCGTCTTCCGTGGTGAACCGGCCGGCGCTGAGGCGCACCGCGCCGCGGCCGAGCTCCGGCGGCACGCCCATGGCGCAGAGCACCGGCGACTGGCTGATCTTGCCCTCGTGGCAAGCCGAGCCCGTCGAGGCGGCGATTTCCGGCACTCTCTGAAGCAGGTCGGCGCCGACGTGGCCGGCGAAGTTGACGTTCAGCGTGTTCGGCAGCCGCTTTTCCGGATGGCCGTTGAGGACGACGCGCTCGCCGAGCGCCGCATGCAGCCGTTCCCAGAGTCGATCGCGCAGTTGCCGCAGACGTTGCGTCGCCTGCGGCAGCGCCTGCCGGGCGACCGCGCAGGCCGTGCCCAGCGCTACGAGGTACGGTACATTCTCGGTCCCGGCGCGGCGGCCATTTTCGTGCCCGGCGCCGTGGATCAGCGGCTCCAGCTTGACACCGCGGCGCACGAAGAGGGCGCCGACACCCTTCGGCGCATACAGCTTGTGCCCCGCGACCGACAGCAGATCGACGCCCAGCTCATGTACGTCCACCGGCACCTTGCCCATGGACTGGGCGACGTCCGTATGCACCAGCGCGCCGCGCTCGTGGGCGAGGGCCGCGATTTCGCGAATCGGCTGCAGAGTGCCGACCTCGTTGTTCGAGTGCATGATGCTGACGAGGGTAGTGCGACGGTCGAGCGCCTTGCGCACGGCGGCGGGATCGACGCAGCCGTGCCGGTCCACCGGCAACACGGTGACGCGGCAGCCGAGGCGTTTGAGGAAGTCGCACGGTTGCAGCGTGGCGGGATGTTCGATGGCGCTGGTGATGATGTGGGCATCGCGGGCCCAGCGGCCGAAGATGCCGTGCAGCCTGGCGAAGACGGCGCCCTTGAGCGCCTGGTTGCTGGCTTCGCTGCCGCCGCCGGTGAAGACGATCTCCTCCGGCTGGGCGCCGAGTAGTTCGGCGACCTGGCGGCGGGCCAGGTCGACGGCGTCATGGGCGGTCTTGCCGTAGGCATGGCTACTGGAAGGATTGCCGAAGTGCTCGCGGACGAAGGGCAGCATCGCCTCGATGACGGCGGGATCGAGCGGGGTGGTGGCGTTGTAGTCGAGGTATATCGGTTTCATGTTGTTGTTATCCGGGAGAGGTGGGTAAGGGGCAAGAAAAGATCGCTCATCTCACGGCACAGCCGGCCGGCAACTTCTCACGTGGAGTGGCTCTCTATCCCCATGCGGTCCGCAAACGGAAGCGCCCGTCCCTGGCGGCGCCATTGCTCTTGCATCCCTCCCCGCCCTCCCGTATGTACTCCTTCCTCGAATCCGTACTCTCGTCGCCACTGGCACATGTCCCAACCGGCTATGCCTGCTTGGAGAAGCCCATGAGTCTGTCGCAGTTTCCCTATTTGCCCCTGCTCGTCTTCCTTGCCGAGCTCTGCGTCGTCACGCTCAGCACCGTACGCATCATCTTTGTGGCGCGCGGCATGAAGTTCCTCGCGCCCGTGCTAGGGTTCTTCGAGGTGTCCATCTGGCTCTTCGCCATCGGCCAGATCATGCGCAACCTGACGGATCCCGGCTGTTACCTCGGCTTCGCGGCCGGCTTCACCCTGGGCAACTTCCTCGGCGTCCTCCTCGAAAAGAAGCTCGCCCTCGGCAACCTCGCCATCCACATCGTCACCACGAAGGATGCCGGCGAACTGATCGAGAGACTGCGGGCGGCCGAGTACGGCGTCACCAGCATGAATGCGCATGGCGTCACCGGGCCGGTGCACGTCGTGTTCACGGTTATCAAGCGGAACCAGCTCGGAAATGTCCTGACCATCATCAAGGACTTCGACCCGAAGGCCTTCTACGCGATCAACGACCTGAAGGCTGCGGCGGCGGGCATTTCTCCGATCGCACGGGGGCGCACCCGCGCGCTTTTCTCCGTGCCTCTGGGGTTGTTCCGCTCGGCCGCGTGAGCGCAGACCCGCGCACGGCACGGTTGGCGTACATGAAGGAGAGGTTTACACTCTAAAGCGGCGGCCAGCCGTTGTCGAGCCCTTCGCGCTCGATCTGCCGCACCGCGTTCTCACTGATACTGAAGCGCTCCGCGATGAGTTTGCGCGATTCAGCCACGGTCATTTCGTGATCCTGGGCATCGACCAGCGCCAGGAAAACTTCCTGGCGGCGCGGTTCGGAAAGATGTTCGCCCGTTTCGTGCAACTCCATGACCCTGCCCTCCCCATGTTGAATGCTCGCCTCGCGGACGTTCTTTCATTCTAGTGGCACGGCGCTGGCCGGCCCGTGATTCGCTTTTTGCTTTCCCTGGAGCCCGCTATCGGGTACACTTGCTTACTCAGGGTCAGGTGGACGGCTCGTGGACGTACCAACCTGCCAATTACCCTGCTTAGCGACCGGCGTTTTCGGGTGCAGCGTTGCCCCGCCAGGGGTTACGGTGCGTCAGTTCCATTTTGTTCGGAGGCCCAGATGGGCAAGAAGTTGTATGTAGGCAACCTGGCCTACGGCGTGACGGATGGCACCTTGGCGCAGCTGTTCGAGCCGCACGGTACGGTGCAATCGGCACAGGTCATCATGGATCGCGACACGGGTCGGTCCAAGGGGTTCGGCTTCGTCGAGATGGGAAGCGACGCCGAAGCCCAGGCCGCGATCCAGGCCCTCAACGGCCAGCAGGTCGAGGGTCGAAGTTTGACTGTGAATGAGGCCAGGCCCAAGACCGAGGGCGGCGGCGGCGGCGGCGGCCGCGGCGGCTACGGCGGCGGTGGTGGTGGTGGACGTGGCGGCAGCGGCGGTGGCGGTGGCGGCCGCGGCGGCTACGGCGGTGGTGGTGGTGGCGGCGGGCGCGGCCGCTACTAAGCGACAATCCGGAGCGTCCCGTTTTCCTCTCAACGGACCGGGACGCCCCACTTTCGGAACGACTTGAACCACTGAGGCACGGCGACGCAGAGGAAGCACCGAACGAGCCGCATTGCCGCGGCTCTCCGTGCGGCCTCGGTATCTCCATGCCTCTGTGGTTTTCGCTTTTTGGCGAGCCCTCTGTCCGGGAAATGACTCCGCTGCGAGGGAAAAACCGTGGCCATGGCCACATGCACCATGACCACGGTTCACAAGGAGAGGCTCCTATCGCCATAGGAGTCCAAACAGACGCCACCCGTCCGAAAGATGCGGTATGAAGGATGTGGCGTTCGCGGAGCCTCCGCAAGAATAGCTACTCCATCATATCATCCCAGGCGCCGCGAGGAAATGGGCAGGCAGCGGATTTTTAGATGTCGGCGTGGGTTTTGCCGTCTTTGCCGGCTCCGCACTCATTTGCAGTAACGCCGCGCTTGCTCCTGCCCAGGCTCGAGCGCCAGCACGTGCCGCAACTCGGCCTCAGCCGAACGGCGGTGGCCGGCGCGCCGGTAGATCTCGGCCAGGCATCAGCGAGCCATCCACAGGTAGGTGACCAGCGCGCTGTAGAACGCGACCCAGAGCAGGCTGGTTAGCACGGCTGCCAGGCCCGTATCGCGTGCCCGCGCCGTCCGGCCGATGCGCTTGCGGTCGCGGATTCCGGCACGCATCTCCGCCAGGTCGCGTCGCGCCACCTGCCAGATGACAAGGCCCAGGGGCAAGCCGATCACCGCCGGGGCCGCGACCATGCAAGAACCAACGCCGGCGATCAGGGCAATGTTGGCCAGCAGATTGAGCCACGCGCCTCGCTCCGGCTCGCAGTCGCGGCGCAGGCTCCCCGCCTGCTCCCATGGGCGATCTTCCTCTTCGGTTTCGTACATGACCCCGTCTCACGTCCCGACCGGATCCCCAGGTGCAGGTTAGCCCCGCGGACGCTAACCCGCAAGTGGGTCCGGTGCGTGCTATCCTTGTGCGCCAAGGGACCCACGCCCTCGAAAGGAACCGCGTCCGTGCCGAAGCGTCTGCTGCCTCCCCTGCTGCTCGCCGGTCTCGGTCTGGTGTTCTTCGCTGATCTGGTCGTGCATCCGGCGCAGGTGCTCTACTCTCCTTACTCCGACATTCTCGCGGAGCACGTGCCGGCCAAGCGGTTCCTCGTCCGCTCCTGGCAGGAGACTGGCGAGGTGCCGCTGTGGTGTCCGTATCGCTTCGGCGGCGAACCCTTCATCCACGACATTCAGGTCGCGGCGTTCTATCCGCCGCACTGGCTCCTCTATCCATTGCCCGAAGAGTGGATCGGCGTCGCACTCAGCTGGCTCATCGTCGCCCACGTCATCCTGGCCGGCTGGTGCATGTACGCCTATGCACGCGATCAGGGGCTCGGCGTCGCCGGTGCTCTCGTGGCGGGGTGCGGCTACATGTTCGCTGGCAAATGGCTGTTGCACCTGCTCGGCGGCGGCCATTACATCACGATCGGCCTCGCCTGGGTGCCGCTGGTGCTCCTCTGCCTGGAACGGGCCATTCGTCGCGGCAGTTTCGTCTGGGCCACGACGGCGGGAGCGGTCTTCGGTCTCGTCGCGCTGGGCACGCAGCCGCAGTGGACCTTCTACGCAGGTTTGTTCCTCGCCCTGTGGACGCTCGGCACCGCGCTGGAAAGCACGAGTCGGCGGACCGCCCTGCTCTGCTGGCTCGGCTGCGGCCTGTGGACGGCGCTGCTCGGCACGGCCCTGGCCGCGGTGCAGCTGCTGCCGACGCTGGAGGCGGCAGGACAATCGACGCGCTCCGCCGGCGTCGATGCCGAGGACCTGCTCATGGGCGGCGTACGGGCCCTGCTCTTCCTGGTCGGTCCCGCCCTGACCGCCGATCCGCCTTGTCTCGCCTGGGAAGACCGCGGCGGCTTCGGTCTCCTCTGGTTGGCCGCCGCCGTCCTGGCGCCGGTGCTCTGCCGCGGACGGGTGCGCTACCAAGCCGGCGTCTGCGTGGCCCTCGCCCTTTTCGCCTTCGGCGGCGCTCTCCTCTTCCAGGGATTGCCGGGCTTTCGCCTCTTCCGGCAGCATGCACGCATCCTCATGGTCGCCGCTCTGCCGGTCGCTTACCTTGCCGGCGTGACCACGCACACGCTGCTGACGACCGAGTGGTCGCCGGAACGGTGCCGCCGCTGCCGTCATGTCCTGGCGCGCGTGGTGGCCGGCTTCGTCATCCTCGTCATCGGCCTCGCGGTGGGGGTGTGCTTCCAGCACGAAAGCCTGCATTTCCACGTCTACTGGTTCACGCTGCTGGCGACGGTGCCGGCCGCGTTCTGGCTGCTGGGCGGCGGTCTCGCCGGTCGGCGCGGCTGGGCGCTGGCCTGGGGCGCAGTGCTGCTGACCGACCTGTGGGGTCTGACCTGGCCGCTCGTCGCGGTGCGTCCCGAGGCCGAGATCTACGCCCGCTCGCGCTGCGTCGATTACCTGATCGAGCACAACGGGGAACCGGGTCGCGTGCTGGACCGTGATGTCGGTCCCTCCGACACGCCGCTGGGCGCCGGGGCTCCCCTGGCGATGCTGGGCCGGTTGGAATCGCTGCGCGGCTACAACCCGCTCGATCAGTTGCGCTACAAGGAGTATCTGCTGTTCCTCGGCAACGAGGATCGGCCGCTGCGGCCGCTCGACGGCGCGCTGACCTTTCCCATCATCAGCAACTTTCCGATCGAGAATCGGCAATTGCTCGACCTGCTGGGTGTGCGCTATCTGCTGGTGCCGGAAGATCAGCCGCCGCCCGTCTTTGAACCGGTCCCAGCCGATGCAGGCGACACGTCGATGCCGGCGGACAGTACGCTGGCTCGCGCCGGCTGGCTACGCGTCGCCGAGGACGAGCATCCGCTCGGGTACAACTTCGTCGTGGGCGGCATGCGTTCGCTGCCGCGCTACGTCGTCTGGCAGAACACGCAGGCTTTTCCGCGAGCCTTCGTCGTGCCGCATGCCGCGGCGCTGCCCGAACGTGCGCAGGCGCTCGCCGCACTGAAGACGACGGAATTCCGCGACACGGTGCTGCTGGAGGGATACGAACCAGATGGCAAGGCAACGGCTCCGACCGGCGGTCCGCACGTCGCGGTGATCGAGCAATATCAGCCCAACCGCGTGACTGTCCGGGTGACGGGCACTGTAGCGGGCTGGCTGGTACTGACCGACGCCTGGTATCCGGGTTGGACTTGCCGCGTGGACGGTGTACCGGCGGCGCTCTATCGGGCGAATTACCTGTTCCGCGCCGTGGCGGTGCCGGCGGGCGAGCATGAAGTGACGTTCGCGTTCGCGCCGCTATCGTACCGCTGGGGCTGGCTGCTAAGCGTTGGCACCCTGGCGGGAATCCTGGGCCTGCTCTCGTTGGCCCTCGTGCTGCGAGGGCTTCGTCGGCGGAGTGACTGTTCTCGTTCCCACGCCGAGCGCGCGAACGCGGTGCCCGCGCCCACGAATAATTGATTGATGACGAACAATCCTCTATCGCGAGTCGGCACCAGGCGTATTTTCGATCTGCAATCAGCGATTTCCCGCCCCCCCACTCTCCTCGCCTTGTTTGCCTTGCTCTTTTTCTGGCCGCTGCTGTTGCAGCCGGCGGCCGTTCTTTATGCCGATCACTCCGATTCGTCGCGCTCTGGACGCTGGGCCGGGCACTGAAGACGTGCAGGTCGCAGGTGTCGCGTACCGTGGTATCTGGTCTTCCAGTTACTTCCTGACACTTCCGAAGAAGCCCGACGACAAGCCGAAGGACGATAAGAAACCGGACGCCAAAACCGAAAAGCCGAAAGAAGACAAAAAGCCCGACGAGAAACCGAAGGAGGACAAGAAGCCCGACGACAATAAGCCGGATGCCAAGACTGAAAAGCCGAAGGACGACAAAAAGCCCGACGAGAAACCGAAGGAGGAGAAGAAGGACGACTCGCCGAAGAAGCCGTGACGCCGAGTGTTGTCGGGAGCAACCTATAAGAACATCGTCCCGGTCTCAGGACGAGAACTGCACTTTCCCAAAAAGCCTAATTCCGAGTGTGGAGA
>JRHI01002425.1_pt1 | contig 12809 bp, 10 predicted proteins | sample 215371 | NCBI WGS metagenome assembly JRHI01 (sample SAMN02929681, study PRJNA255918) | sediment metagenome | biome: cave system; feature: Ice Cave; material: Sediment; isolation source: sediment from deep within a dark volcanic ice cave with no known source of... ...
CTGCCGGCACGGGGGGTGGTGCGGCTGGTGATCCGTGCCCGGCGGGCGCGGACGAGCCGGCCGGCATCGGGAATGGCTTCGGGACCGCGCCGATCGATGCGCACGCCGCCGCGCCGGCGGCCACGGCCAGCATCCCTGCCGCGAGCCACTTCGAACGGGGAATCCTGGGAATCACATCCCCGTGTATCGGCGCCAGCCGCCTCGCACCGCAGGGGCCAACACGCAGGGGCCAACACATTGACACCCCGTACGGCGTCGGGCAGAATTCAAACAAGTTGGAACAGACGCTGCTCCTGAACGCGTCCTATGAGCCCCTGAAGATCGTCCACTGGCAGAAAGCGGTGACGCTTTGGTGTCAGGGGAAGGTCGAGGTCATCTCTGTGTACGACCGCGAAATACGCGCGGTCTCGATCAGCTTCAAGCTCCCGTCGGTCATCCGCCTGCTGCGGTACATCAAAATCAAGCGGCGGTTCGACTACGTGCCGTTCTCGCGCGCGAACATCTACGCGCGCGACGATCATCAATGCCAGTACTGCGGCGACGCGTTTCCGACCAGCGAGCTGACATTCGATCACGTCGTGCCGGTCGCCCAGGGCGGCCGTAAGGACTGGGAGAACATCGTCACCTGCTGCGTGACGTGCAACCGGCGGAAAGGCGGCCGGACGCCGCTCGAAGCCCGTATGCACCTGCTGAAACCGCCCCGGCGCCCGCAATCGGCTCCCGCCATCCGCATCACGGTCGGTCTCAGAAACGCGCCGGAAAGCTGGCGTGACTATCTCTACTGGAACGTCGAGCTCGACGACAGCTAGCAAGGTTCGTTGACGCTGAGACATCATGTCCCCACCTCGTATCGTTGCCATTCATCCGTTGTCCGCGATTGACGGCGGCCGCATTACCATCGACGGCACCGGATTTCCCGTCGATGGCCCGCGGCTGCCCGACGTGCGCGTGGGCGACCTGCCCGCGCGCCTGGTCCACGCATCGACGACGCAGCTGTCCGCCATCGTCCCCGCAGGCCTCGACGGCGGACGCACCCCCGTCCGCGTCGCGGGCGCGCACGGGGAAACCGCGTTCGTGGATATCGCCGCGCCGTTCGCCACCGGTCTGCACCAGGTCGACAATCCCATCTTCGATCGCCACGACAACCTGTACGTGACCTACAGCGGCACGCGCGGTCAACAGGTGCCCGTCTCCATTTTCCGCGTGCGCCCGAACGGCACCCGCGAGCCGTTTTCCTCCGGCATCGTCAACCCGACGTCGATGGCGATCGATCCGCAGAACCGGCTTTACGTGTCGAGCCGGTTCGAAGGGACGGTGTACCGCGTGTTGCCCGACGGAGAGACCGAGCCGTTCGCCCACGATCTGGGCGTGGCCTGCGGGCTCGCGTTCGCCGATGAGGGGACGCTGTTTGTCGGGGATCGGTCCGGTACGATCTTCAAGGTCGATCCGGCTGGACGCGCGACGACGTTTGCGTTGCTGCCGGCAAGCGTGGCGGCGTTCCACCTGGCCTTCGGTCCCGATCGCGCGCTCTACGTCACCGGACCGACGCTGTCGTCGTACGACGTGCTCTACCGCATCGCGGGCGACGGCACCGTGACGACGCGGTATGAGGGGTTCGGGCGGCCGCAGGGGCTGGCGTTCGATTCCAGCGGGACACTGTTCGTCGTGGAGGCGCTGGCCGGATCGAGCGGCCTGTATCGCGTTCCGCCGGCCGGCGCGCCCGAGCTCGTGCTGTCGGGTCCGGGCCTGGTCGGCGTCGCGTTCGACGTCAGCGGCACGCTGATCGTCTCGTCCAACGACACCGCCTACCGTTTGCGGCGGTCCGCCTAGAGCTGTCCGGCACGACGCTCCACGAACCTTCAACGCGGGTTCGTGTCCGGCGTCAGCGGACCGGGTACAATCCGGCCTCATGTCGCAACTGTTTCAGCGCAAGCCGATCGCGGCTCTCGTCGAGGACGCGCACGGCGCCAACAGCCTGAAGCGGAGCCTCGGCGCCGGCGATCTGATCATGCTCGCGATTGGCGCGGTGATCGGCGCCGGCATCTTCGGCGCGATTGGGACCGCCGCGGCCGGACAGCTCGGCCCGAACGGCGAGGTAATCCGCCAGGGCGCCGGGCCGGCGCTGGTGTTCTCGTTCCTGCTGCTCGGCGGCGCGTGCGCGCTCGCGGGCCTCTGCTACGCCGAGCTGGCCGCGATGATTCCGCAGGCCGGCAGCGCCTATGCGTACTCGTACGCGACGTTGGGCGAGCTGGTGGCCTGGATTATCGGCTGGGACCTGATCCTCGAATACGCCGTCGGCAACGTGGCGGTGGCGATCTCGTGGGGCGACTACTTCAACACGTTGCTGCGCGGCTTCGGGGTGGCGTTGCCGGTGTGGATGACCACCGGCTACCGCACGGCGCTGCTCAGCGCCGATCCGCAGATTCACGGTCTCCTGACGTCGGCCCCGCACATCGCGGGCATCCCGGTCCTGGTGCACGTTCCCGCCTTCTCCATCGTGATGCTGATCACCTGGCTGCTGCTGCGCGGCGCGCGCGAGAGCGCGACCGCCAACAACATCATGGTCATCATCAAGCTGATGGCGCTGGCGCTGTTTGTCGGCGTCGGCGCCACGCACCTGCACACGGAGAACTATCATCCGTTCGCGCCCAACGGGTTCAGAGGCATCCACCAGGGCGCGGCGATCGTGTTCTTCGCCTACATCGGCTTCGACGCCATCTCGACGGCGGCGGAGGAGACCAAGGATCCGCAGCGCAACCTGCCGATCGGCATCCTGGGCGGCCTCGCGATCTGCACCGTCATCTACGTCGTCGTCGGCGCGGTACTGACGGGGATGGTGCCGTACAAGGAGCTCGCGGTCGCCGACCCGCTGGCGCGCGCGCTCGAGCTGTCCGGATTCAAAACCGTCGGCTGGATCGTCGCGCTCGGCGCCGCCGTGTCGATGTCGGCGGTGCTGCTCGTGTTTCAGTACGGCCAGCCGCGGATCTTCTTCGCGATGGCGCGCGACGGCTTGCTGCCGAAGTGGGCCGCGCGGCTCAACCCGGTCACCAAGATTCCCGCCACGACGACGATCATCACCGGCGTGTTCGTGGCGACGTGGGCGCTGATTGGCGACGCGGGAGAAACCTACGACCTGACGAACATCGGCACCTTGTTCGCCTTCATGCTCGTCAGCATCGGCGTGCTCGTGCTGCGCTACACGGAGCCTGAGCGTCCGCGTCCGTTCAGGGTGCCGTTGGTGTGGCCGGTCTGCCTGCTGTCGGCGGCCGGCTGCGTCTTCATCATGTACGGCCTGCCGCCCACCGCATGGGAGCGGTTCTTCTGGTGGCTGGTGATCGGTCTCGTGCTGTACTTCTCCTACGGGTACCGCCACAGCAAGTTACGTCGGCAAGGATGACATGCCCAAACGTTTTGCTCTGCGGTTTCCACGGGTTCTGCGTTGACCGTCGTCGTGAACCATGCGACCGCTTGACGGCATTCGTATCCTCGATCTGACGCGCCTGCTGCCCGGCGCGTACGCGACGCTGCTCCTGGCCGACCTCGGCGCGGACGTCGTGAAGGTGGAAGATCCGCGCGGCGGCGACGGCATGCGGACGCTGCCCCCGCTGGCGAGCGGCCGCAACGCCTACTTCGAAGCCCTCAACCGCAACAAGCGCAGCGTCACGCTCGACCTGCGATCGCCGGAGGCAGCCGCCGTCCTCGCCGCGCTCGCGGCGCGCAGCGACGTCGTCGTCGACAGCTTCCGGCCGTCGACGGCGCGCCGGCTCGGCGTGGACGCGGCGGCGTTGCGCGCTACGCGTCCCCGACTCGTCTGCGCGTCCATCAGCGGGTTCGGTCAGCGCGGCCCGTACGTGGAGCGAGCGGCGCACGACATCAACTACCAGGCGCTGGCCGGACTGCTCAGGCCGCCGGCGCTGCCGGGTCCGCTGATCGGCGACATCGGGGCCGCGATGCAGGCGGCGCTCGGCATCCTTGCCGCCCTCATCGCCCGCGATCGGACGGGCGAGGGCGGCGTCGTCGACGTGTCGATTCACGAAGCCGCGATGGCGTGGTCGATGTTTCCGACGACCGGCGACCTGGCCAGCGCGTGCTACTACGTGTACGAGACGGCGGACGGGGAATGGCTCGCGCTCGGCGCGCTGGAGCCGAAGTTCTGGGCCGGTTTTTGCGAGCGGATCGGGCGGCTGGAGCTGACGCCGCTTCAGCACGCCGAGGGGGACGAGCGCGCGCGCGTGCTCCGAGACGTGCGCCTCATCATGCGCACCCGCACGCGCGACCAGTGGCTCGCGCGGTTTGCCGGCGCGGATGTGTGCCTGACGGCGATCTGCGGACCGGACGAGGTGGCGGTCGACCCGCACGTCGTCGCGAGGGGCGTCGTGTCGAGCGTGTCAGGGATCATGCACGTCACGCCGCCAGGCGGCGAGGTGCGCGCCGCTCCGGCGCTCGGCGCCCACACCGACGAGATCCTCGAAGCGGCCGGAATCGATACGGCGCAGCGCGCACATCTCCGCGCGGCCGGCGTGATCTAGTGACGTTTTGCACGACGCCGTCGGGCGAGGCTTCAGCCGAGCCGAACCGCCGAGGCCAATATCGCGGGCATGGGCACGAGGTACGCGCCGTCTTTCGCGTACTCTTCGACGCCGCGGCGGACGGCGGCGCCAATGGCGGCGAGCGCGGCGGGCGTCTGGGCGCGCAGGACGGCGGCCGTGCGTACGCCCCCGTGCGAGAACGCCTCGAACGCTGCGTCGGCTGACGCCAGATGCCATGTCAGCGGCAGCTCGTGCACTGCCACCTCCGCGAAGCCCGCTTGCTCGAGCGTGCGGCGCGTTGCACCGGCATCGCTGAAGCGGAAGAACGGCGGCCCCTCCGGCAGCGGCACGTCCTTGTTGCCGAGGGTTTCGATCGCGCGCAGCGCCATGCCGAAGCCGATCGCCTTGTCGGGGCCCGCCCACACGGTGAACGCGTAGCGCCCGCCCGGCCGCAGCACGCGGCGGGCTTCGGCGATCGCCATGTCCGGCCGCGCCAGGTGCAGCATGCCGAAGTTCATCGTCACCGCGTCGAAGCTGGACCCGTCGAACGGCAGCGCCTCGGCGTCGCCTTCGCGAAAATCGATGGCGGGATATCGCGCCCGCGCGGCCGCGACCATCGCGCCGGCGAAATCGAGACCGACCACGATCGCGCCCCGGCCGGCGGCGGCGGCGGCGATGAAGCCGGGGCCGCTCGCGACGTCGAGCAGCCTCTTGCCGCCCGCCGCGCCAACCGCTTCGAGGAGCGCGTCGGCGGTCTGGATGGTGAGCGGACCGAACGCGTCGCCGTAGTGCTGGGCGGCACGTTCCCAGCCGGCGAGTTCGAAGGCGTGAAACGGTGATGGGTCGACCAGCATGGTCGAGTGATTATAGAGGCGTACAAATAAGACCGTGAGCACGGACAGAGCCGACGCCAGGCGGGTGCGGAAGACCGTTCATCGCTGTGAGTCGGGCAGAGACCGGTTATAACCGCCGAGCTTGTCCCGTGTGGCCGCGTGCTACGATAGCTGTTTCAGGCTTCCCACAGATTCCGAACCGCATGGCCCATGAATGGATCAGCGTGCGCGGCGCGCGCGTCCACAACCTCAAGAACATCGACGTCGACATCCCGCGCCACAAACTCGTGGTCATCACCGGCCTGTCCGGCTCGGGCAAGTCGTCGCTCGCGTTCGACACCGTCTACGCTGAGGGGCAGCGCCGGTACGTCGAGTCGCTGTCGGCCTACGCGCGGCAGTTCCTCGAGCAGATGGAGAAGCCGGACGTCGATCTGATCGAAGGCCTCTCGCCGGCCATTTCGATCGAGCAGAAGACCACCGGGTCGAACCCGCGATCCACCGTCGGCACCGTCACCGAGATCTACGATTACCTGCGCCTGCTGTTTGCCAACATCGGCGTGCCGCACTGCCCGAACTGCGGCAAGGAGATCGCCAGCCAGTCGCTCGAGCGCATCGTCGACATGGTGATGCTGTATCCGCAGGACGAGCGCATCAACGTGCTGGCGCCGATTGTCCGAGGGCGCAAAGGCGAGTTCAAGAAGGAGCTGGCCGGCCTGCGCGTGCGCGGCTACACGAAAGCGCGGATCGACGGCCAGTTCCGGGCGCTGGAAGAGGACATCAAGCTCGATCGGCGCCGCAACCACACGATCGAGGTCGTCGTCGATCGCGTGATCGTCCGCGGCGGCGTCGAGCGGCGGCTCACCGAGTCGATCGACGTCGCGCTCAACCTGGCCGACGACATCGTCGTCATCAACACGTTCGAGGGCGGCGACCGGCTGTTCTCGCGACGGCTGGCGTGCGTCGACTGCGGCCTGAGCATGCCGGAGATGACACCGCGCGCGTTCTCCTTCAATTCCCCACACGGCGCGTGCACGGAGTGCCAGGGGCTCGGCGCGATGATCGACTTCGATCCGCACCGCGTCGTGCCCGACGAGAGCAGGTCGCTGGCGGAGGGCGCGATCGTGCCGTGGGCCCGCGGCGACCGCAAGCTGGTGAAGGACGCACTGCAGGCGCTGTCGCGCGATTTCGGCATCGACCTGAACGCGCCGTTCGCGCGGCTCCCGAAGAAATCGCGCGACGTGCTGCTGTTCGGCGCGGGCAAGGGGTTCGAGGGGCTGCTGCCGAACCTGCGGCGCCGCTATGACGAGGGAAGCTGGGCGGAGCAATCGGAGCTCGACGCGTTCCGGACGCTGCGCCCGTGCCCCGGCTGCCATGGACACCGGCTCAAGCAGCAGAGCCTGTCGGTGAAGGTGAAGAGCCGCACGATCTCGGACTACGTCAACCTGCCGATCGCCGAAGCGCTGGACGTGTTCGACGGTCTGCAGCTGACCGACAGGGAAACGATCATCGCCGAGCGGATCCTGAAAGAGATCCAGGAGCGGCTGCGGTTCCTGAACGACGTCGGCGTCGGTTATCTGAGCCTCGGGCGCAGCGCGGCGACGCTGTCGGGCGGCGAGGGGCAGCGCATCCGCCTGGCGACGCAGATCGGCGCGAACCTGACCGGCGTGCTGTACGTGCTCGACGAGCCGTCGATCGGCCTGCACCAGCGCGACAACCGGAAGCTGCTGGCGACGCTGTCGCGCTTGCGCGACCTCGGCAACACGGTGATCGTGGTCGAACACGACGAAGAGACGATCCGGGTGGCCGATTACGTCATCGACCTCGGTCCGGGCGCCGGCGACCTCGGCGGTCACGTGATTTTCCAGGGGACGCCGACGGCGCTGATGGAGCGGGCGGGGTCGGGAGTCGTTTCGCTCACCGGCGCCTATCTCACCGGCGCGCGATCGATTCCGACGCCCTCCGTTCGGCGGCCGGCGCTGAAAGGCGAACTGGTCATCCGCGGCGCACGCGCCAACAACCTGACCAACATCGACGTCACGATCCCCCTCGGCCTGCTCACGGCGGTCACCGGCGTCAGCGGATCGGGCAAGTCGACCCTCGTCAACGACATCCTCTACAAGTCGCTCGCGCACACGCTCTACAGGGCGGGCGACGAACCCGGGGAGCACGATCGCATCGAGGGCATCGAGCTCATCGACAAGGTCATCGAGATCGATCAGAGTCCGATCGGCCGCACGCCCCGATCGAATCCCGCGACCTACACCGGGCTCTTCACCTTCATCCGCGATCTGTTCGCGTGGATGCCCGATGCGAAAGCGCGCGGCTTCAAGCCGGGGCGCTTCTCCTTCAACGTCAAAGGCGGACGCTGCGAGGCGTGCCAGGGCGACGGCGTGATCGCGATTGAAATGCACTTCCTCCCCAACGTCTACGTGACGTGCGAGCAGTGCAAAGGTCGCCGCTACAACCGCGAGACCCTCGAGATCAAATACCGCGGCAAGTCGATCGCCGACGTCCTCGAGCTGACCGTCGACCAGGCGGTCCCGCTCCTCGAGAATCTCCCGGCGATCTCCAACAAGCTGCGCACGCTCCAGAGCGTCGGCCTCGGCTACGTCGCGCTCGGTCAGTCGGCGACCACCCTGTCGGGCGGCGAGGCGCAGCGCGTGAAGCTCGCCAAAGAGCTCTCCAAGCGCGGCACCGGCCGCACGCTCTACATCCTCGACGAGCCGACCACGGGCCTGCACTTCGAGGACACGCGGAGGCTGCTCGACGTGCTCATGAAACTGGTCGATCAGGGCAACACGATCGTGGTCATCGAGCACAATCTGGACGTCATCAAGTCGGCCGACTACGTCATCGATCTCGGACCGGAGGGCGGCGCCGGCGGTGGCCGCATCATCGCGGCGGGCACACCGGAAGACGTGGCGCAGCACGATCGGTCCGCGACGGGCCAATTCCTGGCCGGCCTCCTGGCGCAGGAACAGAGGCGGGCGGTTCGCTCGGCCGCTGGATAAATCCTCTGTGGTAGAATCACCACAACTTTGGAGAGTGCGCCTGTGGTCCGCGTACCACGAACCCGAAATCTCCTGCGCTGTGTTGACAGTGTAAAACGATTCTAAGTTGCTGTCGAATAAGACTATTAGCTCATTGTGTAACGCATTGGCTCTACGGGCATCGACTTTGCTCAGCCTGCCTGTGATCGTCCCCCGTCGCCCGAGAGGCTAATGGACGCACAGCGTACACTTCGTCGTCAGATCTCTTGTGTCGGAATCGGTCTTCACTCCGGCAACAAGGTCAACCTCACACTCAAACCTGCTGTCGCGGATTGTGGCATCCGTTTCCGGCGTACCGATCTGGGTAATCACGAAGTGCCGGCCACGGTGAACAACCTGGCGGGCATCCAGCTCGCCACCGGTCTCGCGATCAACGAAGTGTCGGTCGAGACGGTGGAGCATCTGCTGGCGGCGCTGGTCAGCGTCGGCATCGACAACGTCATCGTCGAGCTGAACTCGCCCGAGGTGCCGATCATGGACGGCAGCGCGGCGCCGTTCATCTACCTCATTCACGAAGCGGGCGTGAAGCGGCTGTCGACGCCGCGGAAGTATCTCAAGATCGTCCGTCCCATCGCGATCTCGCGCGGCGACAAGCGGATTGCGCTGTATCCGTCGGACCATTTCAAGGTCACCTACAGCATCAGCTACGATCACCCGCTCCTGCGCCACCAGTCGCGCACGCTGCGGATCACCGAAGAGTCGTTCGTGGAAGAGCTCGCGCCGGCGCGCACGTTCACGTTCCTCAAGGACGTCGAGATGCTGCGCCAGAACGGCCTGGCGCTCGGCGGCTCCCTCGACAACGCCATCGTCCTGGGCGAGACCGGCGTCCTCAACAACGCGCTCCGGTTCGAGGACGAGTTCGTCCGCCACAAGATCCTCGACGCGATCGGCGATCTCGCGCTGGTCGGCTACCCGGTCATCGGCCACCTCGTGGCGCATCGCGCGGGCCACGCGCTGCACACCGAGTTCGCCGCGAAGATCCTCGAAGAGACGCAGGCTTGGCGACTCGTCGAGTCCGCGGTGGACGCGGTGCCGGTTCCGCTCGCGAACCGCGTGAAGGGTGTCGCGCCCCGACTCGCCAACTGAGCCCTCACGACCAACGACCAGCCGCTATCGCACCCACAAGCTGCGGGTCGTCGTCGGCGATCCGCAGCGTTCGAACCAGTCGATCCCCTCGCTCACCAAATCGAATTTCAGCGCGTATCGTCCGGGCTCGTCAGGCGTCGGAATCTCAATCGCGACGTCAGCGTGATCGCCGGGCCCGAGCGGCTGCGACAGCCATGCGCGGGCGAAATCGCGGTTGACGATCGCACCGTCCGCCGCGCACAGCTGGGCGCCGAGACGCACCAGGCGGCGCCCGTAGGTGGCCTGCGCGGGAAACGCGCGCGTCGACAGATTGCGGATGCGCGTGCGCACCTGGATCGGCCGTCCCGCGCGGGCGAGGAGCGGCACGCCAGGCACCAGCGTCCGTACGTCGATGCGCGCACGCGGCGTGGCGCCCGGGATCGCGTTCCCGAGGTTGTTGTCGTCCCAGATCTCGTGCTGGACGGCCGTGAGCGCCGGCGATCCGGGCACGAAGCGGCGGGAGTACGCATCCTCGGGGTGGTCGGTGATCTCCCAGCAGAGCCGATCCACGCCGATCTCCTCGGCCAGCCGGCGCGCCTCGTTCATTTCGGCGTCGCCGTCATTCCACACGAACAGGATGTAGCGCCAGTTCAGGAACGGGAGGTCGCGCCCGCTCTTGCGCTTCTCGTCGGCCATCGCGCGCAGGTTGGCGATGGCGACGTCGAATCGCCCGCGCTGCCGGTACTTCACGTACGACTCCTGCGTCGCGCCGTCGATCGAGAATGTCACCTCGTCGATGCCCGAGTGCACGAGCCGGCGCGCCTGCGCCTCCGACAGGGCGAGCCCGTTGGTGCTGGTGTAGAGGTAGATGTGCGGGAAGTTCGTTTTGATGTACTCGCACATCTCGACGGCGCGCTTGTGCAGGAAGGCTTCGCCGTAATTGAAGAAGTCGATACGGACGAGCGACGGCCCCGCCTCGTCGATCACCCGCCGGAAGAGATCGACGTCGAGCATCCCGGCCTGGCGCGTGCGCGTGATGCCGGTCTCGGGCGCGCAGCACGCCTGCGTGCACGAGATGTTGCAGGCCGCCGTGCACTCGATGTACATGCGCGACGGCTGCGGTCCCGCGTCGGCCGGCCGCACCGTCAGCGCGTCGTTTTTCTTCAGCGGAAGCTTGAGCGGGCAGTCGCCGCAGAATTTCGATCCGCCCGCGTTGAGATCCGCGCGCAGGGCGGAGACGACCGGTCCGCTCCAGACGTCGTGCACGGAGGCCGTGCGCGCGTCGCCGAGGACCCGGTGGCCGTACGGATCGGCGCAGCCGCACACGATCCGGCCATCGCAGAGCATGACGAGCGTGCTCCATGGCCACGTGCACTGGAAGCGGGTGGCGAGGAAGTTCAGCGACATCGGATCCGGATGGGCGCGGCCGCGCCGCCGGTCATTTCTTCGCCAGCTTTTTCATGTACGCCTCGAGCTTGTCGTTCTCGTATTTCACGGTGTTGAGAAACAGGCTCTCGGCGAGGTACGTGCGGCGCTCCTCGTCGTCCATCTGCGCGATGAGGTGGTGAATCTCCTTCACCATGTCCTCGAACGATCGCTCGAACTCGCGCTTGGCCGTCACTTCCTTGTAGAGCGCCTCCATGACGGCGAGGAGGTCGCCGTCGATGCTGATTGCGTCGCCGCTGGTGGTCTTGATGGTGCGCATGGCTATGCCCCGAAGCTTTTGACGGCGCTCGGCTCGTCGGCGTGTATCTCGATGAAGTTCTGTGCGCCGGTCATCGTCAGCATGGTCTCGACCCGCTTCTGGACGCCCGACAGCTTCAGGTGGCCGCCGGCGCCGTGCACCTGGCGATACAGGTCCATGAGGCACCCGATCGTCGCGCTGTCGACGTAGGTGACCGGTGTGAGATCGATGAGGATCTCTTTCTGGCCGGCGGCCACGAGGCCGCTGACCGCGGTGGAGAAATCGGAGAGGATCGGGTACATCAGCCGCGTTTCGCCGACGCGGACGATGGCGACGCTGCCGATCTTGTCGGTTTTCACATTCATCACTTGGCTTCTGTGCGCGTCAGCTCCGCACGGCTCGGACCGAAATCGTCGCCGCGCAGCTTGCGGATCTGGCAGGCCAGCTCCGTGCGGCCGCGGTTGATCCGCGACTTCACGGTGCCTTCCGGCAGCCGCAGCGTGTCGGCGATCTCCTGGTAGGACAGTTCCTGGATGTCGCGCATGAGGACGGCGGTCCGCAGCGTGTCGGGCAGCGAGGCCATCGCCTCGCGCAGCAGATGGACGCGGTCCTGCTGCTCGAGCGCCGCCACCGGGCCCGGGTCGCGCGACAGCGGCGACAGCTCGTTGGCGTCCACGTCGCGGTCGATCGTCTCGCGCTCCTTGCGGACGCTGCGATAGTGATCGATGCAGAGGTTGCGGCTGATGCTGATCAGCCAGGTCTGGAAATTCGCGCGGCGGTCGAACGTGTTCAGCGACTTGAAAATCTTCAGGAAGATGTCCTGCGTCAGATCCTCGGCCTGGTCGTGTGTGCCGACGAACTTGTACGCGACGTTGAACACCTTGCGCCGGTACTGGCCGACGATCTGTTCCCATGCGCGCTGGTCGCCCTGCAGACAGCGCTGAATCAGCGTCTCGACCGCGTCTTGCGGATCCGGCATCATGGAGGTTGAGTAGAATAGCGTATCACGTTGGCCCAAGCGACCCGCCCCGCCGGCTTCTACAGGCAACACGACGGAACGACCGAGGCCCTCGTCTGCGACGGCGTGCCGCTGGCCGCGATCGCGGCCGCCGAAGGGACGCCGCTCTACGTCTACAGCGCGGCCGCGCTGCGCGAGCGCTACCGGGCGATCGACGCGGCGTTTGGCGGATACCCGCACGCGCTGCACTACGCGTTGAAGGCGAATTCCACGCTGGCGATCGCGAGGCTGCTGCGCGAGCTGGGCAGCGCCGTGGACGCCAACTCGGTCTGGGAGATCGAGGTCGCCCGCACCGCAGGCTTCCAGCCGTCCCAGATTGTGTTCACCGGCGTGGGCAAGGCGCCCGAGGAGCTCGAGTCGGCGGTGGCGCTCGGCGTCAAAGCCATCAACGTGGAGTCGGCCGGCGAGCTCGCGCGCCTCGAAGCGATCGCGATGCGGCTCGGACGCGCCGTGCGCGTCGCGATCCGCGTGAACCCCGATATCGACGCCGGGAGCCATCCCCACATTTCGACCGGCCTCAAGATCAACAAGTTCGGCGTGCCGCTCGACGCGGCGCGCGCGCTGGCGCAGACGCTGCGGGCGCGTCCGCTGCTGACGCTGGTGGCGATGCACGTGCACGTGGGATCGCAA